>DSLFR04102__coassemble_535_pt1 | contig 36409 bp, 30 predicted proteins | sample DSLFR04102__metabat2_low_PE_033 | metagenome-assembled genome bin DSLFR04102
TTTTCGATAATAGAAATCGGTACGGTTATTGGGATTTATTTACTTTTAACTCTCGTTATTGGCCCACATTTATGATAAGCGTATTATTTATGTATGTTCTAATTGCCTACTATGCGATGAAAATGGAGGGTATCTCTCTGATAAAGCATCGCAAAATCGAGAAGAAGCAAACAGAATTTATGAGAGGGGATAGAGAAATGACGGTGGGCAATAAATCCAAAGTCGTTGCAGCATTGCTGGCCTTCTTCCTTGGAACAACAGGAGCACATCGTTATTATCTTGGCTATAAGAAGCAGGGAATCATTCAAACTTGCGGTTTGGTGAGCTTCATTCTTGGCTGGGTGATCTATGTTCCCGCCATGATAAGCGAAAATGTAGCGTCGCTATTGTTTGCATTGATTTTCCTGATTTATGGAGGAATAACCAGCATTTGGGCCTTTGTAGACTTTATCCGCATATTAACGGGAGGGTTGAAGCCCGAGGATGGTTCAGACTATACGGAGAACCAGCCCAGACAGGTGCAGGTTATTCAAACTTCTCCCTCTGCCAAGGATAATATTGACGCGCTTGAAAAGCTGGCAAGACTTCACGAACAGGGGATTTTGACGGACGAAGAATTTGAACAGAAGAAAAAAGATATTCTGGAAAAAATGTAAGACACTTCCCGCTTCCTTCTTGGAGGCGGGAGTTTTCCATCTCTCTGCCAAAATTGTATTCTTCCCTAGGGAAAAGTACAAAAATGGCAGTCCTGCCATTTTTGTAAGCTTTTCCCTTCTTTTGGATAACCGCCCGAGGGACGGGAAATTATCGCTTGACAGCCCAAAAATTTCTTTGCTACAATAAACCTGCCCGCAAGGGACGAACCTTGAAAACGGTATAGCGCATCTTTTGTATGTCATCTCAGGAGGATTTGAGATGGCCAAGGCAAAGAAGATTCGCAGAGAGATTGAAATTGGCGGGGTAAAGCGCTGGATTTCCGGGAATACGGAGCAGGAATATGCCGAAAACCTCATTCGAGCCTTGCGCGGCGAAACGGATAGCCAAGCGCAATTCATACAGCGCAAGCACGATTTTCAGGCCTATGCGCAAAAATGGTTTGAGGTATTCTCCAAGCCCAATGTGGAAATCGTGACAGCGACGACCTATGAACGCCAGTTGAAGAAGCACATTTACCCTGTGTTTGCCGGGATGAATATTGAGGACATTTTGCCCGCCGACGTACAGCGCGTTTTCAACGGCATGGAGGGGGCGAAGGAAACCAAGATCAAGGTGAAAAATGTTCTCAATATGGTTTTTGAACAGGCGCTGGACGATAACCTTATCCAGAGAAATCCCCTGCGCTCCCGGAGCATACGCATCACTGGACGCGCCAGCAAGCCCACAGAGCCATATTCCGTGGCGCAAATGCGCTTTCTGGTTCGGGGAATTGGACAGGTTTTGAACCCGCAGGACAGGGCTTATATCGCCTTACACGCCCTTCATCCTATGCGGCTGGAAGAAGCGCTGGGATTGAAGTGGAAGGACATTCGCTTTGCGGAAATGGCCATTCACATTGAACGCGCGGTCACCCATCCCCACAGGAACCAGCCGCTTATCAAAGAGACAAAAACCGAGGCCAGCAGGCGCGTTATCGACCTTGTGCCGCAAATTGCCTGCTATCTGGAAGCTGGCAGGCCCGAGGATTTTGTCCTTGGCGGGGAAGCGCCGCTTTCCTATACGCAAGTGCGAAGGATGTGCGAACGCATAAGGAGAGATACAGGCTTTGAGGAAAGCATTGCGCCGATAAGGTTTCGCACGACCGTGCTGACGGACTTATACGACGCGACCAAGGACATCAAGCAGGCACAGGCGGCGGCAGGACATACCACGGCGGCAATGACCTTGAAGCATTATGTAAAAGGCCGGCAAGAGCGCTCCAACACCGCCCTTCCCATCGCCGCGGCCTACGGGCTGACCCCTGACGGGAAAACTGATTTTGGAAAACTCTGAAAACGCCTGCGGCACAGGGCTTTTGAAGGGGTCAAAGGGCGAAAAAGCTGACGGAAAAACTGACAAAACCCGCCCCGGAAGGATGGGGGTCAATAAAAACGCAGGATGGAGCGCCCATTCTTGCAAAATTCACCCTAAAACCACAAAAAAACCAGCCATTTCTGACTGGTTTCTGGAGCTGATGACCGGATTTGAACCGGTGACCTCATCCTTACCAAGGATGTAAGAAGAAACGCGACCGGGCGTATATTGCGGATTCATCCATGCAAGGGCAAGGAACCGAAATCGCCCCGGAGCCTCCGCGCGAGGAAACTCCGGGGTTTTGATGTCGACATTGCAAACTGGCTTGGAACAGCCTAAATTTGAGAGAACCCTTGAGACGGACGTTTCAGCGTCCTACACCTGTGCGGCAAAACCAGCAGATTACATGATAAATTCTCGTTAAACGTTTGCGCTTCGCAGATATAATGTTATGTTTATGATACAATTAAAGAGAGTCCTTCTGCATTCACAAGATCATACAACATCTTGTCAACGATGCGGGGAAAGGCGCATGGAGCGCAGCGCCTTGCCGCCCAGGAGGCAAAGGGGCATAGCGTGCTCATTTGCAAAGGGACAGAGGAACCGTCTGACCGGCAGTTTCGTCTAAAAAGAAGGATGTCCGAATATCCTGATAAGAAACGGGAGGTGGACACAGTGAGCAACCGCGAACTTGCCAAGGAACTCATCGACGGATTTACCGACGCGCAGTTGTACACCGTCATTGGGATGCTGTACGCCGAGAAGAAGCGTCTGGAAGAAGCAGATGACGATGCTTTTTGCCTGAAACTGGCGCAAGAATATGAACATCTGCCCGAGGAAGAAAAGGGCGACTTCCTGCCTTTGGAAGATGCCGTGCGGGAAGCGGGGCTGACGATGGATGAAATACGAAATGTTCATTGATAAGCCCGCGAGGAAATTCATTGAAAAGCAGCCCAAGCCGCAAAGACTGCGCCTGTATGCCGCGATCATGCGCTTGCCCGAGGGCGATGTGAAGCCGCTCAAAGGGACGGACAAAAAACGTCTGCGCGTGGGCGATTACAGGATCATCTATGAGCAGTACGAAGAGACATATCGAATCATCGTCATATCCGCTGATAACAGGGGAGACGTATATAAGGCATACTGACGGCGCATCGCTGTGAAGTAAATGCCGTTATAAGAAGGTCTGCTGGAGAGCAGGCCTTTTTTCATGCGCCCATTTTTGTTTGCACATGTGTGGATGCTCTGCACTGCAAAATCGTTCTTACAAAGTGACGTCAAAACCACCCCTTGCAAAGCCTTGACTTCCGCATACATTTGTATTACACTTAACGCAAAGGACGTGAAGATGTTGGAAAGGAAAAACATTCCCAAATTGCAGATAACGCCCCGCAAGTACACAGCCGCGTCCACGGTAGTGTCCATGCGGATACCGCGTGACATGTTGCAGGCGCTGGACGATGCCGCGGAGAAGACAGGGCGGACGCGCAACGAGTTGATCTCGTTGGCATTGGAGTTCGCGCTGGAACACCTTGACATACCCCAAACCACACAAAAGCGGGAGGAAGAGTAGAGATGGCCATCATCAAATGCAAAATGTGCGGGGGCGACCTGAACATCGAAGCGGGCATGACCGTGGCGGAGTGCGAATACTGCGGCACGCGGCAGACGGTGCCCATGGCGGACAACGAAAAGAAGCTGACGCTGTTTGCGCGGGCCAACCGCCTGCGCGCGGCCTGCGAATTTGACAAGGCGGCCGCGGTGTACGAAAGCATCGTCGCCGAATTCCCCACCGAGGCGGAGGCATATTGGGGCCTCGTCCTCTGTCGTTACGGCATCGAATACGTGGACGACCCGGCCACCGGCAAAAAGATACCCACCTGCCACCGCTCGTCCTTTGAAAGCATCCTCGAAGACCCGGACTTTGAGCAGGCGCAGGAGAACGCCGACGCCGTTTCGCGCAAGGTGTACCGCGAGGAAGCGAAGGCCATCGAGGACATCCGCCGCCGCATCGTGGAACTGTCGGGCAAGGAGCAGCCCTACGACGTCTTCATCTGCTACAAGGAGACGGACGAAAACGGCGAGCGCACGCCGGATAGCGTCATGGCGCAGGAGGTGTACGACGCCCTGACGGAAAAGGGCTATCGGGTCTTCTTCTCGCGCATCACGCTGGAAGACAAATTGGGCACGGAATACGAACCCTACATCTTCGCGGCGCTGAACAGCGCCAAAGTCATGCTGGTGTTCGGCACGGACTATGAATACTTCAACGCCGTGTGGGTAAAGAACGAATGGAGCCGCTTTCTGGCGCTCATCGCCTCGGGGCAAAAGAAGCACCTGATCCCCTGCTACAAGGGCGTGGATGCTTACGACATGCCGAAGGAACTTGCCCACCTGCAGGGGCAGGACATGGGCAAGCTGGGGGCGGTGCAGGATCTGGTGCGCGGCGTGGAAAAGCTGCTGGGCAAGGGCGCGGCGCAGAGCGCGCAGCCGGTGATCGTGCAGGCGGCGGGCGGCGTTTCCAGCGACGCGCTGCTCAAACGCGGCAACATGGCGCTGAGCGACGGCAACTGGAAGGCGGCGGACGAGTTCTTCGACCGCGTGTTGGACATGAACGCCGAATGCGCCGAGGCTTATCTGGGCAAATTCCTCGCCCGCGTGCAGGAGAGCGACATCGCCCAGTATGCGACGTCGCAGATCGAGCGCGCCAAGCGGGGAGAAATGAGCACGTCCAAAGAGGCCGTGCAGGCGGACGAATCCCGCGCCGACGCGGCGGCAAAGCGCTTCGCCATCGAGAAATATCTGGCGGAAAAGGACATCCGCGCCCAATACGCGCCGCCCAAGCCCTATGTCTCGATAGTGGACTACTGGCAGATGGCGGCAGACCAGAGCAGGGCCAAATTTGCCAACGACAGCGACTTGGAAAAGGCGCGCCATTTTGCCGCCGGGCCTTTCAAGGAGCAGCTGGAATCGGGGGAACGGGCCTTTGAGAGCCGCTGGAACGAGTGCGTGCAACAGGCGGAGCGCCGCGACGCGCAGGCAAAGGAAGCGGCGCGCAAGGCCTACGCTCAGGCGCTGGACGAGTGCGACCGCAAGGCGGAGGAACTTTTCCACCAAGCTGAAGCGCGCCGGGAAGAGGACTACCAGCAGCTTTGTAAGAAGCAGGCGGAGGCGGAAAAATCATACGCTTTTGCAAACCTTGTCGGCAGCTTTGAACGCATGCAGGGCTACAAGGACAGTGCCGAGCGCGCGAAACAGTGCCAAGAGCAGGCGAACACGCTGAAAACGCAGGAAGAATCTCAGAAAAAAATAGATCAGTTGCGCGAGGCGCAGAAGCAGGCAAGGAAGCGTAAGCGCAATATCATCATCGTCGTGCTCCTCATCGCCATCGCGGCGGTAGCGTTGTGGTACATTACGCAAGTATTTATCCCTGAGCGAAATTATCAGGCGGCGGAAGCGCTTTATGAAAGCGGCCAATATGCAGAAGCGGCAGAGGAATTTGAGGCCATGGGCGATTACGAGGATGCCCCGGAACGCGTGCTTCAGGCGCGCTATGCCTACGCGGACGCTCTGCTGGCGGCAGGGGACAACGACGGTGCAGCAGCGGTATTTGAGGCCATAGGGGACTATGGGGACGCAACGGAACGCGCACAGGCGATACGCTTTACGCAGGCGGAAGCCGTGGAGACGGAAGGAAATTTGAGTGCGGCGGCTATTTTGTATGGCAAGAGTGGCGATTACTCCGGCGCGCGGGAACGCAGCTTCGCCCTTTGGGAACAGATCGCCGACCGGGAGACGGTCAGCGCTGGAGGCTATCATACAGTGGGTCTAAAGTCGGACGGCACGGTGGTGGCTGTGGGCCATAATGGCTATGGCCGGTGCGACGTAGAGGGCTGGACAGACATCGTGGCGGTCAGCGCAGGAGACAGCCATACCGTGGGTCTGAAGCTGGACGGCACGGTGGTGGCTGTAGGCATGAACAGCGAAGGCCAGTGCGATGTAGAGGGCTGGACAGACATCGTGGCGGTCAGTGCAGGAGACGAACATACCGTGGGCCTGAAGTCCGACGGCACGGTGGTGGCGACAGAGTTTATCGAGGACGAGTATACCTCTTACGATGGCCAGTGTGACGTAGATAGCTGGACAGAGATCGTAGCCATCAGCGCTGGAGACGAACATACCGTGGGCCTGAAGTCCGATGGCACGGTGGTGGCCGTGGGCTATGATGGCTATGGCCAGTGCGACGTAGAGGGCTGGACAGACATCGTGGCGGTCAGCGTTGGGTACGGGCATACCGTGGGCCTGAAGTCGGACGGCACGGTGGTGGCTGTGGGCAAAAATAGCTGGGGCCAGTGCGATGTAGAGGGCTGGACAGACATCGTGGCTATCAGCGCTGAGACATATCATACAGTGGGCCTGAAGGCGGACGGCACAGTAGTGGCTGTGGGCGACAATGACTCTGGCCGGTGCAACGTAGAGGACTGGACAGACATCGTGGCTGTTAGCGCTGGAAACGATCATACGGTGGGCCTGAAGTCGGACGGCACGGTGGTGGCTGTGGGCGATAATGACTATGGCCAGTGCGACGTAGATGGCTTGCCAGACATCGTGGAGGTCAGCGCTGGAGACAGGCATACCGTGGGCCTGAAGTCGGACGGCACGGTGGTGGCTGTGGGCGATAATGACGATGGCCAGTGCTACGTAGAGGTTTGGACAGACATCGTGGCAGTCAGCGCCGGAGATGAACATACAGTGGGCCTGAAGTCGGACGGCACGGTGGTGGCTGTGGGCTATAATTACGATGGCCGGTGCGACGTAGATGGCTGGACAGACATCGTGGCGGTCAGCGCTGGATTTGGGTATACAGTGGGCCTGAAGTCGGGCGGCACGGTGGTGGCTGTGGGCTATAATTACGATGGCCGGTGCGACGTAGATGGCTGGACAGACATCGTGGCGGTCAGCACTGGTGACTATCATACAGTGGGCCTGAAATCGGACGGCACGGTGGTGGCTGTGGGCTATAATGACTATGGCCAGTGCGACGTAGAGAGCTGGATAGACATCGTGGCGGTCAGCGTTGGGAACAGACATACCGTGGGCCTGAAGTCGGACGGCACGGTGGTGGCTGTGGGAGAGAATGACGATGGCCAGTGCGATGTAGATGGCTGGACAGACATCGTGGCGGTCAGCGCCGGAGACTGGCATACCGTGGGCCTGAAATCCGACGGCACGGTGGTGGCTGTGGGCGATAATTACGATGGCCGGTGCGACGTAGAGGGCTGGACAGACATCGTGGCGATCAGCGCTGGTTCGCATACAGTGGGCTTGAAATCCGACGGCACGGTGGTGGCTGTGGGCAACAACGATGAAGGCCAATGCAACGTCTCCACCTGGTCCGACATCCTCGTCCGCCAGTAACCCCCAATGCACAGGCGCGCATCGTGCCGGAAAGGTTGGTCAAACATGGAATACAACAGCACGCAAGGCCCGCAGGACGTCTATCCCCAAGTCCTGCTGGTGGGCAACGGCCTGAACCGCTCCTTTGGCGGCGAAAGCTGGGGAGGGCTCATCAAAAACTTCTGGAAGAACGACAGCATTTCCCATGAAAACCCGCAGGTTGCGGGGATTCCCTTCCCGCTGCAAGTGGTGCTGGGCACAAAAGACGCGGTGGATGCGGCCATACGCGAAAACCGCGCCGCGCTCTGCTGCCTGCGGGGGCTTTCCGCCCTGCGCGCGGCGCTGGAACCCGTTTGGAACATGGGTTTTGACCATATACTGACCACAAATTACAGCTATGAGCTGGAATGCGCCGCCGACCCCGCCCTCGAGGCGCGCCTCTGCCCGCAGGGGAAGTGCCTCCATAAAAAATGCCCCTTCAAGGCGGCCATGCGCCACACGAGCCAGCACGCGGAGACGAAATACCTTCTGCACACCTACAACGCCGTCGTTCGCGAAGGGCGCGAACAGAAGATTTGGCACATCCACGGCGAGGCGCGCAAGCCCGAGAGCGTCATCCTCGGCCATTATCTCTACGGCAAGCTGCTCCAAAACTACGACAAGCACCTCTCCGCGCGCGCCGACGAGCAGCGCGAGCGCCAGCAAAACGGCCAGCCGCCGCTGCTGGAAAGCTGGCTGGACGCTTTCATCATGGGCGACGTCTACATACTCGGCTTTGGCAGCTATTTTTCCGAATGGGATTTCTGGTGGCTGCTGAACCGCAAAAAGCGCGAGCGCGCCCGCCATGGAAAAACGGTGTTTTATGCGCCGAAACACGCTCAGGACACCGTCAAACACGAACTTTTGAAAGTTTACGGCGTGGACGTGCGCGACCTGGGCTTTGATGAGGACACGTTGACCTGCGCTGGCAAGGCCTATGACAGATCCGCCTTCTTCCGCGCCTTCTACCAAACCGCCATCGAGGATATGCAGACCAACCGCAACACTACAGACAAGTGAGGGAAAACACCATGGCCAAATTCGTCATCGAATGCCCGCGCTGCGGGAAATACGTGGAAGCAAAGACGGGCTTTTTCGCCCGCAAGAAGATCGACTGCGCCTGCGGCTATACCATCAACGTCCGCACGGAGAAGATGTCCAGCCGCACCTGCCCCCATTGTGGCAACAACGTGGTTTTCGACCAGTCCAAGGGGGCGGACGCGTGCTGCCCCGTCTGCGGCGAGGCCATCAACACCATGGCCGAACAGACCAAGGCGGTGGAGTTTTCCTGCCGCCAGTGCGGCGTGCGCCTGCGCGTGGCGCGCGGGGCGGAGCGCTATGTCTGCCCGGTGTGCGATTTTGAAAACGACGTCGTCGAGCGCCTCAAGGCCGAACAGATCCGTCAGGACGGCCTGGCCAGCATCATCAAATACGAGGGCGACGGCGACACGTTGGTGTGGAAACACCCCATTGAGGACTTCAACCTCGGCTCCCAGCTCATCGTCCACGAAAGCCAGGAGGCCATCTTCTTCCGCGACGGGCAGGCGCTGGATGCCTTTGGCGCGGGCCGCTACACGCTGGAAACGCAGCAGCTGCCCATGCTGGAAAAGCTCTATAAGCTGCCCACGGACACCGAGGGCACCTTCCATTCCGAGGTCTACTTCATCAATATGGCCACGCAGATGGGCGTGAAGTGGGGCACGGACAGCAAGGTGCGCCTCTTTGACCCCACCAGCGGCCTGCACGTGGAACTGGGCGCCAGCGGCGAATTCAACATTCGCGTGGTCAACGCCCGCAAGCTGCTTTTGCGCGTGGTGGGCACCACTTCCACCCTGCGGCAGGAGGATTTGCTCGGCGGCGGCAAGGGCTTTTTCCGCGCCATGGTGATGACGCAGGTCAAGAGCTATCTGGCCGCGGCCATCCGCGAAAAGGGCATCAGCGTGCTGGAAATCGACGAGCGGCTGATGGAGCTGAGCGAGGCTCTGCGCGAAAAGATCAATCCCCGTCTGGCCGAATACGGTCTGGAGATGGCGGAGTTTTTCGTCAGCCGCGTGGTCACGCCGGACGACGACCCCAACTTCCGCCGCATGAAGGAACAGTTTGCCGAACAGTATCTCGGCGTGCGCCAGGAGGAAATCCGCCGCCGCGAGGCCGAAGCCGCCGCCCGCCGCAAGGCCGTGGAGGCGCAAACCGCCGCGCAGATGAAGATCATCGGCGCGCAGGGCGAGGCCGAAGCCCTGAAGATACAGAAACAGGCCGAAGCCGAGGCCTACCGCATGAAGGCCGCCGCCGAAGCCGAGGAAATGCGCATGAAGGGCTATACCTACCAGCAGGAAACCGCCCGTCAGGTGGGTCTGGAGGCCATGCAAAACGGCATCACCGGCAATGGCGGCGGCGCAGTCGGCGGCCTTGGCGACCTCGCCGGACTTGGCGTCACCCTCGGGGCCATGGGCAGCGTGGTCGGCATGACCAAAGACGCGCTCAACCCCGTCATGGATGCCGCCGCGCAGATGGGCAAGGCCGTGGGCGGGGCCATCGCCCCGGACGGCTGGGATTGCCCGGAGTGCGGTCAGAAGGGCATTGCCTCGAACTTCTGCCCGAACTGCGGCCACAAGCGTCCCGCGCCGGAGGCGGGCTGGGATTGCCCGAACTGCGGCCAGAAGGGCATAACATCGAATTTCTGCCCCAACTGCGGCCACAAGCGCCCCGAGCCGGATACGGGCTGGGATTGCCCGAATTGCGGCCAGAAGGGCATAACATCGAATTTCTGCCCCAACTGCGGCAAAAAGAGGGAGGGTTAAACCATGAAAAAGAACATCGCGCGCGTCGCCGCGACCGTCGTGCTGCTGCTGGCGCTTTTTAATGTCATCGCCTTTGCCATTCCCTTCGTGCGCACGCCTGTCTTCTGGCTGGCCTACGCCTTTACCAGCGTGGCCATCGTCGCGCAATTGCCTCTGTCGCTTTACGCCTTCACCCCCAAGGGCGGGGCGCGCGATAGCCTCTATGGCTTCCCCATCGCCCGTCTGGCGCTCATCTACCTGCTGGTGCAGGCCGTCGTCGGCCTGCTGTGCATGGCCTTGAGCCAGTGGACGCCCCTCTGGGCAGCGCTGGTGGTGGAAGCAGTCATCTTCGTACTCGCGGCCATCGGCTGCATGGCCGCCTCCGCCATCCGCGATGAGATTCGCCGTCAGGACGTCCATCTGCAAAAGGACGTCGCCGCCATGCGCGAATTGCAGTCCCGCGCCGGGGCGCTGGCGGGCCAGGCGCAGGGCGAGGCGGTGTGCGCGCAGCTGAAAAAGCTCGCCGATGAGTTCCGTTTCAGCGACCCCGTCAGCAACGCCGCCACCGCGCCGCTGGAAGCCGACCTGCGCGCCTGCATGGACAGCATGGAGCGCGCCCTCACCGACGGCGATGGCGACGGCGTGCTCGAACTCTGCCGCAAAACCGCCGCCCTGCTCGCGGAAAGAAACCGGCTCTGCAAACTGAACAAGTAGGAAAACAGAAAATTGGGAAGGGGGATACATATGGCCATCATCAAATGCAAAATGTGCGGGGGAGATTTGAACATCGAAGCGGGCATGACCGTGGCGGAGTGCGAATACTGCGGCACGCGGCAGACGGTGCCCATGGCGGACAACGAAAAGAAGCTGACGCTGTTTGCGCGGGCCAACCGCCTGCGCGCGGCCTGCGAATTTGACAAGGCGGCCGCGGTGTACGAAAGCATCGTCGCCGAATTCCCCACCGAGGCGGAGGCATATTGGGGCCTCGTCCTCTGTCGTTACGGCATCGAATACGTGGACGACCCGGCCACCGGCAAAAAGATACCCACCTGCCACCGCTCGTCCTTTGAAAGCATCCTCGAAGACCCGGACTTTGAGCAGGCGCAGGAGAACGCCGACGCCGTTTCGCGCAAGGTGTACCGCGAGGAAGCGAAGGCCATCGAGGACATCCGCCGCCGCATCGTGGAACTGTCGGGCAAGGAGCAGCCCTACGACGTCTTCATCTGCTACAAGGAGACGGACGAAAACGGCGAGCGCACGCCGGATAGCGTCATGGCGCAGGAGGTGTACGACGCCCTGACGGAAAAGGGCTATCGGGTCTTCTTCTCGCGCATCACGCTGGAAGACAAATTGGGCACGGAATACGAACCCTACATCTTCGCGGCGCTGAACAGCGCCAAAGTCATGCTGGTGTTCGGCACGGACTATGAATACTTCAACGCCGTGTGGGTAAAGAACGAATGGAGCCGCTTTCTGGCGCTCATCGCCTCGGGGCAAAAGAAGCACCTGATCCCCTGCTACAAGGGCGTGGATGCTTACGACATGCCGAAGGAATTTGCCCACTTGCAGGGGCAGGACATGGGCAAACTTGGCGCTGTGCAAGACCTGGTGCGCGGCGTGGAAAAGCTGCTGGGCAAGGGTGCGGCGCAGAGCGTGCAGCCCGCGCAGCAGGTTGTCGTCCAGGCGGCAGGCGGCACGGCAGACACGCTGATCGCGCGCGGCAACATGGCGCTGGAAGACGGCGAATGGCAAAAGGCCAACGATTTCTTCGAGCAGGCGCTGAACATAGACCCGACGAGCGCTGAGGCGTATTTGGGCATTGCCATGGGAAAGGTGCAGGCGTGTTCGAGAGAGGAATACCACCAGAAACTCGTTTCGCTGCGCTATGGGCCGGACAAGTCCCTTGCGCGGGCGCGGCAATTTGCGCAGGGAGAGTTGAAGAATTGGTTGGAAACTCTGCAGGAGCATCTGGATATACAGCGCGCGCGGTTGCGTTTTATTCTGTTCTTAAAGGAAGAACTTCGTCATCGGTACAAGGAAACCCGAAAAAAGATTCGCCCTGCGAGCGTATTGATCGGCGCTGGAGACGGACATACAGTTGGCCTGAGGTCCGACGGTACGGTGCTGGCCGTGGGCTCTAATATCAGTGGCCAGTGCGCTGTAGAAGGCTGGACAGGAATTATGTCGGTCTGCGCTGGAAACAGGCATACAGTGGGTCTGAAGTCCGACGGTACGGTGCTGGCTGTGGGCTCCAATGTCATGGGCCAAAGTGACGCAGAGGAATGGAGAAACATCGTGGCGGTCAGCGCTGGAGATGCTCATACGGTCGGTCTGAAGTCTAATGGCGCAGTGATGGCTGTAGGATATAATAAATATGGCGAGTGCGATATAAAGGGTTGGAGAAGCATTGTGGCGGTCAGCGCTGGAAGTCATCATACAGTGGGTCTGAAGTCCGATGGCACAGTGCTGGCTGTAGGCGATCATGCCAATGACCGGTGCAGTGTAAAGGGCTGGACAGACATCGTGGCGGTCAGCGCTGGACAAGATCATACCGTCGGCCTGAAGTCTGACGGCACGGTGGTGGCCACAGGCAGCAACATAAATGGCCGGTGCGACGTAGAGGGCTGGACAGACATCGTGGCGGTCAGCGCTGGACGCAATCATACCGTCGGCCTGAAGTCGGATGGCACGGTGGTGGCTGTGGGCTATAATAACGATGGCCGGTGTAACGTAGAGGGCTGGACAGACATCGTGGCGGTCAGCGCTGGTAGTCGTCATACCGTTGGCCTGAAGTCCGACGGCACGGTGGTGGCCGTGGGCGAAAATGGCGACGGCAAATGCGACGTAGAGGGCTGGAAGCTCTTCAAAAGCCTGGACACGCTGGAAGAAGAGCGCCGCCGTGCTGAAGAGAAACGCCTCGCCCGTGAGGAAGAAGAGCGCCAGCGCGCCGAGGAAGAGCGCCGCGTCCGCAAAGAGGAAGAGCGCCGCCGCGCCGAGGAAGAGCGCCGCGCCCGTGAAGAGGAAGAGCGCCGCCGCGCCGAGGAAGAACGCCACCGCCTCGAAGAAGCCCGCCAACAGCGCCTCTCCGCCCTCGCCGACGAGGAAGTCCGCCTGCAAAACGAGCTTTCCTCCCTCCGCGGCCTTTTCACCGGCAAGCGCCGCCGCGAAATCGAACAGCGCCTTGACGATATCCGCACGGAAAAAATGAACCTCACCAAACGCTGACACGCTGGAGGAGAGCATATGGCCATCATCAAATGCAAAATGTGCGGCGGCGACATAGAGCTTTCGCCGGACCGCACCTACGGCACCTGCGACAGTTGCGGCTCCACCATGACCTTTCCCAAGATAGACGACGAACAGCGCGCCAACGCCTTCAACCGCGGCAACTACTTCCGCCGCATCGGCGAATTTGACAAGGCGCTGGCCGTGTACGAGCGCATCGTCGAAGAAGACGAAACCGACGCCGAGGCGCACTGGTGCTGCGCCCTCTGCCGCTTCGGCATCGAATACGTGGAAGACCCTGCCACCCACGCTTATCTTCCCACCTGCCACCGCGCCAGCTTCGACAGCTTCCTTGAGGACGTGGACTACCTCGCTGCCCTCCAGTATTCCGACGGCGTCACCCGCACCCAGTACCGGCAGGACGCGGAGAAGATCGCCGAGGTGCAGCGCGGCATCCTCGCCACCTCGCAAACCGAAGCGCCCTTCGACGTGTTCATCTGCTACAAGGAGACGGACGAAGACGGCCAGCGCACGCGCGATTCCATCATGGCGCAGGAGATTTACTATCAGCTAACGGAGCAGAGCCGCCGCGTATTCTTCGCGCGCATCACGCTGGAAGACAAGGCAGGGCAGCAATACGAGCCGTACATCTTCGCCGCGCTCAATTCGGCGAAGGTGATGATTGTGGTGGGCACCAGCGCGCGCAACTTCAACGCCGTGTGGGTGAAAAACGAGTGGAGCCGCTTCCTCGCCCTGATGAAAAAGGACAAAAAGAAGCTGCTCCTGCCCTGCTACCGCGATATGGACCCCTACGACCTGCCGGAACAGCTCTCCGTATTGCAGGCCTACGATATGAGCAAGATCGGCTTTTTGCAGGACCTCATCCGCGGCGTAAACAAAGTGTTGGACGCGGACAAGGAGCCGGAGCCGGCCCATGAAACGGTGGTGGTGCAGGGCGAGGGCACGTCGAACCTCGTCGCCCTGCTCAAGCGCGGCGAAATGTCGCTGGAAGACGGCGAATGGAAGGCGGCAAACGAGTTTTTCGACCGCGCGCTGGATATGGACGCCGAGTGCGCCGAGGCCTGGCGCGGCAAATTCCTCGCCCGCGTGGGCGCGCAAAGCCTGCCGCAGCATGTGGAAAAGAGGGTCGAATCCCTGCGCCGCGGGGAAAGGGGTGTCCCCACGCGGGCGGCAATGCCCGACCCAGCGCGCGCCGAGGCCGCCGTGGCGCGCTTCACCGTGCCCGGCTATCTGCTGGATGCGCCCATCCGCGCCCTATACCCCCTCCCGGAGCCGTATCAGGCCATGCTGGGATACTGGCAGGAAAAGCTGGAAGAACTGCGCCAATCCCTGAATACCGACCGCGACCTGCGCCGCGCCCGCAGCTTCGCCCGAGGCGCGTTCAAAGAAAAGCTCGCCGCCGAAGACCGCGCCTGCGCAGACGCGCTGGCCGACGCCCTGCAAAGCGCCCGCCAGCGCGACGCCGAGGCCGAAAAAGCGGCGCGGGAGGCCTACGCCCAGGCGCTGAACGAAGCCGACCGCAAGGCCGAGGCGCTCTGCAAGGAAGCGGAGGTCAAGCGGGATGGCGTATATCGGGAACTTTGCCAGAAGCAGGCGGAGGCGAAGACCTCTTACGATTTCAGAAACCTCGTCCCGAACTTTGAGCGCCTCAAGGATTACAAGGACAGCGCCGCACGCGCACAGCAGTGCCATGAGAAAGCGGCGGAACTGCAAGCGCTGGAAACGGCGGAAAAAGAGCGCGAAAGAAAGCGCGCGGAGCGGGAGGAAGCCAAAAAGCGCAAGCGCAACAGGAACATCGCCATCATCGTCGTGCTTTCCATCGCCATCATCGCCATCATCGCCATCGCGGCGTGGTACATCACGCAGGTCTTCATCCCCGCCAAAAACTATCAGGCGGCGGAAGCCCTCTACGCGAGCGGCGAATACGCGCAGGCCGCGCAGGCCTTCGAGGCCATGGGCGACTACGAGGACGCCCCGGAACGCGCCCTCGCGGCGCACTATGCCTATGCGGAAGCGCTGCTGTCCAATGGCGAATACGATGCCGCCCTCGCTGCTTTCACCGCGCTGGGCGATTACAGCGACGCCCCGGCAAGGGCGCTGGGAGTCCACTATGCCCACGCGGAAGCGCTGCTTGCGGCGGGGGACAATAACGGCGCGGCAGCGGAATTTGAAGCTGCGGGCGACTACGAGGACGCCCCGGCGCGCGCTCTCGCGTCGCGTTACGCCTATGCGGAAGCGCTGCTGTCCAATGGCGAATACGACGCCGCCCTAACCGCCTTCACCGCGCTGGGCGATTACAGCGACGCCCCGGCAAGGGCGCTGGGAGTCCACTACGCCCACGCGGAAGCGCTGCTGTCAGAAGGTGATTACATCAACGCGGTGGCAGAGTTCGTAGCCGCTGGCGATTATAAGGATGCGGCAGAGCGCGTACCGCAGACACGGTATGCGCGGGCAGAAGCGTTGCTGGAGGCAGGCGACTACGATGCGGCGATTGAGATATTTACGGCGCTGGGCGATTACGGCGATGCGGCACAGCGCATACCGCAGACACGTTATGAGCGAGCGGAAGCACTGCTGGAGGCAGGTGACATCGACAGCGCGCTGGTGGAGTTCGTTTTACTGGGCAATTACGGAGATGCAGTAGAACGAGTGGGTGAGATACATTATACGCAGGCAGAAGGATCATTGGCGGAAAGCGATATTGACAACGCGCTTGCAGAGTTTGCCTTGGCAGGAGATTATAAAGATGCGCCAGAACGCATACAGGCGATACACTATGCCGAGGCAGAGGAATTGCTCGCGGCAGGCGATGCCGCTGGCGCGGCAGCGGAATTTGAAGCTGCGGGCGACTACGAGGACGCCCCGGCGCGCGCTCTCGCGTCGCGTTACGCCTATGCGGAAGCGCTGCTGTCCAATGGCGAATACGATGCCGCCCTTACCGCCTTCACCGCGCTGGGCGATTACAACGACGCCCCGGCAAAGGCGCTGGGAGTCCACTACGCCCACGCAGAAGCGCTGCTTGCGGCGGGGGACGATAGCGGCGCGCTTGCGGAATTTGCGTTGGCTGGAAATTATCAGGATGCGCCGGAGCGCATCTTGGCGATACACTACGCCAAAGCGGAAGCGCTGCTTGCGGCGGGGGACGATAACGGCGCGCTTGCAGAGTTTGCCTTGGCCGGAAATTATCAGGATGCGCCGGAGCGCATACAGGCAATACACTACGCCAATGCAGAGGAATTGCTGGCGGCAGGCGATGCCGATGGCGCGGCGGCGGAGTTTGAAGCTGCGGGCGATTACGAAGACGCCCCGGAGCGCGCGCAGGCGATACGCTTCGCTCCGGCGGAAGCCATGGAAGCGGCGGGGGATCTGGGTGCAGCGGCTATCCTGTATGGCCAGCTTGGCGATTATCCCAACGCGCGCGAGCGGAGTTTCGCCCTCTGGGAGCAGGTCGCCGACCGGGAGACGGTCAGCGCCGGGAGCTGGCATACCGTAGGCCTGAAGTCGGACGGCACGGTGGTGGCCGTGGGCTATAACGATTACGTCCAGTGCGACGCAGCGGACTGGACGGACATCGTAGCGGTCAGCGCCGGGTGGTATCATACCGTAGGTCTGAAGTCGGATGGCACGGTGGTGGCCGTGGGCTATAACGATGACGGCCGGTGCGGCGTAGCGGACTGGACGGACATCGTAGCGGTCAGCGCCGGGAACGGACATACCGTAGGCCTGAAGTCGGACGGCACGGTGGTAGCCGTGGGCTATAACGAATACGGCCAGTGCGGCGTAGCGGACTGGACGGACATCGTAGCGGTCAGCGCCGGGAACGCTCACACCGTAGGCCTGAAGTCGGACGGCACGGTGGTGGCCGTGGGCTGGAACGGTGATGGCCAGTGCGAGGCAGCGGACTGGACGGACATCGTAGCGGTAAGCGCCGGGACCGGGCATACCGTAGGCCTGAAGTCGGACGGCACGGTGGTGGCCGCGGGCAATAACGAATACGGCCAGTGCGACGTAGCGGACTGGACGGACATCGTAGCAGTCAGAGCCGGGAACGCTCACACCGTAGGCCTGAAGTCGGACGGCACGGTGGTGGCGAAAGAATTAACAGAATACTTCTACGACGGCCGGTGCGACGTAGCGGACTGGACGGACATCGTAGCGGTCAGCGCCGGGGGCAATCATACCGTAGGCCTGAAGTCGGACGGCACGGTGGTGGCCGTGGGCAATAACGATCATGGCCAGTGCGACGTAGCGGACTGGACGGACATCCTCGTCCGCTCCTGACCCCCGCACCTCGCATCAACACCCTTCAAAGGCCGGCAGTCTGAACACCTGCCGGCCTTGCTTATGCACCGCCGGAGATCAAATGTAAATCTCCTGGCATAAGATACACGTTACCCTCAGCGACGTTCAGAAGGTGTTCAACCGCATCAACGGCGCAAAGGAGACGAAGCTGAAACACAAGGTTGCTTTTAACTTCACGGCCTCCTGCGCGAAGTGGCGGTTGTGATACTGCCCGACCCGGCTGCAATCCTGAACGTTCATCACGGTGTCGTTCCACATGTGTACCATTTCGTGTTGGAGCGAAGCGACGATCTCTTCAATCGGCCGGTCGAGCGTTCCGCTGGCAATGTTGATCTCCCGCTTTCCGCCGCTGGTGGTTTTCCATACGTTCGCGGTGGTGTAGTGGGCATAGGCGCGGGGCGTGGGGATCACGGTGATGATGGGCGTTTCCAGCTTACCTTCAAACCAGTCCTCATTCAGCAGCTTGAAGGCTTTTTCGAGCATCCCGGTCAATCTGGACATCTTGGTTGTGCCTCATGGCTGTACCCCTTTCCTTCTGGCGGTCGTTTTCTTCTTGACGGAAGGGGGAACGACGGCTATAATGAAGCCGTAGTCCCCCGCGCTGTTGGGCGATTACGCTCCCCCTTGCAGGGCGGCACCCCTGCAAAGGGGATTTTGCTTCAGGTGACGGAGAAGCGGCGAGCGGTGGTCTGCTTTGTGAACGCCTTGTAGAGGTCGCCATGGACACGCTTGAAGGCGGTCGTATCAAAGCGATTTGACAGGATGGTGGTAAAACGGCAGATGTGCGTCGCCACTTCCATTTCCTCAACGCCACGCGCCTGCATCTCCGCCTTGATGAAGTCCTTCAGCGATTCCACCATGGCCTCCGCCTCTTCCAAGAGCGCCTGCCATTCCTTGAGCGCTTCCACCTTCGAGATAAGTTCCGACTGATTGCACATGTTCGTTGCCTTCCTTTCCAGTTTGTTGTTTTTGGGTGATGCCTTTGCGACAATATAACACCCAATATGAGTGCGGTTAATGCCGGAAGCATACACAATATTTGGGTGTGTATCTTGTGCAACTATACACTTGTGATGAGTGAATGCTTGCTGTATAATAGTGTTTCCTGGGGGGTGGTTTCCATTTTGCCGGGCGGCGTGGGACGCATGTTTTCTGTAAGTTGCTTTGTTGTATGATCAAAGGGAATGGAGGCAGGGTTATGGCGATCCAATACAAGATCGACGTTTTGCCGGCGCTGAAAAAAGCAGGATACTCTACGCATCGGATCAGGACGGAAAAGATCATCGGCGAACGCACGATGCAGCAGATTCGTGAAGGCCAGTTGGTCTCATGGTCAGTCATGAATAAAATTTGCCGGATGCTGAACTGCCAGCCCGGCGACCTGCTCGAATATGTGGACGATGTTGCCGAGGGCAGGCAGCAGGAAGATGGAGGCCAATAGCGCAAAAATAGATTTTTGTTTGTTTTGGCGGTTATTCTAACGGCGCAACGGTACAAGACCGGGATGCGCCGTTTTTTGGCGGCCAGATCGTCACAAGTGCGGAATTTCACAAATTTTTCCGAAAGAAAACGGCAAATTCGTTGAAGTTATTGCGAACACGCAGTATTGTATTACTGTGGGTTGATAGGGACGCTTTCCAAGTGGACGGAAGCTTTCTATGGAACCATGTGCGCGGCAGACTGAGCCGCCAACAAGATAATGACCCTTGATGTAGCCTATCGCCTCGCCCCGTACAGCGCATCACTGATCATATCCGAGAGCCATTCATCAACCATCAGCATCGCAAGCATCGGGATATGGTGAACCACACGGTGACAGACGTGTCCGAGGAACCTTGAAAACGATATAGCCCCATCCTGCCGAGGAGATGGAACCAGAGCGTCCGCGAAACGCTGCACTGCAACGGCGACGTGGTCGGTCCTCACGGCAGTAGAAAGGCTATTGCCTCATGGCGCTCATTTGAATGGGCAGATACTATGCCATGTGGCAATACCGTGATCCTTATCCTATGATACGAATATGGGTCAACTCTTCAATACAGATGGAAGACCGACCGCTGCTCGCGGTAGGCGGCTATTAAAGAACTTGTTTACAGGCAAAGAAGAAACTACTGTTACGCAGTTGGTTGCTCCGAGATTATATGCCGGAGTATGGATGGTCACGCGGACGCTATCGGTGCGCCCGCGCGGCTTTTTTGCCCGCTCTATTCCAAGAGAACTGAGGCATAACATGCGCCTGCTAAAATGAAAATCGCGCAGCCGGTCTATACGAAGCGGCGCGCGGTGAAAAAGCTTAGCCAAATGCCCTGGCTGAGCCCTGTCCGAAGGGATGGAATCTTCCACCCTCTTTATTTTGATTTCCTAGAGAGAAAAAAACATCCAGGAGGTTACATGACGCAGATATACGCAGTGGATTCTATTATGGGTACTGGAAAGACGAACTGGGCAATCAAGTATATGAATTGCCATAAAGAACAGCGATTTATCTATTGCACGCCATTTATCGACGAAGTCAATCGCATTTTGAGCGCCTCTCCTCATTTCAGACAGCCGACAGAAGAAAACGCGGGCGGAACGAAACAGGCGGATTTTCTTAAACTCCTTGAGGAAGGCGCGTGCATCGCAACCACACATGAACTGTTCAAGCGCGTTCCTGTCACGGAGCGTATCCTTACACTGATTCAGGAGCAGGGTTATACGCTGATCCTTGATGAAGTAATCGATGTAGTGGAAAAGCTGAACGCCTCGCGTTTCGATCTGGAGGATTTGCAAAGGTATACTCGTGTAGAAGAGGGCACGCAACGGGTCATTTGGACGGCGGGCGATTATGAAGGGAATCATCGTGAACTGAAGCGTCAGATCAAAACAAAGTGCGTCGTTCAGTACAAGGGCAACGCTCTCTTGTGGCTTTTCCCCATCAGCATTTTTCAGGCGTTTAGAGAAATCTACATACTGACATTCCTGTTCAAGGGCTCCTGTCTGGAGCAGTATCTCTTGGTAAATGGCCTTGGATATAAAGTGTGCCACATCGATGAGGGCGAAACGCTCGTGCCAGGCGAACAGCCCCTTGCCAGAAGAAAACAGCGCATAGTTGATATGCTCGAGATTTATGAAGGGCATCTCAACGAAATCGGCAATAAAAGAACAGCGCTGAGCGCATCTTGGTGGAAGAGACGCGGCACAGAATGGCAAAAGCTTATGGACAACACCTACAATTTACTGCGGAACATCTGGAAGGTGGACAGCGGCAAAGTTCTCTGGACATTGTTTAAGGGCAACTCATATAAAGACCCGACTATAAAGACCCGCTGGAAGAACAGATTTTGCCCCTGCAATGCGCGGGCAACGAACGAATGGGGCGACAGCGTGTATCTTGCCTATCTGGTCAATATGTTCCCAGATCCATCGGTCAAGCAATGGTTTGCCGACCATGGTGGGTGCATAGATGACGATCAGTACGCGCTCTCCAATATGCTCCAGTGGATCTGGCGGTCGGCGATCCGCAATAGTATTCCTGTCAAGCTATATATTCCCAGCCGAAGGATGCGGGAAATACTAAAAGCCTGGCTTGAAATCACTTCTGACAGTCTGGAGTTGCCGGAAAGTGCGTAAAGTTGAGCAAAATGCGTGGAATATACCCCACGACGGGGAATGGTACCGGATAAATGGAGATGACGATATGTTGAGCGGAAATACATTGGAAATGGTACTTATTGACGAGCCTGCCGCTCCTGTTTATACGCAGGGTGACGTGGAAAGACTGCTTGTAGAGGTCAATGAGGTGGCGTCGATGGAGATCGACCGCTTGCGGAAGAAGAACAGGGCGCTTGCCATGCGCGATTTGATACGCCGTCTGGATCGGCAGCGGGAGCGCGACCAGCGGCTTGACGAAGCCTTCCGCAGTGGTGTACAATGGATGCGGTTTCTTAGTCGCAACATGGGTGACGAGCAGTATATGCCCTTACAGGAGGGCATGGAAATGGGAAAACCCAAGATCGACCGCAGGTTGAGGATCGACGGAAAGGAGGTGCGCATCCGAGCCAACAGCGAAGAGGAATATGTACTCTAGGCGTCCATGGCGCTGGGCTGCACGGCTGCGAAAGCGCCTGAAGCGCCGCAAAAGCACGAGTTCAGGGCGTATGCGCAATACTGGTTTGATACGTTTTCCAGGTCAAACACGGCGCAGGCGACGGCTATTACCTATGAACGCCAGTTGACGCGCTACCTCTATCCGGCGTTTGAAGGCAGAAATGTCGAGGACATTACAACGGCGGACGCGCAGAAGCTGTTCAACGGCATGGGCGGCGCGAAAGCGACAAAGATGAAATGCAGGAACGTCCTGAATATGATCTTCAACTTGGCGGTTGAAGAAAGCATCATCGCCAGAAATCCGTTGGCCTCTCGCCGGTTGCGCATTACAGGCGGAGCCAGCAAGCCAACAGAGCCGTACACCGTCGAGCAGATGCACTTTTTGATCGCCAACATTGAGAAGCTGAAAAAGCCGATGGACAGGATGTTTCTGGCGCTGCAAGCGCTGCATCCCTTGCGGCCCGAGGAAACGCTGGGGTTGCGCTGGATGGATATTGACCTTGACGCGCTGAAGATACACGTTCGCCATTCCGTTACGCACCCCGACAGGAATCAGCCGGTGTTCAAGGCGACCAAGACGGAGGAAAGCGAACGCTTTTTAGACCTCGCGCCGCAGGTCGTTCGCTATCTGGAAGTTGGCGCGCCCGAGGAATTTGTGCTTGGCGGAAAAGCGCCGCTGTCCTATTCGATGATGCAGAGAATGTGCGAACGCATCCAGAAGGAGATAGGGTTTGACGAGAAGATCACCCCAAGGCGCTTTCGTACGACCGTACTCACAGACCTGTATGACGCCACGAAGGACGTCAAGCAGGTGCAGAGCGCGGCGGGGCACACCACGGCGGCGATGACCTTCAAGCATTACGTGAAGGGCAGAGGCGAAACACAGAACACCGCTACTCCCGTGGCAAGCGCTTATGGGTTGGCCTGACTGGACAGGATCCTGGACACGCGCCCAAGTCTGAAATCGCCTGCGGCACAGGGCTTTTCAGGCGCTGCGCACGCGAATTTTGGACAGGGTTTTGGACAAAAACCGAATTTGGACGCAAGGGGATCGGACAAATGCAACGCAGAGCGGGCGTTCCTGCAAAACCCGCCCCATAACCACAAAAAAACCAGCCATTTCTGACTGGTTTCTGGAGCTGATGACCGGATTTGAACCGGTGACCTCATCCTTACCAAGGATGCGCTCTACCGACTGAGCTACATCAGCATGCTTTACGGCACGAAATCTATTATACAACAATCCGGCGGCAAATGCAAGGGCATGGGGCAGATTTGCGCAAATCTTTACGAAACGGCCGCTTTCCCGTGCGGGGAAAAATCCCCGGAGCGCGCGCTCCGGGGATTGCGTCTGTCAGTGCAGCGTGCAGTAGCGGGAGGAGACCCAGCCGCTGCCGCCGTTGTAGGAGACTTTGTACCAGGTCACGCCGCGCTCGTCCGTGGAATGCTCGCCCAGATAGGCGGCGGTGGCGCCGTTTTTCAGCATCCCCAACTCGCTATAATGCAGGCCGGGGCCGGAGCGCACGTTGAGCTGACCGGTGGCCTGTATGTAGCGGCCATAGGTGCCGGCCTCGTCATCCACGGAGGCTTCGGTGCGCGTGTACGTCAGTTCGCTGTACACAGAGGAAACCCAGACCTCGCCGTAGGAATAGTACTGCGCCTTGTACCAGGCGTGTCCGCCGGCGTCGTAGCGCGTCTCGTTCAGATAGGTCAGGCACTCGCCGCGCGCCAGCTCGCCCACGATCTCATAGCTGACACCGGGGCCGGAGCGCACATTGACGACACCGCCCGTGGCGCGCACGTAGCGCGTATCCCCGCCTTGCCAGTAGCCGCCGTCGTCGCCCCAGCCGTCAGACCAGTCGCTGGTGGAGCCCACGAGCACGGTGTAGCGGGAGGAAACCCAGCCGTCCACATCGTCACAGCGCACGCGATACCAAACCACGCCGCGCTCGTCTGTGCTGGTGGAGCCGAGGAACTCGCAGGATTCGCCTTCCTCGAGGGAGGTCAGCTTTGTGTAGCCGCGGCCGGGGCCGGAGCGCACCCAGCTGTCGCCGCTCTCGCCCACCACGCTGTCGGCCAGCGCCAGGCCGGAGAGCAGCACAAGGGCCAGAAGAAACGATACAATCTTTTTCGCAGACATTGCGCGATTCTCCTTTGTGTGGTTGTACTTAGATTTTACCACTTCGCCGCAATCTTTTCAAGAGCTGCGCGGGAAAACTTGCGCGATTTCGCCCGCTGAGGGGACGCTTGCGCGCCGCGCGCGCGAATGCTATAATGGAAAAAACACCGAGGGAGGGCCCCTATGAAGCTGATTCTGGACGCGGGCGGCGTGATCGTCTATCCCGCTTTTGGTCATTGGCGCTACGGTGCGGCGATGCTGCGAGCGCCGGTGCTAGATACGCTGAAGAGCGACGCCTACCTGCGCGCGCACGAAGCCTGCAAGCACTTTATGCGCGAGGATGTGCGCATCGACACCGAGGCCGAGGAATACGCGATGCGCCTGCGTTACTTCGAGGCCATGAACGAGATGGTGCCGTGGGGCCTTCCGCGCCCGCAGGTGGAGGAACTGGCGCGGGACTTTGTGGAAAACACCGCACGCATGGGCGTCTACGAGGACGCGCACGCCTATCTGCCCCGCTTTCAGAAGCGCTTCGGGCTGGGGCTTTTGAGCGACACATCGCCCTCTTTGAAGCGCGTGTTTGAAAGCGCCGGCATCTGGCAGTACTTCGACGCGCACGTTTTTTCCACAGATGTAGGCGCGCTCAAGCCCAATCCGGCCATGTACGCGCGCATGCTCGCCCTGCTGGGCGCGCGGGCAGAGGACTGTCTGTTCGTGGACGACCTGCCCCGCAACCTGCGCGGCGCGGAGAAGGCGGGCATGCGCGCGGTGCAGATGGCGCGCACGGAGAACGTGGAGCGCTGGGACGGCCCCGTGGTGACGAACTTCGCCGAACTGGAGGCCTACGCGGAGGCGCTGGCGGAGAAGGAATAGCGCCGCATGGGCGGACAAGCGGCGGGGAGCGCGCCTGCCGGCGGGCGGGTCAAGGTTCGGTATGTGGAGAAAATGTTTTATTCCGATCTGACGCCCGGCAGGATATGCGATGGCGAGATATGCAAGGAGAACGAGCGGATCGTTGGCCTTGTCAAGGATCACGGCGAGGAATACGGCTACCCGCTCTCCACATTTGAGATCGTCGAGAAATAGGCCGCTCTCGCGGAACGGACAGGAGGAGATCATGCCGGAACTCAAGCCGGGATTCATCGCCAACATGCGCGCCCTGCTGGGAGAGGAGGCGGGCGCGTTTTTCCGCGCGCTGGAAGAAGCGCCGTCGCTGGCGCTGCGGCCGCACCGGGGGATGGAGGCCGCGGAGCCCTTCATCGAAGGTGCCGTGCCGTGGGCGGAGGGCGGTTTTTCCCTGCGGCCGGGCGCGCGGCCCGGGGCGTCCATCGCCCACTGGGCGGGGGCGTTTTATTTGCAGGAGGCCAGCGCCATGCTGCCGGCCGCGGCGCTTGGGGCAAGGCCGGGCGAGCGCGTGCTCGACCTCTGCGCCGCGCCGGGGGGCAAGTCCTCGCAGATCGCCCTGGCCATGGGCGGCGAAGGGGTACTGGTGGCCAACGAGGTGGACACTGCCCGCGCCCGCGTGCTGGCCGCCAATTTGGAGCGGCTGGGCGTGACCAACGCCGTGGTTTTGAATGAAACGCCCGCCCGCCTCGCCGCGCGCTGGCCGGAATACTTCGACGCCGTGCTCGTGGACGCACCCTGCTCCGGCGAGGGCATGTTCCGCCGCGCCCCGCAAAGCCGCGATGCGTGGACGGACGCCGCCCCGCGCGGCTGCCGCAAGCGGCAGGGGGAGATACTCACAGCCGCGGCGAAGATGGTGCGCCCCGGCGGGCGGCTTTTGTATTCCACCTGCACGTTCAACGGGGAGGAAAACGAGGGCAGCGTGGCGGACTTTCTGCAGGCGCACGCAGACTTTGCCCCGGAGGACTTCGCTTTGCCGGGGCTGGGCGCGTCCCGGGGCGGCATGCTGCATATCTGGCCGCATCGCGCGCGCGGCGACGGCCAGTTCGCCGCCCTGCTGCGCCGCGCGGGGGGCGCTGGGGATGCCGGAGAGGGGCCGGAGGCGCGGGCCGGTATGGCGGACGCCGTCGGAGAGGTTTCCGCGCGCGGAGACGGCGCGGACAGTTCCGGGGGCCTGCCCTCCGCCCATCCCGCCGCCTCCATCGGCATGTGGCTCGACGCACTGCCAAAAGCGCGCCCCGCCCGCCGCGCAGGCAAGGCTGCGCCCATGCCGGACGTGGCCGCGCTCCTTCAGGAACTGGGGAAATGCGCCGTTTCCGCGCTGCCGGTCTCGCCGCGAGGCGCCCGCCTGCATCTGGAGGGCCGCCGCCTGATCGCCGCGCCGCTGGACGCGCCGGAACTGGACGGCCTGCGCGTCATCTCCCCCGGCCTCGCCCTCCTGCGCGTCGAGACGGGCCGTGTGGAGCCGGAGCACGCCCTGGCCATGGCGCTGTTGCCGGGCATGGCGCGCCGCGAGGCGGCGCTGACGGAAAAAGAAGCCCTCGCCTTCATCGCCGGCGAAGCCCTGCCCCGCGAGGGCGAGGCGGGCTGGACGCTGGTCACGCACGCGGGCCTGCCCCTCGGCTGGGGCAAGCAGGCCGGGGGCATGCTGAAAAACCACGTGCCCAAGGGGCTAAGGGCGCGGCTGCACCCGTGAGAGGGCATGCCTTTTCCCCGTTGCATGCGGGCAAACCCCTTGACAATATATCATTCAAGGAATAAGATAGAGATGCGGAGGGGAGCGCGCCTGTTCAGGAGCGCATCTTGCAGGCCGGAGGACGGCAGGCCGCAGGTCAAAGCCCACGCCGCCCTCGACATGCGCGCAGCGTTCGCGACCGCCGGTGGGAGCCTTCCGCCAGTCTGCCGGGCGCGGGGGTGTTCGGGCTGGTCGCAGGTATAAGCAGGACGATGAGAAGGGGATGCGGAATGCGAGATCTTCAAAAGCGCAAGAAGGAACTGCTGAAAGATCCGGAAGTGCTTGCGGAGTACGAGGCGTCAAAGCCGGAGATGGAGGTTATCCGGGCGCTGATCGGCGCGCGCATCGAGCAGAATCTCACGCAGGAGCAGCTTGCCCAGCGCAGCGGTATCCGGCAGTCCAACATCAGCCGCATCGAAAACGGGACTTGTAGCCCCACGATCTCGACCCTCCAACAGCTCGCCAGCGGCATGGGCAAGAAGCTACATATTGAGTTCGTCTGAGGCAAAAGCTGGACGCACGGAGAAAAAGGAGGCGGTATTCGTGGCGGCATACACATTGACGCAGCTCAAGGCGCTCGTGGAGCCGGTCGCGCGGCGGCACGGGGCGCAAAAAGTCTCGGTATTCGGCTCATACGCGCGCGGGCAGGCGACGGAAAAGAGCGATGTGGATCTGCACATCGAGAAAGGCCAGATGAAGACACTGCTGCACATCATCGCCTTTCAACTGGACATGGAGGAAGCGCTCGGGCGGCGCGTGGACGTCATCACCAGCGACATAAACGACAAGGCCTTTCTCGAACGCATTCGGCCTGACGAGGTGACACTCTATGAACGATAGGGATCGCTCCATCCTGCAAAAGATCGTGGAATACTGCGAACAGGCCATACAGACCCGCGCGGCGTTTGGCGATACGCTGGAAGCGTTTTCCAGCAGCCATATCTTCCAAAATGCCTGCTGCATGTGCATCCTGCAGATCGGAGAACTCGCGGGGAAGCTGTCCGAGGAAGCAAGGCAGGCAAGCCCCGACATTCCGTGGCGGGAGATACGGGAGATGCGCAATGTTTTCGCGCACGGCTATGGAACGATCATTCTGGAAAGCACGTGGGAGACGCTGCAATCAGACATCCCGGAATTGAAAGAAAAATGTCAGGCGTTGCTGCGCGCCGGCGGGACGTCCGACTGGTCGCAACGCTGAAAATGACGGAAAACCTTGCCCGCTGAGGCCGAAGACCGCGGGCAAGGTTCGTTTTTTGTTTGGCAGCCCCCCCTGCCGTCAGTTTTCCTCCAGGAACGCCGCCAACGCCGCCACGCTGTCAAAGGCGCGGCCGGCAAGCGGGCGCACGGCCTTTCCCACGGCGGGGGCGGTGTGCGACCAGCCGGCGTAGGCCGAAGGCACGCCGCAGGCGGCGGCCATGGCAAAGCCGGGGGAGAGGTCGTCCACCAGCAGCGCTTCCTCCGGCCGCAGGCCAAGGACGCGCAGCGTCTCCTCCAAGGGCCAGGGATGCGGCTTGCGCCGCGCTTCGGGCTGTTCCCAGCCGAAGACGAGGTCGGGCTCAAAGCCGAACAACTCCCGGTAGTGGCGCAAAATGACCTCACGCTCGGAATGGGAGATGACGGCCACATGGCCGCCCCGCGCCCGGAAGGACGCAAACAGCGCCGCGAAGCCCGGATAGGCGTCCGGCGTACGGGTGCGCGTGTATCTGCGCCAGATACTCTGCTGGACGCGCATTTCCTCCGCGTTCAGGCAAAGCACGTCGGTCAGAAGCGCCTGTATGCCCGGCGCGCAGCTGTAGGCGATGAACTCGTCAAAGCCCATGCCGGCGCGCTCGGGGCGCAGCAGGCGCATGGCCTCCACAAAGGAGGGATAGTGGATATCCGGCGAGGACATGACCACCGTATCGTCGTGATCCAGCGCCAGGCATTTGATGCGCGCGCGCATGGGAACGCTCAGGCGATGCCCTTTTCGTGCATGCGGCCGGCCACGTGATAGGCGCTCAGGTCGGTGGTGATGAGGGCTACGCCCTCCTCCTCCGCCTTTTCGATGACGTCGGCGCCAAACTGCACGCCCTCGGCGGCAATGACGCAACTCATGTCGGCCAGCACCGCCACGGCCACCACGTTCATGTGCGCCTGCACCGTGGCCCAGGCCATGCCCTCCCTGCCCTTGGCCATCACCCAGCTCAAAAGATCGCAGGTGTAGCCGCAGGTGACTTCGCGCGAGGTGTCCACGGTCTTGGTCTGCACGGCGCCGTCGATGAGCGCGGCGAGTTCCTGAATGGTCATACGCATATCCTCCGTCGTTTATTCTCGTGTCGCTTCGGCCATTTCCACCATCTGGGAGGCCATGAAGCTGAGGCGTTCCTTGAGCAGATGGATGCAGTTGAGTTCGGTGGCGAAGCCCTGCACCACGTCCTCGGCCAGCGCCTGACAGGTGGGCGAGCCGCAGCTGCCGCAGTCCAGGCCGGGAAGCTGCTTGCGCAACTCGCCGATGCGGGCCATCTTTTCCATCGCCACCTTGAAATCCTCGTCCAGGCGGGTGTTTTCGAAGGGCTTGAGGGGCTCTTCAAAATAGATGGCGTCGCGCAGATCGTCCAGTTCCTTGTCCGGTATCTTCTGCTCCGGGCGGGTCTTGGGCAGCATCTGCGCAAGCAGGCGGATGCGGTTGCGGGCGATGAACATGTTTTCAAACGTCAACGGCCCGCCCACGCAGCCGCCCAGACAGGCCAGCCCCTCGAAGTAGCGCACTTCGGGCAGGCGGTTGTTTTCGATCTCTTCCAGCACGCGGATGACGTTGTCGATGCCGTCCACGGCCAGCGCCTCGTTTTCGCCGATGGCCAGCGCTTCGCCGCCCGTGCGCGCCCAGTTGACGCCGAAGGAGGTGGCGGAAAAGTGGGCCAGATCGGGCTTCAGATTGCCCTTGCGCAAAAGCTCGGAGAGCACGCCGTAGACCTCCAGGAAGGAGATCGCGCCGCTCACCGCGCTGGTCTTGTGGCCCAGCGGGTTGCGGATGGCGGTCATCTTCGCCGCGCAGGGGGTGATGAAGAAGCAGCCCACGTCCTTGTCGGCCACGCCGCGCTCGGCGCAGAAGCGGCGGCGCGCCTCGATGGCGGCCACTTCCATGGGGCTTTTGACGTCGACGATGTTGTCGATCAGTTCGGGAAAGCGCGTCTGGATCAGCCGCACCACCGCCGGGCAGCTCGAGGAAATCAGCGGGCGCGGCACGTCCGGCTCCTTCATCTTTTCCATGATCGCGCGGCTGACGATGTCGGCCCCGTGGGCGACTTCGCACACGTAGTCAAAGCCCATCATCTTCAGCGCCGCCGGGATCGCCGCCGCGGCCTGCAAATTCTTGAACTGGCCGTAGAGCGCGGGCGCGGGCAGGGCGATCTTGTACGGGTAGCGGTTGATGGCCGAGAGGGGGTTGGTGGTGGCGACCTTGGCGTGGTGCTCGCAGATGCGGATGCACTCGCCGCAGTCTATGCAGCGCTCGTCGATGATGCGCGCGCGCCGCTCGCGGATGCGGATGGCTTCGGTGGGGCAGCGCTTCAAACACGCCGTGCAGCCCACGCACTTGGCCACGTCCAGCGTCACGGAATGGAATTTGTTCATTGCATCTCGTCCCTTCAGACGCAGAAGAATTTCATGTGTATGTTGGTGCCGACGCCCACCTGGGAGCGGATGTCAAACTCGTCGGCGTTGCGCTTCATGTTGGGCAGGCCCATGCCCGCGCCGAAGCCGAGCGTGCGCACCTCGTCCGAGGCGGTGGACCAGCCTTCCTGCATGGCCAAGTCGAGATCGGGGATGCCGGGGCCGCGGTCGGACACGTCCAGCGTCACGCTCTCCGGCTCGATGGTGATCTCCATCTGCCCGCCCAGCGAGTGGATGACCAGATTCAGTTCCACCTCATACGAGGCCACGGAGACGCGGCGGATGACCTGGCTGGGCACGCCCAATTTGCGCAGCATGCGCTTGATGGTGCCGGAAACTTCGCCCGCGGTTTCAAAGGCGCCCTTTTCGACGGGATAAACTTCGTGGAGGAGCTCGTTCATGGTTTGCGCCGCCCCGTTCCGCCCGGGAGGCCGGCGGCATAGAGCCGCCCGCAGGCATCGTAGAGCGTGTATTCGGTCATCACGACCGCGATGCCGGCGTCCTCCGCCATATTCAGCACTTCTTCGCTGGGCAGCTTGCCGCGCACGAAAATGATCATCATCACGTCCAGCAGTTCCGCCGTGCGCACGGTGTGCGGGTTGGTCAGGCCCGTGAGCAGCACCATCCTGTCCTTGGGGAAGGCCAGCACATCGCTCATCATGTCCGAGCCGCAGGCGGTGAGGATCTCCTCTTCCGGCAGCGGGCCGACGAGCACGGTGGCTTTGAGCAACGCTTGGATCTCTGTGGCTTTCAAGAAACCAACTCCTTTGTCTTAGAGGGCGTTGAGTTCGCGCAGATAGCGCATGTGCTCCAGGGTGATGTTAATGCTATTATACTTGATTTTCGCGGAAAGGGAAAGAGTGTTTTCAGTATTTTCGCCCGAAAGCACAAAAAGGGCGGCGCGGAATTGTTCCGCCATGGCCATCAGGCGGGCGGTAACGGGGTTTTCCTGCGCGCCGGGAACGTTTCGCAGGCGGGCGAGGACGTCTTCCAGGCGGCTGGCGGCCACGCTGAGCAGCGTGCGCGCCGCGCCAGCGTCCGTCTCGCCGCGGTCGAGAGCGAGGGCGAGATCGCGCGTTTCAGCGGCGAGCGCGCGCAGGCCGGCCTCAGCCTCGACGACGAGGGCGATGTCCGCCTCGGCGGCGGTGATGCGCAGCCGCGCGCCCTCGGCGCGCTCTGTATAGACCTCGCAGGCGAGGCCCTCGCTCTGGGCGAGCGCGCGGGCCACGCTTTCGGCCTCGGCCTGGTTTTCATAGACCGCGCCAAGCACGAGAAAGCCGTCCTCCGTTTCCAGCACATAGCCCGCCGCGCCGCGCGGCGTATAGCGCGCGGCCTCAATGCGCGCTTCCGTGGCCGTCTCAAAGCGTCCGAGGGCGACAAACCACGCCTCCGCCGCGTCAAAGGACGCTTCCTCGGTGACGCGCGGCGTGTCTCCGGCGGAGTCGATGCTCGCCTCGGGCGCGGCGGCGATGCCCAGCGTCAGCAGATAGACGCAGAGCATGGTCACAAGCAGCGCCAGCGCCCAGGCGAGTGCGCTGGGGCGTTCGCGGCGGACGCGCACGCGCGCGTTTTCAGGCATAGGCACACCCCCTCGGGGGAAGTATATGCCGGCCGGCAGCGCCGGCTGACAGTGCCGTTGGCTCCGTGTTGACGCATCCCCGCCCCGTCGCGAATGGGGCGGGGATGCTGCGGTTCGTTCCGGTTGGGGTGGTGGCGGGAATAGACGGCGGCAGGCCCACGAGCAGGGGCCTGCCGCCTGCAAAGGCGAGGCGTTGGGCGACGCTGCCTTGCCCCGCAGGGGCAAGGGGCGCTGCAAGTGTGCGAAAGCGACGCTGTTTGCCCCTGCGGGGCAAAAGCGCTGCAGAGTGGCGCGCCTGATTTTGGGCGTATCGCGGGAGAGAGTGGGAAGTGGGGGCGCATTGCCCATCAGGAACGGCTGGCAGGCGCGCCGGGGGAACGGAAGCATGCCGTCCTGCGCTCCATGAGGCCACCGCGTTCACGCAACCATCCCGCGGGGAGAACGGCGGGCTCTGCCCGCACCCGCTCAAGGGATTCATCCCTTGAGAATCCCTTTTTGGGGGAACGGCAGCCGCTTTCCCGCGCTCCCGTCCCTCAAACGCCGCAGGCGGCAAGCCCCTGCTCGTGGGCTTGCCGCCGTCTACCCGTGCCATCGCCCCAAGCGAACCGAAACGCAGCAACCCCACCCCATTCGTGACGGGGCGGGGTTGCGTCAACACGGAGCCGAAGGCGCTGGCTCCCGGCACTGCCGGGGCACTGCCGCCCGGAGGAGGTTGAGGGCGTTTTGGCAGGTCAGCGTGCGGATCCAGTCGCGGTCGCCGCGCAGCATCAGACGCTCGGCGTGTACGCCGTCGGGGCCGGCAATGCCCACGTAGACCAGACCTACCGGCTTCTCCGGCGTGCCGCCGTCGGGGCCGGCAACGCCCGTGGTGGCAATGGCCCAGGTAGAGCCGCTCACCCGCCGCGCGCCCTCGGCCATCTCTAGCGCGCACTCGGCGCTCACCGCGCCGTATTGCTCCAGCGTTTCCGCGCGCACGCCCAGCACGCGCATCTTCGCCTCGTTGGAATAGGTCACGTGGCCCTCGTGTACGGCGGCGCTGGCGCCGGGGCAGTCGATGAGATGGGAGATGAGCATGCCGCCGGTGCAGCTCTCGGCCGTGGTCACGGTTTCGCCGCGCTTGGCAAGCATCTTCAGAACCGTCGATGCCAGGCTGACCTCCTCGCCGGGGCCGTAGGCGGCGTAGACGGCGTTGCCCAGGCGGCGGCGAATCTCCGCCTCCATGGGATCGATCAGGGCGCTGGCGTCCTCGCCCAGGGGCACGCGGGCGCTGATGCGCGCCGTCACCTCGCCCGCGCCGCAATAGAGGGCGAGCGTGGGGTTGTCGCCGTGGAAGAGGTCGAGCAGCAGCATTTCCGTCTTGGATTCGCCCACGCCGAAGATGCGCAGAAAGCGCGATTCGATGTGCTCGCCCGAGCGCTTGCGCAGCCAGGGCGCGAGTTGGCGCTCGAACATGTCCTTCATCTCGCGGGGCGGACCGGGTAGCACAGCCACGGCCTGACCGTCGCGCTCGACGATGCAGCCCGGCGCGGTGCCGCACTCGTTGGGCATGATGATCGCGCCGCGGGGGAAGTAGGCCTGCTTGTTGTTGTTTTCCGTCATCTCGCGGCCGAGGCGGCACATGCGCGCGCGCACGGCTTCGAGGCTCTTTTCATCCAGTTCCATCGGCAGGCCGAAGAACTCGCCCACCATTTCCTTGGTCAAATCGTCTTCCGTAGGCCCGAGGCCACCGGTGGTGATGACCATGTCCGAACGCGACAGCGCCTCGGCAAGCGCCTGTTTGACGCGCGCGGGGTTGTCGCCCACGGTCGTATGGCGGTAGAGCGTCACGCCCAGTTCCGAGAGCCGGCGCGAAATATACTGCGCGTCGGTATTGGCGATCTGCCCCATCAAAAGCTCGGTGCCCACGGAAAGTATCTCTGCGATCATGGAACTTCGCCTCCTGCGAATGCGGTTCAACCCATGGGGATCTCGGCGTTCATGATCAGCGCCACGGTGGTGGCGTCGATCACCGCGTTCGGATCCGTGGGATCCACTTCCAGCAGCGGAGAGCCCGGGTTCTGGGCGTTGTAGGCCTGCTGGAAGCTCAGCACAATCTCCAGCGTGCGCTGGTCGAACACGCCGGGCTGCGGAGCGTTGTCCGCGGTAAACAGGCCCAGATCAAACAGCTTCTGTTGCAGGGCCTGTATGCTGGCCGGATCAGAGCTTGCGTCGATGCTGCCGGATGTGGGCGCCTGCGTGGGCGCTTCGGTGGCCTGCGCGGCGATGCGGAAGGTAAAGGTGGAGGAAGTGGCCTCGCCGCCGGAGGCGGGGTAGGCGACCACTTCCAGCGTGTAATCCGAGCCGGCAGCGAAGTTGGCCATCGGTACGGAGAGGCTGGAGCCGGAGACCTCATTGGAGTGCATCACGCTGCCGTCAGGGGCGTAGAAAGTGGCCACATAGCGCGCCACGTCGCCCTCGACCGCCCACTGGAAGGACGGGTCGCTGTCAAAGACATGCACGCCGCCCTCGTCGTAGCCGCCCGCGGCGCTGATCTGCGGCGCGGAAATGGGCACGGACGTGGGGGCTTCGGTGGGCGCTTCGGTGACCGGCACGGCCACGCGGAAGGCGAAGGTGGAAGCGGTCGCTTCGCCGCCGGAGGCGGGATAGGCGACGATTTCCAGCGTGTAATCCGCGCCGGGCGTGAGCGAGGAAGCGCCGATGGTGAGCGCGGGCTGGCCGACGTCGCCGCTGTTGACGACGGAGCCCTGCGCGTCGTAGAGCGTGGCGGTGTAGCGCGCCACGTCGCCCCCGACCGACCACTGGAAGGACGGATCGCCGTCAAAGACGAACACGCCGCCATCGTCATAGCCGTTTGCCGCGGCGCTGATCTGCGGCGCGGAGATGGGCACGGGCGTGGGCGCTTCGGTCGGGGCCTCGGTGGGCGCTTCGGTGACCGGCACGGCGATGCGGAAAGAGAAGGTGGAAGCGGTCGCTTCGCCGCCGGAGGCGGGCTGGGCGGCGATCTCCAGCGTGTAGACCCTGCCCGCTTCGAGATTGGACGCGCCGATGGTGAGGTTGTTGCCACTGACGCCGCCGGAGCGGACGACATTGCCCTGATCGTCGTAGAGCGTGGCGGAGAAGGAAGCCACTTCGCCCTCGACCATCCAGTGGAAGGCCGCGTCGCCGTCGAAGACGAACACGCCGCCTTCCTCGTAGCCGTTTGCGGTCGCGTCGATCTGCGGCGCGGAGATGGGCACGGGCGTGGGCGCTTCGGTCGGGGTCTCGGTGGGCGTCTCGGTGGCCATCTGGGCGCGGTAGACGTACTCTTCCAGATAGTTCTGCGTGCGGGCGTTGAACACGCCGTTGGGCGTGAGCGCCTCATAGCCGAGGTCGGCGTTGACGCGCTGCTGGAAATCGGTGATGGCCTGCGTGGTGGCAGGGCCGTAGACGCCGTCGGCATTGTCCAGGAAGCCGAGGTAGACCAGCTGCTCCTGCAAATAGCGGATGGAATCCGGGTCGGAATTCGCGTCCACGAGCACGTTGTCGTCCTCGTCGCCGGGCTGCTGGGTGGGTTGCTGGGTCGGTTGCTGCGTCGGCTGTTGCGTCGGCTGCTGGGTGGGCTGCTGCGTCGGCTGCTGGGTCACGGGATTGTCCACGTAGTATTCCAGCAGGCGCAGCGTGGCCTCGTCGCAGTTGCCGGTGACGGCGAGGGCGTTGTAGCCCTGCTGGGCGTTGGCCCACACCTGGAAGTTGCGCACGGCAATGGAGGTGGCTGAGCCGTAGACGCCGTCGACGCCGTTGAGGTAGCCAAGGTCGCGCAGCATGGTCTGCAAGTAGCGGATGCGCTCGGCGGGGGAATTGGGCGAGATGCCCGTCTCCTGCGTGGGCGCGGGCGTGGTGGGCGCGGCGGTGGGCGTGGGCGTCGGGGCAACGGTGGGCGTGGCCGTGGGCCTGGCGTCCTGCCACCAGTCGGCAAAGACGATCAGGTAGTCGCGGGTGGCGGAATCGACCTCGCCGGTCACTTCCAGCACCTGGCGGCCGTAGTAGCGGTTCACCGCGTCCTGGAACTCCCAGACCGCGCCGCGCGTGGCCGCGCCGTAAACGCCGTCGTCCGAACCGGCGGGCAGATGGCCGAGGGTGATCAGCAGCTGCTGCACGCGGCGGATGTCGCTCCTTGAGGAATTCTCGTTGATGAGGAAATCGTCCGGCGCTTCCGTGACCACCGGCGGCGGCGTGGCCGGGCGCTGGGTGGGCTTGGCGGCGATCGCGTACTGGTCGAGCCAGTAGAGCGTGGCCGGGCCGGCGATGCCGTCCACGGTGAGCTTGGGATCGATGGCGTAGGTGCTGTTCATATAGGTCTGGAAATCGCGCACGGCCTGACGGGTGGCGCTGTCATAGACGCCCGAGGGCTGGCGCGCGTCCAGCCAGCCAAGGCCGATCAGTTGCCACTGCAGGTCGGTGATCTCCGAGGCCGAGGAATTGCCGTTGATGATCTGGCTGGTCGGCCGCGGCGTGGCGTTGGGCTGCGGGGTGGGCGTGCGCACGCTGCCGGCCTGGTTGTTGTAGTTGTCGTTCTCGTT
>DSLFR04102__coassemble_551_pt1 | contig 35286 bp, 32 predicted proteins | sample DSLFR04102__metabat2_low_PE_033 | metagenome-assembled genome bin DSLFR04102
CCCAGCGCCATGGAGCACGCGGAAAACATGCTCGCGGCGGCCAGACGCCGCCGGGAAGAACTGCGCGCCCGCAAAGAAGCCTGATCCTCCATAAAAAACATCGTCCGCTTTCACGATCCAATGGAAAGTGGACGATGTTTTTGCAAAAGGCCGCCGCGCGGAAATGCACCGCGCGGCGGTCGCGCCTTTTAATACGCCTTGGCGAAGTAAATGAGTTTTTCAGCGGGCTTGCCGCAGACGACGCACTTGTCGGAGGGCATGTCGCTCTGGTCGAAAGGCATGTTGCGCGTGGAGGCGTTGTAAAGTTCCTTGACCTTGTCCTCGCACTCGCGGCAACCGCACCACGCCGCCTTGACAAAGCCGTTCTGCACGCCCTTTTCCAGCTCTTCCAGCGTGGTAGCGGTGTAGATGTGGGCGTCGCGGAAGGCACGCGCCTGCTCAAACATCGTGGTGTGGATGTCGTCGAGCAGCGCTTTGACCGTATCGGCGATGCCGTCAAGCTCCAGCGGCTTTTTCTCCAGCGTGTCGCGGCGCATGGACATGGCCACGCCGTTTTCGATGTCGCGCGGGCCGAGTTCCAGGCGCACGGGCACGCCCTTCATCTCCCACTCGTTGAACTTCCAGCCGGCGGAATAGGTGTCGCGGTCGTCCAGTTCCACGCGCAGTCCGGCGGCCTCCAACTCGGCCTTGAGGGCGCGGGCGCGCTCCAGCACGCCTTCCTTGTGCATGGCGATGGGGAGGATGACCACCTGAATGGGCGCCACGCGCGGCGGCAGTTTCAGGCCGCGCTCGTCGCCGTGGGTCATGACGATGGCGCCGATGAGCCGCGTGGAAGTGCCCCAGCTCGTCTCATGGGCGTATTCCAGCTTGCCCTCCTTGGAAAGGAACTGGATGCCGTAGGCCTCGGAGAAGTTGGTGCCGAAGTTGTGCGTAGTGCCGGCCTGCAAAGCCTTGCCGTCCTGCATCATCGCCTCCATGGAATACGTGGCGCGCGCGCCGGCGAACTTTTCCTTGTCGGTCTTGCGGCCGGTGAGCACCGGCAGCGCCAGCACGTTTTCGGCAAAGTCGCGGTACACGTCCAGCATGAGAAGCGTCTCTTCCTGCGCTTCCTCAGGCGTGGCGTGGATGGTGTGGCCCTCCTGCCACCAGAACTCGCTGGTGCGCAAAAACGGCCGCGTGGTTTTTTCCCAGCGCATCACCGAGCACCACTGGTTGTACTTCATCGGCAAATCGCGCCAGGACTGCACCCACTTGGCGTACATGGTGCAGAAAAGCGTCTCCGAGGTCGGGCGGATGGCCAGGCGCTCGGGCAGCACTTCATTGCCGCCCTGCGTCACCCAGGCAACCTCCGGCGCGAAGCCCTCGACGTGCTCGGCCTCCTTGAGCAAAAGGCTCTCGGGGATGAGCATCGGCATGGCCACGTTCTGGTGCCCCGTGGCCTTGAAGCGCTTGTCCAGCTCCGCCTGCATGCGCTCCCAAAGGGCGTAGCCATAGGGCTTGATGACCATGCAGCCGCGCACAGGCGCGTAGTCGACCAGATCGGTTTTGAGGATGACGTCGGTATACCACTGGGAAAAGTCCTCGCTGCGGGGCGTGATGTGCGCCACAAATTCCTGCTTGTCGTTTTTCTTGCCCATGTGCTTCCCTCCAAAAAAATTCCTCCGCCCCTGCATGGGCGAAGGTCAGTTCGCGGTACCACCGTGCTTTGTGCTCAGCGCCCCTAACGCGGGCGAAACGGCGGGATTTCCTCGCAAACGCGAAGCGTTCTCCCGCGCGCTCGGGAAGCCGGAGCCCTCAACCCCGCGCCGCGCGCCTTCCAGCCTGGGACGCGCTCTCTTGGGACGCGGCGGATGCGGCCTTTTCCGTCATCGCGCTTATCTGTTTGACATTATAGCCTCTTTTTGCCGGAAAGGCAAGCGAAACTTCGGTTAATCCGGCACAAGGCGCGGATAGGGATCGCGCTTCACCGTGCCGGAAACGCCGTAGACAGCGGAAAGCAACGCCGGTGTGAGCACATCCGCGGGCGCACCATCCGCGCACAGGCGGCCCTTGCGCAGCACCGCCAGCCGGTCGCAGAAGCGTGCAGCAAGGTCGATGTCGTGCATCACCAGCACCACGGCGCGCCCCTCCGCGGCCAGCGCCCGCAAAAGCCGCAGGATCTCCAACTGATAGCGTATATCCAGATTCGCCACCGGCTCGTCCAACAGGAGTACGCCGGCCTCCTGCGCCAAAGCCCGGGCAATGAGCACGCGTTGCCACTCGCCGCCGGAAAGCGCGCGCGCCTCTCGCTCGGAAAGCGCCTCCACGCCGGTGCGCTCCATGGCCTCTCGGGCGATTTCAACGTCTCTGCCGCTCTCGCGCCCGAGGCGGGGGATGTAGGCGTGCCGGCCCATCAGAACCACATCCAGCGCCGTGAACCCCTCCGGTGGCGTCGCGGACTGCGGCACCAGCGAAAGCGCGCGCGCCAATGCCCGAGGGCGCAGGGCATGCACGGGCGCGCCATTGAGCAGCACATCGCCCGCCTGCGGCCGCAGCATACCGCACATCAATTTAAGCAGAGTGCTCTTTCCCGAGCCGTTCGGCCCCAGCAGGCCCAGCACTTCGCCGCCGTGCGCTTCCAGAGAAATGCCGGAAAGCGTTCCTTCACTTCCCGCGTAGCCAAATTCGATGTTCCGTACAGCAAGCATCATGCGCGCCCTCCCCGATAGCGGCGGATGAGGACGAGGAAAAACGGCCCGCCGAAGAGCGAAGTCATAACGCCCACGGGCAATTCCGCAGGGGCGAACAGAGAGCGCGAGAGCGCGTCGGAAAGCATCAGAAACAGGCCGCCCGCCAGCGCCGAGAGCGGCAGAAGCGAGCGATGATCCGCTCCGGTAATGCGTCGCACGGCGTGCGGGGCGGTCAGGCCCACAAAGCCGATCACGCCGCTCACGGAAACCGCTGTGGCCGTCAAAAGCGTGGAAAGCAACAGCGCCAACAGCCGCACTTTGGGCGCGTCCACGCCCAGCAGACGCGCGTCGCCCCCGGCGCTGACGGCGTTGAGATCGCGCGCGAGCGCCATGGAACCGAAAAGCGCCACGAGCAGCATTGCCGCCACCAGCGCCACATCTGTGTAACTCGCGGAAGCGAAACTGCCCAGCGTCCACATGTAGACGCTCTCCAGCGCTTCATGATTGATGGACAAAAGCCCGGAAAGCAGCGCCGAAAGAAAAGAGCTGACCGCAACGCCGCACAGAAGCAGCGTCGTAAGCCCCCCGCGCCCCAGACCGGCGATGCCCATAACCAGCAGCACTGCCAGCGCTCCGCCGGCAAAGGCGCACAGGGAAACGGCGGAAAAGCCCCAAAACGACGCCTGCAGGTTAAGCAGCATGGCCGCGGCCGCGCCCAGCGCCGCCCCGGAGGAGACGCCCAAAAGCCCCGGCTCGGCCATGGGATTGCGGAACACGCCCTGCATCAGCGTTCCGGAAACGGCCAGCGCCGCGCCGACCACATAGGCCAGCAGCGAACGCGGCAGGCGAATGCCCCAGAGAACCAGTGTCGCCGTGGCGTCCACCTCGCCGCCGCCCAGGCGCGAACACAGCGCCTCCCACACCTCGCGGAGGGCGTAGGGCGCGCTGCCCACGCACAGGCAGGCAAACAGCGCCAGCAAAGACAGGAGCAATAAAACAGCGCAGGCGCGCGCCACGAAGCCGCGCCTGCGTATGTAGGAAGCTTCGCGCATGCTATTCCCCGTGTCCGTCGTCCGCAACCTCGTCAGAGGCGGCATCCAGATCTTCGTCGAAGTTGTTGTCCGGGTCGTTTAAGTCGCTGCCGTCAATCAGTTCGTTGACGCGCACGCGGCGCTCCAGCTTCATCTTCTCCACCTGCTCGTGGATTATCTCCTTGACCTTTTCCGAGTGGCGTATGTTCTTCACGTCCAACTCGGGGCAGGTATGGTCAGAGGAGCAGATGTGCACCGTGCCCACACCAAAGATGCGCTGCCCGAACGAGCGGCGCAAGCTGATGTCGCGGATGCGGTAGAGTATGATCTCCTCCGTGCGCAGGTTGAAAAGGCCCGTCTTGATAAACAGCCGGTCCTCGGAAAGCGAGTAGACGGTGAAGGTTATCGGCATGCCGAGTATGCGCTTGCGGTCTCTCCACAGGATCATTGCGATCACCTCTTTAACAGTATACACCAACGCGCCGGCAAATGCAATTCCTTAACAGGGAGGGTGTATAATTAAAAAAATCCATCAGCGGGGGAAAGCATATGTACGAATGCGTTCAAGCGGGCGAAAATACGTTTTTCATGGACTGCCCCAGTCGCGTTGGCATCTACCGCGACGGCGAGGCGGCGTGGCTCATCGACTCCGGCAGCGACAAGGACGCCGCTAAAAAGGTTCTGAAGATCCTGGGCGACCTCGGCCTGCGCCTTGAGGCCGCCATCGTCACCCACTACCACGCCGACCATACCGGCGGCGCGGCGCTTTTGCAGCAGCGCACAAATTGCTGCCTCTACCTCGCCGAGCCGGCCGCGCCGGGCAATTTTCCGGAGATCAACACCGCCCTGCTCTTCGGCGCGCATCCGCCCAAGCCGCTGCGCACGAAGTTTTTCCTCGCGCAGAGCGCCCGCTATGCGCCGGTCGAGTCCGCGCCGCTGCCCGAGGGCATGCGCCTTGCCCGCCTCGATGGCCACGCTTTTGCCCAACTCGGCGTCTATACGCCGGACGATATCTGGTTCCTCGGCGACGCTGTAGCCAGTGAACATACGTTCGATAAATATAAGCTCACCTATCTCTACGATGTGGAGAAGTTCCTGCAAACGCTGGACGCGGTCGCCTCTCTGCAGGGCAGACTCTTCATCCCTGCCCACGTCGCGCCCTTTGAGGACGCGGCTTCCATCGTCGAGCGCAACCGCCGCTGGGTCTACGAGACAGGCGATTGCATCGTCGAGCTTTTGCAAACGCCGCGAACCTTTGAAACGCTCCTCAAGGCGATCTTCGACCGCTACGATCTGCAAATGACCTTTGGCCAGCACACGCTGCTGGGCGCGACCGTGCGCGCCTTCCTCACCTGGCTGATGGACGCGGGCCGCGTCAGTTACTTCTGCGAAGACAACCTCCTTTACTGGAAGGCCGCGGAAGCGGGGGAGGGACAGTGATGCTCGGCCCCGACACCGATCCCCAAATGCCGAAATGCCGCTGAAGTCCCGACCGGCAGCCGCGTCCCAACGCTTCGCGCCGCGTCGCGGCAAAGACAAAGGGCCCGCGTTCTGCAAAAAACAGAACGCGGGCCCTTGCCGTTTTGCTTCTTTGCATCGCCGCTCCATCTTCAAACCGCGCTTCCTAGTCGGCGATGATGACCGGCGTGCCGGCCACGTATTCCTCGTTCCAGGTCACGTAGTCGCTGGACTGATATCCGCTTTTGACCTCTCCCCATGTGGCATATTTGTAGCCGGAGAAGGTCGAACCGTCGTCCGAGCGCAATACCAGCGCTTCCACAGAATCCGTTTTCGGCTCTGTTACCGGCACGGCCAGATACCAGCAGGAGCCCTGCCAATAGGCAACCGATACTTCGCGCTGCACGGTGCCGGAATCCAACTGCGAAAAGCTTTCGGCGAACTTCTGCCATTCTTCCGCGCTGGGCGCGCCGCCGGAAAAAGGCAGCACTTCCGACACGCGGGCGTATTCCCCGTAGGAGAGCAGGCTCAGCGCCTCCTTAGCCGCGGAAAACAGGTCGTCGGAGATGGACGGCACGCCCTCCGCGCAGGCGCAGGCGGACACGAGCAGCGCCATGAGCAGCACGACCGACGCAATCTTTTTCATCGTTAAAACCTCCAGAGCTTCGCTTATCTGTTAGACGCTCACCGCTCGCGCGAGGTTCCGGGTTTTCCGCGCATTTCGACGATTTTCAGCATAAAAAGTTGCAGGGCTTCCCGATCCCGCAGCTTGCCGGACTTGATCTCCGCGTCCGCCGTCACGCTCTGGCGGTAGAGCGCCAGGAGCGCCTCCGCGTCCAGCACACGGGCCTGCGCGGCGGCGCGCCTGGCGGCATAGGGATGCAATTTGAGCGCTTTTTCCACTGCCGCGGCGTTTCCCGCGCGCTGCGCCAGCGCCAGGTGCGCGAGCATGCGCAGTTGGCGCACGACCATGGAAAACACGCCCACGCAGGTCTGCCCGCCCATCAGCAGCGTTTGCAGGCTGCGTTCGGCGCGGGCCAGATCGCCGGCAAAGAGGAAGTCCAGCATTTCAAAAACGCTGAATTCCAGGGAGGGGGAGACGACCGCCTCGATATCCTCCACGGTGATCTCTGCGCGTTCGCCAATGTAGTCGGCCAACTTGTCCACTTCGCCGCTGAGACGGGTCAGGTCGCGTCCGGCCGTAAAGGCCAGGTGGGAGATCGCCTGCTGCGAGACGCGCTTGCCAAGCGGCTTGAGGCGCGCGCTCGCCCAGCGCAAAAGTTCCGCGTCGGAAAGCGGCTCAAAGCGCACCTCCGCGCCGCGCTTTTTCAGCGCCGCGGTCAGCTTTTTGCGCCCGTCCGCCTCCCCGCGCATGGCGAAGACCACGACGCAGCTTGCGGGCGGAGACTTGAGCCAGTCGAGCACGCGCGCCGTTTCGCCTTCCTCGTCGCGGGATTTTCCGCTCAGAAGCGGGGCCCAGTCGCGCACGATGACCAGACGGCGCTCGCACATGAACGGCAGCGTCTCGGCGGCTTCGATGATCTGCGCCGCCTGCGCGCCTTCGAGCGTCGTTTCATTGAGCTGCTCCAATCCCGCGGGCAGCAGGGCGCGCTCCAGCGCCTTTACCGCTTCGCGCTTGAGGTATTCCTCCGGCCCGGCGAACAGGTAAACACTTTGCAGGGCATTTTCTTTCAATTGCGCGTAGAATTCTTTCCAGGTCATGCCTCGTCCTCCGGCAACAGATACGTTGAAATAGAGACGTCGCCGTCCTCGTAGAGACGCGCCGTTATCGCGCCGCATTCGTCCGTACGGAAAACGCGCGCGCCCGTGCCTTCCAGCCGCTCAAGCAGCGCCTCCGCGGGATGGCCGTAGGGATTGTTCCTGCCCGCGGAGATGATCGCCGCCGAGGGCGAGGCCGAGTGCAGAAGCATCAGGCTGGAAGAGTTGCTCGAACCGTGATGCGGCACCTTGAGCACATCCACATCCGGCATCGGCCCCGGTTCCTCCGCCATCTCCAGATCGCCGGTGAACAGCGCCGAGGCCTCGCCATAGTCGATGCGCAGGAGCATGGAAACGGCGTTGGCGTCGCCGCTGACATCGATGTCCTCCGGCGGGTAGAACACGGCGGCGGAGACATTTTCCGAAAGCGGAACCACGTCGCCCGCCGCGAGCGTCACCACGTTTGCACCCAGCGCTTTCGCCCTTTGCAGACCATCCACCACGTCTTCGTCGGCTTCCACGGCATCCCAGCCCGCGGGGATATAGATGGTTTCGGGCACGTACTCATCCAGCAGCGTGACCAGCCCTCCGGCATGGTCGGTGTGCGGATGCGAGAGGAACACGGCCCTGGGCGCGAGGCCGAGGTGCGCAAGGTAATCGCATACGGGACTCCCCTCAAGGCCGACGTCCACCAGATAGGCGTCGCCCTCGGCCAATACCACCGCCGCGTCCGCCTGTCCCGCGTCGAGGAAGGCGATCTGCAATCCCTGCGGCCCGGGCAGCAGCGCCGCCACGCAGGTCAGCAGCGGCAGGACCGCCAGCAGCGCGTACCGCCAGCCCCTGCGCAGGCGGGTCAGCGGCGAGACGGCGACCAGGGCAGCGACGAACAGCGCCGCGAGCCACACGGGGAAGGGCGGCAGCGCCAGAGCGTTGAGCGGCAAAGCGGCGCAAAGGCGCGTCATCTGCGTCGAACCGAGCAGGGCGATGTCGCCCATCGCGGCGAACGCCAGTCCCAAAGGCCACCACAGGAGCGAAAGCAGCAGCGCCGCCACGGCAAGGTACATCCCCAGGAGGATCAGCGGCACCACCACGAGGTTGGCGATGGTCGCCAGCAGCGGCAATTCTCCATAATAGGCGATGACGGCGGGCAGCGTGGAAAGCTGCGCCGCCAGCGTGGCGCACAAAAGAGAGCCGAAATAGTGTCCCATCCGCAGAAGCAACGCCGAAGGCCTCAAGGACCAGTCTGGAACGCGCAGACGGTCGATGCGCAAAAGCGGCGTCAGCGGCGAGGTAAGGCAGAGCATGCCCGCGCAGGCGCTGAAGGAGAGCACGAACCCAGCGTCGTCGAGATAGAGGGGATTCCAGACGAGCAGGGCAAGAAACGCCAGCGCCAATCGCGTAAACGAGTCCGTCGGACGGCCGGTCGCCTGCCCCGCGCCGAGCGCCGCATACATGAGGATGGAGCGCACGACCGAAGGGACCATGCCGACCAGCAGCCCGTAAAACGTCACCAGCGCGAGCGTCAGCCAGAACGCCCAGCGCCGCGGCAGGATCAGCGCCAGAAGGGCCATCATCGCCATGGCCAGCATGGTGATATGCAAGCCGGAGATAGACAGCACATGCGTAACGCCGGCGCGGTCGAAACTCTCGCGCAAATCTTCCGCCATATCGCCGCGGTCGCCAAGCACCAGCGCCCGCACCATGTCGGCGCTGCGCGGGAAGAGCGCGTCGATGCGCTCGCCAATGGCCGTTCGCAGGCCATACAGCCGGGCTTCGAGGCCGCGCGCCTCTCCGGAAATGACGGCGTCTTCCAACTCCGCCGTGGCATAGGCCGCCACGCCGTTGCGCCACAGATAGGCGGCAAAGTCGAACTGGCCGGGATTGGTGGCCTCGTCCGGCGCCCACAAGTGGCCCGTAAACGTCACGCGCTGCCCCGGCGCGATGTTGCGCAGCGCGGAAACATTGCCGCGCAGATAGAGGCGGATGTCAAAGTCCGGCGTTTCATCGACCACGCGCACATCGGTCAGCCGGCAGGTGAGCCTGCCGATTTCCGCGTCGACAGAGGGCGTATCCGCCACCGTGCCGGCAATGGCTATGGAAAACTGATCCTCCAGAACGGGCCGCGTGGCAACGGCCGCGCCCATGCGCGCCGCGCCGAGGAAAAGAGCGCAGGCCACGAGCAGCGCGGCGCAGCGCCGGCCGCGCAGATGCAGAAGGCACCAGGCAAGCAGCAGTACGGCGGCACAGACCAGCAGGACGCCCTGAGGCAGCCGGCCGTCCCGCGCCAAAAGCGCGCCGAAGCCAAAGAAGGCGGCGGACAGCATCAGCGGCCGCGTGTGCAGCGCACGCAGCGGCAGGAAAGGGGCGCGCCGGCGCATGCTATACCCGGTAACGCTCTCCGAGGCGGGCAAGTTCCGCGGCGGGATAGGCTTCGCGCGCCTCGGCGAGCAGCGACGCAGGATTGTAAAGGGGATTTAAGTGGGTGAGCAACAACGCCCCGGCGCGCGCCTCGCGGGCCAGCGCGCCGCAGAGCGCGGCGGAGAGGTGCGGCTTTTTTTCCGTCCAGTCCGCCTGCGAAAGCCCAGCGTCTGCCAGCAGCAGATCGCAGCCGTCCGCGAACAGTTCCAGAGCGGGAACGCGGTTCGTGTCTCCGGTAAACACGAATTTCGCGCCGTCGCACGCAACGGCCACGGAGGAGCCCTCTACGGGATGCGCGGCGGGGATGAAGCTCAGGCGCATTTCGCCCACGGCGATGTCCTCGTGGTCGAACAGGTCGTAATACGGGCATTCCAGCAAAGAGCGCACGCGCTCAGGCCGGCGGGGAAGGAACACCGGCAACGGGCGCTCCCGTCCGGAAAATTGCAGGGCATACTGCATGGGCAGAAGATCAGAAATGTGATCGAAGTGCAGGTGCGAGAGCACCACGGCGGTCAGCGTTTCCGGACGCGCGATCTCCATCAGGCGCGCCAAACTGCCCGTGCCCGCGTCGATGAGCAATTTCGTCTCCCCGCTGTCGCTCTCCAGAAGGTAGCTGGAGCAGGCGCCGTTCGGGGCGGGGAAGGGGCCGTTGTTTCCCAGGATCGTCAAATACATGTGCATCCCTCGCTTTGGCAAAATTATATCACGTTCACCGCCACGCGGCAAGCGTCAATCCACGCCTTGCGATCTGCCGTTTTCGCCGCCGGGAGCGCCGCGGGAGCGCGTCTTCACCAATTCATAGCATGCGCGGGGCAAATCTTTACGGCATCTTAAGCGCTATGCGTGGTATACTGTATGCCGCCGGCGGAGAGCCGGCTGCAGGCATACCGACCAATTTCAAAAGGGAAAGTACAGGATTGGAGGAATCAAAATGCAGACCATGTATTTGGCTCTTGGCATTTTTCTTTTGACCTACGTGCTGATGCTCACGCTGCAAAAGTACCGCCCGACGATCGCGCTGTCGAGCGCGTTGCTTTTCATCGTGCTGGGTCTGTGCGGCGTGTTCGACTTCCGGCCGCTGGACGCGCTGGCCGCCGTTGACTACAACGTGCTTCTGATGATCGCCGGCACCATGGGCCTGGTGACGCTGTTTATCGACAGCCGCATGCCGGCCTATCTTGCCGAGCAACTCATCGTGCGCGTGCCCAATGTCAAGTGGGCGGTGACGGTGCTGGCGCTGTTCGCCGGCGTGATCAGCGCTTTTGTCGATAACGTGGCCACGGTGCTGATGGTCGCCCCGGTGGGCCTGGCCATTTCCCGCAAGCTGAAGATCTCCCCGGTGCCGGTGCTGATCGCCATCGCCGTTTCTTCAAATCTTCAGGGCGCGGCGACCATGGTCGGCGATACGACCAGTATGTTGCTGGGCAGCTACGCGGGCATGAATTTCCTCGATTTCTTCTGGATGCAGGGCCGTCCGGGCATCTTCTGGGGCGTGGAACTGGGCGCGCTGGCCTCGATGGTCGCCCTGCTGGTGCTCTTCCGCAAGGATACGCAGAAGGTATCCGCCGCTGTGGAGACGAACGTGACGGACTATGTGCCCTCGGCGCTGATGATCGCTACCGTCGGCCTGCTCATCGTCGCTTCCTTCCTGCCGGAGCCGTCTGATCCGACGCTGCTCGCCATTTACAATCTGCGCAGCGGCCTGGTCTGCGTGGGACTGTGCCTCATCGGCATCGTGCGCGACTGCATCCGCAAGCATTCGGGCGGCACCTTCCTGCGCGTCCTCAAGGATCTTGACAAGGATACGCTCCTGCTCCTCTTCGGCCTGTTCATGGTCATCGAGGGCATCCGCGTGGCGGGCGTCATCGACGCGGCCGCGGATCTTTTCTACAATATCTCCGGCGACAACCCCTTCATGCTTTACACGTTGGTCGTCTTTGCCTCGGTAGTGCTCTCGGCCTTCATCGACAACATCCCCTATGTGGCGACGATGCTGCCGGTGGTGGAGGGCATCGCTGCGCTGATGAACGGCGGCGCGGGACTGCCGCCCTATGTGTTCTACTTCGGCCTGCTCACCGGCGCGACGCTTGGCGGCAACCTCACGCCCATCGGCGCCTCGGCCAATATCGCCGCCATCGGCATACTGCGCAAGAACGGCGAAACAGTCGGCTTGCGGGATTTCCTGCGCATCGGCGTGCCCTTTACGCTGGCCGCCGTGCTCACGGGATATATCTACATCTGGATCGTCTGGGGAATCTGAATCTGTTGAAAAAGATCGCCGGCCCAACGCGGCCGGCGATCTTCAGAATGCTGACAAAGCCCACAACCGCAAAATCGCCCTGAGACAGGAAAAATCAGGCGCGATTTTTGCTTCCTGCGGTGGAACTGCCGCGCCCTGCGGGATTGCCGGGTTCAGATGCAAGTTTGCAACCTTGCGGTAAACTTGCGCACTGCGGCCGCATACACCCATGGAAGTTCCCATGGCGGCAGGTTTGCTCCCCCGGCTTACGGGGTTTCCGTGTTTAACACTTTGGCCCTCCGCCGCTTCGGCAGCATCAAAGCCCGCGTCCATGCGCGGGCTTTGCAAATATGCTATTCAACTTTTCACCGGGGTTCGCTTGCCTCATCCGGAAAAGATCATTTCCATACTTGGAAGGAGCAATCTCGTTTGGGTGTCCGAATGGATAAGTCTCCGAGTGAAAACCTCAACTTCAGTGCTCAGTTATGTATCCACAAACGGACGAGGCAAGCGATGTGTTCTGTTCCAACTTCTAGATGGTACAACGGTATCGCCTCCTAAAGCCATTTTTGCTTCCGGACTTTCCTCCTGATTTCCGGATATTCTTTCGTATTCCTCCGAGCGTCCGTGTCTGTTCTTTGACTTCGACGATCACTCATTACCTTCTGCCAATGATCTTCGCCACCGACTTTCTGCTTTCGGCCATGCTGCCTTGACGTTTTGCCGCTCGGAAACGCTCACATATCCATTCCCTGAAGATTTGGATTGCCGCTTCCTTTGCGGTTTCTTTCTGACCGACGTTCCTGCGTTTTGACTGTCCTACGCTGGGCTGTCATTTGCTCCGTCTGTTTCGATCAGAAATTCAACCTTGCATCTACCCTCAGACACTCTCTTTGCTTTGACCTTTTGGCGCGTTCAAACGGTGCGTTCTTTCTCTGCTTTTCCCTGGTTCCCGGATCTCTGGCGCTTGGCGTTGCTTTGATCTCTCATACAGGGGCAGTTTCCATATCACGTATCATCAGGGCACCGCGGCTCATCTTCAACTGTCTTTCGATCTTTTTATCTCTCGCGCCATAGCCGCTGATCAAACCGTTCCTGCGGTTTTGCTACATTCGCAACTCTCGGCGATAAGGCGCTTCCAAGCTTCGATCCTCAGACATTCCTACTGTTTGAGCCTGCTTTTCATTCTTGCGCCGCACTTGGGAGATTTTCTTCGCCATCCGCGCCAGCTCTTGTCGTCTGCTTCCGTTTTATAACGGTGCGTTCCTTCCTTTTGCTAACGTTGACAGGATCAAATCGTTCCTTCTGCGCTACATTTTCTGGTCTTCGGGTCGGCCTTCTGCTTTCGGTCTTTGACGCTTCACCTCGGCTTTCCGGTATTGAGCTTCCGGAGGATTTCTCCCTTGCTCTGGCTGTATTGTAGCATGAAAGCGAGCGCATGTCAAGTAGATATTCCAAATAAATTCTAAATTCTCATAAAACATCCAATGCTTAGCCTTTAATTATGAGCCGAAATGCCAAAAATAATTGAAAATTATGAATTAAGGTAGCTTGTGAAGCTGCCATCTCCTTTCGGCTTTGACGAGGACAGCCGCAATTTGGTGCAGTATAATTGCGTTATAGAAAATGGGTATTGAAATTCCATAAATTATCATGTAAAATCAAGACAAGGAAAGGAGGGAAGACGATGCTGGAGCAACAAAAGACGTTTGGCGAAGCGCTCGCGGAATGGATGCGCGTAAGCGGCGTTTCCACAAAGCGCCTCGCAGAGCTCACGGGATACAAGAGCAAGACCTCCATCGTGCGCATTCTTCGGGAAGAGAGCGTCCATGCCGGCCGGGAGCGGCTTCTCGTACAACTGCGTAAGCAGGATATGCTCGATCCTGCGGCATACGCCTCGCTTGCGCAGGCGCTGGAGATCAGCCGCGTCGGGCTGGCGCGGGCACGGGGGCGAATACGCCTGCGCAACCTGCTCGTGGGCCGGCGCGCGTCGGAGCTTTCGCCGTCGCTGACGCAGGCGCTGGAGCCGTTGCGTCAGGCGCATTCCGCGCGCATCCTCCTGCTCAATGGCTGCCGCGTGGAGCTCACGGAAGAACTGCGTCAGATCCTTCGCCAGCGGCCCGCGCATGTCATGGAACACTACGTGAGCGTCGATTTTTCCTCAGAGCGGGCCATGGAGGCGCTCTGCGCCATACTCGCCATCGCCTGCGTTCCCGCCTACGCCTGCGCCATCCGCGAGATGCGGCCGAACCGGCGCGAAGAGCTGCTCAGGCAGGACATGCTCTGCTTTACCGCGCAGGATCGCGATGGCGTCAGCGCCGATACGCTCGTACTCTTTCCCGGTGGCGACGACAACGCGCGGGTACATACGCAGCCGTCCTCCTTTGGCCTGTTTGACTTCCTGCGCCGCATTCTTGTAGAAGGGGATTTTCAACCGGCCGTCGGCGCCTATGCGACGCAGGAGGGCCCGGAATCCATCGTCGAGGCCATGCGCTTTTGCACGGAATTGGAGCGCGGTTGCAACGCGCGCACCGTCAAGCCGGATGTCTGCATCAACGAAGTGCCCGGCGCAGTTTTGTATGCCGCGTTGCGGGATGGAGGCGTGCTGCATCACTTTCCGGGCTGGACAGAGCGGCAGATGCGCGCGCAGTTGGAGGAGTTTTTCTACTACCACGATCAGCGTTTTCGCAGCGCCTTTGAAGGCGAGCGCATGCGCGGGCGGATCATGTCGCCGCGCTCGCTGCGGCGCTTTGCCCTCACCGGGCGCTTCGACTCGCCATTTTCCGCTATCCGCTCTTTCACCGTTGCGGAGCGCGTCGCCATTCTCGAGAACTTCGCGCGGCGCATGCAGCGCGGCGGCGGCTGTCCCCTGTGCTTCTGGAACGACGCGGACGATCTGACCATGGAGATCCATTGCTTTGAAAATGTCGGCATCATCGCCTTTCCGGCGCGGGAGGCCGGCGGGTTGAACGTCAATTTTCAAACCTCGATCCTGCGCCATCCGCGCATGGCGGCGCTTTTCCAGGAGTGCTTTGACGATGACCTGACGCGCAACTGCGCCGTTTCGCCCTCGGAGAGCCTGCTCTATTTGCGGAGCCTGCTCGACGAACTGCGCGCCGCCCCGTAGCCGGCTTTCGCCACGCCTCAGGGCGGCAAAAGGGCCGCAAACGCAAAGAACGCCTTCAGCGCCATGGCTGTAAAGGCGTTCTTTGCTTGCAACGTATGAAGCGGAAGGAAAGGCGAGCCTTTACGCAGGCGCGCCCTCCTGCGCCTGCATTATCTCCGCCAGCTTTCCCGTGGGCTCGATGCCCGTCGCCTCGCGGATGGCGGTAAACATCTCGCGAAGCTGCGCGGGCTTGTAAATGGCGGCGTTCATGCGGCAATTGCGGCCGTCCTGCATGATGAAGGCGACTTCGTGGACGGGAAAGAGGCGCGCGTCGGTCTTCGCGCCGCTCTTGTCCTCCGGACGCAGGCCAAATTCTTCGGCATAACCGTATTTGGCCAGCTGACTGAGCTCGAACTTGCGGCGGATGAGCACATTGTCGCTGCCGCCCTGCCGGAAGACGAACGAAGCGCGCTTCTCGCCCTCCTTGGGATAGACCACCGCCGGGCGCACGATGCGCATCGCGGTAGATGAAAGCTCGACCACCGTCTGCCGGTAGTGATTGCCATAGATGACGGCGAAGGGAACGAGGATCAGCGTCCACATGTCCAACATGCCGGTGACGGAATTTTGCGTCTGCGCGCCCTGCCGCAGCATCATGGCGATCAACGTCCAGATGCCCTGAAGGATGACGGCGATCACCACCACATAGACGAGTATATATCCGGCGTTCAACGGTCGATATTTCTTCATGTTCGAGCTCCTTTGGTGCGCTTGATGTCCTTTCTATTATAACGCATCGGAGTCCGGGAAGCAAGGGAAAAAACACGGGGGGATCAGCAAAAGTCGCGCATCTGCGTGGAGAGAGTTTCTTCAAGGGCGATCAGGCGCTTGGCGATCTCCTTGGACGATTCGTCCGCTGCCGCGTATTTGCCCAGATAACCGCGCAGGGAGGCAACGCCCATATCGCAACCGCCGGCAATGAGGCCCGCGGCCGTGGGGTCGGAAGGGGAGAACGTCAGCTCGGCCGAGGTCTTCAACCAGGCCATGCCGCGCGCCATGGGGTTGGGCGCTTTTCCCTCGTCGCCGAAGCGTTCCAGCGCCGCGCGGATCTCCGCGCCGAGCGCTTCGTGTTCTTTTTTGCTGCTGGTCAGGCGGCTGGCAAGCTCGTCCGACGGCGCGTGGGCGAGGACGTCGCCGATGGACGATACGCCCATGCGCACGCCGGCGTCGCATTCGCGCAAAAGCCGGATGGTGTCTGCGTGTATCATTGTTTCCACTCCTTTTTTTCAAGTATGCCCGGCGGCGCGGCTTTCGTATTACATATCCTTATGGGATTTTCTGGCCGCATGAGACGATTTGACGGAAAAGTGTAAAAGTTATCTTGAAATTAAACATATCTTATCCAATGCTGTCAAAATCTTGTTGACCGACAAACGAAAATAGGGTATAATGTCACCGTGTACTTGGGCGTCTTGTATCAGATGGCTGAAAAGCCCGCGGTATGGACGCTTTCAGAACGGCCCGTCGCGCGCCTGGCAGCGCTCGGCGGGAAGAGGATCGGATCCAAAGCGCCGCAGCGTTCGCGCAAAGGCGAAGCGCAGCCGTATCCGACAGGGATGAGGGATGGAAAAGCGCGCTGAATGCGCATATTCAAGCCATTTTTTGCGGCGGGATGGAGAAACACGGGTTGCGCGCCTTGGCAAACAGCAAAGGCGCAAGGCCGCTTCCGTGGCCCGGCTGGTTGAGTCGGCGAAAAGGCCATGGGTTCCATTTCCCGGATGCGTCTTTCTATGTTCCATCTCCCATCTGTTCTTCTTCGCGTTCTGCGCCGTTCCCGGAGCCGTGCGCGTCTTTCTTGTATAATGAAGGAAACGGCACTTGTGGCTACGGTAGGCGGCAGAGGGTGTTTTTGCGCGCGGGCGGCGCGACGTATGCCCGCGAAACGACGATCGATCACGCAGAAATGCGTAGCGCATGGAGGCATGAAGAAAAAATGAAAACGAAGCGCAATCTGGCCGGTTTTTTCCGCACGTTGACGCTCATGGCGCTCTGTCTTGCGCTGCTGTGCAGCGGCGCTTTGGCGGGCACGGTGCGCGGCGATCTGTCCAATCGCTTTGAAGAACCGCCGACGCTGGAGAAGGACGGTCAGACCTATCAGTACCGCCACGGGCTGGAAACGATCCTCTTCATGGGTATCGACACGCGCCTGCAATACGACGACGTGCGCGCGGGTTTCCGCAGCGGCGGCCAGAGCGACTTCCTCCTGCTGCTGGTCATCGATAAGGAAAATGAGACGATCACGCCCATCCACATCAACCGCGATGTGATGACCGAGATCACCGTCCTTGGCGTGCTGGGGGAGGAAGCGGGCACCGTCAAGACGCAGTTGTGCCTGTCCCATGGCTTTGGCGACGGCAAGGAGCAGAGCTGCGAATACACCTGCGATGCGGTCAAAAACCTTTTCCTGGGCATCGACATCGACTATTACGTGTCCATGAATATGGACGCCATTTCCGAGCTCAACGACTTCATGGGCGGCGTCACCGTGACGCTCAATGAGGATCTTACCGCCTATGATCCGACCATGACCGCCGGCACGACGATGACGCTGCACGGCATGCAGGCGGAGTACTTTGTCCGCCAGCGCTACTACATCGGCGACGGCAGCAACATGGGCCGCATGGAGCGCCAGCGCCAGTACATGACGGAACTGGCCAAGCTGGTCTACGCGCGCCTTGAGGAGAGCGCGGACTTCATCGGCGAACTCTTTGACGAGCTGAAGCCGATGCTGGTGACGGATATGGCGCGCGGCGCGATGATCAATACCGCGTGGAACGCGCGCGACTACACGCTCAACCACACCCGCACGCTGGAAGGCGAAAATGTCGTCGGCCCGGACAACCACATGGAATTCCACGCCGACGAGGCGGCTCTCAAGGATCTCGTCATCGAGGTCTTCTACGAGCCGGCTGAATAAGCCCGGAACGCCGTTTACGGTGTTTTGCTATATTGACTCAGGGGATTCGCGTCGCGCTTGCAATCGCAAACTTTGCGCGCGCGGAAAGGAGGAGTTGGATTATCATGAGCAAAAAGTTGATTAGCCTGGTTCTTGCCCTGGTTCTTGTTCTGACGGTTGGTTCTGCGTTCGCTGTCGAAAGCAGCCCGAGCACCAATCCCAGCCCGAGCACCAGCAGCCCGAGCACCAGCAGCCCGAGCACCAGCCCCAGCACCAATCCCAGCGCTACGCTGATGACGAATGGTACGATCGTTGGTGTCCTCTCTTCGCTGGGCGTCGAACTGCCCGCTGATTTCCTCGCGACCGTTCCGCAGCCCGCGGATGCCACGGAGGAAGAAGTTGCCGCCGCCCAGGAGATCCTGGAGGCCGTCAACGCTTTCGTCGTCGCCAATGGCCTGCCGGTTGTCGAGTACTTCGGCATGGACGTTCAGACTGCCATCACGGAGAAGCTGCCGCTGAACGTAGCCGCGGATGATCTCGTTCTGCGCGAGTTCTTCGCCCTGCCGCTCAACGCCATGGCCGCCGCCTATGATCCCGCCTACGGTGACATCATCATTCAGATGGAGTTCCCGGTAGACTTCGAGGAAGGCGACGTTGTCGTGCCCGTGCTCGGCATTCTCGATCCTGCGACCGACGTGGTCACCTGGATCGCTCTGGATGCAGTTGTTAATGCTGATGGTTTCGTAGAGATCACCTTCACCGAGGACGTGTTTGCTCAGATCGCGGTGGACAGCATCACCATGCTGGCCATCCTCGCCTGATCCACAGAGCCCGAACGCTCTGGGCAGGGCGCGGGAATTCACGCGCCCTGCCGCACGCACCCATGTTGAATTGATCTTGATCGAACCTGAGTCAATCATAACAAATCCGGAGCAGTTTCCGGGGCGCAGGGTCTGGCGGGCAAACCGCCCGCCGGCCTGGCGTTGATCGCATACATAGATCCACAGTTTATCAGACCGGAGGAAGATCCATGGCGGATACGGAAAAAAGGCGCCGACACGCTTCCCAGACGCTGGAAGCGGGCAATGCGGCGGAAATCGAGCAACAGGAAAACGAGCTGGATCTGCTTGAGCTGTTCTATTATCTGCTCGAGCATTGGAAGCATCTGGTCGCCGCTGCGGTCGCCTGCGGAGTCATCATGGCGCTGATCTCCCTCTTTATCCTCACGCCGAAGTACGAGGCGACGGCCAAGCTCTACGTCATGTCGCGCACCGATTCGGCCATCAACATTTCCGATCTGCAGATCGGTTCTTACCTGACCTCTGACTATCAGGAGGTCTTTAAGACCTGGGAAGTCCACGAGCAGGTTTTGCAGAATCTCGGCCTTGATTATGATTACGAGCAACTCGAGGAGATGCTCACCGTCACCAATCCCGCAGACACGCGCATACTGGAGATCGCCGTGAATTCCGCCGATCCTGAGGAAGCGACGGTGATGGCCAACGAGTACGCCGATGTCGCCCGCAATTACATCTACGAGGTGATGGGCACGGACGAGCCGAGCCTGTTCTCCGTGGCGCTCCAGCCGACAGAGCCTGTGAGCCCGAGAAAGACGCTCAATACCGTGCTGGGCGCTCTGGTCGGCGGCCTTGTCATGGCGGCGATTCTGGTCGTGCGCTTTATCATGGATGACAAGATCAAGACTTCGGAAGACATCACCAAGTATCTTGGCATACCCACGCTGGCCATCGTTCCGGCGATCGGGTCGCAGAAGAAAGCTGCTGCGAGGCCCAGAGAAAGGCAGGGACGATGATCCATGAATAAGATCGAATTTACCCGCTTCGCCGAGCTGGATTATACCGGCGACGAAGCTCTGAATACGCTGTGCACCAACCTCACCTTTGCCGGCGACGGCGTCCGCAAGATCATGATGACCAGCTGCCATGCTTCGGAAGGCAAGAGCTTTATCACCATGAACATGATGCGTACGTTCGCCCGCCTGGGCAAGCGCGTTGTGCTGGTCGATGCCGATCTGCGCCGCAGCATGCTCCTGACCCGCTACGGCGGCCGCGTGCCCAAGGGCGTGCAGTTCGGCCTCGCGCACTATCTGGCGGGCATGTGCTCGGCGGAAGACGTGCTCTATGAGACGAGCGTTCCCGGTGCCTATATGGTTCCCGTGGGCCGCGAAGTCAACAACTCCCTGTCGCTTCTGACCACCCGCAAGCTTTCGCAACTGCTCGACTGGCTGAGCACGAAGTTTGATTTCGTGTTGGTGGACGCCCCGCCCGTCGGCATGATCATCGACGCCGCAGAGATCGCCAAATCCTGCGATGGCGTGCTGTTCGTCATCACCTACAACACCATCAGCCGCCGCGAGATGCAGGAGGCCAAGCTGCAGATCGAGCGCACGGGCTGTAAGATACTCGGCGCGGTGCTCAACAACGTCAGCTTTGACACCTACACCAGCAAGAAGTACTACTACAAGTCGTACTACAACACCCACTACGAGTCCGACTACTATCAGCGTACGCCGTCCAAGTCCGGCGGCAAAAGCGGCGCGCGCGCATCGGCTCCCGCAAAGAAAACGCGATGATGCGAGGGTTTACGGACATCCATCACCATCTGCTCTACGGCGTCGACGACGGCGCGCAGAGCCTGCAAATGTCGCTGAAAATGGCGCAGAGGGCTTACCGCGGCGGGACGCGAACGATCATCGCCACCCCGCACGTCACGCCCGGCGTCGAGCAGATCGACGAACAGAAATTTCATAAGCGTCTGGACGAGATCCATGCCGCCTGCCGACAGGCAGGCATGGATCTGCGCTTGCTTCTTGGCGCGGAGATCCTCTATACGGACATGACCTGCCGCCTTTTGTCCGAAGGCCGCGTGCCGACGCTCGCCGGCACGGAATACGTGCTGGTGGAGTTCATGCCCGGCGTGCGCTACGACGCCCTGTATAAAGCGCTTGAAGGTATACTGCGGGCGGGTTTTTTGCCGGTCGTGGCCCATGTCGAGCGCTACGCCTGCCTTGCTTCCTCGCCGCGGCGCGCCGCGATGCTCAAGGACGAGCTTGAGGGCGTGCTTTTTCAGATGAACAGTTCCACCATTCTCGGCGGCAGGGGCTTTTTCAGCGATCTGCATACGCGCCGCTTGCTGGAGGAAAGCCTCATCGATATCGTGGCTTCGGATGCCCACAACCTACGTGAACGCCCCACGCGCCTCCATGAGGCCTATCAAAAGCTGCGCGAGGACTATGACGATATCTACGCCGCGAACCTGACGGGCATGAGCCGGAACGAGGAGTTCTGGCAAACGCTCGCCTCCGTTAAATAACGCGGCCGGCGCTCTCTGCCCAGACGCTTCGCAGGAAGGTCTGGGCTGTGGTATTTTGGTCGGGAGACGCCGCGCTTGCGGGAACAGGAAGGAAATAACGCCGGGGCGTCGAATATACTTTTGCATATGGACGGATCAAGCGATCCTGAGAGGAGCTTTTTATGTGCGGAATCGTAGGTTATACCGGCAATAAACAGGCGGCGCCGATTTTGCTATCCGGGCTTGCGAAGCTGGAATACCGCGGCTATGACTCGGCGGGCGTGGTGGTGCGCTCCGGAGAGAACGCGCCGGAGGTGGTCAAGGCCAAGGGCCGCCTGCGCGTGCTGGAGGAAAAGACCAACAACGGCCAGGCGCTCATGGGCACCTGCGGCGTGGGGCACACGCGCTGGGCGACGCACGGCGAGCCAAGCGAGGTGAACGCCCACCCGCACTGCAGCGACGATATGAACGTGGTCGGCGTGCACAACGGCATCATCGAGAACTATCAGGAACTGAAGGAGAAGATGATCCGTAAGGGCTACAGCTTCTATTCGCAGACGGACACGGAAGTGCTGATCAAGACAGTCGATTATTATTACAAGAAGTACAAAATGGGCCCCATCGACGCGCTGGCAAAGACGATGGTGCGCGTGCGCGGCTCCTACGCCCTGGCGGTGATGTTCAAGGATTATCCGGGCCAGATCTACGCGGCGCGCAAGGACAGTCCGATGATCATCGGCGTGGGCGAGGGGGAGACATACCTGGCCTCGGACGTGCCGGCGATCCTGCAATACTGCCGCAGCGTCTATTACATCGGCAATCTCGAGATGGCGAAGCTGATGCCCGGGGAGGCGGTGTTTTACAACATCGACGGCGACGTCATCGAAAAGCCGCTGACGGAGATCACCTGGGACGCAGAGTCCGCGGAAAAGGGCGGCTACGAGCACTTCATGCTCAAGGAGATCCATGAGCAGCCGCGGGCGGTGCGGGACACGCTGAATTCGGCAATCCACGACGGGGCGATCGACCTTTCTTCGGCGGGGCTGACGGATGAAGTGATGCGCGGTGTGCGTCAGATGCACATCGTGGCCTGCGGTTCGGCGTACCACGTGGGAATGGCGGCGAAATACGTCATCGAGGATCTGGCGCGGCTGCCTGTGCAGGTGGACCTGGCCTCGGAGTTTCGCTACCGCAGGCCGCTTTTGAAGGAAGACGAATTGGTGGCGATCATCAGCCAGTCGGGCGAGACGGCGGATACGCTGGCGGCGCTGCGGGAGGCAAAGGCGCAGGGCGTGCCGGTATTTGCGATCGTCAACGTGGTGGGAAGCACCATCGCGCGCGAGGCGGAGAACGTGTTTTACACGCTGGCGGGGCCGGAGATCGCCGTGGCGACGACGAAGGCGTATTCCACGCAACTGGCGGCGTGCTACCTGCTGGCGGTGCAGTTTGCCAGGGCGCGGGGGACGATTGACGAAGAGCGCTATGCGGGCCTGATCGCGGAACTGGAGACGCTGCCGGAGAAGATCGAACGTGTGCTGGAGGATAAGGAACGCCTGCAGTGGTTCGCGGCGAAGTACGCGGGTGCGCACGACGTGTTCTTCCTCGGGCGCGGGCTGGACTATGCCATTGCGCTGGAAGGCAGCCTGAAGATGAAGGAAGTCAGCTATATCCACTCGGAGGCGTACGCGGCGGGCGAACTGAAGCACGGAACGATCAGCCTGATCGAGAAAGGGACGCTGGTGATCTCGCTGGCGACGCAGCCGGCGCTGTACGAAAAGATGATCAGCAACATGGTGGAGGTCAAGGCGCGGGGCGGGTACCTGATGGGCCTGACCAGCTTCGGGCATTACAGCATGGAGGACACGGCGGACTTCACGGTCTACGTGCCGGGGACGGACGAACACTTCATGGCCTCGCTGGCGGTGGTGCCTTTGCAACTGATGGGCTACTACATCTCCGTGGCCAGGGGCCTGGACGTGGACAAGCCGCGCAACCTCGCCAAGAGCGTTACCGTCGAATGACGATGGGGAAAGCGCCCGCTCCTTCTCCCACACACTTTCATTTTTGGTAAATTCGCCGCATATTCCGCCGTGAGCGCTTGCTTTTCGGCGGAATATCGCTATAATAAGGATAGGCTCTATTACGAAAAGGAGTGTGTCACATGGCGATCGTAACTACCACTGAGATGTTCAAGAAAGCCTATGACGGCGGCTATGCCATCGGCGCTTTCAACGTCAACAACATGGAGATCATCCAGGGCATCACCGAGGCCGCGATCGAGGAGAAGGCTCCCCTGATCCTGCAGGTTTCCTCCGGCGCCCGCAAGTACGCCAAGCACGTTTACCTGATGAAGCTCATTGAGGCCGCCATCGCCGACGCCGAGGAATCCGCCGGCTTTGACCTGCCCATCGCCGTCCATCTGGATCATGGCGACAGCTTCGAACTGTGCAAGAGCTGCATCGACGGCGGCTTCTCTTCCGTCATGATCGACGGCAGCCACCTGCCCTTTGAAGAGAACATCAAATTGACCCGCCAGGTCGTCGAGTACGCGCACGATCACGGCGTGGTCGTCGAAGGCGAGCTGGGCCGTCTGGCCGGCATCGAGGACAAGGTCAACGTCTCCGCTGAGGACGCTTCCTACACCCGCCCCGAAGAGGTCGAGGAGTTCGTCGGCAAGACCGGCGTCGATTCCCTGGCCATCGCCATCGGCACCTCCCACGGCGCTTACAAGTTCACCGCCGCCCAGTGCACCCGCAACGAGAAGGGCATCCTCGTGCCCCCGCCGCTGCGCTTCGACATCCTTGAGGAAGTCTCCAAGCGCCTGCCCGGCTTCCCGATCGTGCTGCATGGCTCTTCCTCCGTGCCGCAGGAATTCGTGAAGATGATCAACGAGAACGGCGGCAAGATGCCCGACGCCGTCGGCATCCCCGAGGAACAGCTGCGCAAGGCCGCCAGCATGTCCGTGTGCAAGATCAACATCGACTCCGACCTGCGCCTGGCCATGACCGGCACCATCCGCCAGTACTTCAACGAGCATCCGGATCACTTCGACCCGCGCCAGTACCTCAAGCCCGCGCGCGCCAACATCAAGAAGCTGGTTCAGCACAAGCTCGTCGACGTGCTCGGCTGTAACGGCAAGGCCTAAGCCAAAACACTTCGCGCCGCCTCACATTATGGGGCGGCGTTTTTGTTCAAAGTGGGGGAGAAGGCGAGCGCATGAACCCCTGGAAAAGCGAACGCTGGCAGAGAAATATCCCCGCGGACGCGCTTGGGCGCTGCAACCGCGTTTTCGTCTTTGCCGACCATGGCGTCAATGCCGAGGTCAAGCGCGCCTGCCGGGAATTTGTCGAATGGCTGAAGGGCCAATATGTGTTCCCGCTGCCGCTGCGCGTCTACCTGCGCGACCGGGAAATGCTGCGAACGATGGATGGCGGCCTCGCCTACGGCACGTTTTTCGAGCCGGTGAACTTTGCCGCTTCCTCGTATGTTCGCGTCGCCGTCGGCGACTATGCCGGCCTCGCGGCCTCCATCGGGCAGGACAGCGCCTTGGCCACGCTCCTGTGCGCCGTCGCCCACGAACTGACGCACTACTTTCAGTGGTGCAACGGCTCGGCCCTCAAAGATCGCGGGCGGGAATGGCAGGCGGAGCGCTGCGCGCGCGATCTCCTGCGCGCTTACGCCCGCACGCGCGCGCATCCCTGAGCGCGTTCCCCGTTTATCCCTCCACCAGATCCCACGCCGCCAGCGCTTTGCGCAGGGCGGCGCGTTTTTCGCCCTCCAGAGGCGTCAGAGGCAGGCGCAGTTCCTCTTCGATCCTGCCCATCATCGCAAGCGCCGCTTTCACGGGAATGGGGCTGACCTCGGCAAAGAGGGCGTCGGCAACGTCCAGTAGCGCGAACTGCATCTCCCGGCTCAGATCCACGTCGCCGCGCAGATAGCTGGCGGCCATCTCGTGTACGGCCGTGGGCAGTACATTGGCCACCACGGAGATCACTCCGCGTGCGCCCAGGGCCATCATTGTGTAGGCCTGATCGTCGTTGCCGGCATAGAGCGCCGCGCCGGGGCAGAGAGCGGCGAGGCGGTTCATCTGCCGAATATCGCCGGAGGCTTCCTTGACGCCGCGGATCATCGGGTGCTTGAGCAATTCCGCCACCACCTCCGCGGGCAGGTTGAGCCCTGTGCGCGAGGGGACGTTGTAGGCGATGATGGGAATCTCCACGCGGTCGGCAATACTGTGGTAATGCTCGATCAGCCCTGTGCGGCTGGCCTTGTTGTAATAGGGCGTCACCACCAGCAGGCCGTCCGCGCCCAGCGCCTGCGCCTCTTCCGCGTATGCGACGGCCGTGCGCGTGTCATTCGCGCCGGCGCCGACGATCAGCGGCACGCGCCCCGCCACGGTGGAAACGGCGCATTCGATCAGCGCCGCGCGCTCCGGGGCGGTGATGGTGCACGGTTCGCCCGTGGTGCCCAGAACGATGATGGCGTCGGTCAGCATGTCGATCTGCCAGTGGATGAGCGCCTCGAAAGCGCGTAGGTCGATCTTGCCCCCGGAAAACGGCGTGACCAGCGCCACGCCGCTGCCGTAAAACAGCGCGTTCCGCATAAAAAGCTCCCCCTTCCTGCACCAATCTATGGTGAGAAAGGGGGAGGGATGCTCGCTTTCAGCCCACGTCCACGCCGGGATAGCGCATCAACAGGCTCGTCTGGCAGAAACCGGCCGATTCCAGCGTGCGCAAAAGCATGGGGATACGCGCCCGCGCGTCCGCGACCACCACTTCAAGGCCCGCGTCCTCGAAATACTCTCCGGCCAGACGCAGAAGATGACGGGCGACGCCCATATTGCGCCAGCGCCGCGCGGTGTGGAGGTAGCCGATGCGCCCCACGCCGCCGTCTTCGCGCCAGCAGGTCAATTCACCCGCCAGCCCCGTGGGGGCGACGCAGAGGATGCGGCGGAAACCGTCCGCGGCGGTGTATTCGGCCAGCCAGTCTTCATCGCGGGCGCTCTGAAAAAGCTGATTGTAGCGCTCGAGGAAAAACTGGCGCTCCTCGGCGTCGGTCAATTCGTCTTCCACCAGCACGCAGCCGGCGGGCATGCGCGTTTCCGGCAGACGCTCAAAATCCAGTTCCATGCGCACAAGGCCGTCGTTGTCCTGAAAGCCATACTGCTCCAGCGCCGCCAGCAGCCATTCGTCCTCGGGGGGACAGGCGGCATAGATGCGGGCGGGAAGGCCCTCCTGCGCCGCCATGGAGCGGGCCAGCGCCATCGCCGCGCCCACCGTGCGGCCAAAGGCGGCGAATTCGCCGGCAAATTCCAGACGGTAGTTGTTCGGCCGCGCCGGAAACAGCGCGGGATTCGGCTCGGGATGGACGACGCAACAGCCCAGCCGTTCGCCGCTCTTTTCGTCGATGGCCTCAAAGCCGTTTTCGGCGGGCTCGTCAAAGAGGAATTCCCGGGGATTGCGAAGGATCATCGTTTGTACCTCAAATCATCATTCCCACTCGATAAACGCCGAGGGCATGCCGGTGACGTCGTACAGCACGCGGTTGACGCCGTGGACTTCGCCCGTAACGCGCTGGCAGACGCGCTCGAGCAGGTCGTAGGGCAGGCGGTAGGCGTTGAAGGAAAGAATATCGTGCGAGCTGACGGCGCGCAGGGCCACGGCGTACTCCTCACAGGGCCGACCGTCGCGCTGGCCGAATGTGCGTATGTCGGTGAGCACGGCGAAATACTGCCAGATGCGCCGGTCGAGGCCGGCGGCGACCACTTCCTCGCGGAAGATCGCGTCGGCCTTGCGCAACATCTCCAGCTTTTCGAGCGTCACATCGCCGACGATGCGCACGGCCAGACCTGGCTCCGGGAAAGGCTGGCGGCGCGTCAATTCCGCGGGCATGTTCAGCACGTCGCCAAGCTGCCGAACCTCGTCCTTGAACAGGAGGCGCAGAGGCTCCACGCATTTGTCAAAGCCGGCGCAGCGCCGCGGCGCGCCGGAGAGCACGTCCGGATAGATGGTGCCCAACGCCAGGCAGTCGATGCCTTCCAGCGCGTGGGCCTCCTCCTCAAAGACGGCCATGACCTCCTGCTCCACCACCTCGCGCTTGGCGGCGGGAGAGACGATGCCATCCAGGCGCTTGAGGATGCGCTGCTGCGCGTCCACGCAGATCAGTTCCATGCCCAGCGCCTCGCGGAACGTGGAAGTGACCAGCGCCGGCTCGCCTTTGCGCATCAGGCCGGTGTCGATAAAGATGCACTTGAGCCTGTCGCCGATGGCGCGATGCAAAAGCGCCGCGCATACGGCCGAATCCACGCCGCCGGAGATGGCGATCAGGGCGTTGCCGTCGCCGATCTCCCTGCGGATGCTCGCCTCGGCGCGCTCCAAAAACGCCTCCATGGACCACCAGGCCTCGCAGCCGCAGATGTTGCCGGCAAAGTTTGCCAGTATCTGCAAGCCGTCGGGATCGTTGGCCTCGGCGTAGAATTGCAGGGCGTAGAGTCTTTTTTCCTCGCAGGCAAAGGCGGGTACGAGGCCGCCCGCGGAAAAGGCGATGGCGCCAAAACCCTCCGGAAGTTCCAGAGAGTCCACGCGCGAGAAAAAGCGCTCCGACTCGCCCAGGCCGTTAAACAGCGGCGACGCGGCGAAGGAGATCTGCGCCGAGCGGTCGGTGAGCTGCGTGCCGAGCAGCTGGCCGCCCAGCGTCAGCGCCATCTGCCGCGCGCCGTAGCCCATGGCCAGCACGGGAAGCCCCAGGGCAAACACGCCCGCGTCCATGCTGCGCGCGTCCGGCGCGCCGGGATCGCCGGTTCCGCCGGCCAGCAAAAGTCCCTTCGGGGCGCGAGCCGCCAACTCGGCCGCCGGCGTTTCGCAGGGCACGATCTCGCAGAAATAGCGCTCGCCGCGCAACTTGCGCGCCATGCGCTGCGCCTGCTGGCCGCCAAAGTCCAAGATCAGAATAAAATCGCTGTCCATGTTCCTCCTTGCGGGCGCAAAGGCGCCGCTCAGCGCTTCGGCTCGCCGGGTTTGGCGCTCCGGTGATCGACGATGTCGATCTTGCGCAGTATCTGCTGCGTCACATCTATGTGCAAAGCGTCGGCCAGTTGCAGGCCGTACATCATCACGTCCGCGAATTCCTCGCCGATCAGGGCCACGCGCTCCGGATCATCGCCGCGCAGAAGGCGCTCGACGTCCGCAGCGTTGAGCCACTGGAAGTGTTCCAGAAGCTCCGCCATCTCCACGGTCATGGCCATGGCCACGTGCTGCGGATTCTGCACGCCGTTTTCGTCGCCCCAACCCTTGCGGCGGCACATGGCCAGTATTTGCCGTTTCAACTCGCGAATGGACGTATTGCTGTCGTCCGGCAAGACCTACACCCCCACAATACATGTTTATGCTTGGAATTATACCATATTCGCCGCGCTTATGCAAACCCGCAATCGTGAAGCTTTGGAGAAGAACGGCGCACAAGGCGCAAAGCGGCGGGGGAAAGCCCCCGCCGCTCCGCTTGCCGGCTGTTATTTTTCGATCAGCATCGTCAAAAGCGCGTTGCTGCGCTTGAGGAATTCCACCATGCGATCCGCCACCAACGGCTGGCGCGCCATCTCGGCAAGGTCGAACACCTGCGCGCAGAGTTGCTGCGTCCTTTCGCCGTCCTCCTGCTTTTCCAGATACTGAACGACGGGATGCTTGCGGTTGAGCACCAGCGTGCGCTTCTCGGGCAGATTCATATCGCGCCCCCACTGGCGGGACATCTCCGTCAGGCGGCGGGATTGCTCGTCCACGGTGATCATGGCGATGAGGTCGTCGGACTTGAAGGGCCTGGCCTCGACGCTCAGCGTATCGTCGCCCGTGGCCTTTTTGAACATCTCGCCAAGGCGCTTGAGGTCGTCTTCGGACATGGCCTCGCCATCGTCGGTAAGTCCGTCCGCGGCGGCGTCCACGCGCAGGAACTTGAGCTTCTGCTCGCGCTCGGTATACTCAAGGAAACTGATGAAGTTGTTGTCAATCAGCGTGTCGAGCAGCACGACGTCCTTGCCCTGTTCCGTGTAAAGGCGGATCATCTGCGCCTGGCGCTTTTCGTCGCTGGCGTAGTAGACGGTGGTTTCCTCGCCGGGGCAGTCCTTGTTCTTGTACTCCTCGAGCGTCATGTAGTCGCCCGCCGAGGTCTTGTACAAAAGCGCGGGCTTGACGCGCTCGTAGAACTTCTCGTCGCGTATGCAGCCGTACTTGACGAAGGGATGGATGTCGTCCCAGTACTTCTGATAGTCCTCGCGGCGGTTGTTGAACTCGGAGAGCAGGCGGTCGGCCACCTTGCGGGTGATGTAGGCCGCCATCTTCTTCACGTAGCCGTCGTTCTGCAAAAATGAGCGCGAAACGTTCAGGGGCAGGTCGGGGCAATCGATGACGCCCTTGAGCAACATGAGGAATTCAGGGATGACTTCCTTGATGTTGTCCGCCACGAACACCTGATTGTTGTACAGCTTGATCACGCCCTCGTTGGCCGTGAACTCGTTTTTGAGTTTGGGGAAGTAGAGTATGCCCTTGAGGTTGAAGGGATACTCGGCGTTCAGGTGGATCCAGAACAGAGGCTCGTCGTAGTCGTGGAACACCTTGTGGTAGAATTCGTGGTATTCCTCATCCTTGACGTCCGCCGGGCGCTTCAGCCACAGGGGATGCGTGTCGTTGATCTGCTCCGGTTTGGGCGCTTCCTTCTGCTCCTCGCCCTCCTTGGGCGCTTTGACTTCCGAGACGTAGATGGGCACGGGCATGAACTGGCAGTACTTTTCCAGCGTCTGCCGCAGCGTCCAGAGGTTGACAAACTCCTTGTCCTCGTCGTTTAAATACAGCGTGATGGCCGTGCCGCGCGTCGTGCGGTCAGAATCCTCGAGGTCGTACTCCATGCCGTCCTCGCTGATCCAGCGCACGGCCTGCGCGCCCTCCTGATAGCTCAGCGTGTCGATGACGACCTTCTTCGAAACCATGAATACCGAATAGAAGCCGAGGCCGAAGTGGCCGATGATACCGCTTTCGCCGTCCTCCGCCTTGTACTTTTTCAAAAATTCCTCCGCGCCGGAAAACGCCACCTGCGCGATGTACTTTTTGACCTCCTCTGCGGTCATGCCGATGCCGTTGTCCGTAAACGTCAGCGTGCCCTCGTCGGCGTTGGCCACCACGTCGATGCGCCACGGGTCTTCGCCTTCGCCCTCGGCCAGTTTCGTCTCGCCCATGGAGAGAAGACGCTTCATCTTGCTCACCGCGTCGCAGCCGTTGGAAACCACTTCGCGCACAAATATATCCTTGTCGGAATACAGCCATTTTTTGATGACTGGCATGATATTCTCCGCATTGATGGAGATCGTGCCCTTTTCAGCCATGTTGATCGCCTCCATATTTTTGGTTGCATAACTATTTTAGTACGTCGCGATTCGCTTGTCAACGATTTTTTAGCACTCATCTATCGAGAGTGCTAAAATTAACACTTGGCGGGCGCAAAAAAGTATGTTATAATGCCCCTATATCCGTCCGCGGCCAACGCGCCCGGGCGAAAAACCACAAAGGAGGGAAACGATGCGCGCGAGGCTGATCGGTCTGGGCCTGGCTGTCCTGGGCGCGGCGCTCATTTGCGCCGGGCTGTCGCAGGGGCAGGAAATGGGCGTTTTTCAAAAGGCGATCTTCATCTGCATGGAATGCATCGGCATCGGATGATGGCGCGGCTGCGCGCACTGGGCGCGGAGGGAAGGCGGCGCATTGTCCAGGTGCTGGCGGCGGTTCTCTACAACGCCAATATCGGCGGCTTTTTCAAGGGAACGATCTATCGGGGAAACAGCAAGAAATTCTGCGTGCCGGGACTGAACTGCTACAGCTGCCCCGGAGCCATCGCCTCCTGTCCTCTGGGGGCGCTGCAGGCGTCGCTCAACAATTTCCCCACGGCGGTGCCGCTCTATCTGCTGGGCATACTGCTGCTCTTTGGCGCGTTGCTCGGGCGGGCAGTGTGCGCCTTTTTGTGCCCCTTTGGGCTCATCCAGGAACTCCTGTATAAAATTCCCACCAAGAAACTCAAAAAAAGTGCTTGGACGCGGCGGTTGACGGTTATAAAATACATAGTGCTGGTGGTGATGGTCATCGCCCTGCCGCTGTATTTTCTCATCGTCAACGGCGTGGTCACCCCGGCATTCTGCAAGTGGCTCTGTCCCGCGGGCACGCTCGAGGGCGGCGTTCCTCTGGTGATCGCCAACGAAGGCCTGCGCGCGCAGCTTGGCTGGCTGTTTTCCTGGAAAGCGCTGGTGACGGTGGCGGTGGTCGTCGCCTCGATCTTCATCTACCGCCCCTTCTGCCGCTTTCTCTGCCCGCTGGGAGCCATCTACTCGCTGTTTAACCGCACGGCGGTCTTTGGCGTGCGGCTGGACAAGAAGAAGTGTACGCATTGCGGGGCCTGCGCGCGCGCCTGTAAGATGGACGTGCGCATCGTCAACGACCGCGAATGCCTGCGCTGTGGAGAGTGCGTCTCCCGTTGCCCGACGGGGGCCATCTCCTGCAAATTCATCGCACCCAAAGGAGGAAAGACCCATGAAGAAACTGTTCGCACTGGTGCTCACGCTGGCGCTTCTCACATCCGCGGCGCTGGCGACGCAGCTCAGCCCGGCCACAGAGGGGGAGGAAGTCTCTGATTTTGAGGTGACCCTCTCCGACGGCTCGACCTTCCGGCTCTCCGACCAGCGCGGCAAGGCGGTGCTGGTCAACCTCTGGGCCACCTGGTGTCCTCCCTGCGTGGCGGAGATGCCTGATCTGCAAAAGCTCAGCGAGGACTACGCGGATTCCCTCGTGGTGCTGGGCGTCAACATCAGCGATTCCGCGGAAGACGCCGCGGCTTTCATGGAGGAGAACGGCTACACGTACCCCCTGTACGTGGACGCGGACTATATGCTCTCCACCTTTATTTTTCCCACGCAGGCCATCCCGCTCACCGTAGTCATCGATCCGAACGGCGTAGCCACGGCCATTCACATGGGCCTTGGCACCTATGAGCAGTTCCAGGAATACGTGGACGCGGCGCTGGCCAACGTCCCCGCGGAGGCGGAGACGGAGCCCGCCGAAGAAGCAGCGTAAAGCGACAGACAAAAAACGGAGCCCCCTTCTTGGAGGCTCCGTTTCGTATGCCGCGCCGTTCAAATGAGACGGCCGCGCTTTACGTTATTCCGGCTGCAACAGGCCGTAGCTTCCGTCCGAACGCAGGTAGAGGACGCACATGCTGTCCGTTTCCTCGTTCAGGAACAGGAAGAAGGTGTGGCCAAGCAGTTCCATCTGGGCGATGGCATCGTCCACGTGCATGGGCTTGACGGGGAATTTCTTCACGCGCACCAGGTCGTAGGTGGCGACTTCCTCTTCGGGCTCGGCCGGCTCGTTGGCCACGGGTTCAAACGCGCCCGCGCGCAGGCGCTTTTCCAGCTTCGTGCGATGGCGGCGGATCTGGCGGTTGAGTTTATCCACGGCCCGGTCGATGGACATATACATATCGTTTGAGACTTCCTCAGCGCGCAGGATCACGCTGCCCACGCTGATGGTGATCTCGACGATATTGCGGTTGCCGCGCTCCTGCGAGATGCGGATCTGGGCCTCGACGTCATCCTGGAAGTAGCGCTCGAGCTTGGTGAGCTTTTTCTCCACGCGCGCCTTGAGACTGTCGGTGACTTCCATGCCCTTGCCGATATATACAAATTTCATCCGGCTCTCTCCTTTGTCGGTTATTGGACGGCGCTCCGTCTGGCTCCGTCTAAATGTTAATATTCTGCGCACAGAGCAAATTTTCCTGCTTCGCGGATAGACGATTTTCAAAAAAGTTCACATAATTTCCCAGAAAAAGGGACAGAATGTCTGCCGGAACGCGCGGCGGCCCCGCCCCGCGCCAGGAAAACCGGGAGGACAGATATGGCGCAGCTTCTGACCGTCATGCAGATATTGCTCAGCCTGATCGTGGGCGTCTACTTTTTCCGCCAGCTTCGCCGCGACCGCGACGCGCGGCCCGCGCGCTGCCGCGAAGCCCGCGCCGAGGCGGAACACGTGCGCCGCCTGCGCTCCATCCGCCTTTCCAGGCCGCTCAACGAGGCCGTGCGCCCGAGGAGCTTTGATGAGATCGTCGGCCAGGAGGAGGGCGTGCGCGCGCTCAAGGCGGTGCTCTGCGGAGAGAATCCCCAGCATGTGCTGATCTACGGCCCGCCGGGCGTGGGCAAGACCTGCGCGGCGCGTCTGGCGCTGGAAGCGGCCAAGCGCTCGGCGGGCACGCCCTTCCGCGAAGACGCGCCGTTCGTGGAGATGGACGCAACCTGCCTGCGCTTTGACGAGCGCGCCATCGCCGACCCGCTCTTTGGCAGCGTTCACGACCCCATCTATCAGGGCGCGGGACCTCTGGGACAGAGCGGCGTGCCGCAGCCTAAGGAAGGGGCGGTGACGCGCGCGCACGGCGGCATACTGTTTTTGGACGAGATCGGCGAGATGCATCCCGTGCAGATGAACAAGCTGCTCAAGGTGCTCGAAGACCGCATCGTGCGCTTCGACAGCGCTTACTACGACCCCACGGATGAGGCCACGCCCGCCTATATACACGATATCTTCCAAAACGGCCTGCCCGCCGACTTTCGCCTCATTGGCGCCACCACGCGCGGCCCCGCCGATATCCCTCCGGCGCTGCGTTCGCGCTGCATGGAGATCTACTTCCGCCCGCTGGAGCGCGAGGAATTGGCGCTGGTGGCGGAAAACGCCGCCCGCCGCGCCGGATACGTCCTTTCCGGGGAGGACGCGGCGCTGGTCGCCGCCTATGCCGACAGCGCGCGCACGGCGGTCAACCTCGTGCAGCTCGCGGCGGCCACGGCGCGGCAGGAAGAGCGGCGGAGCATCACCCGCGCGGACGTGGAGTACGTGGCCGCCTGCTCGCGGCGCGCGTTGGCGCGCGAACCGCAACCGGCTGCCGGAGGAACGCCGGGACAGGTGAACGCTCTGGCGGTCAGCGGCGCGGAGGTGGGTGCCATACTGCGCACGGAGGCCGTGGCCCGCGCCGGCTGCGGCAAGCTGCGCGTCACCGGCGTGGTGGAGCAGGAAGAGATTTCCGACGGCCGCGGCCGTAAGTTCAGGCGCACGGGCACGGCGCGCGACTCCGCCGAGGCCGCGCGCACGGCGCTCGCCGCCCTGGGCGTGCGCGTGGAGCGCTATGATGTGCACATCAACTTTCCCGGCGGAGCGCTGGTGGACGGCCCCTCAGCGGGCCTTGCCATGGCCGTTGCCATGCGCTCGGCCATCGCCGGCGAACCGGTTGCCGCCGACGCGGCCATGACCGGCGAGATCTCCGTGACCGGCGCGGTGCTGCCCGTGGGCGGCGTGCGCGCCAAAGTGCGCGCCGCCGCGCGCGCCCGCCTTCGCCGCGTGCTCATCCCCTGGGACAACCGAGACGAAGCGGGCGCGGAGAGCATCGAGGTCATCCCCGTGCGCACGCTTGCGGAGGCGCTGGAGTTTCTGCGCGCCCCGGTCGCGGCGGGCGCGCCTACGCCGGCCGCAGCGGGCGTCCTTGCCGCCAGCCCTGCGGAAAGCGCTTGACAGCGCGCGCGCGCCATGCTATACTGTTACAGACCGTTGGTTTGTAAGAGGTGAGGAACATGGCCCGCAACCGCCATCCCGAGGCGACTGTGGAGCGCATACTGACAGAAGCCGCGCGCCTGTTTCTGCAAAAAGGCTTTGAAAAGACCTCCATGCAGGACATCATGGACGCCACCGGTCTTTCCAAGGGCGCCATCTACCACCACTTTGCCTCCAAGGAGGACATACTCCTGCGCATTGGCGAGCGCATGGGGGAGGAAAACGCCGCCGCTCTGCAGCGCGTACTGGACGCGCCCGGCCTCAACGGCGCGCAGAAACTCAAGGAGGTCTTCCGCACTGCCCTGCAAAGCGAACGGCAGGCGCAGATGCTGCGCATGATTCCCTATCTGGTGGATAACCCGCGCTTTCTGACCATCCATGTGCGCGAGATCTTCGAATTGGTCGCTCCGGCCTATATCGCCCCCATCCTCGAAGAAGGCGCGCGCGACGGCTCCCTGCGCGTCGAGCACCCGCGCCAGATGGCCGAGGCCCTCATGGTGCTCAGCGACATGTGGATCAACCCGCTCTTGCGTCCCGCTGCGCCCGAGGAAGTGCGCGAGCGCTGCCAAACGTTTATCGCCATCACCGGCGCGCTGGGTCTGGACGTGTTCGACGAAAAGATGGTGGAAGCCTGTGTGGACTACGCCCGATGGCGCGCGCAGGCGAGCGAGGGGACGCGCTGAACCGAAAGCCGCTCCGAAAAGAGCGGCTCAGGATGTTGACAAAGTCAACAGACTGGCAGAGCGTTGAGAAAGCCCGCAA
>DSLFR04102__coassemble_569_pt1 | contig 34362 bp, 38 predicted proteins | sample DSLFR04102__metabat2_low_PE_033 | metagenome-assembled genome bin DSLFR04102
CCTTCAGCGTCGAGGCCCCGAACTTCGTGGAGCTGGAAGTGACCGCCACCGAGCCTGGCTTCAAGGGCGACACCGCCTCCAACACCACCAAGCCCGCCACGGTGGAGACTGGCTTCACCCTGCAGGTGCCGCTGTTTATCGAAATCGGCGACAAATTGAAGATCGACACCCGCAACGGCGGCGAATACCTGGGCCGCGCATAAGCGGGCGCGAAAGCGCACAAGTTAGTGCAAGCGGCATGCCGTCAAGGGCGCTTACTAAGACGTAAGTGACCGCAGGCGGCATGCGCGCTGACGAAGGAAGCAAAATCGCCTCTGATTTATGTATATCAGAGCGATTTTTGCGGTTGTGGGCTTTATCGGCGCTCTGAGGGCGGTGCGCTTTGCCGCCCCATTTTCTGTAACGCAACTGCCCTGTGGGGCGGAGGTAGTGAAATGGCAAAGCTGACAGAACAGATCGGCTACATTCGCGGATTGATCGGCAGCATGGAGCTTGCCGCGGATTCCCCCAACGCCAAATTGCTCGCGGCGCTGGCCGACGTGCTGGAAGGCATGGCGGGCGAATTGGGTGACCTGCGCGACGATCTGACGGAGTTGAACGACTTCGTCGAGAGCATCGACGAGGATCTGGAGGATCTCGAAGCCGCTGTGGACGGCGACGAACGCGACGCCGCTTACCCGGACGAGGAGGACGATTACGACGTTGAGGACGATTTGCAGCCGGAGGGGCGTTTTGCTCCGGAGAACGGCCTGCGCGTGCTCTCCTCTGAGGACAAGGGCGAGGAAAGCGGCGGCGTGCCGCTGGCTGGCAGCGTCTGCACGGAATGCGGCAAGGTGTTTTTTGTGCCGCTGAGCGAGATCCGGGAAGAAAACGAGCTCTACACCTGCCCCCACTGTCATAAGCCGGTGGACTTCACCCCGCTCGGCCCGGACAACGTGCCCATTGCCAAGCCCTATCGGGAATGAGTCCATAAGGAAACAAGGCCGCCCGTCGCAGGCGTTTTCTCCCGCGACGGGCGGCCTTGGCTTGCCGTTTTCAGTCGAGCGCGCGCAGGGCGTCCACCAGCGCGGTCTTTTTTTCCGTCTTTTCGTCCTTCATCTTGAGGACGCGGCCGGGCACGCCGGCGACCACGGCGTTTTCCGGCACGTCGGAAACGACCACGCAGCCGGCGGCGATCACCGCGCCCTTGCCGATATGCACGCCCTCGAGCACCACGGCGTTGGCGCCGATGAGCACATCGTCCTCGACGACGACCGGCGTGGCGCTGGCCGGCTCGACCACGCCCGCGAGCACCGCGCCCGCGCCCACGTGGCAGCGCTTGCCCACGGTGGCGCGCCCGCCGAGCACCGCGCCCATGTCGATCATCGTGTCCTCCCCCACCACCGCGCCGATGTTGAGGATCGCGCCCATCATGATCACGGCGCGGTCGCCGATCTCCACGCGATCGCGGAGGATGGCGCCCGGCTCGATGCGGGCGTTGACATTCCTCAAGTCCAGAAGCGGCACGGCGCTGTTGCGGCGGTCGCATTCGACGACCGCGTCTTCAATGGCGGCGGCGTTTTTCCGGAGCGCGGCCTGCACGTCGCCCCACTCGCCGAAAACGACCCTGTCGCCCGCGCCGAACACGCGGCAGCCGGGAAATTCCACATCCGGCGCTGCCTTGACGTAGGCCTTTACCGGCGTGGTCTTTTTCGCGTCATGGATAAAGCGGATGATCTCCTCGGCGTTCATGGATTTTCCCCTCCCCGGATGTCGTTGAGTCCCAGCACGTCGTCCACGCGGTACAGCCCCGGCGCGCGGCCGACGGCGAAGTCCAGCGCCCGCACCGCGCCGGCGGCGAAAATGCGGCGGCTGGCGGCGGAATGGCGAAATTCCAGCGTTTCGTCCTCGCCGAAGAAGAGCGCGCGGTGTTCGCCGGCCACGGTGCCGCCGCGCACGGCGTGCACGCCGATCTCCTTGCCACGCGCGCCGGTAAAGCCCTCGCGGCCATGGACGGGCGCGTAGTCCCCCGCGGGGTCGATGGCGCGCAGAAGCGCTTTGGCTGTGCCGCTGGGGGCGTCCGCCTTGCGGTTGTGATGCGTCTCGACGATCTCGGCGTCGAAACCGCACTTCAGCAGCAGCGGCCCCACCTGCGCAAGCGCCTTGCGCAGCACGGCCACGCCGAGGGAAAAGTTGGCATCAAAGACCACCGGCACGCGCCTGGCCGCCGCGTGGACGCGCTCTACCTGCTCCGCGGTCAGGCCGGTGGTGCCGAGGATGACGGCGGAGGCGGCGTCTTCCGCGCGCGCGAGCGTGTTTTCGAGGTTGCCGGGATAGGAAAAGTCGATGATGGCATCGGGCTTGCCGGGCACGTCCCAGGGGCTTTCGTACAGCCCCGGCGACACCGCGCCGAGGATTTCCACATCGGTGCGCGCGGCGAGCAGCTCCTCGATCATTTTCCCCATGCGGCCGTAGCCGACCAGTATGACCTTCATGCTTCCTCCAGAACGCGCAGCGCCTTTTGCAGCGCCTCGCGGTTCTTGTCCTCCATCTCGCACAGGGGCAGGCGGCAGGGGCCGGCCTCCATGCCGAGCATGTTCATGGCCTCCTTGACGGGGATGGGGTTGACCTCGATGAACAGCGCGTTGATGAGTTCGAGATATTTCAGTTGCAGTTCCAGCGCCTTTTTGCCGTCGCCGGCGCAGTAGGCGGCCACGAGGTCGTGCACCTGCCTGGGGCAGATGTTGGCCCAGACGCTGATCACGCCCACGCCGCCCAGGGAGAGCACGGGCACGATCATATCGTCGTTGCCGGAAAGGAGGACGAATTCGTCATTCGTCAGCCGCGCCACCTTCGCCGTGTAGGAGATGTTGCCGCTGGCCTCCTTGATGCCGCGCACGTTGGGCAGCTTGGAAAGCGCCTCTACGCACTCCACGGAGAGCGCGCAGCCCGTGCGGCCCGGCACGTTGTAAAGGAGGATGGGCAGGTCGACCGCCTCGGCCACGGTGGCAAAGTGGCGGTACATGCCCTTCTGGTTGGCCTTGTTGTAGTAAGGCGTGATGAGCAGAAGGCCGTCCGCGCCCAGATCGCGGAACTTGCGGCTCTTTGCAAGCGACGTTTCCGTGCAGTTGGAACCGCCGCCGGCGATCACCGGAATGCGGCCGCCAATGGCGTCCACGCAGCAGCGCACGATGGCCGCGTCCTCGGCGGCGTCCGTGGTGCTCGACTCGCCCGTGGTGCCCAGCACCACCAGGCCGTCCGTGCCGTTTTCCACGTGCCACTGGCAAAGCTGCTTGAGCCGGTCAAAATTGATGCTCCCATCCGGATAAAAGGGCGTTACCAACGCCACATAGCTGCCTTCAAACATGCCGCACCTCCGCGTCTTTTATGTTTGCCATCATAACAGACTTGCGGCGAATTTGCAAGTTTTGGTTTTCGGTCGCCCAATTTGTCTTTTACGCAAAAACAATCGTCCGCGCATTGAGGACTCGTCAAATTGCCGAAAATCGGATTCTTTCCACTCCTGACAAACGGATTTAATGTTGCCATGCTAAAATGACGAAAAGGAAAATTTTGGAGGAAGGGCCATGCTCGAAACCATCCGCCGCCACCGGCGCGCCCTGCACCGCATCCCCGAGGTGGGGTTTGACCTGCCCGAAACGCAGGCATATGTGCTCCGGCAGCTTTCTTCGCTGAACGCGCAGGTAAAGCCGGTCGCCGGAAACGGCGTTCTGGCCTATTTTGACGCGGGGCTGCCCGAAACCACCGCTTTTCGCTGCGATATGGACGCGCTGCCCATCCAGGAGGCGACAGATCTTCCCTTTGCATCGCAGCACCCCGGCAGGATGCACGCCTGCGGACACGACGCCCATATGGCGACGATGCTAGCCTTCTGCGAGTGGCTCTCGCAGCACAGGGGCGAGCTTTCCTGCAATGTGCTGGCCATCTTCCAACCGGCGGAGGAGGTGGGCGGCGGCGCACGCTTCGTGGTAGAGAGCGGCGCGTTGGAGGAATTCAACGTAAGGCGCATTTTTGCCCTGCACGTGCAGCCCGGCATCCCTGTGGGCACGCTCGCCTCGCGGCCGGGAGCGTTCATGGCCACCGCCTGCGAGGTGCATATCCGCCTGACGGGCGCTTCGGCGCACGCCGCCCGCGCCCGCGACGGACGCGACGCCATGCTTGCCGGAGCCGAGGCCGTGCGCGCGGTCTATGCTTTTGACGCCTCCCTGCCTGAAGACATGCCGCGGCTCATCCGCCTCTGTTCCTTCCATTCCGGCACGTCGACCAACATCGTGCCCGACCTTGCCGAGCTTTCCGGCACCGTGCGCGCCTTCAGTCTCGAAGACCACGCGCGCATCAAGGCGGGCGTGGAAAGCGCCGTGCAAACGGCCTGCGCGCCTTTGGGCGTAAAAGCGGAAGTTTCTTTCAGCGAGGGCTATCCGCCCACGATCAACGACTCCGGACTGTTCGCCCGCTTCCGTGCGGCGACCGCCGGCCTGCCCTTCCAGTCTCTTCCTTCGCCCGACCTGACCGCCGAAGATTTTTCCTTCTATTTGCAGCGCGTGCCGGGCGTAATGTTCTATCTCGGCACGGGAAAGAGCGAACCGCTGCACTCCCCCCTGTTCACGCTGGACGAAGCGGCGCTCGCCAACGGTTTTGAAGCCTTCCGCCGCCTTGCCGTGTTCACCGATTGGAAAGGAGACGCCCAATGACGCTTTACGGACGCAGTTTTCTCACGCTTTTGGATTTTACGCCCGATGAGATCCGCCACATGCTCGACCTGGCCAAGCGCTTAAAGCGCGAAAAGCATCTGCGCATCGGCCACCGGCACCTGATGGGCCGCAACATCGTGCTGCTGTTTGAAAAGACCTCCACGCGCACGCGCTGCGCCTTCGAGGTGGCGGGGCGCGATCTGGGCATGGGCGTGACCTTTCTCGACCCGGTCAGTTCGCAGATGGGCAAGAAGGAGAGCATCGAGGACACGGCGCGCGTGCTTGGCCGCATGTACGACGGTATCGAATACCGCGGTTTCAGCCAAAATACGGTGGAGCTTCTGGCGAAATACTCCGGCGTGCCGGTGTGGAACGGCCTGACCGACCAGTTCCACCCCACGCAGATGCTGGCCGACCTTCTGACCATTGAGGAACAACTCGGCCGCCTTGCCGGCGTGAAACTCACCTTCATGGGCGACGCGCGCAACAACGTGGCCAATTCGCTGATGATCGCCTGCGCCAAGATGGGCATGCACTTCACCGCCTGCGCGCCCGAAGCGCTGTTCCCGGCGGAAGAACTGGTCAAGACGGCGCGGGAGATCGCCGAGAACACCGGCGGCAGCGTGACCCTGACCTCGGACGTTTCCGAGGGCACGCGCGGCGCGGAAGTGCTCTACACCGACATCTGGGTTTCCATGGGCGAGCCCGAGTCCGTATGGAAAGAGCGCATCGAACTGCTGCTGCCCTATCAGGTCAACGCCGCGGCCTTTGAAAGCGCCGCCGACTGCGCCATCTTCATGCACTGCCTGCCCTCCTATCACGACCTTGGCACCGAGGTGGGCCGCCAGATCCACGAAAAGTTCGGCCTGACGGAGATGGAAGTGACTAACGAAGTGTTTGAAAGCAAGCGCTCCGTGGTCTTTGACGAGGCGGAGAACCGCCTGCACACCATCAAGGCCGTCATCCTCGCCACTCTTTCCCGACAGTAACAGGAGGAAACCATGAACTTTTACACCGAACCGCTCAGCGACCTGCTCAAGCGCTTTGACGCCGACCCGCAAAAGGGCCTCAACGAGGCGCAGCTGGAGCAGGCGCGCGAAACGTACGGCAAAAACGTGCTGCGCGAGCAGAAGAAGCCTTCGCTTCTGATGCGCTTCCTCGCCCAGTTCAAGGACACGATGATCATCATACTCATCATCGCCGCCATCATCTCCTTCTTCGTCGCCGCGCAGAGCGGGGAGACGCGGGAGTTCCTCGAACCGGCGCTGATTCTGGCCATCGTCATCCTCAACGCCATCATGGGCATGATGCAGGAGAGCAAGGCGGAAAAGGCCATGGAGGCGCTCAAGAGCATGTCCGCCCCGCACGCGCGCGTGGTGCGCAACGGCCGCGAGGCGGTCATCGACGCCAGCGATCTGGTGCCGGGCGACGTGATCCTCGTGGAGGCGGGCGATTTCGTGCCCGCGGACGCGCGGCTGATCGAGTCGGCGAGCCTCAAGAGCGAGGAATCGGCGCTCACCGGCGAATCCGTGCCCGTGGAAAAGGACGCGCAGGCCGTGATCGCCGAGGACGCACCGCTGGGCGACCGCGTCAATATGCTCTATTCCGGCTGCTCCGTGACCTACGGGCGCGGCCGCGCCATCGTCACCGGCACGGGCATGGACACGGAGATGGGCCGCATCGCCGGGCTGCTGGAGGGCGCGGACGACACGCAGACGCCGCTGCAGCACAAACTGGCGCGCATGGGCAAGCTGTTGGGCATCGTCGCCCTCGCCGCCTGCGCGGTGATCTTCGTCATCGGCCTGCTCAACAAGATCCCTGTATTGGAGATCTTCATGACCAGCGTCTCGCTGGCGGTTTCCGCCATTCCTGAGGGCCTGCCCGCCATCGTCACGGTGGTGCTCTCCATCGGCATACAGCGCATGGCGAAGAAAAACGCCATCATCCGCCGTCTGCCCGCCGTGGAGACGCTGGGCAGTGCTTCCATCATCTGCTCGGACAAGACCGGCACGCTGACGCAGAACCGCATGACCCTCACCCGCGCCTATGCCGTGGACGGACGGCGCACGGAGGAGATCAGCGCCAACTGCTCGGATGCCGTGCGCCAACTGCTCTCCATGGCCACGCTCTGCTGCGATGGCAGCATCGAGATGGAGAACGGCAAGGAAAAGCATATCGGCGACCCCACGGAGACGGCCATCGTCGCCGCCGCGGCGAAAAACGGCATCACCAAGGCGGCGCTCAACCGCAAGTATCCCCGCCTTGCCGAGATCCCCTTTGACTCCGACCGCAAACTGATGACCACCGTGCATAAGATCGACGGCGAGTATGTCGCCATCGTCAAGGGCGCGTTCGACGTCATCGAGGACCGCTGCGTCAAGGGCGGCTGCCCGGAGGAGGCCGAGGACATCGTCAACGACATGAGCCAGCAGGCGCTGCGCGTGCTGGCCGTGGCTACGAAAAAGCTCGACCATCTGCCGGAGAACCCCACCTCCGAAGAACTGGAGAACGGCCTGACGCTCATCGGCCTGGTGGGCATGATCGACCCGCCGCGCCCCGAGGTGCGCGAGGCGGTGAAGATCTGCCGCAAGGCCGGCATCACCCCGGTGATGATCACCGGCGACCATGTGGTCACCGCCGCCGCCATCGCCCGCGAACTGGGCATCCTCGTGGAGGGCAACGAGGCGATGACCGGCGCGGAACTGGCCAGTCTGTCCGATGAAGAACTGGCCGCGCGCGTGCGCAACATCTCCGTCTACGCCCGCGTGTCGCCCGAGGACAAGATACGCATCGTGCGCGCCTGGCAGAGCCAGGGCGAGATCGTTTCCATGACCGGCGACGGCGTCAACGACGCGCCCGCGCTCAAGGCCGCCGACATCGGCTGCGCCATGGGCATCACCGGAACCGACGTGGCCAAGGGCGCGGCGGACATGACGCTGACCGACGACAACTTCACCACCATCGTCGATGCCGTGCGCGAGGGCCGCGGCATCTACGACAACATCAAGAAGGTCGTGGGCTTCCTGCTGGGCACGAACATCGGCGAGATCTTGTGCGTATTCTTTGCCATGATCCTCTGGCACCGCACGCCGCTTCTGTCCATGCAGCTGCTGCTCATCAATCTGGCCACCGACAGCCTGCCCGCCATCGCGCTGGGCATGGAAGCGGTGGAGAAGGACGTGATGGAGCACAAGCCGCGCCCCCGCAGCGAAGGGCTGTTCGCCAAGGGCTACGGCCTACAGATCGCCCTGCAGGGATTGATGTTCGGCGCGCTGACGCTGATCGCTTACTGGATCGGCGAGCATCAGGGCGGCAGCGAACAGGCCGGGCAGACGATGGCCTTCCTCGTGCTGGCGCTTTCGCAGGTGGTGCAGGCGTTCAACATGCGCTCCACGCATTCTCTGTTCAAGATCGGCCCGTTCACCAACCACAAGCTCAACTGGGCGGCGCTGGCCTCGTTCGCGCTGGTCATGCTGGTGGCCTTCGTGCCGCCGGTGCGCATGGCCTTTGAGCTGGTCGTGCTGCCCACAGGGCTGTACCTCTGGGCGCTGGCGCTCATCCTCTTCCCCATCGTGGCGATGGAGGCGGCCAAGGCGCTGGACTTTATCAAGCACAGGCACTGAGACGACGCCCCCGGCTCTGCCCGGGGGCTTTTCCAAACAAGGAGGAGTATTTTCCGATGACCGAACGCAAGGACATACCGCTTGCGTACCGCTGGCGGCTGGAGGACATCTACGAAAGCGTCGAGGATTGGGAAAACGCCCTGCGCGCCGCGGAAAAGCTGGCCGCGGACTTTGGCCGTTTCGAGGGGACGCTGGGAGACGAGGAAGCACTTTTGGAGGCGTTGCGCCACTTTGCCTCCATGCAGGAGATCGCCGCCACGGTGTTCGCCTACGCGCGCATGCGCCGCGATGAGGACAACCGCGTTGCCGCGAATCAGGCGCTGACGGCGCGGGCGCAGGCGCTGATCACCAAGGTGGAGACGGCGGCGAGCTTTTTGACGCCGGAGCTGCTCTCGTTGCCTGCGGAGTACATTGCCTCCGCAGGCGAAAAGCCGGCGTTTGCCGAGTTTGCCGTCATGCTGCGCGAGGTGGAGCGGCAGCGGCCGCACACGCTCTCCAAGGCCGAGGAGCGCATCGTGGCCATGGCCGGGGAGATGGCCGCCGCGCCGGACACCATTTACACCATGCTCGCCGACGCGGACATGAAATTTCCCGTCATCAAGGACGAAAAGGGCGAGGACGTGCGCATCACCCACGCCAACTACATCCCCCTGATGATGAATCGCGACCGCGGCGTGCGCGCGGCGGCGTTTGAGGGGCTGTATACCACCTATCAGTCCTTTGCCTCCACCATCCCTGCGCTCTACGACGCCTCGGTGCGCGCCGACATCTTTTCCGCGCGCACGGCGAAGCACAAGAGCGCGCTGGAAGCGGCGCTGTTTCCGGATCAGGTGTCCGTGAGCGTCTACGACAACCTCGTTGCCTCCGTGCGGCGGCACATACCGGCGCTGGCGCGCTTTGTGAAGCGCAATGGCGAACGGATCGGCGTTTCCGACATGCGCATGATCGACCTCTACGTGCCGGCGGTGGAGGGCTTTGACATCAAGCTGCCCTTTGACGAGGCCTACGAGCTGGTGGTGGAGGCGCTCTCCGCGCTCGGCGAGGACTATCAGGCCATACTGCGCAAGGCGCGCGAGGAGCGCTGGATCGACGTTTACGAAAACGAGGGCAAGTCCGCGGGCGCGTATTCGTGGGGCACCTACGGCACGCACCCCTATGTGCTGCTCAACTACAAGGAAAACCTCGATTCCGTGCTCACCATCGCCCACGAGATGGGGCATTCCCTGCACACCTATCTGAGCAACAAGCACCAGCCCTATCTGGACGCGGAATACTCTCTGTTCGTGGCCGAGGTGGCCTCGACGACCAACGAGATCCTCGTCCTGCGCGCGCTGATGGAGCGCTACAAGGATGACAAACAGGCGCAGGCGTTCCTCACCTGGCACCTGCTCGACGGCTTCCGCGGCACGGTGTTCCGCCAGACGATGTTCGCCGAGTTTGAGCGCGAGGCGCACGCCATGGCCGAGCGCGGCGAGGCGCTGACGGCGGAGAGCCTCAACGCCGTCTACGCCAGTCTCAACGCCGCCTACTACCCGCAGGTCCGGCAGGACGCGCTCATCGCCTGCGAGTGGATGCGCATCCCCCACTTCTACAACGCCTTCTACGTCTACAAATACGCCACCGGCTTTTCGGCGGCGATGGCGCTTGCCGAGGGCATCCGCACCGAGGGCGCGGCGGCGGTGGAGCGCTACAAGAAATTCCTTTCTCTCGGTTCCAGCGTGCCGCCCCTGGAGGCGCTGCGTGTGGCCGGGGTGGACATGGAAAAGCCCGAGGCCGTGGATCGCGCGCTGGACGCCTTCGACGCGCTGGTGGAGAAGTACGAGGAACTGACGAAGTAAGACGGGCAAAGCGCTCCGGCGATGGTCGGGGCGCTTTGGATTCGCAGAGGAGATGCGGATATGATCGTCAACACCGGCGCGCGCACGGACACCGTGCAGTATTATACGGACTGGCTCTTGCGGCGCTTCGCCGAGGGCTATGTGCTTTCGCGCAATCCGCTGTTCCCGGGCAAGGTGACGCGCTACGAACTGACGCCGGAGAAAGTGGACTGCGTGGTGTTCTGTTCCAAGAACTACGCGCCCATTTTGCCGCGCCTGCACGAGATCACCGAGCGCTTCCCCACCTACTTTTACTATACCATCACCGCCTACGGCAAGGATGTGGAGCCGGGCGTGCCGTCTATCGGGCAAAGCGTGGAAACGCTGATGGCGCTGTCCAAACAGGTGGGCAAAGGGCGCGTCGCCTGGCGCTACGACCCCGTGCTGCTCACGCGCAAGTACACCATTGAACGCCATATGGAGACGTTTGAGCGCATGGCCGCGACGCTCGCGCCGCACATCGACCGCTGCATCTTCAGCTTTGTGGAGATGTACAAAAAGCTGGAGAGCAACATGCCGGAAATCATCCCCTTTTCAGACTGGGAGATGGACGAGGTGGCGCGGGGGCTGGGCGCCATCGCGCAGAAGTACGGCGTTTCTTTGCAGACCTGCGGCACCAACGGGGATTATTCCCGCTACGGCATCCACCCCTCGGGCTGCATGACGCTGGATATTCTGGGCAGGGCCAACGGCATTGAATTCAAGGCGCTCAAACACAAGGGCTCGCGGCAGGGCTGCCACTGCATCGAGAGCCGCGACATCGGCGCTTACGACACCTGCTTAAACGGCTGCAAGTACTGCTACGCCAACAAAAACCCCATGCTGGCCTTTCAGAACTACAAGCTGCACGACCCCGCCTCGCCGCTGCTGCTTGGACACTTGCGGCCGGAGGACACCATCGTGCAGGGGGCGCAAAAGTCGTTTTGCAAGGAGGCGCGGCATGGCTGAGCATCCCCTGGGCGCGGCGGCGCTGTACGAGGCGCTTTTGCGCGCATACGGCGGGCCGCGCTGGTGGTCGGAGGACGCCTATACCGTCCTCTTTCAATCCGTGCTGGTACAGAACACGGCGTGGGGCAATGTGGAAAAGACCTGCGCGGCCATCGGCGAGCGGCTGCGGCCGGAGGTCATTGGGGAACTTTCGACGGAAGCACTGGAAGCGCTCATCCGCCCCTGCGGGTTTTGCCGGGGAAAGGCGCGCGCCATCCGGGCGCTGACGGCGTGGTTCGGAAAATACGGCTTCGAGCGGCAGAACGCCGCGGACGTATCCACGGAAGAATTGCGCGAAGAACTGCTCGCCATCCGCGGCGTGGGCGCGGAGACGGCGGACGTCATCCTCGTCTACGCCTTTTTCCGCCCGAGCTTTATCGTGGACGCCTACACACGGCGGCTGCTCGGACGCCTCGGACATGATTTCGCGGACGACGCGGCCATCAAGGAATTCTTTGAGGGCGCGTTGCCCAACGAGGCGCGGCTGTATGGGTATTTTCATTGGCTCATTCTTGAGCACTGCATCGGCGCGTGCCGGAAGACGGCGCGGTGCGAGGGGTGCGCGCTCAATGGAGCGTGCATGGCGTATACGAAAAATGCCTCGCCTACGGGCAGGTGAGGCCATAGAGGCAGCGAAAACAGAGGACGCAGGCAGCGAGCGCCACGGCGAAAGCGGCGGCGCGCAGCCATTGCCGCGCGATGAGCGAGGCGGCGCAGAAGATCAGCATTTGCAGCGCCAGCGGCGGCAGGAGGAGATAGACAACGCCGCCCGCGCCCGGACCGTAGGCGGGCGCTTCCAGCGCCGAGGCGGCGCACGCCGCGACGGCGACGCAGAGGCCGGGGAGCGCTTGGCGGACAGCGTCGCGCATGGGGAACGACCTTCCTTTCCTGCCGGGCATCCGGCGCTTGATAAATCATTCCTTGGACGCGCCGCGGCGGGGGATGGTTCCATTGAGCGGCGGTTGTCTTTTCCCGCCGGTCATGCTATAATAGGAATGGGGGCTGCGCAATGGAGATCGTGTATAAGAAATCCGCGGTAAAATTTCTTCGCGCCGCAGACATGCCCACAAGAAAACGCATCGTGGCGGCAATCGAGGACTTGGCAAATGGCAGCGAACACGCGGATGTGAAGCCTTTAAAGGGGTTCGACGGAAGGTTCAGGCTCCGGGTCGGGCAATACAGAGTCCTTTTTCGCATCGAACACGGAACCGTAACAATACTGCTGGTCGAAGATATTGGAGCGCGCGGAGATATATATAAATAAGGGAGGTGCTGTTATGTCTGAAAGAGCGATCGAAGCCGCCAGAATGATCGACATGCTTCCCGACGCCGATCAGGAGCTTGTTTGCGAACTCATCAAAAAAGTCGTCCTCGCCTGGGACCCGGACTTTACGAAGCTGACTTCAGAGGAAGCGGCACGGCTCAAGGAAGCGGAACAAGAAGAAGATGTCCCGGCGGAAGAGGTTTACCGGGAATTGGGGCTTTCATAAACAGTCAAGGCGACCGGCACGCATGCGGCGGTCGCCTGTTCTACCCGGAATGTGATGGCGGCCGCATGATCCACGGCCGCCCTTGTTGTCGTTCGTCCCCTTACTCCCCCAGCATCCTGTCCAGCACGCTGAGCAGCGTGGCTTTCGCGCCTTCGCCCGCGGTCGCGCCGACGCAGCTGGGGCAGCCGTTTTCGCAGGGGCAGGCGGCGAGGACTTCGCGCGCCTGGCGGAAGAGTTCCCTGTCCATCTCGAACACGCGCTCGGACAGGCCGACGCCGCCGGGAATGGAATCGTAGAGGTAGATGGTGGGGCGGCCCGTGAAGGGGTCGCGCACGTGGTAGACCACGTGGACGTCCTGCGCGGAGCACATCAGGTACATGGGCGCGATGTGGCGGAGGATGTGGGCGAGGCCGACCATGGCGTTCTTGACCGGCTCGCGCTCGTAGTCCGTTTCCAGCCATTCGGGCAGCGTCCACCAGGCGGCGGTGGTCTGCATTTCCAGTTCCGGCAGCGTCACCGGGCCCCAGCCGAGGTTTTCGTGGGTGTCGAAGCGTATCTTTTTGAACAGCGTGACGATGGAACTGACCAGCACCTCGCCGCGCGAGCGCGTCAAGGAGCCGGTGGGCACGCGGTCGAACTCGTCGAGCACCTTCAGGCTGGTGGTGAGGTCCGCGTCGGTGTAGTAGCCGACGTTGACGCGGCGCACGTAGGCCTTCTTGTCGTCGAAATCCAGTTGTTCCACCTGATACTGGTCACCCTCGTGCATGTAGATTGCGTACTGATGGAGCAGCATCGGCACGGTGAAGCGATCCATCTCGCCGATGACGCGGTGCTTCTTGGGGTCGGTGATATCGACGATGAGGAAGTTCTGGTCGCTGGCCGAGCGCAAATTGATGCCCGCCTGCGGAAATTCCTCCGCCATCCAGTAATAGCGGCCGGCCACATGGCGGAGGATGGCCTGATCGCAGAGGTAGTCCAAAAGCTCCGCCGTGTCGTGGACGCCGTCGAACAGTTCGCCGTCCTCAAAGGGCAGTTCGTAGGCGGCGCACTTGATGTGGTTGAGGAGAATGTACAAATTGTTCGGGTCGATGAGCGCCCGCTCGGGCGACTTGCCGAAGAAGTAGTCCGGGTGGTTGACGATGTACTGGTCGAGGGGGCTGGACGAGGCCACGAGGATCATCAGGCTCTTGCCGCCCCGCCGCCCGGCGCGCCCGGCCTGTTGCCATGTGCTGGCGATGGTGCCGGGATAGCCGCAGAGCACGCAGGCGTCGAGTTGGCCGATGTCGATGCCCAGTTCCAGCGCGTTGGTGGAAACCACAGTGAGTATGTTTCCCGCGCGCAGTTCGCGCTCGATCTCGCGCCGCTGCGTGGGCAGGTAGCCGCCGCGATAACCGCGTACGCGGCCGGCGTTGCCCAGGGGATCGCGCACCATGTCCTTCAAATAGCGCACCAGCACCTCCACGGTGAGGCGGGCGCGGGCAAAGACGATGGACTGCACCCCGGCGCGCAAAAGCCCGGCGGCGATGTTGCGCGTTTCCGGGATGGAGCCGGCGCGGATGCCAAGCTGGCGGTTGACGACCGGCGGATCGTAAAAGACCACGTGGCGCTCGCCCGCGGGCGCGCCGTTTTCGTCGATGAGGCGCACGGGGCGGCCGATCATCGCTTCGGCGAGTTCGCCGGGGTTGGCGATGGTGGCCGAGCAGCAGATAAACGTGGGATGGGAGCCGTAGAAGGCGCAGACGCGCTTTAAGCGGCGGATGACGTTGGCGAGGTTGGAGCCGAACACGCCGCGATAGGCGTGGATCTCGTCGATGACCACGTAGCGGAGGTTTTCAAAGAGTTTGACCCACTTGGCGTGGTGCGGGAGGATGCCCTGATGGAGCATGTCCGGGTTGGTGACCACCACGTGGCCCGCCTGACGGATGGCCGTGCGCGCCGAGGCGGGGGTGTCGCCATCGTAGGTGTAGGCCTTGACCTCCGCGCCCATATCCTCGATGAGGGAATAGAGTTCTGCCGCCTGGTCGCTGGAAAGCGCCTTGGTGGGGAAGATGTAGAGGGCGCGGTTGGCCTCGTTTTGCAAAATGGCGTTGAGAACGGGCACGTTGTAGCAGAGCGTCTTGCCCGAGGCCGTGGGCGTGACCACCACGCAATCCTCCCCCGCCAGCGCCGCTTCCATGGCGAGGCGCTGGTGAATGTAGGGCCGCTCGATGCCGCGGCGGGCGAGCGCCGCGACGAGGCGCGCATCCAGCCCGGCGGGAAAATCGGCGTACTTCGCCTCCCGCGCGGGCAGCACGCGCCACGAGGTGACGTTCTTCATAAACGACGGGCTGCTTTTCAGATGTTCGATATAGGATTCGACGTTCATACGATCTCTACGCGCGTGTTCTCCACGGCTTCTGCGACCAGCGCCTCGACGTCCAGTTTGCGCTCTGCGTCCGGCATGGTGTCGAGCCTGGGCTTGGTGACGGGGTGGCGGGGGGTGAACACGGTGCAGCAGTCCTCATAGGGCAGGATGGAGGTCTCGTAAGTGCCGATCTTTTCGGCGATCTCGGTGATCTCCAGTTTGTCCATGCCGATGAGCGGGCGGAACACAGGCATGCCGACCACCGCGTCCGTGCAGGTGATGGCCTCCATGGTCTGGCTGGCCACCTGCCCGAGGCTCTCGCCGGTGATCAGCGCCAGAGCGCCGAACTTGCGCGCCAGCCGCTCGGCGATGCGCATCATGAAGCGGCGGGTGATGAGCGTGCCGAGGCCCTCGGGGCATTTTTCGTGGATCTCCGTCTGCACCTTGGTAAAGGGCACAAGGTAGACGCGCATGCCGTTTTCGTATTCGCCCAGTATCTTCGCCAACTGCAACACCTTGTCCAGCGCCAGTTCGCCGGTGTAAGGCGGGCTTTGGAAGTGGATGGCGCAGGTGGTGACGCCGCGCTTCATCAGCTGATAGCCGGCCACGGGGCTGTCGATGCCGCCGGAGAGCAGGAGCGCCGCCTTGCCGCCCGTGCCCATGGGCATGCCGCCCACGGCCTTCCATTCCTCGACGCAGACGTAGGCATGGTCGCGGATCTCGACGTTGAGGCGATGTTCGGGGTGATGGACGTCCACATGCAGCTTGGAATTGTCTTCGAGCACGCGGCCACCGATCTCGGTGGCGATCTCCATGGAGTTCATGGGAAAATGCTTGTCCGAGCGGCGGGCAAAGACCTTAAACGAGCCAGAGAGCGGGCGCATCATTTCCACGCACTTGGCGGCGATGACGTCAAATTCCTTGGGCAGTTCCCACGCGGGGCTGACCGAGTAGACGCCGAACACGCGGCGCACGCGCTCGCCGCAGGCGCGCATATCCTCCACGCCGGCGACGTAGATGCGCGAATCGGCCAGCCACACCTGGCCGCCCAGGGGCTTGACGGCGCGGCGGACGTTCTCGGTGAGCGTCTTGAGAAAATAAGGGCGGTTCTGTCCCTTCAGATGGACTTCACCAAAGCGTACCAGCAAAACTTCTCGCATGTTTATCTCCTCTGAAAGCGCCTCAGTTGCGGCCAGACACGGCGAAGCACTTCGGCGGCGTAGTCGATCTCCTCAAGGGTGGTATGCGGCGAAAGGCTGAAGCGCAGGGCGCTCTCGGCGCGGTCCACGGGGATGCCCATGGCCGTGAGCACGCTTGAAACCTTGCGCTTTTTCGACGAGCAGGCCGAGCCGGTGGAGGCGTAGACCCCCTCGGCTTCCAGCGCGTGGAGCATCGTTTCGCCGCGCACGCCGGGGAAGCTGATGTTGAGTATGTGCGGCGCGCCCTTTTCCGGGGCGGGGCCGTTGATCGCGGCCTCGGGCACGGCGTCGATGAAGGCCTTGACCATGTGGAGCTTTTTCTCCATCAGGCCGGAGGCGTCCATCTCCCGGACGGCCTCGTAAAAGCCGGCGATGCCGGGGGTGTTCTCCGTGCCGGAGCGCAGATCCTCCTCCTGCCCGCCGCCGATGTGCTGCGGGTTGAGGCGCACGCCCTTTTTCACCGCCAGCGCGCCCACGCCCTTGGGGCCATGCAGCTTGTGGGCGCTGATGGTGTACATATCCACATCGGCAAAGTGAAAGGGCACGCGCAGAAAGCCCTGCACGCCGTCCACATGGATGAGGGCGCGATCCGCGACGGCGTTTTTCAGGCGCTGCACGTCCAAAAGCGCGCCGGTTTCGTTGTTGACCTGCATGCAGCTTACGAGACTGGCGCCATCGTCCAGGGCTTTTTGAAGCGCCTCGTAGTCAAGCGCGCCCTCGCTGTCCACGGGAAGCACGCGCACCTCGTGGCCCATTGCGCGCAAGCGCTCGAAGGCGGCCAGCACCGAGGGGTGCTCCGTAACGTTGACGGCCACGAGCTGTTTGCCGTGCATGCGCTCCACCGCGCCGAGAATGGCGAGGTTGTTGGCCTCCGTGCCGCCGGAGGTGAAGATGAGTTTTTCCCCTGGCGCGCCGAGCTTTTCCAAAATCGCCTCGCGGCAGGCGCGCACCTGCCGGAAGGCCGCCACCGCCGGGCCGTAGACCGACGAGGGGTTGTGCCACCCCTCTTCCATGCACACTGTCATCGCGCGGATGACGCCCTGCGTGGGCCGCGTGGTGGCGCTGTTGTCCAGATATGCTTTCATATGCTCTTATATGCTCCGTCCCATACTTCCGCCGAAAGATAGCGGCGGTTGAAGATCGTTTTTTCCATCTCCTCATTGAGCTCAAGGACGACCAGATGCCATGCGCCCTTCTTTTCAAAGAAGAAGAAGTATTTCTCTGCTTCCTTGTTGAGGTACCAGCGATGTATCTGCACGCCGCTCTGCCGCGTGCAGGACTGAAACGCGCCGGAACCTTCCTCGCCGGCGGCGCGCAGGTCTTTGACGTCGAAGCTGGTCAGATACGTGCGCTTGCGGCCGTTCATCACCCGCGCCACGTCGAAAACGCCGTTGGTGAAGGAATAGTCGTACTCCGTGCGCAGGCGCATGCTCGCCCGCCAGAGGAGGAACGCCCCGCCGAGGAAGACCACGGCCATGCCCGCGGCCAGCGGGCGAAAACCGAGGCCGCCGTCCGCGCCCGTGTAGACGATGTTCACAAGCCCCGAGAGCCCCACGAGGGCGCAGAGGACGAGCAGCACCCAACAGGCGTAAAACAGCAGTTCATACAGCGCGCGGCGCTGGCGCGTCACGATCTGCTCTAGAAAAATATCCATTGCGCACCTCCAAACCTGCCCATCCTGTATTATAGCATAAGTTGGGCGATTGTCGATAGAACATGGGGTAAAAATATGAAATTCCCCCGCGAGGAGATGCAATTTGCGAGAAAATATAGTATAATGTAGGCGGTAAAATCTGACCTTGGAGGTTTCCCCATTTGAAGTGTCCCTATTGCCACAAGCCGCTCGGTCCCTCGGACGTCATCTGTCCCTCGTGCGGCCAGCCGCTTCCCGAGCACATCGAATCCGACGCGCCGCAGAGCTTTTGGGACCGCCGCCTTGTGCGCGCGATCCTCTTTGTGCTGGGCGCGGCGATCGCCATATTCGTCATCGGCTTCGCCATTTACAAGTTGACTTTCTGGATGGAGGATTACCAGATCGAGCGCCTTTACGCGCGCGGCGAGCGCACGCCCGTGGTCAGCGAGATCACGCTGGACGACGGCCGCATGGCGCACGCCATCAATTTCTTTGCGGAGGACGGCGACCAGATCTTCATCCCCGAATTGCAGCGCTCCACCGCGGTGGCCAGCAACGTCGCCCGCGTGGAGGTGGCCGACAGCGACTGGTTCGCCGGGCAGGATCTGACGCAGGTGGAAAGCGCCGAAGTGAGCCTTTCGCCGGTGCTGATCGCCGAAAACGGCGCGCGCACGCAGTTGCCCACCATCGACCTGACCATCGCCCCGCCGCAATCGCCGGTGGAAGTGCTCAGCCCCGCGCAGGACAATCTGACCGTGTTCACCTCCGTATATCCGCTGGAGGTGCAGGTGGTTCCGGGCAGCACCGTGCTGGTCAACGGCGAGGACGTTACCGACGTGGTGGATCGCAGCGGCCTTTTGTCGGCCAACGTCAACGTCTATCCCATCGGCGACAATATCATTTCCATACTCGTGCGCACGCCCAACCATCTGGAAACCCGCCGCGACGTGACCATCTACCGCGCGCAGCTGGAAATCGAAGTGGAGTTGGACACCTCCGTGCGCAACGAAACCGATTCGCGCCAGATGCTCATTTCCGGCAGCTGCGAGCCGGGCGCGTATATAGAGGTCGATACCCCCTATGTGGAGGAGAGTCTCTACATCAATATGGAGACCGGCGACTTCGAGTTCCTCACCGACCTTGAATACATCGGCGAGAACACCGTGCGCTTCCGCGCCACCATGGACGGGCGCGCCGACGCCGAGATACACTTCGACGTCAACTACACGCCGACGCTGGCCAACTACTCCGCCGCCGCCTGGCCGCTCAAGGAGAACTACGATCAACTCGTGCGCCTCTACGCCCAGTGGCAGGATCGCGTGTTCCTCTGCGTGGGCAAGATCGTCGACATCATCGAGGAGGACGGCGAGGAGCGCATGGTGATGGACATCAGCGGCGATGGCGAACAGCTGGTGATCCTCGTCAACGACTCGAACTTCGGCACGCCCATGCTCGGCGAGACGTACAGCATCTACGCCCACGTCCCCGCGCACGAGGAGGGCCGCTATATGTACAACGCCACCTACTACCCGCAGCTGATCGCGCTGTACATGGATCTTTACACAAATTGACGCACCGCCCCGGCGCTTCCCCCGCGCCGGGGCAAAATCGCGAAAAAAAGTTTGAAAAACGGCGTCTTTGAAGCAGGAAATGGCGCGCGCTTGTCGAATATTGCATTGAATGACCCGGAGGGATGTCTATGCGTTGCGGGTGCCCGGATTGCGGCGCTTACATGGTGCATGCCGACGGCCCGGAACTCGGCTGTGTCTGCCCTCAGTGTGGGCGGCACTGCCGCGATTGCCTGGGCCTGACCGCGCCGCTGAGCCGTGAACAGCTGCATGCGCTGGCGCATCAACCGGGCGCGTTCGATGGCTTTTTTGCCTTTGAGGGGCGCGAAGCGCCGCTCGAACCGCCCAGAGAGGACGACGAATTTGCGGACTGAGTTTCCATGTAACCGAAGGTTTTGTTGGAAAATGGCGTTCAGCCCGTTTTTCTTTGGTTAAGTCGGCTGGAAAATCTTGGGGATTCCTCCGATTTTCGCGACAAAAGTCCTCGAAACGGCGATTTCGTAGCAAAAGCCGCTCTCTTCGGGAGCAAACAGTTACATAACTCTTACAAGCAGCAAATTGGCGTAACCCTGCGCCTTGGGGCCGGGGGAGCGCCATATGTGTTGAAAGGGAGGCCAACATGAGCGAATCCAAAAAGGCCGTCGTCACCGTGCTGGGTTATGACCGCAAGGGCATCATCGCCAAGGTCAGCGCCGTTTTGTACGAGTGCGACGCCAACATCGTCGACATTTCCCAAACGGTCTTATCGGGGCTTTTCAACATGGTGCTGGTGGCGGACATCTCTTCGCCGGACTGCGCCTTTGACCAGCTTTCCGACCGCCTTGCGCGCCTTGGAGAGGAACTGGGGCTGCAGATCCGCGTGCAGCGCAGCGAAATCTTTGAGGCCATGCACCAGATCTGAGGGAGAACGCGATGATCCAGACTTCTGAAATTCTTGATACGCTGCGCATGATCGACCGCGAAAAGCTCGACGTGCGCACCATCACCATGGGTATTTCCCTGTTTCCCTGCGTCAGCGACGACATCGGCGCGCTCTGCCGCCGCGTTTACGACCGCATCGCCCGCAAGGCCGAACATCTGGTGGCTGTGGGCGAGGAAATCGAGCGCGAGTTCGGCGTGCCCATCGTCAACAAGCGCATCTCCGTGACCCCGGCGGCACTCATCGCCGGCGGCGTGGACGACCCTGTGCCGCTGGCGCGGGCGCTGGACGACGCGGCCAAGACGACCGGCGTGGACTTCATCGGCGGCTATTCGGCGCTGGTGCAGAAGGGCATGACCGACGCCGACCGCCGGTTGATCGAGTCCATTCCCGAGGCGCTTGCCACCACGCGCTTTCTCTGTTCGTCGGTAAACGTGGCCTCCACGCGCGCCGGCATCGACATGGACGCGGTGGCGCTTCTGGGCAAGGCGATCAAAAAGACCGCCGAACTGACCAAAGACAACGACGGCCTCGGCTGCGCCAAATTCGTGGCCTTTGCCAATGCCGTGGAGGACAATCCCTTCATGGCCGGCGCGTTCCATGGCCCCGGCGAGGGCGACGCCGCCATCAGCGTGGGCGTCAGCGGCCCGGGCGTAGTCAAAAGCGCCTTGGAGGACGTGCAGGGCGAGCCCTTCGACGTGGTGGCCGAGACGGTCAAGCGCACGGCTTTCCGCATCACCCGCATCGGCCAACTGGTGGCCCGCGAAGCCTCGCGGCGGCTGGGCGTGCCCTTTGGCATCGTCGACCTCTCCCTCGCCCCCACCCCGGCGGTGGGCGACTCGGTTGCGGAGATCCTCGAGGAGATGGGGCTGGAGGTCTGCGGCACGCACGGCACCACGGCGGCGCTGGCGCTGCTCAACGACGCGGTGAAAAAGGGCGGCGTCATGGCCTCCTCGCACGTGGGCGGCCTTTCCGGCGCCTTCATCCCCGTCAGCGAGGACATCGGCATGATCCGCGCCGCAGAAAAGGGCGCCCTGACGCTGGACAAACTCGAGGCGATGACCTGCGTCTGCTCGGTGGGCCTTGACATGATCGCCGTGCCGGGCGACACCTCGGCGGAGACGATTTCCGCCATCATCGCCGACGAAGCGGCCATCGGCATGATCAACAACAAGACCACCGCCGTGCGCATCATCCCCGCGCCGGGAAAAAAGGTGGGCGATTCGGTGGAATTCGGCGGCCTGCTCGGTCGCGCGCCGGTGATGCCGGTGCATGAATTCTCCTCCGCGGCTTTCATCCGCCGCGGCGGGCGCATCCCCGCGCCGCTCAACAGCCTGAAAAACTGAAAAAACGCGACGCCCCGACAGCGAGTACGCTGTCGGGGCGGTCTTTTTTGGGTCAGAGCGCGGGAAAGGCCGTGCGGATGAGGATCATGTAACAGGCCGTGCCCACGGCGATGCTCAGAAGCGTGTTGCGCTTCCAGATATGCGCAAGCGCCGTCACCGCCACGGCGATGATCTCGGCAAGGCTGAAGGGGTACGCCGTGAGATCGACGTTCTTCAGGCAATACACCACCAGCGCCGCCATGATCGCCGGCGGCAGCACGCGGCCCAGATAGACCACAACGCGCGGCAGGGGGCGCTTGCCAAAGACGGCGAAAGGCAGAAAGCGCACGGCAATGGTCACGAGCGCCGTGACCGCGACGATGAGGACGGCATGGCTCATTGCTCCCCCTCCAATCTTCCCCGCAGCGCGGCGAGTATGGCCACCGCCGCGATGAGGGCGATGAGCAGGAAGTTGTCCGGCCCGAAGAGCAGCCGCGCCGCCACCGCGCAGGTAAGGCCGGTGAGCGCGGGCACATGCGAGGGGAACTGCTTCCACTGATCGACGAAGATGACCACGAAGAGGGCGGTCATGGAAAAGTCGATGCCGGTGAGGTCCACGGGCAGGGCCTGCCCCAGCAGCGAGCCGAGCAGGGAGCCAAGCACCCAGTAACACTGGTCGAACATGGAAACGTAAAAGGCGCAGTCGTTCCAGTCCATGCCCGTGGGCGCGTCCATGGAACAAAGCACGCTGTACGTCTCGTCCGTAAGGGCAAAGGCCATGTAGGGAAAGCGTTTGCCCAGGCCGCGGAACTTTTCCAGCATGCCAAGGCCGTAGAAAATGTGGCGGGCGTTGACCAGAAAGGTGGTCACGGCCACGGTGTAGATAGGCGCGCCCGCCGCCAAGAGCGAAACCATGATAAACTGCATGGAACCGGCGTAGACAAACAGGCTCGAACACAGCGCCCAGACCGGGCCGTAGCCCGCTTCGTTGAGCAGTACGCCGAAGGCCATGCCGAGAAAGATGTAGCCGCAGGCGACCGGCACCGTCCGCCTGAGGGCGTAGGCCATTTCCTTGCGCAAATTGACCGCCTCCGAAGAGTTATTCTATCACGGGGAAGTGTGGGTTTCAAGAAAAGTTTCGGTTGCGCGCGGGCGGCGGGCATGGTATGATGATGGCAGGAGGGATGGATATGCGCAAAATCGTCGTGGTGGACTACCGGCCGGAGTGGGCGGAGGCATTCAAGCGGGAGGCGACGCGCATCGCCAAGGTGCTTGGGGAGAATATGGTCGCCATCCATCATATCGGCTCGACGAGCGTACCGGGGCTGTGCGCCAAGCCCATCATTGACATATTGCCCGTGGTGCGCGACATCGGGGCCGTGGACGAGTGCAACGAGGGGTTCATCGCCCTTGGCTACACGCCCATGGGTGAATTTGGCATCCCCGGGCGGCGCTACTTCCACAAGGGCGGCGACGAGCGCACGCATCACGTGCATGTCTTTGCCCGGGAAAACAGGGAGGCCATCGAGCGCCATCTGGCCGTACCCGCCTATCTGCGCGCCCACGCGGATGAGGCGCGCGCCTATGGGAAACTGAAAAAGGCGCTGGCCGCGCGCTTTCCCTGCGACTGGGACGGCTATTGCGACGGCAAGGACGAATACGTGCGGGCGCTGGAAGCGCGGGCGCTCAAGTGGTACCGCGGACAGCCGGCGTAACGGAAAGGAGGGCTTCCATGGCGCTTTTCCACCCTGCACATTCTGAGGAAGCGGCGCTCGCTCCCAATTTGTGGCTGCGCACGCGGGCCTTGGAGGCTTGGCTGAACGACAAGGCGCGACAGGGCTGGTCGCTGGCGGCGATAGATGGGACGGATGCGCTGCTCAGACAGGACGGCGGCGGCAAGCGCTACCGCGTGGTGGCGCACGCGGACGCGGGGCTGACGGCGTTTCTTGAGCGCTGCAAAGCGGAGGGCTGGCGCCTGGCCGGTTCCGGCGAGGACGTATACATACTCGAGGACGCGGCGGGGACGGCGAAGGAGATAGAGGACGGGGCGACGGAGGCCTACGTGCGCCGCCGCTGCCGACGGAAGGCGCTGGCATGGGCGGGGCTCGCCGCGTTTTACCTGTTGCTGTACGCCATCATGCGGCTGTGCGGCGACGGCTTTGACCTGATGCGCAGCGGAGTCTTGGGAGGGCTGTTCTTCCTCGTATACCCCGCCATGATGCTGGCAGCCGCCGCCATCTGTCTGCGGCGTGGGGCGCGCGCCATCGAGGGTGATGTTCGTCAGAACGTACTGCGGCGCTGGTGGCAGAAAAATCTCCTGCTGAGCGCGGCATGGATCTTTCTTGCGCTCGTTCAGAGCGTCGTTTTGGCCGTCCATCCGCTCCCGCCCGTCTATCACAACGCGCCCCTGCCGGAGGCGGAAGCGCCCTACACGATCGAAAACGTCTACGGGATGGAGGGCGAATACAGCGCCAATGAAACGGACGGCTCCTTCTTCGTCCCGGTGCAGGCCGACTACGCTTCTTCCCGGGAAGCGTTCCTTGGCAGGAGCCGTCTTCTGTCCGTGGAAATGGCCGGCTGCCGCTGGGAGTGGGTGGCGCGGCGCGTGTTCGACGCCTATGCCGGAGAAGGCGAAACGCGCCCCGACCTTGCCGAGGCGTTGGGCGTGGACGCGCTCTCCCTGTCCGCTGTCTCTGCCGGCGGCAGTCTCCTGCCGCTCGAAGCGGTCATTTCCAATGAGGCGGCGGAATGGCTCCTTGCGCTGGCCGGAAACACAAGCTACCCTTACGCCCTGCGCCTGTGCTACCGCGACGGCCTGCGCGTGGTGAGCATCTGGGCCGAGCCATATGAGGATTTCGTGCCCGGCGGCGCTCTTTACGAGGCCGTGCGGACGCGCAGCGCCACCTGACCCAAAAACAGGACGGCCGCCTGCCCGGGATTCGGGCGGGCGGCTGTTTTTTGTCCGTCAATCGCTTCCCAGAAGGTCGCGCACGTCGATGTTGCCGATGGGGACGACCTCGCGGGGCGCGTCCGTGCTTTCGTTCAGGCGCTTCTGCATCCAGACGACGTCGCGCCACTGGCCGTTTTTCCAGCCCGCGTCCGTGAGCACGCCGGCCTCGGCAAAGCCCATGGCCGCGTGCAGGCCGGTGCTGGCGGGGTTGGGCAGGGTGATGCAGCTGTACGCCATGCGCACGCCCTGACGGCGCAGCATTTCCAGCAATCGCTGCATCAGGGCGCGGCCAATGCCCCGGCGGTGGAAGGCGGGCGAGAGGTAGATGGTCACTTCCACGTTCCAGCGGTAGGCGGCGCGCTCTTTGTACAAGTGGGCGTAGGCATAGCCGGCGATCTCCCCGTCCACCTCGCAGACGATGTAGGGATAGACGGCGGAGATGTCGCGGATGCGCGCGGCAAATTCTTCCAGCGCGGGCGGGCCGTCCTCAAAGCTGGCCGTGCCGCGCGTGTAGGGCGCGTAGATGGCGAGCAGGGCCTGCGCGTCGGCCTCCGTCGCCATGCGGAATAAGCGGCTCATCTCCCCCACCCCGCGCGCAGTTTGGCGTTGAGTTTTTCATAGACCCGCCTTTGCATCCACGGCTCCACGGAGGCGGCCACCGCCTCGTCGAGGGAAAACCAGTTAACGCCGCTGTTCTCGTCGGGCTTGTCGCGCAGTTCGTCCGCCTCGTCCGCTTCGAGGAGGTAGGTAATGTTGAGGTGCAGGTGGGAATGCACGTACTTTCCGCGCTTTTCGTGGCCATCGACGGTGAGTATCTCCAGAGAGAAGATGTCCTCCGACGCGGGGCGCACGTGGACAAGGCCGCTCTCCTCGCGGGCCTCGCGCAGGGCGACGGAGAGAAGATCTTCCTCGCCATCCGCGTGGCCGCCCAGCCACGACCACGAGCGGTAGATGTTGTGCCATGCCATCAGAGCGCGGTCGCGGCGGGCGTTGACGATCCACGCCGAGGCCGTCATGTGGAAAAACGCGCAGGAGCGCAGGAAAATATCTTCATGCGCGGCCATGGCGGCGAGCATCGCCTGCCGGTCGCGTTCTTCCTGTTCGTTGAAGGGCCGGTAGGCCTCAAGGGCGCGGCGTATCTCCATTGCCATCCTCTCCGTAGAGCGCCTTGCAGCGCAGGTATTCGCTGACCATCCATGGGTTTTTCGCGTCGGCCGCATCAAGGCCCTGCAAGGCGGTGAGGCGGTCGCGCAGTTCCACATCGTTTTCGACAAAAAAGCAGCCGGAGGCGAGGTCTACAAAGACCATGGCCGGCAGACCGCGCCGCCCACGGCCCGGCAGGGCGAAGGCGGCGGGACGCGGCGCCTGCCCCGGCGGCAGTTTTTCCCGCAGAGGCGGGTTCAGAAGCACATTTTCCCGCGCCACGGACAGGGCCTGATTGCTGGTGAGCGGCAACAGGCGATAGCGCGCTTCCAGCCACGAAAGCAGTTCCGCGCCGCGTTTGCGGCGCGGCGGCGGCACGTCACCGGCGGCGATGCGCGCGCGGCCGCGGGCAATGGAGCGCAGCAGGCGCTTTTCCCGGCGCTTCACGGCTCCTGCGCGCCCGTGAGCAGCGTGAAGCGGCTGCGCTCGCACTCGATGAGGCCATCGCGGCGCATCTTGGAGAGTTCCGCCGAAAGGGCGCTGCGCTCCACGGCCAGATAGTCGGCCAACTGCTGGCGGTCGAAGGGGATGACGAACGAGCGCGTGCCGCGCCGCAGTGCCTCGCCGGAGAGATAGGCCAGCAGGCGTTCGCGGATGGTATGCGGCGCAATGAGGCGGATGCGGCGGGAGAGCAGCAGGTTCTTCTTCGCCATTTCCGTGAGCAGATTGCGCACGAGGCGCGCGTGGCAGGCGTCGGCTGTGGGGCCAAGGCTCAAAACGCGCGCTGTATCCAGAAAGAGCGTTTCGCAGGCCTCCGCGGCCACGACGTCTACCAGCAGCGGTTCGCCCTCTACGCAGGCATAGGCCTCGGCAAAAACCTCGCCCGGGCCAAAGCGCTCGAGAATGAAGCGATTGCCCCAGGCGTCCACGCGCTCGACGCGCACGCTGCCCTCCAGCACCAGGCCTACCTCCAGCGCCAATTCCCCGGCGCGCAGCAACGTTTCCCCGGCGCGATACCGGCGGCGGCGCGGAGATAAGCGGCGCAGCATGGCGTCGATCTCCGCGCCGTCGATGCCGGCAAAGAGCGCGGATTCTGCAAGGATTCGTATTTCGTCCATGGAGTCCTCCTGTCGCGCGCGTCCGCGCCAAAATTGGAAAGCGATCCCCCGCTTTCCGCGCTGCACAGGCTCCCATCCCCATCCCTGCCGACAGCACGCGGGCCTCCGCGCTGCGAAGGCCCCGAAAAAAAGACGTTATTCGTGAACGGTAGTGCCCAGATCTTCCCCCGCGGCCACGCGGAGTATGTTGCCGAGGTTCTCCATGGAGAACACGCGCACCACCGGCACCTTCTGCTCCATGCAGAGCATGAAGGCGGTCAGATCCATGACCCGCAATCCGCGGGTGACGGCCTCGCGATAGCTGATGTCGCGAATGAGTTGCGCGTCCGGGTTCTTGCGCGGGTCGCTGTCGTAAACGCCCTCCACGGTGGTGCCCTTGAAGACGGCGTCGGCCTTCAGTTCCGCCGCACGCAGCGCCGCGCCCGTATCGGTGGTAAAGAAGGGGTTGCCCGTGCCGCCGGCAAGGAGGACGATCTCGCCGTTTTCCATGCACTCGATGGCGGCCTTGGCCGTATAGAGGCGGGCGAAACGGTTCATCTCCTGCGCGGTGAATACCGTGGCCTTCTGGCCGAGGCGGCAGAGCGCGTCCTCGACGGCGAGGGCGTTGATGACCGTGGCCAGCATGCCCATCTGATCGGCGTTGACGGCGTTCATTTCCTCGGAGAAGCGGCCGCGCCAGATATTGCCGCCGCCCATGACCACGCCCACCTGCACGCCCATGCCGGCAAGTTCGGCGATGACGCGGGCGACTTCCTCCACGCGCAGGGCGTCGAAGGTCGGGCTCTTGGCGCCTTCGAGCGTCTCCGGCGCGAGTGTCTCGCCGCTCAGTTTGAGTATGATGCGCTTGTACATGCGTTCCACTCCCCCATTTATGCCTTAAAAAGGGGAACGCGGTGGCGTTCCCCCAATGTTGAAGTTTTACTTCTGCATGGAGCCGATCTGCTCGGCGACCTCGGCGGCCAGGTCGTTGACCTTCTTCTCGAGGCCATCGCCCATCTTATAGCGGGTGAAGCGGACGATGTTGAGGCCCTTGGCCTTCTGCTCGATCATCTTGCCGACGCTGATGTCCGCATCCTTGACGAACGCCTGCTCGAGGAGGCAGACCTCCTTGTAGAACTTGACGATGCGGCCCTGCACCATCTTCTCGATGATGTTTTCGGGCTTGCCCTCGTTGCGGGCCTGGGCGATGAGGATCTCCTTCTCATGTTCGAGGTGGGAAGGATCGACCTCCTCGCGGCGCACGTACTCCGGAGCGACCGGGGACGCGGCGGCGATCTGCAGGGCTACGTCGTGGATGACTTCCTCATTGGGCGTGCCCTCGGCCTGCACCAACACGCCGACCTTGCCGCCCATGTGGATGTAGCTTTCCACGATGCCGCCCTCGTAGCGCACGAAGCGGCGGATGGAAATCTTCTCGCCGATCTCGGCGGTGGCGGCAGTGACCATCTGCTCGATGGTGGTGGATTCATCCTTGAAGAAGGGCTGCTTGAGCAGCGCGTCGACATCGGCGGGATTCTTCTTGGCGACCTGCTCGGCCACGTCGGAAACGAGGGCCTTGAACTTGTCGGTCTTGGCCACGAAGTCGGTTTCGCAGTTGACTTCGACGAGGGCGCCGGTGGCGCACTCCTTGCAGACGAAGCTGCCCACCAGGCCTTCGGCGGCGATGCGGCTCTGCTTCTTGGCGGCGGCGGCCAGGCCCTTCTCGCGCAGATAGTCGATGGCCTTTTCCATATCGCCTTCGACGGCGGCGAGCGCCTTCTTGCAATCCATCATGCCCGCGCCCGTACGGCCGCGCAGCTCCATTACGATCTTTGCGCTGATCTCAGCCATGGGAAAAACCTCCTGTCGGTTTTTGTCTGATATATCGTTTATTCTTCGGCGGCTTCCTCGGCGGGGGCTTCGCCCGCATCGCTCTGCTCGCCCTGCTTACCTTCGAGCACGGCGTCGGCCAGCTTGCCGGCAATCAGCTTCACGGCGCGGATGGCGTCGTCGTTGCCGGGGATGACGTAGTCGATCTCATCGGGGTCGCAGTTTGTATCGACGATGGCCACGATCGGGATGCCCAGCGCGCGGGCCTCGGCCACGGCGATGCGCTCCTTGCGGGGGTCGACGATGAACAGGGCGCCGGGGAGTTTGCGCATCTCGCGGATGCCGCCCAGGTTCTTCTGCAGCTTTTCGCGCTCGGCGCACAGCTTGATGACTTCCTTCTTGGGCAGAACGTCGAACTGACCGTTCCTCTCCATCGCGTCGATGGCGTTGAGGCGGTCGATACGGGTGCGGATGGTGCGGAAGTTGGTCAGCGTGCCGCCCAGCCAGCGGTTGTTGACGTAGAACATGCCGCAGCGCTTGGCCTCGGCCTCGATGGACTCCTGCGCCTGCTTCTTGGTGCCAACGAAGAGGATGGACTTGCCTTCCATGGCCACGTCGCGCACGAACATATAAGCCTCGTCAATCTTGCGCACGGTCTTCTGCAGGTCGATGATGTAGATGCCGTTGCGCTCGGTGAAGATGTACTGCGCCATCTTCGGGTTCCAGCGACGGGTCTGATGGCCGAAGTGGACGCCGGCCTCGAGGAGTTGCTTCATGGAAATGACTGCCATTGTGGGGTTCCCTCCTTGTTTTTTCCACCCTGCGCTTCGTCTCCGGACGGCATCCCCATGGGGGGACAACGCCGCGCGGATCGGCGCAAGTGCGTTTTCCGACAAATTATAGCACAGTTTGGCCCCTTCGCGCAACAGATATTTGTAAAATCTTGCGCCGCGCGGGCAATTTTTCTCAGGAATGGCGGTAATGCTTGGCCAGACCGCCCTCGGCGGTCTCGCGGTAGCGGCCGGAAAGATCGCGCCCCGTCTCGTACATTGTCTTTACCACCGTATCAAACGATATTTTGCGCGTGGCGGTCAAGAAATTGGCGATGCGCACGGCGTTGATGGCGCGCATGGCGGCCACGGCGTTGCGCTCGATGCAGGGGATCTGCACAAGGCCGCAGATGGGGTCGCAGGTGAGGCCGAGATGATGTTCCAGCGCCACTTCAGCGGCGTATTCGATCTGATCCACGCCCATCTCGAACAACTCGCCCAGCGCCGCCGCGGCCATGGCGCAGGCGGAGCCGATCTCCGCCTGACAGCCGCATTCCGCGCCGCTGATGGAGGCGTTGGTCCTGATCAGATCGCCGATCAGCCCCGCCACGGCCAGCGCGCGCAAGACGCGATCCTGGGCGATGCCGCGCTGCTCCTGCATGTAGCGCAAAACGCTGGGCAGCACGCTGCAGGCGCCGCAGGTGGGCGCGGTGACGATGACGCCACCGTCGGCGTTCTGTTCGCTGATGGCGAAGGCGTAGGCGCAGACGATGCGGTTTTCCCGCGTCTCCGGGCTTTCGTCGATATGCTTTTGCTGGAAGAGGTATTGCGCCTTGCGCTCCACGCCCAGACCGCCGGGCAGCACGCCGCGGCGGGCAAGGCCCTCGTCGCAGGCGGCGTTCATCACCCGCCAGATCTCGCCGAGGAAGTCCCAGATGCCCTCGCCCTCGCGCTGCGCCGCGTAGTCGCTCAGGCGCAGGTTATGCGTTTTGCAGTATTCGGCGATGGCGTGAAAGGTGTTTTCCGGGTAGACGTCGGCCTTTTCCGCCGCCGCCTCGCCGGGATAGCGCACGTCTCCCCCGCCGACGCTGAGGGCGCGCAGAAAGCCCGTCTGCTTTTCGCCCTTGCAGGCGATAAAGTCCAGCGTATTGGGATGTTCGAGGGAAAAGTCCGGCTCCGGCACCCATTCGATGTGCGTGGGCACGGGCGAAAGCGTTTGGCTCAGCACGCGGTCGGTACCGTGGCCCTCCCCCGTCTTGGCCAGAGAGCCGTAGAGGCGCACCGTGATGCGGTCGGCCTCGGGGTGTTCGGCCAAAAAGCGCAGCGCGGCGCGCTCCGGCCCCATGGTGTGGGAACTGGACGGGCCGCGGCCGACTTTGTAGATTTCACGAATAGACTGCATGGATGCGCCTCCTTCCCAACGCCTCTATCATACCATGTCCGGGAAGGAAATGCCATATACCGGGGAAATTTTTCAATGTTCTTCCAAGCGCCGCGCCGCCCAACGGGCGTAAGGCCCGACCAGCGGATCGCCTTCCAGGGCGCGGATGGTGGGGAGGTGTTCGCTCTTCCCCAAACAGGCGGCGACGAGACAGGCGCGGATGCGCATGCGCGCCTTGCGGGCGTAGTTCGTACCGATCAGCGGGGCCAGAGCGCGCGTGTCCCCCGCCAGCAGGCGGTCCAGGGAAATGGCGGCACGCACGTCCTCCGGCATGGGGACGGGGCGGACGGCGGCGTTGCGCGGGCAGGTCAGTTGGCAGAGGTCGCAGCCCCAGAGGCTGTTGCCGGTCAGCGCCATGGTTTCCCCGGACATGGGCGGGGCGTTTTTCGCCGCCAGCGCCCGCAGGCAGTGGGCGGCATCGACATAGCCCGCGCCGTCCAGCGCCCCCACGGGGCAGGCGCGCAGGCAGAGGCCGCAATCTATGCAGGCCTCGTCCAGCGGCGGTTCCTCCGTCCACGCGCGGGGCGGGGCCTCTTCCTCGCTCCACGCCGCTTCGACGGCGAAGCAGGTGCCCATGCCCTCGATGGCGACAAGGCCGTTGCGGCCGCGCTTGCCGAGGCCGTAGCCGGCGAGTATGGGCTTGAGCGGCAGGCGGAAGGCAGGGCGGACGCAGTTCGCCCTTACGTATTCATAGAGTTTTTGCGAAGCGAAGTAATAAGCGGAAAGCGTCGGCTCCTCCGGCGCGGGCGCAAAGGGCGCGTAAGGCAACACGAAAAGGCGCACGGAGCGCGCGCCCTCGGGCGCGTCGGCGCAGAGGCCGTCCGTGAAGGGCGTGGGGCGCGCGGCCACGTCCCACCGCCATTTTTGCAGCGGCGGGATGGGGACGATGTATTCCCGCGCGTCCATCAAAACAGTCTCCCCAACCACTCGGCAATGGGAAAATAGGCGCAGGGCATGAGCATGGCGGGCAGCATGTTGCCCACGCGCAAACGCTCTTTCGTCAGCCCCAGCATGTTGAAGGAAAGGCCGATAATGAGCAGTGAGCCGACGGCGGACATCTCGTTGATCAGCGCGTCGGTGAGGAAGGGCGCGAGCACGCCGGAAAGCGCGGCGATGCCGCCCTGATAGATGGTCAGGGGGATGGCGGAAAAGACCACGCCGATGCCGAACGTGGAGGCGAAGATGACCGCCGAAACGGCGTCGATCACCGACTTGGCCAGAAGCGTATCGGGATTGTTGCGCAAGCCCGCCTCCAGAGAGCCGACCACGGCCATGGCGCCGACAGAAAAGAGCAGCGTGGCGTTGACGAAGCCCTCGGCAAAGCCGCCCTCGCCGCGGGCAAATCGCGCCTGCGCCCATTCGCCAAGGCGGTCGAGGCCGCGCTCGATGCGCAAAAGCTCGCCCACGAACGTGCCCACCACCGCCGAGATGATGACGATGAGCACGTTGCTCGTCTCAATGGCGCCGGAAACGCCGATGACCAGCACGCAAAGAGCGAGCACCTGATTGAGCGCCGTCTGGTATTTTCTGGGGATGCCGCCGCGCAGCAGCGTGCCGAGCAGGCCGCCGGCCACCACGCCGGCAAAGTTGACCCATACGCCGAGCATCGTTTCCCCTCCTAGAGTTTTACCGCGCCGGTGCGGGCGGCGTGGAACAGGAATTGTTGCAGTATGCCGCCGTGCGCGCCAAAGCGCTCGCGCGCCATGCGCGCCAGATGACGGCGGGAGCCGTGCATGCCGAACCACGCATGCAAAAGTTTGGCCACCCAGGTATCGACAGGAAAGGCCTCCGCGTGGCCGCAGCCAAAGAGCAGCACGCAGTCGGCCACCTTGTCGCCCACGCCCTTGAGCGTGGTCAGGCGCGCGTGCGCCTCCTCATAGGGCATATCGCGCAGCGCTTCCAGCGGGAAGCCCTCGCAGACGGCGCGCGCCGTTTCGATCAGGTACGGGGCGCGGTAGCCCGCGCCAAGGGCGCGCAGTTCGTTTTCCGCCGCCCCCGCCATCGCCTCCGGGCCAGGGATGCCGTAGAGGCCGTCCGCCTCGGGGCCATAGGCGCGGGAAATGGCATAGACGAGCGAGCGGATGCGCACGACGTTGTTGTTGGCCGAGAGGATGAAGGAAAACAGCGCCTCCCACGGCGGCTGATCGAGCACCCGCAAACCGGGACAGGACGCGAACGCCTCCCGCGCGGCGGGGATGCCCTGATACTCTTCGGCGATGGCCTGATAGTCGCGGTCGAGGTCGAGATAGCGGCTCAGGCGGGGGTCGGTCACATCCTGCCCCGCGCGCAGCCAAATGGCGTTACCCTCCAGCACCGCGCCGAATCCGCGCTCCGTCTCCACCCAGTGGAAGCACTGAGCGGCGTCGATGAGCGAGAGGCGCAGGTCTATGGCGGCGTTTTGCTTTTGCGTTTCCATATTGATCATCTTCTGTTTCAAACAAAAACGTGCCTTGCGGCACGTTTTTGCACAAAGTCCGTCGTTACTGCGCGGCGACCTCGGTCTTGGGATAGATGCTGACCTGCTTGCGGGTCTTGCCGAGGCGCTCGAACTTGACGACGCCGTCCATCTTGGCGTAGAGCGTATCGTCATCGCCGATGCCCACGTTGTGGCCAGGATGGATGCGCGTGCCGCGCTGACGCACGAGAATGTTGCCCGCGAGCACGAACTGGCCGTCGGCGCGCTTGGTGCCCAAACGCTGCGCGTGGCTGTCGCGGCCGTTGCGGGAGGAGCCCATTCCCTTTTTATGCGCGAAAAGCTGCAGATTCATCTTGAACATGGTGCCTTACCTCCGTTCCTTGAAGATCACCCGAATGAACCGGGCGTAGTCCGCCTCGATCATCTGGAGGGCGGAGGCGAGCGTTTCAAGCAGGAGTTGCGCCCCTGCGCGCTTGTCCCCGGGAACATCCCCCAAAGAGGCGGTGAGGATGCCGTCTTTCTCGTCGATATGGTAGTCCACGGGCGCTTTCAAGACGTTGAGAAGGCCGTTGAGCGTTCCCTGCGTCAAAGCCGAAACGGCGGCGCAGACGATGTCCTCGCCCGCGTCGGCATACTCCGCGTGGCCCCGGCAGTCGAAGCCGGACAGCGAGCCATCCGGACGGCGAAAGACGGTGACGGTCGTCATCAGGCGTTCACGGCCGTGATCTCGACCTTGGTGTAGGGCTGACGATGGCCCTGCTTCTTGCGCTCGTTCTTCTTGGCCTTGTACTTGTAGACGACGATCTTCTGGCCCTTGACCTGCGCGAGAACCTTGCCCTCTACGCTGGCGCCAGCGACCACGGGAGTGCCGATCTTGGCCTCGTCGCCACCGACGAAGAGCACCTGGTCAAACTTCACCGCATCGCCCGCCTGAACGTCGAGCTTCTCAACGAAGATAACGTCGCCCTGCTGGACGCGGTACTGCTTGCCACCGGTCTGAATGACTGCGTACACGCGTTGCACCTCCTGTTTCCAATACTCGCCACGGGCAGGCAGCGC
>DSLFR04102__coassemble_587_pt1 | contig 33134 bp, 27 predicted proteins | sample DSLFR04102__metabat2_low_PE_033 | metagenome-assembled genome bin DSLFR04102
TCCGGCTTCCGCCTCGTGGCCGCGGACGCGGGCCGCGTCATCGCCGCCGGGCCGCTGGGCAAGATCAAAACCGTGACGCAGATGGCGGCGGTGCTGCTTTTGCTGCTGCTTTCCCCGGTGACGGGCGAAGCGCCGCTGGGCGAGGGCGGCAAGGTATTTGCCGACGTGGTGATGTACATATCCACGTTCTTCTCCCTCGTCAGCTGCGTGGACTACATCGCCCGCAACCGCGATTGTCTGAAAGACCGTTAGGAAACAAGTGCCCCGGCAGTCCGCCGGGGCGTTTTTGAGGTGGAGCGTATGCGCGTGCTCGATCTGGACATGGACTTTTTCCTCACCGGCGTCTGTGAACTGGCCCCAAGGGGCGCGCGCCCGTCTTTGCGCGAGGCGCGGCCGTGGGCGGAGGCGGACGTGCGCGCCTTTCTGGAAGAAAACTGCGGCCTTTCGCGGCAAACCCCCATCCCCGGCCGTGTCTTTGAGACGCACGACGGGGCGCTTTTTCTCTGGAAGGAATGGCTGGAGGCGGGCAAACTTTCAGCGCCGCTCCACGTCACCCACGTGGACGCGCATTCCGACCTCGGCATCGGCAGACCTGGCCCCGCCTACGTGCTGGAAACGGTGCTGGCCCTGCCCCCGCAGGCGCGCGGCGACCTTTCCCGCTACGTGCGCGAAGAAAAGCTGGATGAGGCCAACTATCTGCTCTTCGCCCTCGCCCTGCGCTATGTTTCCTCGCTGGAAAACGTGCGCAACCCCCATTCGCGCCCGGACTTCCCCGCCCGCCTCGCCGTGGACGGCAGCCAGCCGCCCACGGCCATCCGCCTATCCTCCACGCTTGCCCGCCTGCTGCCGCAGTACGATTTTGCCGAGCCGGCCATTCCCTATACGGCCTACGACGACTTTCATTCTTTCCACGCGACAGCCCCCTACGACCTCGCCAGCCTCGCCATCTCCCCGCGCTACGCGCCAAAAGAGGCGGACTTCATCGCCGACGTGTTTCGGGAGTATATCACAGAGGTATAGGGGGTAGTTTTCTCCCCATTTGCTGCCCACATTCTCACCATACTTGACAAGAATGGTTAGAATGGTTAGAATGTGGGTAGAATGTGGGCGGAATGATCCGGGAGGTGGGCGCATGCGCTTTCAGGAGAGCGAGATGGTGGAACTGAAGGCCGAAGTGACGGACGAGATCATAAAGGAGATCGTCGCCTTCGCAAACGGCGATGGTGGAAAATTGTACATCGGCGTGGCGGACGATGGGACGGTGCTCGGCCTGGACGACGCGGACGGTGTCGCCCTGCAGGTCAGCAACATGGCGCGGGACGCCATCAAGCCCGATGTGACGATGTTTTTGCGCTACGAGACGCTGAACGTCGAGGGCAGAAGCGTCGTGGCCGTGGACATCCAGCAGGGGACGGAGCGCCCCTACTACATCGCCCGCAAGGGGCTGCGCCCGGAGGGCGTGTTCGTCCGGCAGGGCTATTCGTCCGTGCCGGCCACGGATACGGCCATCCGCCGCATGATCAAGGAAACGGACGGGGACAGCTTTGAAAACATGCGCTCCTTGGAACAGGAATTGACCTTTCAGGCGGCGCAAGCTGAGTTTTCCCAACGCGATATACCCTTTGGCCCCAGCCAGATGAAGACGCTGGGGCTGACGACCCACGACGGCGTTTACACAAATCTGGGGCTGCTGCTTTCCGACCAGTGCGTGCATACCATCAAGGCGGCGGTGTTTTCGGGAACGGGACAGGGCGACTTCCAGGACAGGAGGGAGTTTGCCGGCTCCCTGTTTGCGCAGATGCACGCGGCTTACGCCTTTATTGACATGCACAATCAGCTCCATTCCACCTTCGCGGGGCTGAAGCGCATTGACCGGCGGGACTACCCGGAGGCCGCCCTGCGCGAGGCGCTTTTAAACCTCATCGTCCACCGCGAATACGCCTTTCGCGCCAGCAGCTTCATTAGCGTTTACGCCGACCGCGTGGAGTTCACTTCCATCGGCGGCCTCGTGCGCGGCATCACGCTCAGCGACGCGATGATGGGCATCTCCGTGTGCCGGAACGCGAAGCTGGCCAATGTGTTCTACCGGCTGGAGCTGATCGAGGCCTATGGCACGGGCCTGCGCAAGATCGTCGAGGCCTACGCCGGCACGGGCGCGCAGCCCCGCTTTGAAACCACCGACAACGCCTTCAAGGTCACGCTGCCCAACCTCAACGCCCCCGGCGCGGAGGAAGGCGCGCATGTTGCCCCCTCGGGAGATACGCAAGAAGAAGCGCTGCTCTCTTTGGCCCGGTCGCAGGAGACATTTACGAGAAAAGACGTGGAAAAAGCGCTGGGCCTCAGCCAGAGCGCCAGCGGGCGGCTGGTGAAAAAGCTGCTCGAGGAGGAGCGCGTTGTCCCTATCGGCAACGGAAAGGGGCGGCGCTACCGCCTTGTGGAGGGAAAACCCGTCGTCACCCCCATGCGGGAGGCGTGAATACGTCGTTCCCCGGGGCAAGCTGTCCCGGGGAACGCGCGTTTTTGGGCGATCGACTGCTTTTTCTGCATATATTTTCCCATTTTATATGCAGAAAAAGGCGCCCTATCTGCACATATTTACTCTGAGTATATGCACAAGCGCGCCTTTTAACCCCAAAATGCGATTTTTCGCACAACGTTCCTATTCGATATCCCACCAGGCGTAGTTGACCGGGTCGGCCTCCACGACTTCGCCGTTATCGTATTTGACGCGGTGGATGCCGGCGTAGACGCGGGCAATGTCGCTGGCGCGCGGCATGGTCACGTATTCGCTCATCGCCGTTTCAAAGGGTTCCACCAGCGTTTCCGTCGTCTCAAAATATACGTAGTCCTCGCCGTAGAGGGGATCGCCCCAGGCGTCCACGGCGTACATGTAGATCTCGAAGGCCTCCACCGCCCGCGCCGGGGAGGTATTTTCCACCGTCACGCGCATGCGCAGCATGTCCCCATCCACAAACTGCCACTCGCCGTAGCCGCCTTCGGGCAGGATGAGCAATACCTCCGGCGCGTAGGTAGGTTCCGCGTCCGTGGGGAAGTCCGGCGTGGCGGCGGGGAAGTTTACGACGTTCAGCGTCACGGGCACGGCAAAGAGCGTATCGTGGCTTTCCTCGTCCTGCACCTCGATGGTGAAGGAGAGAACGTCGGCGTTTTCCAGCACGGCCATGCTGTCGCCGTCCAGGGGCTGGAGAAAGAAAAATTCATCGTCGTCGCGCTCGCCGTCTTCCACGTCGTAGATGCCCACGCCGTCGATCTCCGTGCCGTCGGCGTAGGCGTCCTCAATGCGCAGGTCGATGGCGCGGCCGGTGTCGTTTTCCACCACCACGTCAAAGCGCAGCTTGTCTTCCTTCCACTGCGTGGTCAGCGCTTCCAGATAGACGCCCTGTTCGTCGATGAAATCCAGCTTGTAGCCCTGCGCCAGAGCCGGCGCGGCCAGCAGCAACAGCGCCAACAGCGCGCACAACAGGCGTTTCATGTCCGCATCCTTCCCTTCTCCGCGCCCGAAAGCGGCGCGTTTTTGTTTTTGGATGGTTTATTATACCATGTTTTTTCGGAAAAGAACACGCGGTTTTTTGTTATTTTTATGCGCCCCGTTAAAGTTTCATGCAGCCCTTTCCGGGTGTGGAAAAACGCGCAAAAACGTGCTATAATAATATAGTAGGAAAAATTTTCGGCAAGCGATCTTCAGGAAGGAAAGGGACACGGTTTTATGCACGCTGAAAACCACTATGACGAGAGCCAGATACAGGTGTTGGAAGGGCTGGAGGCCGTGCGCCGCCGCCCGGGCATGTACATCGGCTCCACCGACGAGCGCGGGCTGCACCACCTGGTGTACGAGATCGTCGATAACGCCATCGACGAGGCGCTGGCCGGTTTCTGCGACGATATACAGGTGACCATTTTCAAGGACGGCTCCGTCGAGGTGCGCGACAACGGCCGCGGCTTCCCCGTGGGCATCCATCCGAAGATGGGCCGTCCGGCGGTGGAGGTCTGCCTGACCGTGCTGCACGCCGGCGGCAAGTTCGGCGGCGGGGGCTACAAGGTTTCCGGCGGCCTGCACGGCGTGGGCGCGTCCGTGGTCAACGCCCTGTCGAAGCATTTGCAGGTCAACGTCTATCAGGACGGCAAAATTTACCAGCAGGAATACGAGCGCGGCAAGGTGCTCTACGACCTCAAGGTCATCGGTCAGACCGAGCGCACCGGCACCACCGTGCGCTTCTGGCCGGACGTCAAGACCGGCGAGACTCCGGAACCCGGCATCTTTGAAACCGGCGATTTCGACTTTGACACCCTCAAGGTGCGCCTGCGCGAGATGGCCTTTTTGAACAAGGGCATCCGCATCTCCCTGCGCGATGAGCGCGTGGAGCCGGCCAACGAGCGCGCCTACCACTACGAGGGCGGCATCCGCTCCTTCGTCGAGCATTTGAACCGCCACAAGACGCCTCTGTTCGCCCCGCCGGTGTACATCGAGGGCGAAAAAAACGGCTCCACCGTGGAAGTGGCCCTGCAGTGGAACGACGGCTACAACGAGAGCGTCTTCACCTTCGCCAACAACATCCACACTCCGGAGGGCGGCACGCATCTGGTCGGCCTGCGCACGGCGCTGACCCGCGTCATCAACGATTATGGCCGCAAGAACAACATCCTCAAGGCCAGCGACGCCAATCTGAGCGGCGAGGACGTGCGCGAGGGCCTTACCGCCGTGGTGTCGGTCAAACTGGTCGAGCCGCAGTTCGAGGGCCAGACCAAGACCAAGCTGGGCAACAGCGAAATTCGCCCGCTGGTGGATTCGCTGGTGACGGAAAAGCTCACCACCTACTTTGAGGAACACCCCGCCGACGCGCGCATCGTGCTGGACAAGTGCCTGCAGGCCGCCCGCGCCCGCGAGGCCGCCCGCAAGGCCCGCGACCTCACCCGCCGCAAGACGGCGCTGGAATCGGCCTCTCTGCCCGGCAAGCTGGCGGACTGCTCCGAGCGCGACCCGGCCAAGTGCGAAATTTTCCTCGTCGAGGGCGATTCCGCCGGCGGCTCGGCCAAGAGCGGCCGCGACCGGCACTTTCAGGCCATTCTGCCCCTGCGCGGCAAGATACTGAACGTGGAAAAGACGCGCGAGGACAAGGTGCTTTCCAACGCCGAGATCAAGGCGATGATCACCGCCTTTGGCGCCGGCTTCGGCAAGAGTTTCGACCCCGCCAAGCTGCGCTACCACCGCATCGTCTGCATGACGGATGCCGACGTGGACGGCAGCCACATCCGCATACTGCTTCTGACGTTCTTCTACCGCTTCATGCCCAAACTCATCGAGGACGGCTACGTCTACGCCGCCCGCCCGCCGCTTTACAAGGTCACGCGCGGCAAGATGGAGAAGTACGTCTACACCGACGACCAGCTGCAGGCGCTGCTTAACGAACTGGGCCGCGACGTCAAGCCCAACATACAGCGCTACAAGGGCCTGGGCGAGATGAACCCGGAACAGCTGTGGGAGACGACCATGAACCCCGAGACGCGCAGCATGTTCCGCGTGACGCTGAAGGACGCCATCGCCGCCGACGAGATGTTCACGCTTTTGATGGGCGATCAGGTGGAACCCCGGCGCGAGTTCATCGAGGAAAACTGCAAACTGGTGGCCGATCTGGACATTTAGAAAGGAGCGCAGGCTGTGTCGGAAGATCAACTCAACATCGGCGCGCTTACGCCGATAGACATAGAAGAGGATTTGAAAAAATCGTTCATGGCCTACGCCATGGCGGTCATCGTCAGCCGCGCCCTGCCGGATGTGCGCGACGGCTTAAAGCCCGTGCACCGGCGCATCCTCTATTCGATGATGGAACTGGGCGTGACCCCGGACAAGCCCTACCGCAAGAGCGCCCGCATCGTCGGCGATTGCATGGGTAAATACCACCCCCATGGCGACAGATCCGTCTACGACGCCATGGTGCGCCTGGCGCAGGACTTCTCCACCCGCTGCACGCTGGTGGAGGGCCAGGGCAACTTCGGCTCCGTGGACGGCGACGGCGCGGCGGCCATGCGTTACACCGAGGCGCGCCTTTCCAGGCTTTCCATGGAGATGGTGCGCGACCTCGACAAGGAAACGGTGGATTTCTACCCCAACTTCGACGAGACGCTGATGCAGCCCGCCGTGCTGCCCGCGCGCTTCCCGAACCTGCTGGTCAACGGCTCGCAGGGCATCGCCGTGGGCATGGCCACGAACATACCGCCGCACAACCTCGGCGAGGCCATTGACGGCGTGGTGATGATGATCGACAACCCGAACTGCACCACGGACGATCTGATGACCGTCATCAAGGGGCCGGACTTCCCCACCGGCGGCGTCATTCTCGGTCGCCGCGGCATCTACGACGCCTACCACGAGGGCCGCGGCCGCATCGTCGTGCGCGCCAAGAGCGAGATCGAGGAGATGGGCGGCAACCGCCAGCGCATCGTCGTTACGGAAATCCCCTACATGGTCAACAAGGCCAAGCTCATCGAGAAGATCGCCGAACTGGTGCACGAAAAGCGCGTGGACGGCATCTCCGACGTGCGCGACGAGTCCGACCGCGAGGGCATGCGCATCGTCATCGAATTAAAGCGCGATGTCAACGCCAATGTGGTGCTCAACTACCTCTACAAGCACACGCAGTTGCAGGACACCTTTGGCGCCATCATGATCGCGCTGGTGGACGGCGAGCCGCGCACGCTCTCTTTGCACCAGATCATCCGCCACTACCTCGACCATCAGCGCGACGTGGTGACGCGGCGCACGCAGTACGACCTCGACAAGGCCGAGGCCCGCTGCCACATACTCGAAGGCCTGCTCATCGCCCTGGATCACATCGACGAGATCGTCGCCCTTCTGCGCGCCTCGCGCACGCAGCAGGAGGCCAAAAACGGCCTCATGGAGCGCTTCGGCCTCTCCGAGCGGCAGGCGCAGGCCATTCTCGACATGCGCCTTGCCAAACTCACCGGCTTAGAGCGCGAAAAGACCGAGCAGGAGCACGCCGAACTGCAAAAGCAGATCGCCTGGTACAAACAGGTGCTCGCCGACGAGGGCATCCTCTTGGGGGTCATCAAGGATGAACTGCTCGAGGTCAAGGCGCGCTTTGCCGACGAGCGCCGCACGGAGATCTCCTCCCTCGATGGCGAGATCGACATGCTCGACCTCATTCAGGAGGAGGACATGGTGGTGACGCTGACGCACTACGGCTACGTCAAGCGCCTGCCCAAGGACACCTACCGCGCCCAGAAGCGCGGCGGCAAGGGCGTGGTCGGCGCGACCACCCGTGAGGAGGACTTCGTGGAGCAGATGTACGTCACCTCCACGCACGATCCGCTTCTGTTCTTCACCGACCGCGGCCGCGTCTACCGCCTCAACTGCTACGAAATTCCCGAGGCCGGACGCACGGCGCGGGGCACGGCCATCGTCAACCTGCTCAAACTCGATGGCGGCGAGAAGGTGCGCGCCATGCTGCCCATGCCGCGCGAACTGGAGGAGGGCCACTATCTGGTCATGGCCACGCGCAGGGGCCTCATCAAGCGTACGGAAACCACGGAGTTTGCCAACCTGCGCTCCACGGGCCTCATCGCCATCGTGCTGCGCGAGGACGACGACCTCATCGGCGTGGCGCTGACCGACGGCAGCCGCGATGTGCTGCTGGGCAGCAAGCAGGGCATGGCCATCCGCTTCTCCGAAGACGAGATGCGCCCCATCGGCCGCGCCGCCATGGGCGTCAAGTCCATGGAACTGGACGAGGGCGACGAAGTGGTGGACATGAGCGTGGTCGAGGACGGCGCGCAGGTGCTCTCCATCACCGAAAACGGCTACGGCAAGCGCACCGAGATCGACGAATACCGCCTGCAGGGCCGCGGCGGCAAGGGCATCAAGGCCATGAACCTCACGGACAAGACCGGCGCGCTCGCCGGACAGTTGCTGGTCAACGAGGAGGAGGACATACTCATCATCACCGACGATGGTACCGTCATCCGCACGCCGGTGAGCTCCATTTCCGTGCAGGGCCGCAACACGCAGGGCGTGCGATTGATGCGCGTGCAGGAAAATAGCCGCGTCGTCTGCGTCGCCCGCGCCGAGGCCGAGGAAGAAGCGCCAGAGGAGCCGGAAGAAGACGGCGAGGATACGGCGCAGGAGCCGGAAAACGAGGAATAAGGGCATACGAACAAGGGCCGCTCCCAGTGTGGGCGGCCCGTTTTGCTTCCATGCATGCAGAAATGTTGACAAACAGTAGATATATATGATAAGCTGTACGCGGGGGCAAGCCCCCGGCAGGAAGGAACTAGATGGCGCTTGGCTTAGACCCTCTTTGTACAAAAGGGGGTGGTCGTATGACCGATTACGAACTCATCGTTCTGGTCATCATGATCGTCACTTTGGCGTTTTCCATTCACAACGGAAATCCCAAAGGATAAAGCACGAGCCGCCATCAGCGCGAACTGGTAGGCGGCTCCACTCAACAACAGAGGGGAGAAGCCGGTCAGAGGCGTCATCCCTTCCTGCCTTTTATTATAGCATGGGCGATGAAGCATGTCAAGGCCGCGCAGGGCAGCGTTCCGCGCGGCTGCTTCTATCCATACAGAAATGTTGACAAACAGTAGATATATATGATAAGCTGTACGCGGGGGCAAGCCCCCGGCAGGAAGGAACTAGATGGCGCTTGGCTTAGACCCTCTTTGTACAAAAGGGGGTGGTCGTATGACCGATTACGAACTCATCGTTCTGGTCATCATGATCGTCACTTTGGCGTTTTCCATTCATAACGGGAATCCCAAAGGATAAAGCCCGAGCCGCCATCCAGCGCTAGCGGACGGCGGCTCACCATCAATAAGAGGGGAGAAGCCGACACAAAGGCGTCATCCCTTCCTGCCGTTATTATAGCATGGGCGATGAAGCATGTCAAGGCCGCGCCCCGCTTCCATCCACATTGGAAATCCCAAAGGATAAAGCCCGAGCCGCCATCAGCGCGAACTGATAGGCGGCTCAACTCATAACAGAGGGGAGAAGCCATCTCAGAAGCGTCATCCCTTCCTGCCTTTTATTATAGCATGGGCGATGAAGCATGTCAATGCCGCCCGCGCAGGGCGGCTCTTTCTACCCAAGCAGCTTTGCCGCCTTCTCCATGCGGCTGGCGACCGGCACGCCGAAGGGGCAGCGCGCCTCGCAGGCCTTGCAGCCCACGCAGTCGCCCGCGTTGGCGGAAAGCTGCTGGTAGTGCGCGCGCAGCGTCGCCGGGACTTCCGCCTGCATGGCGGCCAGATCGTAGAGCTTGTTGACCATGGCGATGTCGATGCCGGCGGGGCAGGGGGCGCAGTGGCCGCAGTAGGTGCACTGGCCGCGCCAGGCGTGCGCCGGGGCGTTGGCGAGCACGCTCGCGTAGTCCTTTTCTTCCTCGGTAGCGGTCTCGTAGGAAACGGCCTCGTCCACGTGGGCCACGGTATCGTACCCGGCCAGTATGCTGGCCACGGCCGGGCGCGTCAGCGCATAGTGGATGCACTGCACCGGCGTCAGCGCCACGCCGAAGGGCGAGGTCTTTTCCGAGAACAGCCGGCCTCCGGCGTAGCCCTTCATCACCGTGATACCCACGCCGTTCTGCTCGCAGAGGCTGTACAGCTCCGCGCGCGCCGGGTCGATGCCGTGCAGCGCGCCATCGTAGGTCTCCTGCACGAAGTAATCGTCCAGCACCTCGTTGGCCGGCAAAAGGTCGAAGGCCGGGTTGACGCTGAAGAGGATCATTTCGATGACGCCGCTCTGCGCCGCCAGTTTGCCCACGGCGGGGTTGTGCGTGCTCATGCCGATGTGGCGGATCGTGCCCGCGCGCTTGAGTTCGAGGGCGTACTGCAAAAACTCGCCCTCCATGATCTGATGGTATTCTTTGACTTCATCCACGAAGTGGATCATGCCCAGGTCTATGTAGTCGGTGCGCAGGCGCGTGAGCAGATCGGCAAACGTCGCTTTTACCGGGCCCATCTCGCGCGTGCGCACGTACTGTCCGTTTTGCCAGGTGGAGCCGAGGTGGCCCTGAAGGATCCAGCGCTCGCGCCTGCCCGCGATGGCCGCGCCGATGTTGGAGCGCACGTTGGGTTCGGGCATCCAGCAGTCGAGTATGTTGATCCCATATTCCTCGCAGCGGTCGATGACGGCCTTGACCTCTTCCGCGCTGTGACGCTCCAGCCATTCCGCGCCCAGGCCGATCTCGCTGACGGAGAGGCCCGTCTTTCCCAGTTTTCTGTAGCGCATGGTATTCCTCCTGAGATGCCGAGTTGTATGCATCGCGGAAAGTTCAGGGCAAAAGCGCCCCCGTCGCGGAGGCGCTTTTGTTTACGTCAAAAGCCGGCTCGCTGATTGCACGATGTCGTTGATCGTGCCGCGCACGCCGAGGAAGTCCAGGGCGTTTTGGCCCATCAACAGGCCGTAGGTGGCCGAGCTCTGCTTGAGGGAATTCATCAGATCCACCGAGAAGGCGGTCAGCACCGGCTCGACGACGCTGAGGATCAGCGCCGCCACCACCAGGCCGCGGCCCAGACCGAGAACGCCGCCCAGCAGCCAGTCGATCCGGCGCAGCACCGGGAAGCGCAGCACGTGGTTGAGCAAGTTCACCAGCAGCGTGGCCAGGAAATAGAGGGCGATGAAGCAGACGATGAAGGCCAATACGCCGAATACGCTCTGCCACAGCGTCTGGTCGAAATACTCGGCCAGCGTGTGTATGTTGAGGGCGGAAAACGCTTCCGAACTTATGTTCGAAGCAAAGGCGTCACGCAAAAAGGGCACGCGGCTGCCGATATAGTCGGCCACGGCGTTTACCGCCTCGCCGCCGCGCGCCACCAGTTCGGAAACGCTGGTCTGGGCGCTGACGCCGGAGATGGCCATGTCCTCAAAAAATGTCGCCGGTTCCAGATAGTTGCTGAGCACGCCCATCAGCGTCTGGTTTTCCAGCGCCAGCCGCGCCACGGCGGGATAGAGGCGCAGCGCGCCAAACCACGAGCCCACCAGCCCCAACAGCGACAGCCCCGAGGCGAGGAAGCCCTTGTACATGCCGGCAAAGAGGCTGAAGGCCAGCACCAGCAAGACCAGTATGTCGATGATATTCACGTCGAAGTACCTCCGATTTTCTTTGCGTAAACAGCCTTTCCTGTTTTTCTGCCGCGTATTCCCAGTTTTACCGTTTTTTCATCCCGGTTTCTTTCTTTGGCTTTCGATGATACAGCAGATCTTCATACTTCCGAAGCTCGCTTTGTGTAAAGTGTTTCTTCCCCTTTGTGATCCGCTCCCAGCGTTTTTCCAAGTGCTCATGGATGCCGATTACAACAACCAGAGCAACAATCCCGATGCAAGCCGCGATCATACCGATATCAAAAATGGTCTGTTGCGCCCTGTGCGAAAGCATGTCGAAGAAAACGACGCCAACGAATGTTAAGAGCGCCTCAATGGCGAATACCGTCGCGCCGATGGCTACGCCCTGCTTGTACGATGGCGGAATTCTGTCATTTCGTGATCGGCCATATTTGGGGGCGGTTTTGATGCCTCCCTTATAAGGCCAAATCAGCGCTGCCAGCAGGTCTGTGCCGCCCCAATACAATAACACCCAAAAATCGTTCCTGTTCATTCATTCTCCTTATGGAACGCTTCCTTCTATACGACCTGCTTTCCTTATCTTTGTTGCGGGATCCTCCATGGCGGTTTGACCGCCGCCTGACGATGCTGTTTTCCCATGCCATTTCTTGGACGACGCGCCGCCAAAGAAGGTTGCGCGTTTTTACGGCAAAGTGACGAGATAGACGGTATTGCCCGTGCCCATCACGGCCACGCGGTCGTCGGTGACGCCGTAGATCTGTCCGGCGGGCACTTCCAGCAGATAGGCGTCCACTTTTTGCGCGCCCGTGCGCGCCACCATCACGTGTCCGTCCGTGGAAAAGCCGTAAACGCGGTCGCCCTTGGCCACCAGCGTCGCGCAGGCGAAGGGCATGCGCACGATCTCGTCCACGTTGGCGCGCATCATGCGCACATCGCGCAATTCGCCGCCCGTGCCGTACTGCGCGCCGGGCACAAAGGCCATCATCGGGTCGTCCACGCCCGCTTCCACCGCCGCCAGATACCAGCCGTAGATCAGCGTGCGCCGGCTTTCGTCCTCGCGGCCGGTGTAGTCGTAGACCTTCAGGTGCGTCGTGCCCGCGCAGACCACCTGCGAGGACTGGAACATCACCTGATACATCAGCTGCTGCGCGTCGGTGATCGATCCGACCATCATCCGTCCCGGCCGGTAAGTGGTGATGGCCGTGGTCGGCACGGTGCCGCTGGTGTCGAGCGTCATCACCCAAAAGAGCGTGTCGCTGGAAAAGAAGCCGTAGTCCAGCACCGTCTGATCCGCAAAGGTCAGCCGGTCGACCTCGCGGCCGCCGTTTTCCAGGAGCACCATGGTGCTGTCGTGCTCCGGCGAGAGCAATACGGCGGTGTACACCGCCCCCGCCTTGGCCGAGAGTATGTCCTCGTCCATCTGGCCGGTGTGCAGCGTATCGCCGTTTCCGCGGTCAATGACGCTCAGCCGCCGCCCGGACCACACGGCCACGCCGCTTTCCCCGGCGGCAAAGGAGGCGTTCGCCCCCACGGAATAGCTCCACTGCTGCGCCCCTTGCGAGGACACGCTGGAAAGCGTGCTGCCGTTATAGTAGATAAAGCCGTCGCCAGCCACCTGCACGCCCTGGTTACCCGTGAGCGTCACGGCCGTATAGGCGCCGTAGCCCCGCGGGCCGAACGCCTGCTTGACCAGATACGCCCCCAACACAGAAACCGCGCAGATCGCCGCGGCGATGAGCACCGCGACCGCCCATGGCAGCCTGCCCGTTCGCCTTGTTTCCATTTGCTCCCCCTGATTCGTTCTATGGCAAAGGGCTGCAGCGGCGCGCGCATCGCCCGCGCGGGGCAAGGGGCCCTTCCATCCGGGCCGACGCCGCCGGCTTTTCACAAAAGCCCTTGAAGGTTGAAACTATTCCTATTATAATAGATAGCGGCCCGCGTTTCAATGTCTGCGGCGTTGGAAATGGGGCAAAAGAACGATATTTCCCTGAGAAAAGTCGCAAAGGCTTCACAGCCGTCCGGCGCGGGAACACGCGCGGCGGATTTGCGTCAACTTGGGCAAAAGCGAGGAAGAAAATGGCTGCGAAAAAGCGCGCGGGGCGGAAAAAGCGCCGCTGGGGCTGGAAGATCGCCCTGGCGCTGCTGTTGCTGCTCGCGCTCGGCCTTGGCGGGCTCTACGCCGCCGGGCGCGTGGTGCATGTGCGCTACGCGACCGTCTTTTTGCGCGATCTGCCTTCCGCCTTCGAGGGAACGACGATACTCTTCGTCTCCGACATCGACGCCCATTCCGCCCGGGACGCCCGCGCCGCCGCGGAGATGATGGACGCGCTTGCCGCCCTCGAGCCGGACATGCTCCTGCTCGGCGGCGATTACGCCGCCCCCGGCCTGTGGGAGACGCTCAACGGCATGGACATGGAAAACGCCGCCGTCGCCGCGCAGGCCGCCTCCGACCGCCACCTGTTTTTCTCCGCGCTGGCGGATTTTCCCGCCCCGCTGGGCAAGTTCGCCGTCGCCGCGGCGGAGGACGCGCTGCCGGAACAGCTTGCGCAGACCATGGCCGTGGGCGGCGTGCGCCTTTTGCAGGGCGAGGCGGTGACGCTCACGCGCGACGGGGCGAACTTGACCATCGCCGGCATCGCCCCCGAGGGGGATCTTTCCGTCCTTTCCAGCGCCGTGCGCGCCGGTGACTGCGTGATCGCCTTCGCCCATTCGCCGTCGCGGTTTCCCGCCGCCCTCACCGCCGAGGCCGGGGACGGGAGCGCGTGGGCGGACATGATCCTCGCCGGCGGCACGCACGGCGGGCAGATGCGCCTGGGCGAGCGCACGCTTTTGCCCCTGAGCGAACAGGAGCGGCGCTACCTGAGCGGCTGGCGCAAGGAGAGCGGCGTCTTTCTGCTCACCTCGCAGGGGGTAGGCTGCGAGGGCCTGCCGCTGCGGCTGAACACAGCCGCCGAGGTGCACCTGATCACGCTGCGGCGCGCTCCGGCCGTGCCGGAAGGAGAAACCGATGGAGTATTTATGCAATAATTGCCCGAGAATGTGCAATGTTATGCGCGCGGAGACGGGGGGCGGCGTTTGCCGCATGGGCGCGGACGCCGTGGTCGCCCGCGCCGCGCCGCACTTCGACGAGGAGCCCGTCATCAGCGGCACCCGCGGTTCCGGGGCGGTTTTCTTCTCCGGATGCGCGCTGCGCTGCCGCTTTTGCCAGAACTACGGCATTTCGCACGGGGGCTATGGCCGCCGCGTGAGCGTCGAGGGGCTTAAGCATATTTATGCAGATCTGATCGCGCAAGGCGTGCACAACATCAACCTCGTCAACCCCACGCATTTTCTCGAGCCGATTCTCGCCTCCCTGGAGGACGGCCTCAGCGTTCCCGTGGTGTGGAACACGGGCGGCTACGAGCGCGTGGAAAGCCTGCGCCGTCTGGAGGGCCGCGTGCGCGTGTTTTTGCCCGACCTCAAGTACCGCTTCGAGGACGCGGCGGGCCGCTATTCCGGGGCGAAGGACTACTTTGCCCACGCCTCCGCCGCCCTGCGCGAAATGCTGCGGCAGACGGGGCCGGTGCGCCTCAACGGCGAGGGGATCATCGAAAGCGGCGTCATCGTCCGCCACCTGATCCTGCCGGGGCGGGCGCGAGAGAGCATGGCGGTGCTCGACTGGATCGCCGCGGAACTGCCCGGCGCCTGGGTGAGCCTGATGGCGCAGTACGTGCCCATGGGCAACGTGGCCGGCGTGGATCAGCTTGAGCGGCGGCTGACGCAGGAGGAGTACGACGCGGTGGTCGATCACCTCTTCGCCCTCGGCCTCGAGGACGGCTTTGTACAGGAACTCTCTTCGGCGGAGGAGAAGTACATCCCCGCCTTTGACCTCACGGGCGTGCCGGAGGCGGATGTTTCACGTGAAACAGACTGAGCCCCCGAGAGGGGTTTCCGCTCGCGCGGGCAAAAGGATTCGCGGCGCGGAGAAATCCCGCCCGCCAAACCAACGCAAGGCGGCGCTTGCCGCCGGGAGGAACACACTTTGGAACTTCGCTTTGCGCCGCTGTTCAGCGGCTCCAGCGGCAACAGCCTTTACGTGGGCTGCGACGGAGGGCATCTGCTGATCGACGCGGGCGTCTCCTGCGCGCGCGTCGTGGCTGAACTGCGCAAGATCGGCGTGCGCCCGGAACTGCTCGCCGGCTTGCTGGTCACCCACGAACACATCGACCACATCCGCGGCGTCGGCGTGCTCTCGCGCAAGTACGACCTGCCCGTGTTCGCCACCGAGGGGACATGGACGGCGATGGAGGAAAAACTCGGCGGCGTGTCTGCCAAGAACGTGCGCGTGCTCGAGCCGATGCAGGACTTTTACCTCGGCGGCATGAACATCATGGCCTTTGACATTCCCCACGACGCGGCGCAGCCCGTGGGCTATACCATCGCCTTGGGCGGGGCGCGCTTTTCCGTGGCCACGGACATCGGCTGCGTGCGCGAAAACTGGCTGAGCGCGGTCGCCGGTTCGGACGCGGTGGTGCTGGAATCGAACTACGATCCCGACATGCTGCGCGCCGGGCGCTACCCCTACGCGCTCAAGCAGCGCATCCTCGGCCGCCGCGGCCATCTGGCCAACGACGATGCCGGGCGCGCCGCCGTCGAACTGGTCCGGCGCGGGGCGCGGCAGATCATCCTCGGCCACCTCAGCAAGGAGAACAACTTTCCGGCGCTGGCGGAAACGTGCTGTACGCTGGCGCTCGAGGGCGAAGGCGTGCGCCTCGGCGAGGACGCCTCCCTCCGCGTGGCCGAGCGCGACGGCCTGACCGGCATGTTTTCCGTGCAGATGCACCTGTGATGTTTCACGTGAAACACCGCCCCGCGCGCGGCATATGCTATAATAGGAAGAAAGCCCGCGAAAACGGGCGCTTTTCTTGCCGCGGGCCGCGGCAAATGGGGAAAAGCGCCGCCGTGGGCCGGAAAGGATGAATGCGATGATGCAAATGCGACTTTCGCGGCGCTCGGAACTGCTCGTTCCCCTGGCGCTGCTGCTCCCGGCGCTGGCGGGGCGGGCGGAAACGTCTGCTGCCGCCGCGGCGGCCTGCGCGCTGGGACGGCTGTGTACGCTCTGCGGCGCGGAGGGCTTCCGTGCCGCCGCCGCGCAGGTGATTTCGCCCGGGCGCGTGCGCGGGGCGTGGACGGGAGCGCTGTTTACCACGCTGCTGCTCGCCCTCGCGGCGTATTTCTACGGCCCCGCGGTCTGGACGTGGCTGCTGGCCGCGCCCGTCGCGAGGGAAACATGGCTGGCGCTGTGGCTCACGGGGGCGGCGCTGCCCCTCGCCCGCCTTGCCGATGAACACCTGCGCGCCGCGGAGCAGGGAGAAACGGCAGCGCTGAGCGCGCTTCTGCGCGCCGCGCTGCTGGCGGGCGGCGCGTTTTGCGGCCTTGCGTGGCTGGCGGGCGCGGCGGCGATCTCGGCGCTGGTGGCGATAACGCTGGCCTGCGCCGTGGGCGGCAACCCCTTCGCCGCGCCGAACGCCGCCGCCGTCGCGCGGCAGCCGGCCGCCGCGCTGCGCGCGCTGCTCTATCCCCTGCCCGGACTTTTGCTGCTGGCCGGCTTCTGGCGCGCGGGCGCGGGTTGGGCCGCGGCGGGCTACCTCCTGGGCCAGGCGCTGTACGATTGCGCGGCCACGCCCTTTCGCCGCGACCGCCGTGAGAGCGCGGGTTTGCACCTGCAGCTGATCCTGCCCGCCGCCGCGCTCTGCGCGCTTTCGCCGTTCGTTCCCGCGCTGCGTTGCGCGGCGGCCTTGACGGCCTTCGGCGCCTGCGCGGGCCTGCTCGCCTATGCCGCACCCTCGCCGCGCGCCGCGCTTTCGCTGCTGGCGCTCGCCGCCGCCTGCCTGTCGCCGTGGCTGCTGCCGCGTGCCGGCTGGGCCGCGCCCCTCTGCGCCGTCCTCGCCCTGGCCGCTCTGCCTGCGGACATTCGAGAGCTGCGTCTGCAGCGGCGGACGAGGCGCGTAAGGCGCGATCCCGTGCGCCGGTGAGTACGGCACGCGGGGAAAGCCTCCGCAGCGACTGTAAGGCGCAAACAAAGCCCATGACCGCAAAAACCGCCCTGATCGCGCAAGGATCGGAGGCGGTTTTTGTTCTTTGCGGCTGTCGGGGCGGCGAAAGTACTTCCACGGGCTTTTGCAACGCGCCGCCGCTCTGCCGGCGTTCCGCGCGCGAAAGCAGGCGGGCCGTAATGCGCGCCTCGCCTGCTTTATGCAAATATTGGTATAATTATGCTAACCTTACTCCACCGGCAGCAGCGTTTCCAGCGCGCCGATGCGCTCGGAAAGGCGCGCGCAGAATTCCGGCAGGGCGCGGCCGCGCTCTTCCTCCGGCGAGGCGAGGAACACCTTGGCCTCGTCCACCAGTTCCTGCGCGGCTTCGCAAAGGGCGTCGTTGCTGCTTGTGCGGGCGGAGAACAGCCGCCTGGCCAGCGTTTCGCAGGCGCGGGCAAGTTCCGCGTCGCCCGCGCGGCGCGCCTCGTCCACCATCGTCTGGCAGGCCGCGCCCACGTCCGGGCGGACGCGGTGGTTCACCTGCGGCGTTTCGCAGGCCACGCCGCGGGCGTTGAGCGCCTCCACCAGCTTTTTTACGTATTCCGGCCGGCTCTTGATCACGGCGCGGTACTTGTTCTGGTAGCGCAACATCAGGCTGTGGTCGCCCCCGGAGAGCGCCTGCAGGCAGGAACGCACGCTCTGCCCCTGGGCGCGGGCGGTGAGCACCTGCTCCATCAGCCAATCGACCTCCTGCTGTGTAAAGGGCACGAAGCGCGCCGGGCGCTGCGCGCCGCCTTCGCGCTTTTGCACCTGCGCGTAGTAGTAGTTGCGGATGCTGTTGGGCCGGCGGCCGGTCTTTTCGGCGATGCGCTCAAACACCGCCTTGAGCGGCAGCCCCTGCTGCTGCGCCTCGTCCGCCGTTTCCCAGAGCAGCCTGCTCTCGTCGTCGCTCCAACCCGTCCGCCGCCCGCGCGTGATCGCCTGTTCCATACATTCCCCTCCAGATGCTCGGTGATTTTGTCTGCTATACAGAGTATGCGCAAGCGGTGACGGCAATATACGAATTTGGCAATTTTGCGGAAATATTTTTGCCAACGCCCCAAATGGCCGGCGGGTATGCTATAATAGCGAAAGAACGAGGAGGGTTGATCATGCGCTGGGATATAGGCATTGATCTGGGCACGCGCAATGTGCGCATGTTGACGGAGGGCGCGCCGGGGGCGCTTGCGCAGGCGGCGGCGCTGGCCGTGCGCGAAGGGGCGGAGACGCCCCTCTGCTTTGGCGACGCGGCCATGGCGCTCTACGGGCGCGAGTGCGCGGGCGTGGAGGTCTGTTTTCCCCTGAGCGACGGCACGCTGCGCAACGGCGACCACGCCCGCGCGCTGTTTGCCTGGCTCTACGGCCTGGCCGGGGAGGCGGCGCGGACAAAGCGCCTGCGCGCCCTGGTCACCTGCGCGCCCTTTGCGCGCCCCGTGCAGCAGGACGCGCTTTTGCGCGCGGCGCTGGACGCGGGCGCTGTGGAGGCGGGGCTGATCCGCTCGGACGCGGCCATGGCCGTGGGCGCGGGGCTTTCCATCCTCGAACCGGAGGCCTCGCTGCTGGTGGACGTGGGCGCGGGCAAGATCTCCGCCACGCTCTTCACCCGCGGCCTCGTGGCCGCCTACGCCTATCTGCCCTACGGCGTTGCGCGCATCGACGAGCGCCTCGCGCGCATGCTGCGCACGGAGCGCGGCTTCCTCATCGGCCCCAAGACCGCAGAGGACGCCAAGACCGGCCTTGCCTCGGCGGGCGATTCCGCTCCGGTGCCCATGCGCGTGGCGGGGCTGAACCTGCAAACGCGCCTGCCGATGCTCTTTGACGTGGAGCCGGAAATGGTTCGCCGCGCCAGCGAGGGCGTGGTCGCGGAACTGCTGGGCATGGCGGCCTCGGTGGTGGACAACGCCCCGGAGGAACTGGCCGCGGATCTCAACGACGCCGTTTGCGTGCTGGCCGGCGGCGGGGCGCTGTTGCCGGGGCTGGACAAGCGCCTGGGCGACCATCTGGGCATCCCCGTGCGCGTGGCCGACGCGCCGCTTGCCTGCTCTGGCGCGGGCATGGCGAAGATCATGGAAGCGCCGGAGGATTATGAACTTCTGATGATGGAGAAGATGGCGCGCGGGGCGCGGCACTGAATAATTATACGGATTGTTTGCATAGAGACAAAGAAAAAACCCCGCCGCGCAGGCCTTTCCCTGCGGGCGGGGCGGTTCTTTTCCCTAGATCTCGTCCAGATCGAGGTCGTCTTCGTTCTCCTCCACCTCTTCCGGCTCGGCGGGTTCGTCGGCGATGTTGCCGGTGGCGCTTCCGCTCAAAAAGGCGGCGCGGATCTTCGCTTCCAGCGCGTCGAATACGTCGGGGTGCTCCTTTAAGTACTTGCGCGCCGCGTCGCGGCCTTGGGCGATGCGCTCGCCGTTGTAGGAATAGAACGAGCCGCTCTTTTTGATCAACTCGCGCTCCACGGCCAGGTCGAGCACCTCGCCCTCGCGGGAGATGCCTTCGCCGTAGAGCATATCCACCTGACAGCTCTTGAACGGCGGGGCGACCTTGTTTTTGACGATCTTGATCTTCACGCGGTTGCCGATGATCTCGGTGCCGTCCTTGATGGCCTCGCTCTTGCGGATGTCGATGCGCACGGAGGCGTAGAACTTCAGCGCCTTGCCGCCGGTGGTGACTTCGGGGTTGCCGTAGACCACGCCCACCTTTTCGCGCAACTGGTTGATGAAGATGGCGATGGCGTTGGTCTTGCTGATGACGCCCGCCAGTTTGCGCAGCGCCTGGGACATCAGCCGCGCCTGCAGACCCACGTGGCTGTCGCCCATGTCGCCCTCGATCTCGGCCTTGGGCACCAGCGCCGCCACCGAGTCGATGACCACGATGTCGATGGCGCCGGAGCGCACCAGCGCCTCGCAGATGTCCAGCGCCTGTTCGCCGTTGTCCGGCTGGGAGACGTAGAGTTCGTCGATGTCCACACCCAGCTTCTTGGCGTAGATGGGATCCAGGGCGTGCTCCGCGTCGATGAACGCCGCCGTGCCGCCGGCCTTCTGCGCCTGGGCCACGGCGTGCAGGGCCAGCGTGGTCTTGCCCGAGGATTCCGGGCCGTAGATCTCGATGATGCGGCCCTTGGGCAGCCCGCCCACGCCCAGCGCGAAGTCCAGATTGAGGCAGCCCGTGGGGATGACCTCCACCTGCATGCGGTCAGCCTGATCGCCCAGCCGCATCACCGAGCCCTTGCCAAAGTCCTTTTCGATCTTGCCCAGCGCCACTTCCAGGGCGCGCCTGCGTTCGTCGCCGGCAAGGCGGCTCACAGTGCCCTTGACGCTCTTTTTGTCCGCCATGTGTCATCCTCCGTGAAGGGGCGGCCGCGCCGCCCGCGTTTCTTTTTGCTCATTATAGCACGGCGGGTGGGGAAAATCTATCGAACATAAGTTTATTTTTCGCCAAAAGCGGGGCGGAGATTGTTTTGCCGCCGCCGGGGTGATATAATAGAAAATGCGAGAAATTGGCAGGGAGGTGCGGCCGCGTGCGCGCTGTGATCGACGGAAAAGCGGTGGAATTTGACAAGGGAACGCCCTGGCGGGCGCTGGTGAAACAGCCGGGCGCGCTGGGCGTCAGCGTGGGCGGCAGCACGCTCTCCCTGAACGCCCCGGCGCGCGACGGCGCGCAGGCGCGCGTGCTCACCTACGCCGACGAGGAGGGCCGGCGCATCTACGAGCGCACGCTGGAACTGATGTTCCTCGCCGCGGCGCAGAAGGTCATCCCCGGTCGCCGCGTGCGTTTCGAACATTCGTTCGGAGACGGCATCTTCGTGCGCCTGCCCAAGACCACGGTGACGCGCGCGCTGGCCGCGCGCATCGAGCGCGAAATGCGCGATATGGCGGAAAGGGATCTCCCCATCGCCTACACGCAGTGCACCAAGGAGGAGGCCAACGCCTACTTCGCCGCCACGGGGCAGACGGACAAATTGCGCCTGTTCCAGTATCGCCAGCTCAACACCTTCCACTTCTACGAACTGGAGGGCGTGAAGGAGTACTTTTACGGCGAGATGGCCCCTTCGACGGGTTGCGCCAGCGTGTTCCAGCTCAGGCTCTACCTGCCGGGGCTGTTGTTGCGCTGGCCGGCGGCGGAGACGGGCGGGCTGCGCATGGCGCCGTTTGCGGACATGCCCAAATTGATGCGCACGTTTGGCGAGACGGGGCGCATGAACGGCGTGCTCAGCTGCGAAAACGCCGCCGACTTGAACGAGATGATCGAGCGCCGCGCCTTCCGCGATTTCATCCGCGTCAGCGAGGCCATCCACGAGCGCCACATCGAGTTGATCGCCGACCAGATCGTGCGCTCGGGCGCGCGCGTGGTGCTCATCGCCGGGCCGTCTTCCTCGGGCAAGACCACGTTTGCCCATCGCCTGATCATCGCGCTGCGGGCGCTGGGGTTAAGGCCGATGAAACTCTCTCTGGACGACTATTACCGCGACCGCGCCGACCTGCCGTTGGAGGAGGACGGCCGCCCCGACCTCGAACGCCTGGACACGCTGGACGTGCCGCTTCTGGACGAGCATCTGGTGCGGCTTTTGCAGGGCGAGGCCGTGGAGGCCCCGGAGTTTGACTTCGTGCGCGGCGTGCGCGCGGAGAGGACGCGCACGATCAAGGTGGCCGCCGACCAGCCCATCGTCATCGAGGGCATCCACGGCCTCAACGACGAACTAACCGAGTCCGTGCCGCGGGAACTGAAGTTCAAGATCTACGTCAGCGCCCTGACCATGCTCAACCTCGACGACCACAACCGCATCCACACCACCGACGCGCGGCTGCTTAGGCGCATCGTGCGCGATTATCAGTTCCGCGGCACCGAGCCGGAGGGCACCATCGCCATGTGGCCGAGTGTGCGGCGCGGCGAGGAGAAGTACATCTTCCCCTATCAGGAGCAGGCGGACGCCATGTTCAACTCGGCCCTGCCCTATGAACTGCCGATCATGAAAAAGTTCGTCTACCCCATGCTCTGCCGCATCGAGCCGCAAAGCCCCTGCTACACGCTGGCGCGGCGGCTGGTGAAATTTCTCAACTACATTCGCGTTTCCGACGCGGAGGACGAGGTGCCGCTCAACTCCATATTGCGCGAATTCATCGGCGGCTGTTGCTTTTACCGCGAGGAGGATTAGCGCGCGGCGCGGGATTCGCAGGTTTTTCCATCCCTCGAATTGCCCGCGCTGGGTTTATTTGCGTTCCGATTGCGCAAGATATTGGCGCAAGGAGGAATGCAAATATGAGACTTTCCAAATGGACGCTGCTCGCGGCGCTGCTGGTTATCGCCGCGCTTTCCCTCGCCGGCTGCATGAACGCGGGCAACCGCGTGGACACTGTCGCGCCTTCGCCCTCGGCGGGCGCCACCGCCGGCACGGGCTCCGTGGGCGATTCGAACGGAACCAACCAGTCCGGCCTGGCCAATGGCGCGGGCACGGGCGCGGCCACGCCCTTTGACTGGAAAAACAACGCCGCGCAGGTAGAGACGGCCATCAACCAGATCTCCGAGATCGCCGACAGCCGCGTGGTCGTGGCCGGCACCACGGCACTGGTGGCCGTGCGCTACACAGACGCCTATCAGGGCGAGACGACCGAGCGCATCCGCGAGATGGTGGCCGGGGCCGTGCGCGAGGCCGATCCTACCATCCAGACCGTGGCCGTGACCAGCGAGGAAAGCGACGTGACCGCGGTCTATGAACTGGCCGACCGCATACGCGCCGGCGAGAACGCCGACGACATGGCCGACGAGATCAACCGCATCGTCCGCAACCCCACGACGCTGCGCTGAGCCGGCGGCGATAGGGTTACGCATGCCGCTTTCGGGGGAGGCTTCTCCCCCGCCTACATACCGGGAGGACAAATGTTTACTCACCTGCACCTGCACACGGAATACAGTTTGCTCGACGGCGCCTGCTCCATCAAGCCCCTCGTCTCCCGCCTCAGGGAACTGGGCATGGACGCCTGCGCCGTCACCGACCACGGCGTGATGTACGGCGTGGTGGATTTTTACCGCGCCTGCAAGGATGCCGGTATCCATCCCGTCATCGGCTGCGAGGTGTACGTCTGCCCGGACATGGACGAAAAGCAGTCCGCCTTCCGCGAGTATTCCCACCTCGTTTTGCTCTGCGAGAACAACGAGGGCTACAAAAACCTCTCCCGCCTCGTCTCCGAGGGCTTCACGCGCGGCTTTTACTACCGCCCGCGCGTGGACTACAAATTGCTGGAAAAATACTCCGGCGGCCTCATCGCCCTCTCCGCCTGCCTCTCGGGCGACCTGCCCAAGCTTTTGCTCGACGGGCGCGACAACGAGGCCCGGCAGGTGGCGCAGCGCTATCTGGACATCTTCGGCAGGGGCAATTTCTTCGTGGAATTGCAGGATCACGGCATCCCCGAGGAAAAGCAGGTGCTGCCGCGCCTGGTCAAACTGGCGCGGGAGATGGACATTCCCCTGGTCATTACCAACGACTGCCACTACCTGACCGCGGACGACGCTGAGGCGCAGGAAGTGCTGATGTGCATCCAGACGGGCAAGACGCTCTCCGACCCCAACCGCATGAAGATGACCACGCGCGAACTCTACGTCAAGAGCGAGGCGGAGATGCGCGCCCTCTTTCCCAACTTCCCGGACGCCATCGAAAACACGGCGAAGATCGCCGCGCGCTGCAACGTGGAGTTCGATTTCTCCACCACGCACCTGCCGAAATTCCCCCTGCCCGAGGGCGAGACGGACGCGCTCGCCTATCTGCGCGGCCTGTGCGAAAAGGGCCTCAGGGAGCGCTACGGCGAGGGCCGCGAGGACGCGCGCGAGCGCATGGAATACGAATTGGGCGTCATCTCCGGCATGGGCTATGTGGATTATTTCCTCATCGTCTGGGATTTTATCCACTACGCGCGCACCCACGGCGTGGGCGTAGGGCCGGGGCGCGGCAGCGGCGCGGGCTCCATCGTCGCCTACTGCCTGGGCATCACCTCCATCGACCCCATCCAGTACAATTTGCTCTTTGAGCGCTTCCTCAATCCCGAGCGCATTTCCATGCCGGATATCGACGTGGACTTCGACTACGAGCGCCGCGGGCAGGTGATCGACTACGTGCGCCGCCGCTACGGCTCGGATCACGTGGCGCAGATCATCACCTTCGGCACCATGGCCGCCCGCGCCGTCATCCGCGATGTGGGCCGGGTGATGGACATGTCCTATCAGGAAACGGACCGCATCGCCAAACTGGTGCCCTTTGAACTGGGCATGACGTTGGAGCGCGCCCTTTCCCTCTCCACGGAGTTGCGCCGCCTCTACGAGGGCGACGACCGCGTGCGCGAGGTCATCGACACGGCGAAAAAACTCGAGGGCATGCCGCGCAACGCCTCCACACACGCCGCCGGCGTGCTCATCACCAGCGAGCCGGTGGTCAACTACGTGCCCCTGCAGACCAACGACGACGTGGTCACCACCCAGTTCCCCATGGGCACGCTCGAGGCGCTCGGGCTTCTGAAAATGGACTTTCTCGGCCTGCGCACGCTCAACGTCATCATGGACTCTATCGCCATGGCCGTCGAGGCGGGCGCGGAGCCGTTTAAGAGCGAAGACATCCCCCTCGACGACCCCGGCGTGTACAAGATGATCTCCGAGGGCGACACGGACGGCGTGTTCCAGCTTGAATCCGCGGGCATGAAGCAGTTTTTGACCAACATGCGCCCGGAGAACTTCGAGGACGTCATCGCCGCCATCTCCCTCTACCGTCCGGGGCCGATGGAGTCCATCCCCCGCTACATACAGGGCAAGCACGACCCCTCCAGCGTGCGCTACGAGACGCCGCTTTTGAAGCCCATCCTCGACGTCACCTACGGCTGCATGGTCTATCAGGAACAGGTGATGCAGATCGTGCGCGATCTGGCCGGCTATTCCTATGGCCGCAGCGATCTGGTGCGCCGCGCCATGGCCAAGAAAAAGCACGACGTCATGGCCAAGGAAAAGGAAATTTTCATCCACGGCCAGGTGGAAAACGGCGAGGTAATCGTGCCCGGCGCGGTGCGCAACGGCGTGCCGGAGGATGTGGCGAAGCAGATCTTCGACGAAATGACCGCCTTTGCCAGCTACGCCTTCAACAAGTCCCACGCCGCCGCCTACGCCCTCGTCGCCGTGCAGACGGCGTGGCTGAAATTGCACTGGCCCGTGCAGTTCATGGCGGCGCTGATGAACAGCTTCTCCGGCAATTCCGACAAGGTGGGCTACTACATCCAGACTTGCAGAAAGCGCGGCATCCGCGTGCTGCCGCCGGACGTGAACAGCTCGCAGGAGAAGTTCTCCGTGGAGGACGGGGCCATCCGCTTTGGCTTCGCGGGGGTGAAAAACCTCGGCCACGGGGCCATACAGGCCATCGTTGCCGAGCGCGAGGCGGGCGGGCCGTATCGGGACATTTTTGATTTCTGCGAGCGCGTGGCCTGCGCGGCGGTGAACAAAAAGTGCGTGGAAAGCCTGATCCGCGCCGGGGCCATGGACGCGCTGCCCGGCAACCGCGCCCAGAAACTGGGCGTGTACGAGCGCGCCATCGACGCCGCCGGCCGCCGGCAGAAGACCGCCGTGCAGGGGCAGCTTTCGCTGTTTGACGCGGTGGAGGATGTGGAACTCGCCCCGCCGCCGCTGCCCGATCTTCCCGAATTTTCCCGGCAGGATCAGTTGCGCATGGAGCGCGAGGTGACGGGCGTTTATATCACCGGCCACCCGCTGGACGAATACGAGGCCGAACTTTCCAAACTGGAGGTCAATTCGCAGGTATTGCAGGGGCTTTCCGAGGAAGCCGACGGCGGCATGGCCTGGGATCAGAAACTGGTCTCCATGGGCGGCATCGTCGCCGAGCGCAAATTGAAGGCCACCAAGTCCGGCACGATGATGGCCTTTGTGCAGTTGGAGGACATGTACGGCCTCACCGAAGTGCTGGTCTTTCCCAAGGTGTACGACCGCGTGGGGCACCTGCTTTCGCAGGACGCGGCGGTGCTTTTGACCGGCCGCCTCTCCGTGCGCGAGGAGGAATCGCCCAAGCTGCTTCTGGATTCGGTACGGCCGCTGGGCGGCGGCGAGGCCGCGCCTGCCCCGGCCCCGCGCGCGAAGGAGGCCGTCCACAAACTCTACATCAAGTGCCCGGACGCCCTGCGCGAGGAGGCGCTCGCCATCCTGCGGCAAACGCCGGGGAACATCCCCGTGATCCTCGTCAGCGCCGAAACGGGCCGCGCCCAGCGCGCGCCGCAGAAGTACTGGGTGGACGAGAGCTACGACTATTTCCAGCTGGCGAACCTTTTGGGGGAGAAGAACGTCGTATACAAATAGATGGACACAGAGGAGGAAGGAAGCATGAAAGCTCCGGTGCTCTATATCGTCATCCCCTGTTACAACGAGGAAGAAGCCCTGCCCATCACGGCAAAGCGCATGGCGGAACTGCTGAACGACCTGACAGAAAAGCAGCTTATCGACGCAAAGAGCCGCGTGACGCTGGTGGACGACGGCAGCCGCGATAAGACGTGGGAGGTCATCTGCGCCCTCAACGAAAAAGACAAGCGCTTCGAGGGCGTGAAGCTGGCCCACAACGCCGGCCACATGAACGCCCTCTGGGCCGGTATGCGCATGGTCTGCGACGCCTGCGACGCGCTGGTGACCATCGACGCCGATTTGCAGGACGATGTCAACGCCATCTACGGCTTTCTGGAGAAGTACCGCGAGGGCTGCGACGTGGTCTACGGCGTGCGCAGGGACAGAAGCACCGATACGGCCTTCAAGCGCTCCACAGCGCAGGGCTTTTACAAACTCATGAAGCGCCTCGGCGTGGAGATGGTCTACAACGCCGCAGACTACCGCCTGCTCTCCCGCCGCGCGGTGGAGGCGCTTTTGCAGTTTGGCGAGGTGAACATGTTTTTGCGCGGCATGGTGCCGCTGCTCGGCTTCAAGACCGCCGAGGTCTACTATGAGCGCGGCGAGCGCGTGGCGGGCGAATCCAAGTATCCGCTCAGGAAGATGGTCGCCTTCGCCATCGAGGGCATCACCTCCTTTTCTAACAAGCCCATCCGCTTTGTGACCCTGCTGGGATTCCTCTTTGCCCTGCTGGGCGTGGCCATGGCGGTCTACGTCCTCATCACGCTCTTCGCCGGCCACAGCGTCGCCGGCTGGGCGTCGACGATCATGTCCATCTGGCTCTTGGGCGGCATACAGCTCATCGCCCTCGGGCTGATCGGCGAGTACGTGGGCAAGATCTATATGGAAACCAAGCGCCGCCCCAAGTTCATTTTGGAGGAATACCGCAAGTGACAAACCGCTTTTCGTGGCTGCATGGCTTTCTCGCTGCCCTGCCCGGCGTGGAGAGCGACTTCAAGGCCGAATGGGGCTGGACGCGTTACAAGGTCGGGGAACGCATGTTCGCCGCCGTCTGCCAAAATGAGCGCGGCGAGGATTTCCTGCTCAACCTCAAAGCCGATCCCGTAGAGGCGCAGCTTCAACGGGCGTCCTTCTGGCGCGTGTTCCCCGGCTACTATTGCACGAAGCACTGCTGGAACAGCGTCTACCTGTGCGACCCCGGCGCGGACTGGGCGGAAGTCGCCGCCCGCATCCGCGACGCCAAATCGGACGCGGAGGGCGAGCTGCCCGAGGCGCTTTTGCGCGACATGTGCCGTCAGGCCCACGCGCTGACCGTGGCCAAGCTGCCCAAACGCCTGCGCCCGGAGGGGGCGTCTTGACAGGCGGGGGGGGGTATGTGTTATCCTGATGGCAAAAGAGGCGGCGCTCTGCCCGTCTGCCCACTTTGTCAACAAACTGAGGCGGCGCATTTGCCGCCGGAAAACGGGAGGGGAATGGGATGAAAAGGGATACCGGCCTTTTGCTCTACGGCCTTGCGGGGCTGGCGCTCGCGCCCGCGGCCACGTGGCTGGGACAGCGCGCGGCCTATCTGGCTGCGCAGGGTCTGATGGCGGGGGTGTGGCTCTCCGCCTGCGCGCATCTGCTCATCTACATACCGCTGGGCGCGTACATCGCCCTCTATGTCGCCCTTGCCGCGCGGCGCGCGCTCTGGCCGACGGCGCTCCTCGCCCTTTTGAGCGGCGTGCTGACGCTCCTTTCCAACGCCCTGATCGTGCAGATCGCCGCGCAGGAGCCGGAACTGATGGCGCTCTACCGCATGGACAACTTCCACGTCTGGAAGCTGCTGTTCGGCTTCTTCCTCGTCTATGCGCTCTGGCAGGCATGGCGGCGGCGCAGGGCAGAGGGTGAGGCGGCATGAAAAGGAAGTTCGGCCTCGCGGCCTGCTATCTGTTCGCCCTCGTTTTCCCGCCCCTGGGAGGGCTGCTTTTGCAGCGCCTGCAGGCGGACTGGTCGATGTATTACCGCACGTCCAGCTTCGTGGGCTTCGAGGCCGCCGCGCTGGCGGCGATGTTGCTCTGCGGCGGCTGCATGGTGCTGCACGCCGCGCTTTCCGGGCGCGGCGGGGGCAGGCTCTGGCCGCAGATATTGACCTGCGCGCTCTGCGGCGCGCTGGCGCTGAGCGCGAACGGCCTTGGCGCGGTCTGGCTTTTCCCGGCGCTGCCCATGTGGTATTTTGAACTCGACCCCCTGCGCCTGTGGATGCTCTTTTTCGGCTATTTCCTCGCGCACGCGCTGTGGTCGGCATGGCGGCGGCGCAGGGCGAATTAAAACGGCGCGCGCGACGGGATTTTCCCCCCGCCGCGCGCCGTTTTTTTGCCCCTGGGGACGCGCGTTTTCGCAATGTTTCTGTCATGAACGCAAACTTTTGTCATATTTTTAAAAGCCGCTCGAAGGGGCGGTTTTTTCATGGAAATCCTTGGAAAATGGTTGACGCAGAGGCGTTTTGATGCTATACTATCCCTACGCGAGGGATATGCCCGGGGTTGGGCACAGCCCGCAAACGTGGAAAAATGTGTTGGGAATGTGAAGGAGGTAACAAACATGAAATATTTGCGTTACGCAGGCGCGCTGGCGCTTCTGCTGGTCCTGCTTTTGGCCCTGCCGGCGCTGGCGGAGGGCGATGCGCGCATGGACGAGACTTCGGACACGTTCTGCGGCGCGACCGGCGGCGCGCATCAGGTCAAGGAGTGGACCGTCACGGTGGAGCCCAGCTGCATGGTCGGCCTGCGCAAGGGCTACTGCGAAGCCTGCCAGATGATGTGCAATGACGTCATCCCCGCCACCGGCGAGCACCTCTGGGACAAGGGAACGGTGACCACCGCGCCGACCTGCGTGGATGAGGGCGTAAGGACGTTCAACTGCATCATGTGCAACGACGCGACCAAGACCGAGCCCATCGCCGCCACCGGCCACAGTTGGGACGCGGGCGTTGAGACCACCGCCCCCACCTGCACGGCCGCGGGCGTGAAGACCTTTACCTGCACTGTCTGCGACGAGACGAAGACCGAGGAGGTCCCCGCGCTGAACCATGATTTCAGCGTGGAAGTGACGCCGGAAGTGCCCGCCACCTGTACCGCCGACGGCGCCACCGCCGTGATGCAGTGTTCCCGCTGCAATGAGACCGAGGGCGGCGACCCCATCCCCGCGCTGAACCACGATTTCAGCGTGGAAGTGACGCCGGAAGTGCCCGCCACCTGTACCGCCGACGGCGCCACCGCCGTGATGCAGTGTTCCCGCTGCAATGAGACCGAGGGCGGCGACCCCATCCCCGCCCCGGGCCACACCGTGACCACGTGGGAGCTGGTCGAAAAGCCCACCTGCTCCACCGAGGGCAAGGAAACGGGCGTCTGCGACGTTTGCGGCGAGACCGTGGAACAGGCCATCCCCATCGACCCCGTCGCCCATGCCTTCGATGATGGCGTGGAGACGCCGGCCACCTGCGAGGTGGACGGCAAGGTCGTCTACACCTGCCAGCTTTGCGGCGCGACGCAGGAAGTGGTCATTCCCGCCACCGGCCACACTTGGGACGCGGGCGTGGAGATCACCGCGCCGTCCTGCGAGACGGAGGGCGTGAAACTCTACACCTGCACTGCCTGCGGCTTGCAGGCGATCGAGGTCATCCCCGCCCTGGGCCACACGCCCGACGCGGGCAAGGTGACCAAGGAGCCGACCTGCACCGAGAACGGCGTCAAGACCTACACCTGCACCGTCTGCGGCAAGCATCTGAACGAGGCCATCCCCGCCGAGGGACACGAGTGGGGCAAGTGGGTGACGCTGCGCGCGGCCACGGAGGACCAGCCGGGCGAGCAGGAGCGCACCTGCCAGGTCTGCGGCGCGAAGCAGACCCGCGAGGTCGATTATCAGGGCGATATGCCCAAGACGGGCGTGTTCACCGTGCCCACGGCGTGGCTCGTCGCCGCGCTGGCGCTGTCCCTGACCGGTTACATCGCTTTGAAGCGCAAGTCTGAGCGCGGATAAGCATGGAGACGCACTGGCCGCCCCGCATCGGGGCGGCCGCGAACATAGCCGCGCGGGCGGCAACGGAGGGAACGACATGATCCAGCGAAAGGGAGCGGTGAACTTCATCCTGCGGGTGTTGTGCCTGCTGGTCGCTTTCGCCTGCGTGACGCTGCTTTGCTGGCAGTACGGCGTGCGCAGGCAGGGCGAAAACGCCAACGAGGCCATGCGCCGGCTTTACGACCCCGCCGCCGGCGCGGAGGAGGCCCTGCCCGAGCCGCAGGCCGCCTTTTCGCAGCTTCTGGCGGCCAATCCGGAAACCGTCGCCTATCTGGACGCGGCGGAGGGCATCGAGTTCGCCGTCGTCCAGCGCGACAACGAGTACTATCTTACCCACAACTTCTTCGGCGAGGACACGCCCGAGGGCACGGCCTTCCTCGACGAGGGCAACAGCATCTATCCTCTGGACGAGCACGTGCTCATCCACGGCCACAATATGCGCGACGGCTCCGTGTTCGGCGACCTCGACAACTTCCGCGATCTGGAGTTTCTGAAAGACAACCCGGTCACCACGTTCAACACGCTCTATGAAAATTGCCTCTACGTGCCCTTCGCCGTCTTTGACATCTCCGCCACCCCCGGCGATCAGGAGTATGTGGACATGCGCGTGTTCAATTTTGAGACGGATGAGGACTTTCTCAACTTCGCCTTTGAAGCCAAGGATCGCTCCATCTTCGATATCCCTGTGGACGTCGAGCGCGGCGATCACCTGCTCTCGCTGGTGACGTGCAGCTACGGCAACGACAACGGCCGCCTCGTCGTCATGCTGCGCTCCCTGCGCGAGGGCGAGACGGCCGAGGGCGTGGCCGCGCTGGTAAGTCAAGCGCTGGAAAAGTGAACTGGGCGCGCACAACAAACGTCTCCGGTACAATGCCGAAGGCGTTTGTTTTTGGCGGGGAGACGTCTATTCGCCGCGCAGGTAGGCCCGCAGGATCTCCAGCGCCGTTTCGCGCTTGCGGGCGGGCAGGTTGGAAAGCGCTGACAAAAGCCAGTTCAGATCGCTTGCGCCCTCGTCGCGCCCGTCGCCGTCATCGAGCAGGGCGTTGGGCGACGTCTTCAGCGCCGCGCAGACGTTCACCAGCGAATCGATGGACATGCCCACCGCCCCGCGCTCCACATCCGCCACGAAGCGCAGGGAGCAGTCCATGCGCTCGGCCAGCTTTTCCTGCGTCAGCTTCAGCGCCATGCGCTGCGCCTGTATGCGCCGCCCCGTGCGGGCGCGGTCGTAAGAATAGGTCATATGTACCACCTGCTTTCTTCCTGTATGTATTATGCGGAGGAAAGCGCTTGCAAAAAAGGAAGTAATAGTGTATAATAGATATGCGTTGAAGATGTATAATCGCAAAAGGGGCCAGGGAATGGGATGGGCTTCGACGCGCGCCTTCCGCCGTGGAGGCGCTTTTTTTGCGCGCCGTTTTCCCTGCCCCGCGTGCAAAATACAACATTTAACAGAAAAATCACCTGTGTGGCGGGATTTTCGTTGCAATACGGGCCTGGTTGGTGTATAATAAATAGGCTTGCGTTGTGGGCGAAGTATGCGCAAAAGCGTGGCTTTTCCCCGGCAGGCAAGGGATGAAGCGGGAGGTTGCGGCGGAGATCGCCAGTCGCCGCCGGGAATTTCCGCAGACCAGTCCGAAGATCGGGCGAAGTTCGTCCGTCGGGCGCGCCGGCTCCATGGCGGGGGCCGGCGGAAAAAAAGAAATGCACACGCCCGGATGCGTGTGCACGAGTTCGACAGGAGGTCAACTATGGCAAGCCAGAAGATCCGCATCAAGCTCAAGGCCTACGAGCACTCCATCATCGACCAGTCTGCCGCGCGCATCGTGGAAACCGCCAAGCGCAACGGCAGCCGCGTGTCCGGCCCCATCCCCCTCCCCACGGAGAAGGAGATCGTGACGATCCTGCGTTCGCCGCACAAGCACAAGGACTCGCGCGAGCAGTTCGAAATGAGGACGCACAAGCGCCTCATCGACATCCTGCAGCCCAACCCGCGCACCGTCGACGCCCTGACCAAGCTCGACCTGCCGGCTGGCGTCGAGATCGAGATCAAGCTCTAAGCCACTGGCTTTTCCCAAGCAAGAAAGAGGTGCAACAATGAAGAAGGCAATTCTCGGCAAAAAGATCGGCATGACCCAGATCTTCCTCGCGGACGGACGTCTGGTGCCGGTCACGGTCGTCGAAGCGGGCCCCTGCGTGGTTACGCAGGTCAAGACCGCCAAGACCGACGGCTATGAAGCGATCCAGGTCGGCTTCGGCGAGCTCTCGGAGCAGAGGGCGAAGAAGCTGCTCAACAAGCCCGAGCTCGGTCATTTCAAGAAGGCGGAGGTCGCTCCCACCCGCTATCTGCGCGAGTTCCGCTTTGAGGACATTTCTTCCTATAAAGTGGGCGACGTCATCAAGTGCGACGTCTTTGCCGAAGGCGACAAGGTAGACGCCATCGGCATCTCCAAGGGCCACGGCTATTCCGGCGTCATCCAGCGCTGGAACCAGCACACCGGCCCCATGGCCCACGGCTCCAAGTATCACCGCGGCGTCGGCTCCATGGGCGC
>DSLFR04102__coassemble_593_pt1 | contig 32426 bp, 26 predicted proteins | sample DSLFR04102__metabat2_low_PE_033 | metagenome-assembled genome bin DSLFR04102
AGAATAACGTCCGGTTTCCTTATCCATAAGGCAGTATACTTCTATACCGCCGAAATCAAAGCATCGTTTGATTCAAAACTAAAAAATGTTTCATTCTATTTGGATTGCTCGTTGGTGCTTGATGCGTTGGGTTATGATACGGCAAATGCAGAAACAGCATATGATGAAATGAGCCATTTGGTGCGAACCAATGGTGGTAAAATCTGTGTATTCAGACATACCATTGAGGAGGCCAGTCACGTACTGGAGGCGTATGCCCATAGTCCAGCATCGCATAATTCGTTCTCGTTGTCGGGACTTGATGCCCGCAACTATCCTTCCGAAGTATTGGCCTCTCTTGCTTCTGTGCAGGCAATAGAGGAAAAATTGAAGAAAAAAGCAATTTTTGTCTGCGATACCCCATCATATGATCCATCTCGTGTTATTGGTAACATCAGATTATATGAGGGGTTTGAGGATGAGTTAGCCATTGAAAACCAGCTTCTTGCTTATTCCAATAAGAAGCGTACACCAAACAATGGAAATCGTTTAACCTATGATGCAAAGACTCTTTCGGCAATAGGAAGGCTTCGCCAGGGAAGACATCCCTCCAATCTCGAATCGTGTCGAGCTATAGTTATCACACAGGGTAGCATTCTCAATAAGTGCATGAGAGAGTTGTATCCTTCTCGGTTTCCAGAGGAGATTGATTTTTCAATCAACGATATGGATCTTGTTAGTTTGCTCTGGCTGGGTCAACAAAATAGAGGAAGTCAACTTCCGCGAAATTTGCTGATTGCAAATGCCGTGGCTGCCTGCCAAATTTCTCAGGATATGATGGATCAGGCGATTGAACTTGCTTACCGCATGGAACAGGATAAGGATCTTCCAAGTGAAGCAGTGCTTATTGTTCGTAGTCAAGCAGTCATTCGTACCTTGTTGTTTGACGAAACCCATAATAATCCTTGTCAGTTGAATGAAGCAACAATGAAGAAGGTTATAGCGAATTTTGTTGCTCAAGAATCGCGTGATGATGCTGTAGCAGCAATAGAAAAAGCAGTAGGTGAAAAAACAAAAGCACTGCAGGCACAGCACGAGGTTGAAATAGATCGCGTGAAGCACGAATTAGATCGCGCCTATGCGGATCAGAGACGGCAAGCTGCAAATATGCGTGACGATGCAGAACGCGAAGCCCAAAAGATTGCTACATGCGCCGAAAAAGGCATTAAGGTAGTTGTTTTCATGTTATGGTTGGCTTGCCTTGTCTGGTCAGCGTACTGTTGGTGGCAGGGTGGCTTCGTATATACAAACGTGGCTGCAATTGTCTTGAGCCTATTGAGCTTACTACAGATCATCGATTATCTTTTTAAGGTGCTTAACCTCAAAGATCGCTTATCTGGACTGGTGAAGGACAAGGTATTTGCTGCTGCCTATGCTCGCGGAATTAAAAAGCGCGAGAAGATTACACACATCCCACTTAGTCTATGATAATGTCTGCGTAAACTGATAGGGGTTGGGAGTTTGTGAACGTTATGTACTCCGCCCACTATGGTAGAGCACCGTGTTCACATCGCGGGGGTCACTGGTTCGAGTCCAGTAAGCACCACCAACATCCTCGACCGCATCGGTCGGGGATTTTTCTATCATCCAAACCACAGGGAGGTGAACGCCCATGTTGCGCATCAAGCGCCTGCGCACCGTTGATGACCCAGCCTTCGCGCCCGCCATGGCGCTCTACGCCGCCAGCTTTCCGAAGCATGAACAGCGGCTGGAGCCGTCCCAGCGCCGCATTATGGCGCACGAACAGTACCATTTCGGCATACTGCATGACGAGGAGGGCTTCGCCGGCCTCGCCCTTTTCTGGGACGCGGGTGTGTACCTCTACGTCGAACACCTCTGCATTTCCCCCGCGCGGCGCGGACAGGGCCTTGGCACGGCGGCGCTCAACCTGCTCGCAGGGGAGGGCAAGCCCGTCATCCTCGAGATCGACCCGCCCGTGGACGCCGTCTCCTGCCGCCGCCAGAAATTCTACGAGCGCGCCGGTTTCACCGCCAACCCCTACCCGCACATCCACCCGCCCTACCGCCCCCAAAACCCCGGCCACGCCCTCGTGGTCATGTCCCGTCCCCGCCCGCTCACAGAGGACAAATACGCCGCCTTCGCCGCGTATCTTGCCGATGTCGTGATGAAGGACTGCCAGAAACCGTAAAGGAGGCGATACCCCATGCCCAAATTCATCCCCCGCGAGAAGCTGAGCAAAAAGGCTCGCCGATCGCTCGACGCCGAAAAACGCGCTACCTGGGGGTTCTCCCCTGTGACGCGCAAGGTGGAAAACAAAAAGCGCTACGACCGCAAGAAACAGCCCCCTGTCCGCGACGGAGGGGCTGTTTTGTGTTTTCCGCGAGAGACTGCGGCCGCTGATATTGCATATAAGCATTATTTATTTGACCCACAATGAAAAATGGCGCTTTGATATAGATTTATATTCACGAATTCGAGCAAATACGGACATATATTGAATGATTATGCGCAAATATGCAAGTCGAGCCCTTCGCAAGCGATGAAGCGGGTGTTCCGCAGAGAAAATACATAAGAAGCATTTTGGCCAACCGCGTCTTCTCCGTCAAAAAAATCTCCCCCCGCGTTGCGGGGGGAGCAGATCGCCTTAGGCGAAGCGCATCAGGCCGAAATCCGCCTGGCGATGAAATTCAGGTTCGGGGCTTGAGCAGGGATTCCAGGAAAAATAATGGGGAACGGGCGTCAACTCGCCGCATTTAAAGCAGTTGGCGCGCATCGCGTCGCCTTTTGCCGGCGCGAAATCCGGGAAAAAGTGGCGGATCAGGGTAAAGGGCACGCGATAGCGCACTTCCCAGCCATCAGCGGTGCGCTCCGCCTGCGGCTCGAGGGAGAAACCCTCCGGCAGCAGACGCACCAGCGCGTCGCGGCCGTCGCACAGCCCCAGATACACGCAGCAGTTGGGGTTGAACTCGATGTTGAAGTAGCGACTGTCCCCGGGGCGAGGCGAAAAGAAGAATTCCAGACAGCTGTCCTCACAGGGCATGTCGGTAAGCCCGGTGTATTCGGCGCGTATGTCGCGCTCGCGGGCGCGCAGGCGCACCAGCAGGCCCTCGTCGTCCCAGCAGATCTGCGCCCAGGCGCCTATATCTGCGTTTGTTCCCCACAGGGGCGTGTCGATTGCCAGCGTGGGTACCTTCTCCCAATTCAGCGGCGTGGGGGCGCGAACAATATCGTATTCCCGCATGGCGGTTCCTCCTCTCATATGGCGCGCGGCGCTCAGGCGTCCGGCGCGAGTCTGTACACCCAGTTGTAGTCGTCCGCCCGCAAAAAGGAGGTGAACATCTCCGCCGCCGCGCCCAAGGGGATCATGCTCTCCAGAGACGTGGAAAGGCGGATGTCGAACTTCTTGGCCAACACCAGAACATTGTTGCGAATGGACTTGGAGACCTCCTCGATGAAGAAATCTCCCAATTCGAGCATGAAGCCGTGGAGCACCACCAATTCCGGATTGAGCAGGTTGACGAGATTGGCAATGGCCACGCCGATGCGCGCAGCGGCGTTGGAGACATAGAAGCGGCACATGGCGTCACCCGCCTCCACGGCGCGGCGGATGTCGGAGGTGGTGAGTTCCTGTTGCACGTTGGGCAGATCGCGCAATACGGAGGACACGCCGCGATTCAAAGCGTCGCGTATGTCCTGCACCAGCGCCGGAAAGGCCGTGCCGCTCTCCACGCAGCCGCGCTTGCCGCAATAGCAGAGCCGTCCGCCGTCGGCGCTCATGTCCACCACCGTGTGGCCCAATTCGCCCGCCACGCCGCCAGAGCCCTCGACGGGGCTGCCGTTGACGCACAGAGAAGCGCCGATGCCGTTGGACAATTCTATGCAGATGAAATCGCGCACGCCCTGCGCCCCGCCGAAGCGCATCTCCACCAACGCCGGGAAAGCCACGGGGCTGAACGTCTCCACCGGCAGAGCGGTGAGCTTTTCCAGCCGGGGCTTGAGGTCAAAGTGCACCCAGTCGTTGAAGTGCTCGAAATTGGAAACCAGCGTGCCGGTGAGGGAGTAGCGGGAGGGGTCGTAGAGCGGATCGCTGATGCCGATGCCGACGATCCTGCGCTCGGTGAATTTGGCGCGTATTTCCTGCACGCGCTCGCAGATGCGCTCGCTGAGCGCCTCCTTGGATTCCTGCGGGCGCACGTCGTCCTCGGCGCGGTAGAGTATGGAGCCGTCCATCTGGGCGATGAGCGTGGTGGCGCGCAGCGGCGTGATGGAGATGCCGATGGAGCAGATGAACTCCTTGTTCAATTCCAGCATCGTGCGGCGGCGGCCATGCCCGCTGGAAGAGCGCCCGGTCTCGACGATCAACTGTTCGTCGAGAAAATCCTTGATGATCTCGCCCACCGTGCCCGGGCGATGGTCGATGAGGCTCGTCAGCTCCGTGCGGCTGATGGGCCCAAATTGATAGATCATGTTGAGGATGAGAAATCGCCGGTGTTCTTGATTCCAGTTGGACATGCTTTCAACTCCATTCGCGGATCCGTGGGGCAGGGGAGACGCGCCCCCCTGCCCCGGTGTCGTTCAGACGCCGCGCTGCATTTCGTCGATGGATTCTAGGATGGAATCGGCCATGTAATCGACCTGTTCCTTCGTCAGCCCATAGATGGGGAAGTGGGTAAAGCGATGGTAGAAGACTTCCTCACAGTTCGGGCAGGTTTCGGCGATGGCGTCTTCGTCATAGCCGTAAGTGCGCATGATGTTGAAGCGATACAGGGGGCCAAAGTGCGGTATGTTCGTCACGCCCCGCTGCGTGAGCTTCTTTTTGAACAGCTGCACGTCGCCGCCCGCCTTTTCGGGGTCGATGAGCAGCTTGTAGAGGTGGAACGTGGGACGGATATCCTCGCTGCCCAGATCCTGCAAAATCAGCGCGTCGCACTCCTTCAGGCGGTCGTTGAGGTAGGTGGCGACCATGCGGCGCACGTTGATGATCTCCTCGATGCGCTCGATCTGGCGGCAGAGGCCCAGCCCCTGGATCTCCGTGGTCGAGTAGTTTCCGGCCACGAAGGGGCCGCGCTTCCCCTGACAGGCGGATACGTCGTAGAGCCAGTCCTTGATGCTGCGGGTGAAGTCCGCGCCGAGGAAGCGCGCGCGGCGCATGTCGTCGCGGAAGGCTTCGATGTTGGTCACCAGCACGCCGCCCTCGCCGAAGGAGGTGATGTTTTTGACCTCATGGAAGCTGAAGGAGCCGAAGTCGCCGATGGTGCCCAGCTTGCGGCCGTGATACACCGCGCCGAAGGCATGGGCGGCGTCCTCGAGCACCAGTATGTCGTGCTTGCGCGCCAGTTCCATGATGGGATCCATATCCACGGGATAGCCGCCGATGTGCACGGGGACGATCATGCGGGTGCGGGGCGTGATCTTGCGCGCCACATCCGCGGGATCCATGTTGAGCGTGATGGGGTCGACGTCCGCAAACACCAGCTTGCAGCCCACGGAGAGGGGATAGGCCATCGTCGCCACGAAGGTGATGGCGGGAACGATCACCTCGTCGCCCGGTTCCAGGTTGGCGTATTTGTAAGCGATCTCAAAGCCCGCGGTGCAGTTGGTCACGAACAGAGAACCCTTGGTGTTCAGGTATTCGTCGGCCATCGTTTCGGCCTTGGCCACCATCACGTCCACCGAGAGCTTGGCAGGCGGCTCGGAAATGGCGTCCAGTTTGCGCACGTCGCGCTCGACATCGCGCATCACGGCCTCGTAGTCCTCGCCGCTTCCCTGCATCATAAAGCGGATGAAAGACATCATGTCTTCCACGTTGTAATTCTCGCCAACTGCCGCCCACGGCACCCTGGCCTCGCCGGTATTGTAGCGGAAATCCGATGCTTTCTTCTTCATGGTTTGGAAAAACTCCTTCCGTTTTTAGCATTTTTCAGCAAGATCAACGCGCAGGAAACGGAAAGATCATGGGTCGCGGCAGCAGTTAAACTGCCCGCGGGGACAACGTTCGCTCTGGAACATCGCGCCCACCTCCTCTCGCGCGCCACGGGGGCGTTTCGAGGTCGATCACAGCTTTTTCATCAAAGGTCGATCACGATTTTTTCATCGTTGGAACGATAGGCCGCCTCGATCACGCGCTGCACGCGCAGGGCCTCCTCCGCGGGAACCTCCAGCGGCTTGCCGTCGAGTATGGAATCGCAGAAGCTGGCGATCTCGCGCGCGTAGAGGTCGCCGAATTCCACGTCGATGCGTTCGCCCTCGACGCGCTTGGTGTTCTGCTGGGCGTCGTAGCCGCCCTGCGGGCCAAGGAAGAGCGCGTCCAGCGTGCCGCCGTCCACCTGGCCGATCACGCCTTCGCCAAGGAGGCGCCCCTGATCGCCAAAGACTTCCAGGCGCCACTTGGCCGCCTCGTCGGGAATGTTGAAGTTGGACTGTACCACGCACTGCGCGCCATTCTCCATGCGCAGCATGACGGTGGAGGAATCCTCCACTTCGTAGTGGAAGGAAAGCGTGTCCTGGAAGGCCGCCACCTGGCGCACCTTCGTGTCCAGCACGTACTGCATCAGGTCGATGCAGTGCACGCCCATATCCATCAGCGCTCCGCCGCCGCCGCTCTGCTTCTTCTGCCGCCAGCTGCCGGGGATGTCGGGATACCAGCAGGTGAACTGGGCAAACGCGGAAACGGGCCGGCCGATCTTGCCCTCGGCGATGGCGCGCTTCATTGCCTGCACATAGGCGCCAAAGCGCATCATCAGGCCCGCGGCCAGCTTGACGCCCCTGGCCTGACAGTAGCGGATGACTTCGAGGCCCTCTTCGGAGTGCATGGCCAGCGGCTTTTCGATCAGTATATGCTTGCCCGCGTCAGCCGCCATGCGCGCCTGCGGCGCGTGCATGACCACGGGGGAGGCGATGTATACCGCGTCGATCTCGGGGTCGGAGAGCAGGTCGCGCTCGTTGTCGTAGGCGCGCTTGCAATTCCACTTGGCGCGGCACTTTTCCGCCAGTTCCATGTTGACTTCCATGACCGCCACCAATTCGGCGCGGTCGCAGAGCATCATTCCGGGGATCGTGCGGCGGTCGGCGATGCCGCCGGCGCCGATGACGCCCCAACGCACTTTTTTCATGGGAAACACCTCTTTATGGACAGAAACAGGGGCGAAATGTCTCTCGCCCCTGTTCCCATAGTTCATGGATTATTCTTCGAAGGTCCAGAAGTCGGTGACGTTGCTGTTGTCGACCATGTACAGATCGATGTTGGTCTCCACCGGGATGTCCTCGGCATTGCCCTCGAAGTAGTCGATGGCCGCGTCAAAGACGTACTGCGCCAGAACCCACGCATCCACGTTCAGGCAGGCGACGTAGTTGGGATCGTTCTCGTAGAGCATGCCGAAGGGCTCAGCGCCGTAAGCGCCCATGGAGAAGACCTTCACGTCGGTGTTGCCGACCTGCTGCAGCGCGGACACAGCGCCCATCGCGCCGTTGTCAACGTCGGAGATGATGTAGTCGTAGGGCTGCACGACGGCGGAGACGGCCTTCTCAGCGGTCTCGCGGTTGCCCTGAGAGTCGTACAGGTCAAGGATGGTCACTTCGCAGTCCTCGGCGGCGTCAAACACCTCGTGCAGGCCGACGAAGCGCTCCTGGCAGTGGGTGGAAACGGCGTTGGTCAGCTCGATGATGGTGGCCTTGCCGTCGTTGTGCTCGCGGATGTAGTCCAGGAAGTAGCGGCCCACGATGCGGCCGGTCTCAACCTGATCCCAGGTGACGGTGGTCAGAACCTTGCCCTCGCTGTCAGCCCAGTAGCCGTCGTAGATGATGATCGGGATGCCGGCTTCCACAGCCTGATCCAGCGCAGCGCCGGTGCCGTCAGGCGTAGTGGGGTCGATCATCATAATATCGACGTTGTTGGCGATCATGTTCTCGATCTGCTTGACCTGGGTCTCGTCGTTCAGGTCGCCGTCCTCAACGGTGATGTCCGCGCCGTAGTAAGCGCCCAGCGCCTCGAGAGCGTTGGCGACCGCCGCGCACCACTCATCGCCCTTGTAGACGATGGAGCAGCCGATCTTCTTGCCGGAGAGGGCGTCGGTGTCATGCAGCGTCACCGCGGCGGGGATGCCGAGCTCAGCGGCCGCCGCGTCGGTGGATTCCACAGAGGTGTCGGGCGCTTCCGCGACCGCCGCCATGGAGAGCAGCATTGCCAGAGCCAGCAACAGAGTCAACAGTTTCTTCATAAGATACGTCCTCCTTACTTTTTTCCTCTAAACAGGCTTGAGCCTGTCTAAATTTGTCGGTTTCTCAGACGCACATGGCCATGATCTTTTCCTGCGTCGCTTGCTCGGCGGTCAGTTCGCCCATCTTGCGGCCCTCGTGCATGACCATGATGCGGTCGCACATGCCCAGCAGTTCCGGCATCTCCGAGGAGATCATGATGATGGTCTTGCCGTCCTTCACCATCTGGTCGATCAGGCGATAGATCTCCGCCTTGGCGCCAACGTCGATGCCGCGGGTCGGCTCGTCCAGGAAGAGTATGTCCGCATCCTGGAACAGCCACTTGGCGATGACCACCTTCTGCTGGTTGCCGCCGGAGAGGAATTGCACCTGCGTGTCCATGCTGGGCGTCACCACGCGCAGCTTTTGCGCGTATTCGGCGCTGAGCTTCTTTTCCAGCCCCTTGCGCAGCACGCCGTTTTGCGAAACGCGCTTCAAATTGACCAGCGTGGTATTGCGCTCGACGGACATGATCTGCACAAGGCCCTGCAATTTGCGATCCTCGGGGATGAGGCCCAGACCGTCGCGGATGGCGTCGGCAAAGGTGTGATAATGCACCTTTTTGCCGCGCACATAGATCTCGCCGGATTCGGGCTTGTCGATGCCGAGGATGGCGCGCGCCAGCTCCGTGCGTCCCGCGCCCACCAGGCCGGAGATGCCGAACACCTCGCCGCTTTTGACCTCGAAGCTGATATCGCGCACGAAGCCGCGGGAGAGACCCTCCACTTTGAGGATGGTATCGCCGATCGTGCCCGGCTCCTTGGGGTATTCCTGACCCATTTCGCGGCCGACCATCATGTTGATCAGGCTCTGCCGGTCGAGCTCGCCAATGGGCTTGGTGGCGATGTGCTTGCCGTCGCGCAGCACGCTGACGTTGTCGCACAGGTCGAACACCTCGTTGAGGCGGTGGGAGATGTAGATGATGGTGATGCCGCGCTCGCGCAACTGGCGCACGATGCGGAACATGACCTCCAACTCGCGGTTGGTCAGAACGGCCGAAGGCTCGTCCATGATCAGTATCTTCGAGTTGTTGTTGATGGCGTGCATGATCTCAACGATCTGCTTCTTGGCCACCGTCAGCGAGGAGACCTGCGCGTTGACGTCGATATCCATGCCCAGATCGTCGACGATCTCGCGGGCGCGCTTGCGCATGCCCTTCCAGTCCACCAGGCGGCCCTTCATAAGGATGTTGCCCAGGAACATGTTCTCCGCCACGGTGAGTGGCTCGGCCAGCTTGATCTCCTGATGAACGACGCTGATGCCGGCCCTGCGGGCCTCGATGGGGCTGGAGAATGTCTGCGCCTGCCCCTCGAGGAGGATCTGCCCGGCGTTGGGCTGGTAAATGCCGGCCAACACCTTGATGAGCGTGGATTTGCCGGCGCCGTTTTCGCCGACCAGACCGTGGATGGTGCCGCGCTCGACTTCGATGGTCACGTTGTCCAGGGCCTTCACGCCGGGGAATTCCTTGCTGATGCCCTGCAAACTGAGTATATAGTCCTTGCCCATAGCTTCACACTGCCTTTCCCAGTGATCGCGTGCCTGCGGCGATCGTTAGTCCTTCTTGCGGTTGCTCAACACGTCGAGCACGACCGCCAGTACCAGCACGATGCCCTTGAGGACGTCCTGCACGAAGGGATCGACGCCCAGCTGGGAGAAGCCGTTGAACAGCACGTTCAGGAAAATGCAGCCGAACATCGTGCCCAGCACGTAGCCCTTGCCGCCCGTGAGGGAGACGCCGCCGATGATGGAGCCGATGACCGCGTCGAATTCGTAGTTCTCGCCGTTGGTCACAGCCACGGAACCCAGGCGGGCCATCAGCACCAGGCCGCCGAACGTGGCCAGGATGCCGCCCAGCACGAAGGTGCCGAACTGTATGCGCTTGACGTTGATGCCGGAGAAGAATGCCGCCTCGCGCGAACCGCCCACGGCGTAGAGGCTGCGGCCGATGCGCGTCTTGGTGGTGATAAACTGCGCCGCGATGTAGAGCGCCAGCATGATGATGACGCTGACCGGAATGGTGTTGTTGAGGATGTAGCCGCGACCCAGCCAGGAGAAGCCTTCTGCGACCTTCGGGATCGGCACGGCCTGCGTGATCAACTTGGAGATGCCGTAGCAGATATACTGCGTGCCCAGCGTGGCGATCATGGCCGGAACGCGGACGTAGGAGACCAGCGCGCCGTTGATCGAACCGACGACGATGCCGATGAGGAACATCACGAGGATCGCCGGAATCGTCGGCCAGCCGAGGTTGCGCATCAGCACGGCGCCGACGCAGCTGACGAGGCAGAGCATGCGGCCCAGCGAGAGGTCGAAGTTGCCCGTCATCAGCATGATCGACTGGCCAAGCGCCACGATGGCCACCGTCGAGGTCTGCAGAAGGATCGTCTTCCAGTTGGTCAGCGTCAGGAAGTACTGCGCGCCGAACCGCATCTGGGAGAGGATGGAGAACACGACGATCAGCAACAGTATGCCGACCAGGGAGATCCAGTTTTTCAGAAACGTTTTGATGGTTTTACCGGCTTGCGTGCTCATGGATGTACGTCCCTCCAGATTCAAAGTGTTGTGATCTTCCGTCGCAGCGGCGGCGCGGCCGGCCACCATGGGAGGGCTGCGGCCTTAGTAGCCGACCTTCTCCCAGCATTCGAAGGGCGCCGCGATCTCCTCGCTGACGTACACCTGCGTCTTCATCAGCTGCAGCATGGAGCTGGGGATCTGCGGGCATACGGGGCCGTGCAGCACCAGGCGCGAGGTCATGCGCTGCCAGGAGGAGAACGTGTTGTTGGTCAGCAGGGCGTGCACCTCGATGCGCTCGCGGGCGTTTTTCACGTCCACCGGGCCGATGGTCGCCGCCTTGGGCGGCACGCTCTGTATGTAACCGGACTGGCCGAACACGCCGTGCAGGGAATTCTGCGCCACGGTCAGCGGATGCAGGGTGACGATGCGCGCCTCCATGTTGAGCCACTCGTCGATGTCGTCGGTCATGAACTCGTCCACCGGGTCGATAAAGGCCATATGGCCCGTCCAGCCGGGAGAGGAGGAGCAGATGTCCGCGCCGCCTTCGCCGATCTCGGTGATGAGCTTGGAATAGTGGCCGATGTTGGCGTTGGTGGGGTAGTGGACGTTTTCCATCGGCATGCGCAGCTTTTCGTCGATCTGGTAGACGAAGTACTTGAGCATGGAGTGGGCGAAGCCGGCCTCATAGGTCTCCGGGGCGATATTGCCCTGATCGTCGGCCCACTCGTCCATGGCGAAGATGTGCAGCTTGCTGCAATCCACTTTGAAGTAGTTGATCAGCTGCGCCAGCGGGATGTAGGTTTCCGGCTCGGGATTGCCGAGGATCATCGTGTACTTTTTGCCCGCTTCCGAGGCCGCCTTCAGGCGGGAGAAGAGCGTGGCGATGAGAACCGGATGGGGATTGAGCATCACCTTGATGTTGAAATCCGGGTTGGGATGCTTTTCCAGTTCCTTGCCGGAGAGCTTGCGCAGGCGCTCGCAGACCTCCCGATCCTTGAACGGCACATAGTCCGCGCATTTGAAATCAAATTTGGTAGGGGGGTCGAAGATGATGTCTTTCATGGCAGGGTCTCTCCTTTCAGGATTACGGTTTGGATATTCATTTTGTGATCGGTGATCACCAGGTCGGCGCGCTTGCCAACGGCGATCTCGCCGCGATCGGTCATTTCCAGCGCGCGGGCGGGGTTGAGCGCCGCATACTGGAAGGCGTTGACGATGGAAGCGCCCGTGTGCTTCATCATGTTGCGGCAGGCCACGTCCAGCGTCAGTTTGGAGCCGGCAATCTCGCCGGTATAGTCAAAGTTGATGTCCGTCACGCCGTCATAGCCCGGGGGGATCGGCCCGTCGCTTGCGTAGGCGTCGGAGATGAGTATGATGCGCGCGTCGCCCTTGATGCGCCGCACCAGCCGCAGCATGTAGGGATCCACATGGATGCCCCGGCTGTCGCAGATCAGCTCCGCGTAGATCTCAGGGTTGTTGTTGACGGCCTCATCCACGCACACGCCGCGGCACTCGGGATACTTGGCAAGATCGCCGGTGGCGTTGGTGTGGTGGGTGCCGATGCGCAGCCCATAGGGCATCAGCGCTTCCACCTGATAGGGCGTGGCTTCGCTGTGGGCCACCGTGAAGACCGCTCGGGGCGAGACCGCTTTCACATCGCGGACAAAGCCCAACATGCCTTCGCGCTCCGGGGCCAGCGCCCAGACCCTGGCCAAATCGGCCGCCGCCTTGACGATGGGCATGTGCCGCGTCGGATCGACGGGCCCGCGCCAGGGGTTGGATTCCTTATCGCAGCCGAACTTGGGGTTGAGGTACGGCCCCTCCATGTAGAGGCCGGCGATGTTCGGGCAGCGAGGATCGTCCATAGCGGCGCGCAGCGTGGCGATGCTTTGCAGATATCCGTCCACATCCATGCTGAAGTACAGCGCCGGCAGAAGCGTGGTCACGCCGTGGCGCAGGTGATGCTGCGCGGCGACGACGGGATCCTCCGTGAAGAAGCGGCCGTCGCCGGCGTGGGTGTGGATATCGATGAGGCCTGGGCCGACGTACAGCCCCTGCGCGTCGATGATCTCGCAGCCCTGAGGCGGCTCGTGGCTGCGCATCTCGCCAAAGTCGGCGATGCGCCCGTCCTCGATCAGCAGCATGGCCTCGGGGATCAGGTGGTCGCGCATCACCAGTTCCGCGTTGATGATCGCTTTTCTGCTCACGGCGTATCCTTGTCCTTCCTTTGCTCAAGCTCTTTGAGCAACATTAGCCCTTCTGCGGAGATCGTCTCGGCTACGCCGGCGGCGTAGACAGAGCTGCGGGCTTCGTAGCCGCCCTCGTCGTAGGCCTCGCGGGTGGGGAAATAGCCCTCGTAGCCGTTGGTGATGCACATCGGCAGCACCAGGACCCAGCCGGGCGCCTCTTTAAGCGCGCGGCCAATGCCCGTGAACGGCTCTCCGGGGATGCCGAACAGCGCCACATCGCCGATGGCCATCGCGCCAAGCTCGAGCTCAAAAGCGGCCGGCCCGTGTTCGAGGCGGAGCATGCGCTCGGCCTCGGCCACCACGGTGGTCAGCTGCATGCCGCGGAAGGGAATCTCGTCGTCCCGGCCCTCGCGGTGCAGTTGCGCGTAGCGGCGCGCCAGCGGCAGATCCTCGCTGCGCGGCAGGTTGGAGGCCACTTGGACGCGCCTGGCGGCGCAGCGCAGGGAATCTACGGGAACATAGGCGGTTTTGTCGTATACCTGCATCACCGCGCCGGCGATGACGTTGCCGATATGGCGGGCGTGGCCGTAGCCGCGCGCCACGTCGTCGAAGTCGGGGGCAAGGTCGTTCATATCGCCGCCCTGCGGATGCACGTTGACGTGGTTCACGTCGCCCTGCGCGCCGTTGAAGAAGATGCAGCGGCTGCCGGGAAGGGCGCGTTCCACCGCGCGGCGCGCAAGCCCCGGCCAGTCGGCGGAGATGTTTTCGCCGCCAACCACGTCGGGATGATTGCCAAAATTGACCAGTACCAGCGTGTCGCCGCCCTCGCGGTCGAAGCGCAGCACGTTGACGCGCTCGTCCACTTCGCCAATGGGCTCGACGATGTCCGGGTTGCCCACGCCGGGATTGGTCTGTATGCTGCCGTCGCGCATGCGGAAGCGGCGCACAAAGGCCACGTGCGGGGCGTTGCCCACGGCGTATCCCATCCGCGCCGGGCGCAGATCTTCAAAGGCGAAGCGGGCCGCGTCCATCAGGCGATGGGAGAGCAGTTGCGAGTATTCGCGCACCAGCGCGTCCTCGCTGCTTTCGTCCCAGAAAGGGCTGGTGTGCGTGTGCGTGCAGGCGATCAGCACCGCGGCGACCGGCAGCCCCAGCGCTTCGGCGACGCGCTGACGGCAGGCGTCGAATGTGGAGGTCGGGGCCAGGCCGCAGTTGTCGATGCTGAGCAGCACGGCGCGCTCCTCCCCGCACGCAAGCGCCAGCGCGCAGACTTCCAAAGCGTCCAACACGCGCCGCGCATTGCGGGGCACATAATAGCCGGAAATGCCGATGCCCATCATCGGAGTCACGTCGGCGCGGGCAAAACCCGCCTGAAGCTGTCGCATGGATGAGATTGCCTTCCTTTCTGAGACTTGCCGGCGCGGGCGCCGGCGGCGAGGTCTGTTCGCTTGTGAAAGAGAGAAAAGCGATGCGGTCGCGCAGACCGTTTATCATATCGGGAAAATGTTTGTCAGATTCGCGCATAACGCGCGCTTCATTCATCAGGTTCTGTCTATATTATATCGATTTCGATACTATTGTCAAGCGTAAATAGCGCAAAAAATAATGATTTTCCATAAGAACGTTATATTTGGCCAGAATATTTTTGTGCATCGTCAAAAATGCAAAAGAATAGCATCGATTCTTCATTCTATTACTTCCGGAAAAGTAATAAATCGATGCATGTCAAGGCCGCGGAAGATTCACTTCCGTGCAAATATGTTCTTTTTTTACATGCGGGGCGTGCTTTCGCTTTCCATATCGACAAAAAGGAGAAAAATATTGCAGCCGGCCCGCCGCGAAAAGCGATGGGCCGGCTGCAAGCCGCGATGCAGGCGTCAGTCGGGAAGCAGGTTCCTCGTCGAGTAGCGCGGATAGACGTTGTAGGGCTTAAAGCCCTCGGCGTAGGCGACGCCGCACTGATAGCCGCGGTACTTCGAGCAGGTGCGCACCATGTCGGCAAAGTCGATGCCGTCGTGTTCGAACATCCACTTCAGCTGCGATTCGTGGCACTCGAGGGCGCGGATCTTGGTGTCGATCTGCGCGGTGATGTCCACGTAATGCGTGGGCTGGAAACCCACGCCGGCCAGCGTGTCCATGTAGAACACGGGCACGAAGCTGGAAAAAGCCTCGTATTTGCGCGCGCGATGGTGCAGGCCGGAGCAGAAGCTGCCGTTGGTGGCGATGCGGCTGGTCTCGGTATGATCCTGCATGTAGTCATCGGCGTTGTGGGTGATGATGACGTCCGGGCGCACGAAGCGCACCACGTCCGCCATGGCGTCGATCACCGCCGGGTCGTGGCTGTCGACTTCCATATCGTCCACATCGAGGTTGAACACCTTTTTGGCGCCGATGATCTTGCCGGCTTCCTCAGCCTCGCGGGCGCGGATCTCCTTGAGCGGGTCGGGTTCGATCACCACATGCCCCTGGCAGCCGTTGGCCACATGGCACATATAGACGTCCGCGCCCTGCTCCACATACTTGCGCAGCGTGCCTGAGCAGGCGATCTCCAAATCATCGGGATGGCATCCCACGGCCAAAACGATCATAAATATTGCTCCTTTCCTGTCCTCAGCGGGCGATGAGTCCGCCGGCCGCTTCGATTTCCTTCTTCACCAGGCGCACGGAACGGACGGCCTCTTCCAGCGTCGCCACGTCCAGCGGATGATCGCCGCGCACGCCCTCGATGAAGAACTTGAGCTCGTTGTAATAGCCGCCCAGCGAAGAGACGTTGCCGCCAATGTCGTTCTCAGCCTGGAATTCCTCGCCCAGATCGGGATGGAAGGGCTTGCCCTCCAGAGGATAGACGGTCAGGCCGCTCGCGTCATTGATGACGGCAGCGCGCTCGAACTTGACGTGGAAGCCGGCGTTGAAGGGATAGTCGGCAGGATAATCCCAGCCCGCTTCGATGCTCACGCCCACGTCGTTTCCGTAGCCATAGATGGCGTAGATCTGCTGGATGAGGCCGTTGGCGTCGCGGCTGGCCTGCGCCTGCACGCGCTCGGGGTCGCCCAGCAGGTAGCGCACGAAGTCCACGTCGTGCACGTGCATGTCCACGGCCACGCCGCCGCTGTATTCCGGGCGCAGCAGCCAGCCTTCGCTGGACCACTGCGGCAGGGAGCTGAGGCGATGGAACTCGCCGCAGAGGAAGCGGCCATAGGTGCCCGCCGCGCAGACCTGTTTGAGCCAGCGGTATTCGCTCCAGAAGCGGATCACCTGCCCCACCTGCACTTTGGCGCCCGTTTCGCGCTCCGCGGCCAGCAGCTGGTCGAGCTCCTCGTCGCGGACGCAGGCGGGCTTTTCGAGGAACACGGCGCGCCCCTTGTGCATGGCGGCAACGGCGTGCGCGGTGTGCAACTGCGTGGGCAGGCAGATGTCGATCACGTCGACGTCCGCCTCTTCAATGAGCGTCATGCCTAGGCTGTACGCCTGCGCGCCACACTGCTCCGCCAGTTTTTTGGCGTAGTCCGGCCGCACGTCGGCGACCGCCGTCACTTTGACGCCCAGCTCCGCGAGCGCCTGATAGCAGGCGGCGTGCATGCCGCCCATGAAACCACAGCCGATAAGACCAACGCGGATCATGCCCATTCTCCTTTCAGGATCCTGTCCATGGATTTGGAAGTGTTGTAGATGATCTGATCCGAGGCGTGCGCATAGGGCGGAATCATCTCGCCCGCGGCCCAGCCGTCATAGCCGATGTCGGCGAAGGCCTTGCGCACCTCCGGCCAGTTTACGTCGCCGGAGAGCAGATCCACAAAGCAGTTCAGCCCGCCGGGGTTGCGGCGGTAGTCCTTGAAATGCACCTTCTTGATGCGCTTGCCGAGGATGCGGATCCAGTGCTCCGGATGGCCGGCAAACACCACGTTGCCCACGTCGAAGTAGGAACCGACGTATTCGCTGCCGACCCTGTCGATGAAATCGCGCATCTCCAGCGGCGAGAGCAGGAAGCGGTTCCAGACGTTCTCGATGCCGATGTTGACCTTCAGCTCTTCGGCGATGGGCGCGAGGGCGCGCATCTCTTCCAGCGCCCGTTCATAGGCCACGTCGTAGGGCACCGTCGGCCGGTCCGGCACGAATTCCACGGAGACACTGCCGGGGATGACCAGTATGGTGTCCGCGCCCAGCGCCTTGGCGCAGTGCAGTTGGGCCACGGCGGTGTCGTGCGCGCGCTTGCGCTCGTCCGCGTCGTCAGAGGTAAAGGAATGCTCCCAATAGAGGCCGCTGGCCACGCTGGGCAGCCGGATGCCGATCTCCTCCGCGGCGGACTTGAGCTGCGCCAGTTGCGCAGGCGTAGTGTGGGGCGTCAGATCCCCTGCGCCGTCCATCGCCAGTTCGATGCCTTCAAAGCCCGCGTCCTTGGCGATGCGCATGGCTTCCACGCAGCTTTTGCCTACGAACGACCAGTAGCTTATCGACTTTTTCAACCGTACCACCTCTCCTTCAGAATGCGTGCGCATGCTTTTCTGCGCGTATGTTCGCGTATGCTCCAAGCGGGGATTCTACCCCTTCTAAATATAACATTATAGTCTAAACACACAAAAAGTCACTGGATTATCCGCCCTAAGATTTATCATATCGGACAATCTTTTTTAGATATAGATATTTTTGCTTCACTATCCATTTGACATATGCGTCCGCAGGGGGTACAATGAACGCGGATTTGATCCTCGGGGAGGTGTTGGCCATGTTCAGCATGCAGGCGCTCACGCCCCTGTTTTCCGTCACGAAGCTGGTGAACGCGGCCTACTACCAACTGGGGCCGGACTTCCAATGGCCGGGCGAGCGGCACGACTTCTGGGAAGTGGTGTACGTGGATCGCGGCGAGGCCGTCATCACCGCCGAGGAGGAGGAATACACACTTAAGGCCTGGGAGATGGTTTTCCATTGCCCCAACGAGTGGCACAATCTGCGTGCCGCCGAGGGCAAGACCGCTGGCGTCATCGTCATCGCTTTTGTCTGCGACAGCCCCGGCATGGAGGCCTTTCGCCGCCGCGTCATCGCCCTGGGTCCGCAGGAGCGCCAGTGCCTGACGACGATCGTGCGCGAGGCCGAGCGCGCCTACGTCTATTTTGAGAATCGCGCGCCGCACGTCAAGCTCGTCCGCCGCGAGGACGCGCCCCTGGGCGCGGAGCAGGTAATCCGCGCCAATCTGGAGCAACTGTTCATCTACGCCTGCCGCGGGAGTGCCGCCGGGCGCGCCGAAGCGCCGCGGATGAACTCCAACGCCCTCAATCACCATTCGGAGATGGTGGAGCGCACCAAGGGCTTTCTCTACGCCCATATCCACGAGAAGATCACGCTCGCGCGCGTGGCCGCGGAGATCAGCGTCAGCCCTTCGCACCTCAAGCGCGTTTTTCGCGAGCAGACCGGCCAGTCGGTCATCGCCTATCTCACGGATCTGCGCGTGCGCCGGGCCAAGCAGATGATCTGCGATCACCAGTACAACTTCAGCCAGATCGCCGAGGCGGTCGGCTTTGACAGCGTCTACTATTTCTCCGCGCGCTTTAAGAAGTACACGGGCATGACCCCCACGGACTATGCCCGCTCCGTGCGCCGCTGAGCGCGCGTCCACGGCCTTTGCCGGCGCATCCCGACCGCGCCGCAAAAATAGCACTCAGGAAACCATAAAGGAGGCGGATGTACATGAACATGGTCGATACACTCAAAGGCTCGTATTTTTCTGAGATCCTCCCGCAGGGCTGGGATATGCAGAAGATCTACGAATGCGTGTCCAACGATCCGGCGTCGGTCTATGACCGGCAGAGCTTCTGGAACGAGGGCTTCGCGCCGGTGAAGTGCACCAATCTCGAGGAGTTTGGCGCCTACATGGGGCACGAGATCGCCCTGCAGATCCGCAAAACCCGCGACGAGGGCCGCAAGCTGATCCTCATCCTTCCCGTCGGCCCGATGGGGATGTACAAGTGGGCCGTCTACTTCCTCAAGGAGTGGAACGTGGACTGCAAGCACGTCTACGGCTTCAATATGGACGAGTGGGCCGACGCCGAGGGAAACACCGTGCCCGCTTCTGAGAAGGCCGCTTTCCAGAACGCCATGACCAGCGCGTTCTACGGCCCGCTGGGCGAGCTGAGCGTGCCCGAGGCGCAGCGCAATTTCGCCACCAAGGACAATCTTCCCACCTATCCAGAGAAGATCGCCGCCCTCAAGGCTGAAGGCGCGAAGCAGGTGCTGGTCTACGGCATCGGCCGTATGTGCCACATCGCTTTCTGGGAGCCGCACTTCGCCGCGGAGTATCCGACCGTCGAGGCCTGGAAGGCCGCGCCCTATCGCATCGGCGCCCGCCTGCATCCCTTCACCATCGAGCAGAACGCCATCACCTCGTTCCGCTCCTCCTGGCCGCTGATCCCCTGCTATGCCAACACCATCGGCCCCGGCATCATCTTCGGCTCCGATTACGCCATTGGCGGCGCGGACGGCGTGCTCTCCCGCGGCATGCAGTGGCAGGGCATGAGCTTCTGGATGACGCTGCGCTACGGCCCCTGCAAGCAGGTCACCTCCAGCTGGATTCCCACCATGCCCGGCAAGCTGTTCTTCATGGAAGAACTGGCCGGCCCCCTCTGCGCGGATACCAACTGATCGAAAGACGCCAAAACGACGGCCCGCCCCGAGTTTCTCTCGGGACGGGTCGTTTTCATCTCCCGCCGCTCACAGCGCGCGGTGGTTCAGGCGTTCGCCGACCGCTCCGCCCGGATGAATGAGGGCGAACTGGCTGGCCTGATAGCCGGTCTCCTCAATCAGCGCCGCCTGCAAGGCATGAAAGATCATGCACAACGCCGTGGTGCTGGTGGTGCCCTGCATGTTGTATTTGTCGGTCTCGCGGTTGACGTGCTGCTTGAGCACCACGTCGGCCTGCTCCGCCAGCGGCGAGGAAAGGTTCTCCGTCACCGTGATGATGCCCACGCCCTTGGTCTTGCAGATGTCCGCGATCGGCAAAAGCTCCTTCGTCTTGCCGCCGCGCGAGGCCAGCAACATCACGTCGCCGCGCTGCAAAAAGCCCGTCGCCCCATGCACGGCCTCCGCCGGGGAAATGAAGCGCGCCGGCCGCTCGATGCAGCACATCAGGTGGGCAAAGTGTTGGCAGGCGATGCCGGAATGCCCGCAGCCGGCCGCGCCGATGCGCGGAGCCGCGGCCAGCATCTCCACCGCGCGGGAAAACGCCTCGTCGTCAAAGAATTCCAGCATCTCGCGGATGCAGTCCGCCTCGATGCCATAGGCCGCGCGGGCGGCGGCCAGAGATGCGGATTGGATCATGCCCCTGCTCCTTTCGCGGGCGAAAGCGCCCGATCCTCGTTCTGGGAAGCTGTCTTCGCGGTTGCGGGCCCCGGCCGCCATCAAAGGCCCGGAAGGCCGGCCCTCGCGCTTATTATAGAGCAGAGAGCGCGCGCATGTCAAGTATACATCATTCAAAACAACAAAAATAGAAAAATATTGTTGACCATAATGTATTTTTTGAAAGAAATAGAAAAATGATATTGACATTTTCACCCGTATACTGCTATAATGGCCATGGATGATTTTTGTTTTAGAAAGTGAGGCGCGCTTATGAAGCAGGGATGCGGCATCCGGCCCCCGTTTTTTGAGATTGGCCCGAAGTCCTATCTGTACGGACAGGACGTGATCGACCTGGCCATGGCCGCGGACGCGGCGGCGGAGAAGTACGACGTCGACATCATCTTTACCACGCCGGTGGTGGAGATCGCGCGGGTGAAGGCCGCCACGAAGCGCATCCACGTCTTCGCCCCGCACATGGACCCCCTGCGCCCGGGCCGGGGCCTTGCCGACACGCTGCCGGAATCGCTGGTGGCCGCCGGCGCCGAGGGCGTGATGCTCAACCACTGCGAAAAGCCGCTGGGCATCGCCGTTTTGCGCGAGACCATCCAGCGGGCGAAGGAAGTGGGCCTGACCACCATCGTCTGCGCCGATTCCTGCACGGAAGCGAGCATGATTGCCATGCTCGGGCCGGACATCATCGTCGCCGAGCCTTCGGAACTGATCGGCACGGGCGTGTCCTGCGGCCCCGAATACGTCGAGGCGGCGACACGGGCGGTCAAGAGCGTCAATCCCGACATACTGGTGCTCACCGCCGCCGGCATCGCCAACGGCGAGGATGTCTACAATACCATCATGGCCGGCGCGGACGCCACGGGCTCTTCTTCCGGCGTGGCCAAGGCGGCCGATCGCGCCGCGATGGTCGATGAAATGATCTCCGCCGTGCGCCGCGCATGGGACGAGCGCGCGGCCAGGGCATAAACAGACCAAGAGAAAAGCGAGGGAAAACAGATGGATTTCAAAGTGGTACAGAAAGAGATCGAGTTGCAGTCCCGGGGCTGGATCCCCACCTTTCACGACATTTCCCGCGAAGTGATGGAGATCGTCGAGGAGTCGGGCGTCAAAAATGGCGTCTGCACCGTCGTCTCCCACCACACCACCTGCTCCGTGATGATCCAGGAGTGCTCCCACGATATCGACTCCTTCGATATTGAGTATCTCCAGCACGACCTGCTCGACATCATGCGCAAGATGATCCCCGACTTTGCCGAGGAGCATCAGTACCGCCATCCCGGCCCCATCCACACCCAGTTTGGCCGCTACGTCAACGAACCGGGCGACTACACCTCCATGAACACCGACGGCCATCTGCGCAGCGTCTTCTTCGGCCGCAGCGAGAGCATCACCATCAAGGATGGCAAGCTCGACGGCGGCGAGTTCGCCCACATCTACTTCATCGACTGGGATCACGTGCGCGCCCGCCATCGCCAGGCCAACGTCACCGTCATGGGCACGACCGAGGACGTGGGCGACCGCAAGTTCCACGGCGGCGTCACTGTGAACACGCTGCGCAAGTACACCGATGAGGAAAAGGCGGACGACGTCCACTACACGCTGCAGCTCCAGGCCAGAAAGTACGAAAAGGAATAAGCGGGAAACTTTTCCCGGCGCGGCCTTTCCGCCCCCGCGCGGAAGGCCGCCGGTCTTTTCTCCGCTTTTGCGGTAAAGGGACGATATCGGCCCGGCGAACGGGACCCCGCCATTGGGTCGGAGCCTGTGCCGGGCCGCCTTCGTCGCTTTATCGCTTCATCACGACGAAAAGGAGCGAGACCATGGCTTACAGCTCGCTGAAGATCGACCTTCGCAGGGATCGCATACTCGAGATGCTTCGGCAGGAAGGCAGGGTTTACGTCTCCCGGCTCAGCCAGCAGTTGGGGGCCACGCCCGTGACCATTCGCAACGATCTCTCCGTTCTGGAGCGCGACGGGCGCTTGCAGCGCGTGCCGGGCGGTGCGGTGCCGCTCGCACGCGCCGCAGAGGCGCAGACAGTGGGGGAGGTGCACGCCGCGGAAAAGCGCGCCATCGCCGCGCGCGTGGCGGAGATGGTGCGTGACGGCGACCGGCTGATGCTCAATTCCGGTACGACCACGCTGGCCGTGGCCGAGGCTCTCAGGGCGCGGCGAGGGTTGCACATCGTCACCAACGCCATCGCCGTGGCGCAGTTGCTGGGCGCGGAGCCGTCTTTCCGCGTGCTGCTGCTTGGAGGCGCCATCAACGTTCCCTATGGCTTTCTCACTGGCGGTGACGCGCAGGAGCAGCTTGGCCGTTATCAGGCGGACTGGGCGGTGTTGGCCGTGGACAGCGTCAGCGCTGCGGGCGGCGTTACCACCTATCACCCGGAGGAAGCGATCCTCAACCGCCTGATGATCGACCGCTCACACCGAACGCTGATCGTCGCCGACCATAGCAAGATCGGGCGCGCCGGTTTCGCGCAGTTCCATGCGGCGGACGCGGACGTCGCCCTCGTCACCGACGCGCAGGCGCCGGAGGCGGAACGGCAAAAGCTGAAAAAACAGGGCGTTGAGATTATTCTCGCCTGAAAGACCGAAGGAGGGAATGCGCATGGCGTGCGAGCGCTGCTATGTGGGGATTGACCTGGGTACAACCAACGTCAAAGTTGCCGTCTATGATGAAAACATGTCTCTGGCCGCGCGGGAGAGCCTTCCCGTGCGCTACGAGCGCGAGGGCGCGCGCGTGGAATTTGATGCCGACGCCTACGTCGAGGGACTGCTCGACCTGCTCAGGGGCGCGCTTGCCTCTTGCGGCGCGCGTTCCATCGCCGCGCTGGCGCTGACGGGTCAGGCGGAGTCGCTGGTGGCGCTCGGCGAGGACATGCGGCCTGTGATGAACGCCATCTCCTGGATGGACGAGCGCTCTACGGAAGAATGCGCGATTCTGGCGGAGGCGTTTCCCGAGCGGCGCGTCGAGGAAGTTACCGGCCAGATGGGCGTGCTGCCCACCTGGCCCGCCAGCAAGATCCTCTGGCTGCGCCGCCATCGCCCGGAGCTGTTCGCCGCCGTCCATAAATATGCGCTTATCAAGGACTATGTGGCCTACCGCCTCACCGGCCGCCTCTGCGCCGACTGTTCCGTCGCCACGTTCACACTCTATTTCGATATTTTTGAAAAACGCTACTGGCCGGAAATGCTGGACTTTCTCGGCATCGACGAGGCGCAGCTTCCGCCGCTGGTGGAGCCGTGCAGCGCGCTGGGCGAGATGCTGCCAAATGTAGCCGTGCGCCTGGGTATCGCGCCCGGGGCGCGTGTGAACGCCGGCACGCTCGACCACTTCGCCGGTATGATCGGCACGGGCAACGCCCGCGTCGGCGCGCTGACCCTCTCCACCGGCACGGTGATGGCGCTGGCTGCCATGAGCGCTGAGCCCGCCCCGCGGGGCGGCGGCGTCGCCATGCACTACGGCTTTTTGCCCGATACGCACGTGATGCTCAGCGTGGTGGAAAGCGGCGGCGTCAGCCTCGAGTGGTTCCGGCAAACGTGCATGCCGGGCGTGGACTACGCGCGCATCAACGAGGTGCTCGCCGCCCGCGGCGCAAACTCTCTGATCTTCCTGCCCTATATCGCCGGCGTCAACGCCCCGGATTTTGATCAGGACGCCGTCGGCGTCTTCTGGGGCCTGCGCCAGGAGCACGACGCCTTCGACATGGCCCGTGCCGTCATGGAGGGCGTGGCCTTCGCCCTGCGCAAAAACTGCGATTATATCGCCGCCAGGGGCACGCCTCTGCGCGAGATCCTGGCCACCGGCGGCGGCGCGAAGAGCCCCGTCTGGTGCCAGCTACAGGCCGACGCCACCGGGCTTCCGGTGCTGGTGCCCGAGGAACGCGAGGCCGCCTGCCTGGGCGCGGCCATCGTCGCCGCCGTCTCCGACGGGCGCTTTGCCAGCCTTGAGGAGGCGATGGCCGCCTGCGTGCGCATCGTCCGCCGTTACGAGCCGCGGCCCACGCCGCAGAGCGAGGAAAAGTATCGCCTGTTTTGCCGCCTCGACGCGGCCGCGCGGCCCGCGAACCTCGGCCTATGAGGCTGTAAGTACCTTCAGCGCGCCAGACGAGACGCTTTGCGCCGCCGTCCGGCGCGCTTTTTGAAACGACAATGGTAAAATCATGGTTGCGCCGCGCTGCCGCAGCGGCGCTTTTTGCCGGTTTCTTACAATATAAATGGCGCTTTCTCCGCTCGATTTAAGAATTACACAGCCATGACAATTACAAAGTTATCCCCCTCAAATCTTTACCCATCCAAGAAAATTTCCAGATTCGACCCTTACCGGCGTTTGCTATCCTCTTCCCGGACCCAAATGAAAGAAGAGGTGTACAAAATGAAGAGACTGTTTGCTGCCCTTCTGGCGTTGGCGCTGCTGGTGTGCGCCGTGCCCGCGATGGCTGAGGAAGCCGCTCCCGCTGCGCCGAAGTACGTGTTCATGTTCATCGGCGACGGCATGGGCAACCCCCAGGTGACCGCCACCCAGTACTACCTGGGCGCGCTGGAGAATCCCGATTCCGAACTGCCCGCTCCCGCGGCGCTCTCCTTCACCGGCTTTGAGAACGTCGGCCTGATGACCACCTACGACGCTTCCTCCTTCTGCCCGGACTCCGCTTCCACCGCCACCTCCATGGCGTCCGGCAACAAGACCCTCTCCGGCGTTTTGAACTACAACGTTGACCTCACCGAGTCCTTCAAACTCATCACCGAGTACGCCAAGGAAGCCGGCAAGAAGGTCGGCGTCATCTCCAGCGTGTCTCTTGACCACGCTACCCCCGCGGCCTACTACGCCAAATCCGAGAGCCGCAACGAGTACTACAACATTGCTCTGCAGGGCGTGACCGGCACGACGCTGGACTTCCTGGGCGGCGGCACGTTCCTCCAGCCTGACGGCGAGGACGGCGCGCAGGACAACCTGTTCACGCTGGCCGAGGAAAACGGCTTCACCGTGGTGGATACCGCTGATGAATACGCCGCGCTGAGCAGCGAGAGCGGCCGCACGCTGGCCATCAACCCCACCATCGCCGAGGATTCCGCGATGCTGTATGAGATCGACCGCATCCGCCACGCCGCTGAGGGCGAAGAGAGCATGTCTCTGGCCGACATGGTCAAGGCCGGCATCACCGTGCTGGACAACGAAGAAGAAGGCTTCTTCCTCATGACCGAGGGCGGCAAGATCGACTGGAGCTGCCACGCCAACGATGCCAAGACCAGCATCATGGACACCATCGCCCTCTCCGACGCCGTGCAGGTGGCCATCGACTTCGCCGCCGAGCATCCGGAAGAGACGCTGATCATCGTCACCGCCGACCATGAGACGGGCGGCATGACCATCGGCTTTGCCACCACCGCTTACGACACCCACTTCAACTACCTCGAGAACCAGACCATCTCCTGGGTGCAGTTTGACGATGTGATCAACGAACTGCGCGCCAACGAGGCCACCTTTGAAGACGCTCTGGCTGAGATCGAGAAGTACTACGGCCTGACCACCACCGAGGGACAGGATCTCACCCTCACCGAGGCGGAGATCGAGAGCCTGAAGGCTGCCTTCGAACTGAGCATGCTGCCCGCGGAAGAACGCGTGCTGGGCGACGAGGAAGCCCTGCTCTACGGCGGCTACGAGCCCCTGTCCATGGCGGTCTGCCACATCATCAACAACAAGGCGGGTCTGTCCTTCACCTCCTACGCGCACACCGGCCTTCAGATTCCCGTGTACGCGATGGGCGTGGGCGCCGAGAACTTCGCCGGCCTCTACGACAACACCGACATCTTCACCAAGACCATGGCGGCCATGGGCCTCCAGGCGGATGCGTAAGATGTAAAAAACGCTTCGCGGGCTGCCCCAGCGGGCAGCCCGCTTTCCTTGCGCGGGGCGGGAGAAATGCGTCTTGCCGCGCAAAAATGGCCGGAAGTGGCGCAGATGCCCTTTCTGATCGCCATACAGCCATTTTTATGGCACTATATCCCTATATACTGCCGCGGGCGGCGGCGCGTGAGCAACGGAGGTCCGTATGAAAAAACTTGGCAAGAAGTCCCGGTCCAACCTGATCTTTTCGCTGGTGATGCTGGTCGTCTGCGGCCTGTTGTGCCTCATTCCCGAGGCCTTCACCAATCCCTCCTCGGCCATCCCCCGCGAGAGGGTGCGCATTGAGAGCGTGGACAACACCCAACTCTATCCGCTGGGCATCGTCTACTCCGGCTCGCAGAACTGCGAGATCACCGTGCTGACCGGCGAATACGCCGGCGAGAGCGCGATGGCCTACAACTACCAGAACTCGGCGCTGGACAAGGACAAACTCTTTGAGGCCGGCGACACCGCCTACGCCATGGTGCAGATGGGCGCAAACGGCCTCACCGTCACGCTCATCGACCACTACCGCGCCGGCGTGGAGGGCTGGATCTTCGCCGCTCTCGCCCTCGCCCTCATCGCCGTGGGCGGCGCCGTGGGCTGCGGCGCGCTGGTGTCGCTGGTGTCCAGCGTGGTGATGGTCTGGAAGCTGCTCATCCCGCTTTTGTTGCGCGGCGTCGATCCCATCCTCGCCTCGTTCGTCACCGTGCTCGTGCTCACTGTCATCATCGATCTCCTGGTGGCGGGGTGGACGAAGAAGTGTCTGGTGGCGCTCACCGGCTCGTTGATGGGCACGCTGCTCACCTGCGTGCTGGCCATCATCTTCACCAATGTGCTCAAACTCGACGGCGGCGACACGCCTTACATCGTGCCGCTGCTCTCGCAGTCGGCCATGACCATCGACCCCAAGGCGCTGTTCATCGGCATGGTGTTCATCGCCAACGCCGGCGCGCTGATGGATTTGAGCATGGACGTGGCCATCTCCTGCGAGGAGATCGTCTACCACCGCCCGGACATCACCCGCGGCGCGCTGCTCAAGAGCGGCATCTCCATCGGTCGCGGCGTGCTGGGCACGCAGACCACCACGCTGATGCTGGCCTATTCCGGCAACTACCTGTCCATGCTGATGTATTTCGCCGGACAGGGCACGCCGGTGATGGACGTGCTCAACCTCAAGTACGTCTCCAGCCAGCTGATGAACGCGCTGGTGGGCAGCTTTGGCCTGGTGGCGGTGACGCCGATGACCGCCCTCGCCGCCTCCGTGCTCTACACCCGCCAGGGCCGCAAGGAACTGGCTCAGGCGGAAGCGCCGGCCGCGACGGAAGTGTGAAACTGAAAGATACCCCACGGAGGGCCCCGCGCCCTCCGCTTTTTCTTTCCCGCGAAAAAAGGTTTACAGGAGCGCCCGGAACGTGGTATACTGCAAATTGGAGAACCGGGGGTGTAATATATGGAAAAGATTCGCACAACCGTGCGCGTGGCGGGCAAGGATTACACCATTGCCAGCTACGATCCGGAGGCGCATGTGCAGCGCGTCGCCGCCTATGTCGACCGCAAACTCAACGAACTCTCCGCGGCCACGCGGCTGCCGCAGGCGCAGCTTTCCGTGCTGGCGGCGCTCAACATCGCCGACGATATGCTCAAGGCCCACGACGAGATCACCCGCCTGCGCCGCGAACTGATGGAGACGCAGCAAAAACTCGAGGCGGCGCGCAAATGAGCGAACTGCTCGCCCCCGCCGGGGGCATGGAGGCGCTGATCGCCGCGGTGCAGAACGGCGCGGACGCGGTCTATTTCGGCGCGCGCCTGTTCAACGCCCGCCGTGGCGCGGACAACTTTGGCGAAGACGGCCTCAAGGAGGCGGTTTTCTATTGCCATGCCCGCGGCGTGCGCGCGCACGTGACGCTCAATACCCTCGTGCGCGATGGCGAGATGGCGGCGCTGGAAGCGCAGATTTGCGAGATCGCCGAGGCCGGGGCGGACGCGGTGATCGTGCAGGATCTGGGCGTGGCCGCCCTCGTGCGGCGGATGGCGCCGGGGCTTTCTCTGCACGCCAGCACGCAGATGGCCGTGCACGACCGGCAGGGCGTGGAATACCTGCGCGATCACGGCTTTGACCGCGCGGTGCTGGCGCGGGAGATGCCGCTTGCCGAGATCGAACAATGCGCCGGGCTCGGCGTGGAGTTGGAGGCCTTCTGCCACGGGGCGCTGTGCGTGTGCTGCTCCGGGCAATGCCTGTTTTCCAGCCTCGTGGGCGGGCGCAGCGGCAATCGCGGCATGTGCGCGCAGCCCTGCCGCCTGCCCTATCGCCTGGGCGAGGCGCGCGGCTATTTGCTTTCCCCGCGCGACATCATGCTGCTGGATGAATTAAAGGCCATGGAGCGGGGCGGGGTCTGCTCCTTCAAGATCGAGGGGCGATTGAAGCGGCCTGAATACGTGGCCGTGGTCACGTCCGTCTACCGCCGCGCCCTCGACGGCAAGCCCATTTCCGCGGAGGACCGCGAGGCGCTTTTGCAGATTTTCAACCGCGGCGGCTTCAGCCGCGGCTACCTGCGCGATATGAACGACGCGGAACTGATGTGCCCCGAGCGGCCCAACCACATGGGCGCGCTGGTGGGGACGGGCGGCGTTCTCCGGCGCGATGTGGACGCGGAGGATGCGCTGGCGGAGCGCCGGGGCGATGCAGAGCGGCCGGTAAAGCTGCAGGGGCGCGCCGGTGCGCGCGTCTCCGTGCGCGGCGATATTTACCGCCTCGTGGACGCGGCGCAGATGCGCGCGGCGCGGGAAAGCTATGCCCATGAGCGCCGCTTGACGCATTTGACGGCGCAACTGACGCTGCGCGTGGGCGAACCCATGCGCCTGCGCGTCTCGGATGGAAAGCACGTGTTTGAAGCCGTCGGCGAAGAGACGCAGGCGGCGCGGAACAAACCGCTGGACGCTTCCCGCGTGCGCGAACAGCTGCAAAAGACCGGCGGCACGGTCTATGTGCTGGACGCCATCGACCTCGATGCGGACGAAACGGCCTTTGCCGCCGCTTCGCAGCTCAACGCCCTGCGCCGCGCGGCGCTGGAGGGAATGACGGCGGCGCGCGTTTCCGCGTTCGCGCCGGAAAAAAGCGTATATGCGGCAAAGCCTTTGCCCGCGCCGCGCCCGGAGGCGGCGAAGACGCGCCTCATCGCCCGCTCCGACCGGCCGGAAATCCTGCTGGCGGCGCGGGAAGCGGGTGCGGACGAATTGGCGCTCGACCCCTGCGACTGGCGGCGGGAGGCTTTGGACGCCTGCCTTGCCGCGCTGGGCGGGGAGCGCTTCTCCCTCGTCCTGCCCGCCGTGGCCAACGCGGATGTCTTGGATGGCGTACACGCATGGGCGCGGGCGCACAGGGAGCGTCTCACGGCGGTCTACGCCGCCAACGTCGCCCATCTGGGCATGGACTGGGGCGTGGAGATGCGCGGCGATTTCGCCCTCAACCTCTTCAATTCCCGCGCCGTGGACGAGGCGGGGCTTGCGCGCTACATGCCCTCCCTGGAACTGACGGCGCGGCAGATGGCGGACATGCCCGGGGAAAAGGAACTGCTCATCTGGGGCCGCGCGCCGCTGATGCGCCTGCGCCACTGTCCGCTGCGCGCGGCGCATAAACTGCCCGGCCCGCACGATGCCTGCCGCCGCTGCGACCGCGCCGGAGAACCCATTGACGGCATGGCGCTCATCGACCGGCGCGGCGCGGCCTTCCCGCTGCGGCGCGTGGCCTCGGACGGCGGCTGCGTGGTGGAGGCGCTCAACAGCGTGCCGCACTGGTTGCTGCCCAAATTCGAACGCCTCTGCGCCTGCTCGGGCTGGGTGCTGATGCTGCGCGCGGGCGAGCTGGTCCAGGAGATCGTCTCCGCCTGCCGCGCCGCCATCGATGGCAGGGACGCGGACCTTGCGCCCCTTGCCGGCATGCAAACGACCACAGGACACGATTTCCGCGGCGTGGAGTGACGCGGCGGGGCAAAATAAACATCCGGACGACCTCCGGGGAGTGAAAGCGATGCAAGAAAGAAACCTGCGCGTACTGGAATATCCCAAGATACTCGAACGGCTGGCCGCCATGGCCATGACCGAGCCGGGCAAGGCCGCGGCGCGGGCGCTGCGCCCCTCGGGCGACATAAATGAAGTGCGCCGCCTGCAACAGGAGACGGAGGAGGCGCTGTCCGCCTACGCCTACCACGGCGGCTCGCCGATGGCTTATTTCAGCGACGTATCCGAATACCTGCAACTTGCCAAAGTCGGCTCCACGCTCTCGATGAAGGCGCTTTTGACCATCGCCGAGGGCCTGCGCGCGGCGCGCACGGTGCGCAACGCTCTGGTCAGCGACCGCGAGGACACGCGCACGCTCTCCGCCATCGCCTCGGAACTGGCCACGAACCGGCCCTTGGAGGAAGAAATTTTCAACGCCATACTCTCCGAGGACGAAATGGCCGACCGCGCCAGTCCGGAACTCTACGACATCCGCCGCCGCCTGCGCGCCCTCAACGACCGCGTGCGCGACCGGCTCAACGCCATCATCCGCTCCTCGTCCCTGCAAAAGTACTTGCAGGACGCCATCATCACCATGCGCAACGGGCGCTACGTCATCCCCGTGCGCGCCGACAGCCGGCAGTTCGTGCCGGGTCTGGTACACGACCAGTCCGGCAGCGGCTCGACGCTATTCATCGAGCCGGCGGCGGTCGTGGAGGCCGGCAACGAGATCAAGCAGTGGACGCTCAAGGAGCGGCAGGAGATCGACCGCATCCTCGGCGAGTTCACCGACCGCGTGGCCCCGGACGCCGACCTCTACCGCCACAACATCGAAGTGCTGGCAAATCTGGACATGATCTTTGCCCGCGCCGCCCTCGCCCGCGAGATGCGTGCCGCGCCGCCGAAGATCAACGAGGAGGGCCGCGTCAACCTCATGCGCGCCCGCCATCCGCTCATCGACCCGGAAAAGGTCGTGCCCTCCACCCTGTGGATGGGCGGCGAGTTCACCACGCTGGTCATCACCGGCCCCAACACCGGCGGCAAGACGGTGACGCTGAAGACCGTGGGGCTGCTTGCCCTGATGGCGCAGTCCGGCCTGCAGATCCCCGCCGCCTATGGCAGCGAACTGCCCGTGTTCGACGAGGTGTTCGCCGACATCGGCGACGAGCAGTCCATCGAGCAGTCGCTTTCCACCTTTTCCTCGCACATGACCAACATCGTCGCCATTCTGCAGGCGGTCACGCCCCAGTCGCTGGCGCTGTTTGACGAATTGGGCGCGGGCACCGACCCCACCGAGGGCGCGGCGCTGGCCATGGCCATTCTCGAACACCTGCTTTCCATGAAGACGACCACGCTGGCCACCACCCATTACAGCGAACTCAAGGCCTTCGCCCTCTCCACGCCGGGGGTGGAAAACGCCTCCGTGGAGTTCGACGTGGAGACGCTCCGGCCCACCTACCGCCTCTCCATCGGCGTGCCGGGCAAGTCCAACGCCTTTGAAATTTCCCGCAAACTGGGCCTGCCGGACTTCCTCATCCAGAAGGCAAGCGAGCACCTCACCCGCGACCAGATACGCTTTGAGGACGTCATCGCCGGGGCGGAGTACCACCGCCAGATCGCCGAAAAGGAGCGCCGCCTGGCCGAGGAAGCGCATCAGGAGACGCAGAAACTGCGCGACGAGGCGGAAAGGCTGCAAAAGCAGATCGAGAGCCGCCGCGAAACGGAGATCAAAAAGGCCAAGGAGGACGCCCGGCGCATCCTGCAAAAGGCGCAGCGCGACGCCGAACAGGTCATTTCCGAACTGAAGCGCAAGAGCGCCGCCACCGTGAAGGAACACGAACTGCACAACCTGCGCGCGCAATTGCAGGACGCGCTCGACGCCAACACGGAAACCATCCAGCCCGCCAAGGCGGACGAGGCCGGCGCGCCCGCGGACATCCGCCCCGGCGACAGCCTCATGCTCCTTACGCTCAACACGCGCGGCGAGGCACTGACCGCGCCGGACAACAAGGGCGAACTGACCGTGCAGGCCGGAGCGCTGAAGCTCAAGGTCAACGTGCGCGACGTGCGCCGCGCCGCGCCGGAAAAGCCAGAAAAGCGCCGCCCCACGCCGGGCAAAGTCGCCGCCATCGCGCCCCGCGCCGTGGAAACGGAGTGCGACGTGCGCGGCATGACGCTGGAGGAAGCCATCCTCGCCGTGGACATGTTTCTGGACGGCGCGACGCTCAACCGCCTGAAAATGGT
>DSLFR04102__coassemble_613_pt1 | contig 30678 bp, 28 predicted proteins | sample DSLFR04102__metabat2_low_PE_033 | metagenome-assembled genome bin DSLFR04102
TGGCGCAGGATGAGCTGGCGCGAAGGAAACAGGCCGGCCGTTCGCATCACGGCACGAGCTGCTTTGCAGGAAAGCTCGTCTGCGGCTGCTGCGGCGGCCTTTACGGCAGCAAGGTTTGGCATTCCACGGACAAGTACCGCCGCGTCATCTGGCAGTGCAACGGGAAATTCAAGGGAAAGGAAAAGTGTGATACGCCGCACCTGACCGAAGAAGCCATCCAGCGGAAATTCCTTGCGGCGTTCAATGAACTGCTTGAAAACAGGGATTTCATCCTTGAGGATACGAAAGAACTGATAGTGCGCCTGACGGATACGTCTGACCTCGAAGAAGAAGCCGCGCACCTGCGCAACAAAATGGCGGGTATTTCACAGAGCGTCCGCGCGCTCATCGACCGCAATGCCAGAAGCGGCGTTGACCAAAACGAGTATGAACGCGAATATCAGGGGATGACGGAGCGATTCGCGGAACTGGAAAAGAGGCTGAAGGGCATAGAGGCAGAGTGCGACAGGCGCAGGATACAGCACAGCGCCATGGGAAACTTCCTGAAAGCACTGAAATCCACCCAAGCGCCCATCGCCGATTTCACGCCCCAGCTCTGGAACGCGCTGGTGGAAAAGGCCACCGTAAACGCTGACGGCAGCATGGTCTTCACCTTCAGGAACGGCGTGGATATCTGGCAAAAGGCATAGATGCAAACGATTTGGCGAAATTCCGAAACGATTCCGCGAAAATACATTTCGCCAAATCGTATCGACACAATTTGGCGAAATGCTCAGGCGGGGTAAAATGAACCGGCGCAGACAGAGACTTTTTCCGCCTGCGCCGGATTTTCTATATAAAGCAGCGTCGTTCGAACCATACAATTCCGCGAAATACCCCGAGAAACCCCTTGCCACAGGCGCTTTCTGCCCCGATGGGGTAAAAAAACTCCCTACCAGCCTTGTATCAAAAGCCGGTAGGGAATCTGGCACCTCCATGGGGACTCGAACCCCAGTTTTCGCCGTGAGAGGGCGACGTCTTAACCGCTTGACCATGGAGGCTTATTGGCAGCCGAACTAGGATTCGAACCTAGAATGAACGAGTCAGAGTCGTTAGTGTTACCGTTACACCATTCGGCTATCTGTCAGCCGAACGCGGCGCGTCCGGTCAACGAGTGATATTATATCGAATCCGCAGGCGCTTGTCAACCCCTCAAGAGCCTTTTTTTCGGGTTTTTCCATTTTTTTACGAGATATGGCGTTGATATGGGCCTATAAATTAAATGTTGGTAAATGGCGAAAAGGGGATTGCAAATGCCCGCTGTTCGAGATAAAATTAGAATAACTGAGGTTTCGTACAATTCAGCATGAGAGAGGCGATTTGCATGAAAGCGGTGAACATCAAACTGAGTCTGGCCGAGAACGTCAAGACGTTCGTCAACATCGCAAGCCGTTATCCCTACGATATTGACCTGCGCGTTGGACGGCATGTGGTGGACGGCAAGTCCATTCTGGGTATCTTCAGTTTGGATCTCTCCAAGCCCATTACGTTGGAAGTGTATGCTGACAACTGCGAGGACCTGATGGAGGAGATCAAGCCTTTCATCATTGGCTGACAAAGCGGTCGCGCATCGCGCAAAGGCGCAACGCCCCGGGCAAATCGCCCGGGGCGTTGTGTTTTGCGGAAACGCTTAAAACAGCAAAAGATCGTGGGCGACGGGCGTATAAAACATTTCCCGCACGCGCCGGGGCGAATTGGTCTGGGCAAGGATCCACATCAGCTTGGTCACGGTGGCTTCCAGCGTCATGTTGTAGGCCTCGATGACGTCGTACCGCTCCTTGACGCGCACGCCCACCTGATAAACGCCCAAATCGCTGCCTTCAAAGGGCACCTGTGTGGTGACCACCAGCGTCTTGCCGGCGGCGTTCCAGCGCTCGATGGCGGTCAGGAATTCCTCGTCGCCATAGCAGGGCACACCGCCCACGCCGAAGCTTTCGATGATCAGCGCGTCGATGCGCGATTCGAGAAAGTCAAAAATGTCCGCCGACGTGCCCGGCACCAGCTTCAGGTCGAATACGCGCTCATTGAGTTCACGGAAGAAGCTGGGGCGGGGCTGCATTTCCGGCTCGTAGAAATAGCGCAGCACGCGGCCGTCCCGCAGAACGGCAAGTTCAGGATAATCGACGCTCTGAAAGGCGTTCATGCTCTTGGTGCGCATCTTGCGGGCGCGCGTGCCGGCGATGACCCGGCCGTCAAAGACTACGCATACGCCGTGCGAACGTGCGTCCGAGGCATAGCAGAAAGCGTCCAACAGGTTCCTGCGGGCGTCGGTATCCTCGGTGTAAATGGATTTTTGCGCGCCGGTGAGCACGATGGGCTTGATCGAACGTTGCACCAGATAGCTGAGCGCCGCGGCGGTGTAGGCCAGCGTGTCGGTGCCATGGGTGACGACGAAACCGTCGAAACGGTCGTAATTTTCCTCGATGCAGGCTTCGATCTGCAACCAGTGCTCAGGACGCATATTCGTAGAATCCAGATCGAAGAGCTGGCGGCTCTCCACGCGGCAGACATCGGCAAGCCCCGGCGCGCATGCGAGGATTTCCTCAGCGCTCATAAGCGGAGCCAAGCCCTGCTGCGTGGGCTTCGAGGCGATGGTGCCGCCCGTGGCGATCATCAGTATGTCTTTCAAAGCCTTCACCTCCTGATATTATAATCCATTCGTCTCCGCAGCAGAGAACTCCTGCCGGGATGTTAAAAATTGCCGGGGAGGGCATTCATTTCCTATATAGAAAAAATCGCCTGACTTGTAAATTTACATGGGACATGCTATACTTGTCGCCAGCAAGCATCGATAATGGAGTGGAGCGCCTTGATCACGACCGTATGCCTCAATCCCAGCATCGACCACATGCTGGTCATCGACGGCTTTGCCTACGGTGGTCTTAACCGCGTGCGAGATTCGCGCTACGATGCCGGCGGCAAGGGCCTCAACGTTGCCGTGACGGCCTCTGCGCTGGGCGCGGAAGCGGAGTGCGCGGGCTTTATGTTCAAGGAGAGCGCGCGCCTGTTTGAAACGCGCCTGCGCAAGAGCGGCACGGCCTATGATTTCGTCTGGCTGGACGGCAGCGCCCGCACCAACCTCAAGGTCTTCGACCGCGAGCGCGGCGTGGTGACGGAATTCAACGAATCCGGCCGCCAGGTGGGGCGGGCAGACCTGGAGCGCATGACGGAACTGGTCGAGCACCGGGCCGCGCGCGCGGATTTCCTCGTGCTGTCCGGCTCCCTGCCGCCGGGTTGCCCCGCGGACTACTACGCCCGCCTCCTGCGCGCCGCGCAGGGCAAAAAATGCCGCTGCGTGCTGGACGCGGATGGCGCGCCGCTGCGCGAGGGCCTCAAGGCCCGCCCCTGGATGTTGAAGCCAAACCGCGCCGAATTGGAGGCGCTGACCGGCCGCAGGCTGGAGAGCGTCCAGCAAGTGCGCGACGCGGCGCGGGAATTGATCGCCGGCGGCGCTTCGGTGGTGGCAGTCTCGCTGGGCGGCGACGGCGCGGTGATCGCCGACGCCGACGAGGCGTTTTTCGCCCCGCCGCTGAAGATCGAAGTGCGCTCTACGGTGGGCGCGGGCGACGCCATGGTCGCTGCCCTCACCTGCGGCTTTGCCGCCGGGGAGGGGCTGGAGGAAGCGTTCCGCATGGGCGTGGCCGGCGCTTCGGCCATGTGCATGACCGAGGGCTCCGAGCCGCCCGCGCGCGCGGACTTCGCCGCCCTGCTTCAAACTGTGCAAATGGAAAGGATCTAGTGCTGGCATGAAACACGACGGACACGGCGTGAAATCCGCCATGAGCACCACTCGCGTGGTGGTGCTTGGATTTGCCTTTGTCATCCTCATGGGCGCCCTGCTTCTGACGCTGCCCATCGCCTCATCCACCGGCGTGAGCGTCGGCTTTTTTGACGCCCTGTTTACCTCGACCTCCTGCGTGTGCGTCACGGGCCTGGTGGTCGTGGATACGGGTACGGCCTTTTCCACCTTTGGACATGTCGTCATCATCCTGCTGATCCAGATCGGCGGTCTGGGCTTCATGTCGGTGGCGATGATCTACTTCATGTTGCTGGGCAAGCGCGTAACGCTGGGCACGCGCCTGGTCATTCAGGAATCGCTCAATGAGGATCGTATCGGCGGCTTGGTGCGCATGATGCGTTGGGTGATTTTCAGCGCCCTGAGCATCGAGGCCATCGGCGCGATACTCCTGGCGACGCAATTTGTTCCAATCTACGGCTTGGGCAAAGGGCTCTGGTATGGCGTGTTCCATTCGATTTCCGCGTTCTGCAACGCCGGCTTCGATCTGATCGGCGGCTACCGCAATCTCATGCCCTTCCAGTACAACCCGGTGGTCAACCTGACCATCTGCCTGCTGATCATCATCGGCGGTCTGGGCTTTGCCGTTTTGCAGGATGTCAAGCAGAACCGCGGCAATTTCCAGAAATTGCGCCTCCACAGCAAGCTGGTCATCGTCTTTACGGCCATCCTCCTCTTTGGCGGCACGCTGATTGTGCTGCTGGTGGAGTGGTCGAATCCCGCCACGCTGGGGCCGATGAACTTCTTCCAGAAGTTGCAGGCGGCGTTTTTCCAGTCGGTGACGCTGCGCACAGCGGGCTTCAATACCATCGATCAGGCATCGCTGCTGCCGGCGACGAAGATGATCTCTGTCATCCTCATGTTCATCGGCGCGTCCCCGGCTTCCACGGGCGGCGGCGTCAAGACCTCGACGATGGCGGTGCTCTGCCTCAACGTGCGCATGGTGGCACGCGGCCGCTCGGAGATCGCCGCTTTCCACCGCACCATCAACCGCGATACCATGCAGCGCGCGCTGGCCATCGTCATGATCGGCCTGTGTGTGCTCCTTGGCGAGATCTTCGCTCTGACGCTGCTTGAGCCGCAGGCGCAGTTCCTCGATCTGGCCTTTGAGTGCGCCTCCGCGCTTGGCACGGTGGGTGTTTCCTCGGTGGGAACGCCGACGCTGGGCGGCGTATCCAGATTCCTTTTGATCCTGGCAATGTACATCGGGCGCGTCGGGCCTCTGACCCTGACCTTGGCGCTCGGACACAAACAGGCACAGACCAAGGACGCTTTCCGCTATCCGGAAGAGCGCGTGCTGGTCGGCTAACGGAGGGAAAAGACAATGGTGAAAAAGCAATTCGTAGTGGTCGGACTGGGGCGTTTTGGCGCGACGCTGGCGGCGACGCTGTGCTCGAATGGCGGCGAGGTGCTGGCCATCGACATCGACGGCGAGCGCGTGGAACTTCTGCGCGATCACGTGACCCACTGCGTGGAGGCCAACGGCATGAACCGTGAGGCGCTGGTGCAGCTGGGCGTGCGCGATTTCGACGTGGCCGTGGTCGCCATCGACGGCGACCTGCGCGCCAGCTGCATGACCACGATGCTGATGAAGGAACTGGGCGTGAACTACGTCGCCGCCTGCGCGCAGGACGAAGTGCATGGCCGCATGCTCACCAAGCTGGGCGCGGACAAGGTGATCTTCCCCGAACGCGACATGGGTAAGCGCGTGGCGCATAATCTCATGGCCGGCAACATATTGGATTTTATAGAGCTGTCTCCGGATTATTCGATGGTGGAGATCCAGGTGCCGCAGGAGTGGAACGGCAAAACGCTCGCGCAGCTTGATCTGCGCAAGCGCCTGGGCATCAACGTCATCGCCATTCGCCGCGACGGTCAGGTGGATCCCTCGCCGATGCCGGGCACGGTGCTTTCCAGCGCCGACCGCATGCTGGTCATGGCGGGCCAGGATATCATCAAAAAGCTGGGGCAGGCGTGATCGTCCGCGCCCCGGAAGGAGCGCACATGAGCAAATGCCTGTTGCTCAGCGATGGCGAGGGGCGCCTTCTGGCGCTGCGCCAGACGCTGGAGGTTCATGGATTCACCACTGTGCCCGATCCCGCGGATGCAGAATTGTTCTGCGCCCGCGAGGCCGGGCATGGCCTTTTTCTGCTCGGGGCGGGGGAGGGCTGCCTGCGCGCGCTGTTCCTCGCCGAGCGCTATCCCGTGGACGGGATCGCCCTCATCGGCTGTCCCCTGCGGCCGCGCGCCGCTTCCGCGCTGCGCCGCCGCGTGGAGCGCGAACTGTTCAGCGTCGTTTGCGACGTGCTGGCCGTGCAGCCCCTGGCGGACGCGGCGATGCTGCCGCGCGCGGCGGATATCGTGCTGCGCGGCGTCAGTTCCCGGCGCAGGTTGCGGCTGGATCTGGGGCAGGACCATGTCGATCTGTGGACAAATTGTCGACAAGCGCTCGAGGAGGCGATTTTGCGCTTTCTTCAGCCGCAAAGCTACGCAAAAACGCTTGCGCGCTTGGGCGATTCGTGGTAAGATAACGGACGGGCGATGCATTTCGCCAGTCCGTTTTTTCTCGGGAGGATGTGCCTTATGAACAGGAAAACGCTCAGATTCGCGGCGCTCGTCGCCGCGTTGTGCCTGGCCCTGACGGGCTGCAATCTCATCGGCGTCGATCCGCTCATGCAGCTTGCGGAGGATCGCGCCGCTGTGGAGGATATCTACGAAACGGTGCTGGCGGAATACGACGGCGGCACAGTGACCGTCGCCGACATCATCTATGATTTCAACCTCCAGTGGTCGTATTATTATCAGATCTACGAGATGTACGGCATGGAATTGGACGACGCGACCGTCACCGCCCTGCGCGACAGTTGCGTGGATCTGGCCGTGCAGCGCGCGGCCGAGACAGCCGAGGCCGAACGTCGCGGCGTCGCCCTTAGCGAGGAAGAGATCGCCGAGGTGGAGACGAGCGCGCGGGAGGACTATGACGCCGCCTACGAGAGCTATCTTGGCCAGATGACTGACGCGGACGAGGAAGTGCGCGCCGCCCGTACCGAGTACGAACTCTACGCCACGGGACAGGATTACAACGCCGCCGTCGCCTACGGGATGTCCGAAGCCCTCAGCGACAAACTGCGCGAGCAGGTAGACGCCGAGGTGGCGGAACCGACCGAGGAGAGCATCGAGCAGGCGTACAATCAGCATGTCGAGTCTGACGAAGCCAATTATGAGGGCAATCCCGGCAGTTTTGAGTCCGCCATGACCAGCGATACGCTCGTCACCTGGATGCCCGAGGGCTACCGCACGGTCAAGCATATACTCGTCATCCCCGACGAGAGCGTGCTCACGCCCTATACGGAGGCAAAGAGCGAATTCGATTCCCTGCAAAGCGAACTGGACGCGCTGAACGAGCAGCTGCTCGCGGCTACGGACGACGATGCCGCCGAGGACGGGGAGACTGCCGACCCCGAAGCGCTGCAGACGCAGATCGCCGCGCAGGAGGCCGCCATCGCCGCCGCGCAGGAAGCGCTCGAGCCGCTTGCCGAGGCCTGCTTCGCCGACGTGCAGGCTACGCTTGACGATATCCAGACGCGCCTCGACGCGGGAGAGAATTTCCAGACGCTGATCGACGAATACGGCGAAGATCCGGGCATGCAGAACGAGCCGACCGCCTCCGTGGGGTACTATGTCTCGGCGGATTCCACCACCTGGGACACGGCCTTCCGCGACGCGGCCATGCTGCTTTCGAACGTCGGCGACGTATCCGAGCCTGTGCTGGGCATGAGCGGCGTGCACATCATCCGCTATGAGAGCGACGTCACGCCCGGCCCCGTGCCGCTCGAAGAGGTGCGCGATCGACTCTACGACGAGGCGCTTACCACCCTGCGCGAAGAAAACTACGCCGCCCTGCTCAGCGAATGGGTCGCGGCGTTGAACCCCGTTTACCATTACGACAACTGGGAACCGCTCGTCTGATCCAGGAGGGATGACCATGCAGTACGTTCGCCTTGCCAGGATACCCCGCCCAGTCTCGCGGCTGCTGTTCGGCTGCGCCTATCCGGGCATGATCGCCGGAGAAGATCAAACCGCATTGCTCGACCAGGCCTTCGCCGCCGGCGTCAATGCCATCGATACCGCTGAGAATTACGGCAAGAGCGAGTTGATCCTCGGCGCCTGGATGGCGGAACGCAGCAACCGCGACCAACTCACCATCATCACCAAGGGCTGCCATCCCTATGGCCGCCCGCGCGTCACGCCCGAGGATATGCGCCACGATTTTGCGCAGTCGCTCGAGCGGCTGCGCACGGATCACGTGGACGTCTACATGCTCCACCGCGACGACCCGCAGCGCGATGTTGGCGAGATCATGGAGGCGCTCAACGAATTCGTTCGCGCCGGTCAAACGCTGCGCATCGGCGCTTCCAACTGGACGATGCCGCGCGTGCGCGAGGCCAACGCCTACGCCCACGCCCACGGTCTCGAGCCCTTCAGCGTCCTCAGCCCCAACTATTCCCTGGCGCGTCAGATCGGCGATCCGTGGGGCGGCTGTACCGCGCTCTCCGGCGAAGAACATGCCGCCGACCGCGCCTGGTGCGCGCAGGAAGGCATTACGGTGATCGCCTACGCCGCGCTGGCGCACGGTTTCCTTGCCGGCAAGATATTGAGCAGCGAGCCCGCGCGTCTCGAAGCCTCTCTGGACGAGGGCGGCCGCCGCGGCTATTTCTATCCGGAGAACCTCGAACGACTGCGCCGCGCCGAGCACCTGGCCGCGCAAAAGGGCTGCAGCGTCGCCCAGATCGCCCTTGCCTACGTCCTCACGGACGAATTGGGCATCCTCCCCGCCATCAGCGCCACCAAGCAGCGTCATCTCGAAGCCAATATCGCCGCGTTGGACATTGCCCTGACGGCGGAAGAACGCGCATGGCTCGATCTGCGGGCCTGATACGGAACAGCGCGAAGGGAACAGCGACCTTCGCGCTTTTTCCGCCTCGGGCGCGCGTTTTCGCGCCGACACGCAAATTTTTCTTGACAAGCGGTGCGAATCCCTGTATAATATCCCTTGCTGGCGAGAAACGGTTCTCGCCGACGCATAGGGGCATGGTGTAATGGTAACACGTGGGTCTCCAAAACCTTTGTTGAGGGTTCGAGTCCTTCTGCCCCTGCCATACGGGCGCTTTGCACAGGCAAAGCGCCCGCTTTCTGTCTCCGGATTCATCGCTGCATCTGACGCTAAAAAATCTTCGGCAAATTCGTCTACGCCGCAATTTTTATTAAAATTTATATGTTCAAACGCGCGGACTTGTGCTATAATTGCCATATAATAATTTATATACTGCGCATTCGCACGCTTCCCAAAACGCCGAAACGGCGGGAAGGAGCGGCGTTGGCGCGAGATTGTGCGAGGCCTGGGGTATATAAAATCTTATATAGCGCGCTTGGCGCGCGGAAAATGGGGGAAAGTGCATTGGGCAAGACATTGACCTTTCGCCGCGGCGTGCATCCACATGAGGGAGTCGGAGAAAAGCGCGCCACGGGAGCAAAGCCCATCGAGGCCGTTCCCGCGCCGGCGCTGGCGGCAATTCCGCTGCTCCAGCACGCCGGCGCGCCCTGCAAGCCGCTGGTCAAGCCGGGCGAGCGGGTATATCTGGGACAAAAGATCGGCGCGCCGGACGGCTTCGTCAGCGCCGCGGTGCATGCGTCGGTTTCGGGCAGGGTCAAAGGCATCCAGCCGCGCATCATCGCCGGTGGGCGGCGTGTGGCCGCGGTGATCCTCGAAAACGACGGCCTTGACGAATGGGACCCGTCCCTTGCGCCCCTGGCCGATGACGCGGGCGCGGAAAAACTCCTCGAGGCCGTGCGCGAGGCGGGCATTGTCGGCTTGGGCGGGGCGACGTTCCCCACCCACGTCAAACTCTCGCCGCCCAAGGACAAGCCCATCGACACGGTCATCCTCAACGGCGCGGAATGCGAACCCTTCCTCAGCGCCGACCACCGCGTGATGCTCGAGGAAGCGGATGCCGTGCTGGACGGCCTGCGTCTCGCGGCGAGGATCGTCGGCGCCCAAACGCTGCTCATCGGCGTGGAGGACAACAAGCCGGACGCCGTCACGAGCCTGCAAACAGCCGCGGGGGCGGACGCGCGCGTTTTGAGCGTGCGCGCCAAGTACCCGCAGGGCAGCGAAAAGCAACTCATCCAGGCGCTCACCGGCCGCCGCGTGCCCTCAGGCGGCCTGCCGATGGACGCGGGCTGCGTGGTGATCAACGCCTCCACGGCTGCGGCCATTTCCCGCGCCGTGCGCGAGGGCAGGCCGCTTATCGAGCGCGTGCTTACCGTGGATGGGGAAGTGGGAGAGGGCAAGAACCTCCGCGTGCGCCTGGGAACAGAGATCGGCGAGGCCGTCGCCTGTTGCGGCGGGGCCAAAGAGGGCGTGAACAAGATCGTCCTCGGCGGGCCGATGATGGGCCAGTGCGCCTATGATCTGCATACGCCCGTCACCAAGGGCGTGTCCGGCATACTGCTCTTCAAGGACGACGCGCCGGAAAAGCCGCTGGGCAACTGCGTGCGCTGCGGCGGCTGCGTGAACGTCTGCCCCGTGGGGCTGATGCCGCTGACGCTCTACGCCCTCGCCCGCAAGGGCTTTTACGACCGCGCCCGCGACGCGCAGCATCTCATGGATTGCATCGAATGCGGCGCCTGCGCCTATCAGTGCCCGGCGCGACTGCCTCTGGTGCAGTACATCCGCGCGGCCAAGGGCGCGCTCAGACGGGCGCAGGCGCGCTGACGGCGAAAGCCTGTCCAGCGCGGGAATGGGAATTTATTGCAGGAGGGAAAGTCGCATGGAGGAGATGGCTCTCAAGCGCGCCTCGTCCTCGCCGCACATCCACGCCGGACGCACCGTGCAGGGCGTAATGCTCGAGGTGATCGTGGCGCTGGCGCCGGCGGGCGTGTTCGGCGTTTATACGTTCGGCTGGCGCGCGCTGCTCATCATCGCGGTATCGGTCTTGTCGGCGGTCTTCTGGGAATGGCTGTACGAGCGCATGGCGAAAAAGCCCTGCACGGTCGGCGACCTCAGCGCCGTGGTCACGGGCGTCCTTCTGGCCTACAATCTGCCGGTCACGGTGCCCCTGTGGATGCCCGTGATCGGCGCGCTGCTGGCCATCGTGCTGGTGAAGATGATCTTCGGCGGGCTGGGCGCGAATTTCGTCAACCCGGCGCTGACCGCCCGCGCCATCCTCATGACCTCGTGGGTGAGCTACATGTCCGGCAGCGCCTATCAAATGTCGGTGCGCGGTGTGGACGCGATTTCCGGCGCTACGCCGCTGGCCTCGCAGGGAGGCTACGAACTCTGGCAGCTCTTCGTCGGCCAATGCCCCGGCTGTATCGGCGAAGTGGGGCGCGTGGCCATCCTCGTGGGCGGCCTTTATCTGATCGTGCGCAGGATCATTTCCTGGCGCGTGCCGGCGCTGATGCTCCTCACGCTCTTTGTCTGCACCTGGCTGGCGGAGGGCTCGGCCCATGCCGGCCTCTACGCCGTCCTCTCCGGCGGCGTCTTCCTCGCGGCCTTCTTCATGGCCACGGACTACGCCACTTCTCCGGTTACGCCGGTGGGCAAGTGCATCATGGGCGTGGGCTGCGGCCTCATCACATTTGTTATCCGCCGTTTTTCCTCCATGCCCGAGGGCGCGAGTTACGCGGTGCTGATCATGAACCTTACGGTGCCGCTCATCGACCGCTACACGCGGCCGCGCGTCTATGGGGAGGTGAAGAAGCGTGCGTGAAACGGTGAAATTGGGCGTGCGCTTGATGCTCTTTGCTTTGGTGGCGGGCCTTTTGCTGGCGGTGGTCAACGCCGTTACCGAGGAGCCCATCGCCATGAACGAGCGCCTCAAGGCCGACGGCGCGCGCATCGCCGTCATCGGCGATTACGCCTTTGAACCCGTGGAGACGGATACAGGCGGCTACGACGCCATCCAGAGCGTCTACGCGGCGCTGGATGAAAGCGGCCAGACTGTCGGCTATGTCTACGAACTGGTCAGCCGCGGCTACGGCGGCGATATAGTGCTCTCCGTGGGCGTCAGAAACGGCGCCGTCAGCGGCGTGAGCGTCGCTTCCCACGCCGAGACCAAGGGGCTTGGCACGGCGGACGAAGCGCCGTTTTTGCAGAGCTTCAACGGTCTTTCGCAGCCCGACGAGGCGCAGGGGGTGGACGCCATGAGCGGAGCCACCGTGTCTTCGGACGCGGTGCGCGGCGCGGTGGCGCAGGCGCTTGCGCACGCGCGCGACGTTCTCGGCGCGGGGGAGGTGGAATGATGGACTTCAAGGCCTTGCGCAAGACGTTTTTAAACGGCATCTTCAACGAGAACCCGACCTTCCGCCTGGTCCTGGGCATGTGCCCGACGCTGGCGATCACCTATCAGGCGTCCAACGGCATCGGCATGGGGCTGGCGACGACGTTCGTGCTGGTCTTTTCCAACCTGGTAATTTCGCTTTTGCGCAATCTCATTCCGGAAAAGATCCGCATACCGGCCTTCATCGTCATCATCGCCACATTCGTCACCGTGGTGGAAATGGTGATGCACGCCTTCCTGCCCGCGCTGTACGATACGCTGGGCGTGTTTATCTCCCTGATCGTCGTCAACTGCATCATTTTCGCCCGGGCAGAGGCTTTCGCCTTCAAAAATCCGCCGCTTCTCAGCGCCGCGGACGGCCTGGGCATGGGATTGGGCTTTACGCTGGCGATCACGCTTTTGTCCTGCATCCGCGAATTGCTCGGCTCCGGCACCATCTTCGGCACGCGCTTCATGCCCGAGTGGTTTGAGCCGATGGCCATCGCCGTGCAGCCGGCGGGCGGTTTTATCCTCCTGGGGCTGACGCTGGCGGCGGTGACGGGCATCGCGGCCCGCTCGCAGAAACGGAAGGAGGCGGCGAAGTGAACCTCATCCTCATCTTCGTGGGCGCGGTGTTGGTCAACAACTTCGTGATGAACAAGTTCATGGGCTGTTGCCCCTTCCTGGGCGTGTCGAAAAAGACCGAGACTGCCTTTGGCATGGGCATGGCGGTGACGTTCGTCATCACCGTGGCTTCTCTGGCCACCTATTTTGTGCGCCAGCTTCTGGTGGCGCTGGAACTGGAGTATTTGCAGACCATCGCCTTCATCCTCGTCATCGCCGTTCTGGTGCAGGTGGTGGAACTGGTTCTGCGCAAGCTGAGCTACGCGCTCTATCAGGCGCTGGGCGTGTATCTGCCGCTCATCACCACCAACTGCGCCGTGCTGGGCGCGACCATCCTCAATGTGGACAGCGGCTATAACCTCATCGAGAGCGTGGTCAACGGCTTCGGCGCCGCCATCGGCTTCACGCTGGCCATCGTGCTCTTTTCCGGCATCCGCGAAAAGATGGAAATGAGCGACCTGCCCGCGTGGATGCAGGGCTTTCCCGGCGCGCTCATCGCCGCGGGGCTGATGGCCGTGGCCTTCTCGGGCTTCGCGGGCCTGATTTAAGGGGAGGGGAAGAAAATGGATTTTCGTCCGATCCTGACCGCCGCCTTGATGATCGGCGGCATGGGGCTGATCTTTGGCGCTCTGCTGGCCATCGTCGGCCGCATCTTCCGCGTCGAGGAAGACCCGAAAAAGGCGGCGGTGCGCGAATGCCTGCCCGGGGCCAACTGCGGCGGCTGTGGCTTTGCCGGCTGCGACGCCTACGCCGAACAGGTGGCCAGCGGCAATGCCCCGGTGGACAAGTGCCCCGTGGGCGGCGACGCCGTGGCGCAGCAGATCGCCGAGATCATGGGCGTGGAGGCCGGAAAGCGGGAAAAGCGCATCGCCACGGTGCGCTGCCGCGGCAGCCTCGACCGCTGCAAATTGCGCTTTGACTACGACGGCCCCCGCGACTGCAAGAGCGCCGCGCTGGTGGCCGGCGGCGACAAAGCCTGCGAATACAGTTGCCTTGGCTTCGGCGATTGCGAGGCCGCCTGCCCCTTTGGGGCCATCCACGTCGTCGAAGGCCGCCTGGCGGCGGTCAACGAGGAAAAGTGCGTCGGCTGCGGCGTGTGTCTTACCGCCTGCCCGCGCGGCGTGCTGCAACTGATGACCGCCAGCCATCCCGTGCACAGCGCCTGCTCGGCCCATCTGAGCGGCAAGGTGGTGCGCGAGGCCTGCAAAGCCGGTTGCATCGGCTGCGGCAAGTGCCAGCGTGCCTGCAAGTTTGGCGCGCTGCGGCTGGTGGACAATCTGCCGGATATAGACTTTGACAAGTGCCGCCGCTGCATGCAGTGCGTGGACGCCTGCCCCACGGGCGCGATCATGGCCTATGACGATATGCGCCGCCACGCGGTGATCGACTATCCCGATTGCACCGGCTGCGGCGATTGCCAGAAGGCCTGCCAGTTCGAGGCCATCGCCGGCACGGGCGCGGGCAAGCGCAGTGTCATCGAGTGGAACTGCACCGGCTGCGGCGAGTGCGTCGAAGCTTGCACCCACGGCTGCATACAGCTTTTGACCGGCAGGGCTTTCCCCTTCCGCAAGGGATAGTTTTCGGTCGCTCCCGCATTCGCCGTGCGTGGGCGGCCTGTAGCTTGAAGGAAAAAATGCGACCGGATCCCGCCGCGAGCGGGAAAGGAGGAAAAACGCCATGAACAAAAACTGCAAACGCATACTGCTCTTTTGCCTGACGGCGGCGCTTTTGCTGCTCTCCGCCTCCGCGGAGACGTTCGCGGGCGCGCAGGACGCGGCCTTTGCCGATGCTCAGGCCGTGCTCCTCTTTACCACCGACGTACACTGCGGCGTCAGCGAGGGCCTTGGCTACGCGGGCGTGGCCGGCGTCAGGGCGGCGTTGGAAGAGGCGGGCAAGGACGTGCTGCTCATCGACGTGGGCGACGCCATTCAGGGCGCACCGCTCGGCTCGCTCTCCGAGGGCGAATACGTGACGCGCATCATGAACGAAATGGGCTACGACGCCGCCGTGCCTGGCAACCATGAGTTCGACTACGGCATGGCGCGCTTCCTCGAACTGGCCGAAAGCGCCAGCTTCCCCTACGTGTCTGCCAACTTCATGTCTCTGGAGACGGATGAGAGCGTCTTCCCCGCCTATGTGATGCTCGAAGCCGGCGGCTATCAGATCGCCATTCTCGGCATCTGCACGCCCAAGACCATCACCTCTTCCACGCCCGCCTATTTCCAGAATGAGGCCGGGGAGTTTATCTACGGCTTCTGTCAGGACGACACGGGCGAAGCCCTCTACGCCTGCGTGCAGGCGGCGGCAGACGAGGCCCGCGCGCAGGGCGCGGACTATGTCATCGCCGCGGCGCATCTGGGCATCGACATGAGCGCCTCGCCGTGGACGAGCAGCGAAGTGATCGCCAACACCTCCGGCATCGACGCCGTGCTCGACGGCCACGCCCATCAGGTCATCGAGTCCGAGCAGGTGAAAAACAAGGACGGCGAGGACGTGCTGCTCACCTCTCCGGGCACGAAGCTCGAGCGCATCGGCGCGGTCTGCGTCGGCGCGGACGGCGAACTGACCGCCGTCTCCATCGACGCGCTCGCCGACGGCGTGGCCGACACCGACATGGCGGCCTTCGTCGCCGGCATCGAGGGCGAACTGGCCGAAGTGGTCGAAACGGTGGTCGCCACCAGCGAAGTCGATCTCGTCATCGAAGATCCCGCCACCGGCGCGCGCATCGTGCGCACGGCGGAGACGAACCTCGGCGACCTCTGCGCCGACGCCTACCGCGCCGTGACGGGCGCGGACGTGGCCATGGTCAACGGCGGCGGCGTGCGCGCGGCCATCCCCGCCGGCGAGATCACCTATGGCGACATCATCAACGTCCATCCCTTCGGCAACGAGGTCTGCATGGTCGAAACCACCGGTGCGCAGATTCTTGACGCGCTGGAAATGGGCTGCAGCGCCCTGCCCGCCGAGTTCGGCGGCTTCCAGCAGGTCAGCGGCCTCACCTATGAGATCGACATGAACGTCGATTCTACCGTGGAACTGGATGAAAACGGCATGTTCGTCGGCGTCACCGGCGACCGCCGCGTGCAGAACGTCTACGTGGGCGACGAGCCCCTCGACCCGGAAAAGACCTATACGCTCGCTTCCCACAACTACATGCTCAAAAGCGGCGGCGACGGCTTCAACATGTTCGTCGGCGACGAACTCATCCTCGAGGACATCATGCTCGACAACGAGGCCCTGATCTCCTACATCGTCGATACGCTCGGCGGCGTCATCGGCGAGGACTACGCCGATCCCTACGGCCAGGGCCGCATCGTCGCCATCGCCAAGGAATAAGCGCCACACAGACAACAAAACAGGCCCGGAGCCGCTTTTTCAGCAGCCCCGGGCCTTTCTGTATCCGGCGGGCTTACGCCTCCTGATAGCCGATGCTCTCAAGGAAGCGCACGAATCCCGCGCGGCCGTTTTCGTCGTGCTTGTACACGCCGGCGTCGGCCAGCACGCGGGCGCACTTCTTGCCAAGGCCGCGCCGCACCGTGCCGGCGGGGTCGTCCTTGGCCCCGGGTTGAGCGCGCAGCTCCTCCATCCAGGCGGCGTGCGCCTCGGCTACGGGCGTTCCCTCCACCAGCGCAAGCTCCACCTCGGCCAGCTCCTTCTTCAGCCGTCCGGGAAGGATGAACAGGCCCATCACTTCGATCAGGCCGATGTTCTCCTTCTTGATGTGGTGAAGTTCCGCGTGTGGGTGGAAAATGCCCAGCGGGTGTTCTTTGCTGGTACGGTTGTTGCGCAACACGAGGCTGAGGCGGTATTTGCCGTTTTCCATGCGCAAAATGGGCGTGATGGTGTTGTGCGGCTGGTCCGTCTCGGCGTAGATATCGCAGACGGGGTCAGACCACTTGCGCCAGGCGGCGAGCATCTCGTCGGCGAGGGCGATGAGGTCTTCGCGCGAAGCGCTCTCCAGGCGCACGCAGCTCATCGGCCAGTCGGCCACGCAGGCGCTCACGCCCGCGCGCGGCTCCTTGAGGGCGATCCACACGCCCGCCTCGTCCATGGGGAAGCGGTGGTTGCCGCCCTGGAAGTGGTCGTGGGAGAGGATGGAACCGCCCACGATGGGCAGATCGGCGTTGGAGCCGATGAAGTAGTGGGGGAACTGATCGACAAAGTCAAACATGCGCACAAAGCCGTCGTGGGAGATGCGCATGGGCACGTGCTCGTCGTTGAGAACGATGCAGTGCTCGCCGTAGTAGAGGTAGGGGGAATACTGCATGTGCCAGCGCTTGCCGTTGAGCGTCAGCGGGATCATGCGGTGGTTCTGGCGCGCGGGGAAGCCGATGCGGCCCGCGTAGCCGGGATTTTCCGGGCAGAGCATGCACTTGGGATAGCCGGTCTGCTTGGCGCTGCGCTGCGCGGCGATGTCGCGCGGATCCTTCTCCGGCTTGGAAAGGTTGATGGTGATCTCCAGCTTGCCGGCCTCGGTGTCCTCAAAGAATCGCATGTTTTTGGCGATGCGGTCCACTTTGATGTAGTCGCAGTCGCGGCAGAGTTTGTAGAACCACTCCGTGGCCGCCGCGGGGCCGCCTTCCTTGTAGAGCTCGAAGAAGCGCTCGCGCACGCGCTGCGGCTCAGGCGTGAGCAGACCCATCAATTTGGCGGAGAACAGGTCGCGGTTTTCGCCGCTGTCTTCGATGATGCCCTGCGCCGCGGCGGCGCCGGCCAGCGCGTCGAGCATCTCCGTAGCCGTCTCAGGCGCGGGGACAGGCGAAAAGTCGATCTCCTCCGGCGCGTCCATGCGCATGGCCTCCAGCAGGCGGTTGACGTAGAAGGCCCGATCCTGCGCCTCGATCATTTCCTTGACGATGGCAAAGTCCACCAGACGGTAGATCCACTCAGTCACGTGCGTATCCATTGTATCACCTCCCTTATATTATCCAATAGAACGGGCTTCTTGTCAATTCCAGACGCCAAATTAACATAGAGAGCTTGCGATTTGGCGAAAATTGGATTAAAATGAATCCAAACGCATATTCCAAGGAAGAGAGGTCGATCAAGATGGATGTCCGCGCTCTGCTCAACGCCAACGACGCCCGACTGCGCGCCCTCTACGGCGGCGAAGTGCCCGCCGCGCGCTACGAATCCCTGGCCGACGCTTTCCGCGCGCATTTTTCGCGCGAGCCGCAGGCCTTCGTGTCCGCCCCCGGGCGAACGGAGGTCATCGGCAACCACACCGACCATAACCTTGGCCGCGTGCTTGCGGCGGCGGTGGATCTTGACACCGTGGCGGCGGTCGCGCCCACGGACACGGGCGTGGTGACGCTCTGGTCGGCGGGCTACGACAAGCCCTTCGTGGTCGACCTTGCCGACCTCTCCGTCCATGAAGAGGAAAAGGAGACGACCTACGCCCTCATTCGCGGCGTGGCCGCGCGCCTCAAGGAACTGGGCTACAAAGTGGGCGGTTTTGACGCCTGCGTGACCAGCACGGTCTTCAAGGGCTCGGGTCTTTCCAGTTCGGCCGCTTTCGAGGTCATGCTTGTGGCCGTGTTCGACGCCCTCTACAACGGCTGGGTGGTGAACGCCAAGCTGCGCGCCCAGATTTCCCAGTACGCGGAGAACGTCTTCTTCGGCAAGCCCTCCGGCCTCATGGATCAGATGGCAAGTTCCGTCGGCGGCCTGGTGACCATCGACTTTTTGCCCGACGATCCGGACGTGCGCGCCATCCAGTACGATTTCCAGAAAAAGGGCTATGCCGTCTGCGTCGTCACCGTCGGCGGCGACCACGGCGACCTCACCGGCGAATACGCCGCCATTACCACGGAGATGCGGGCTGTCAGCAAGGCGCTGGGTATCCGCGCCCTGGCGGAGACGGACGCTGAAAAGCTCACCGCCGCCCTGCCCAAGCTCAAAAATCATGTGCCGGATCGCGGCCTTCTCCGCGCCTTCCACTTCGTGGACGAGACGGCGCGCGTCACCGACGCCGTGGCCGCGCTGGAGCGCGACGACGTGCAGGCCTTCTTCGAGGCGCTGGTCGCCTCCGGCGAGAGCAGTTGGAAGCTCCTTCAGAACCTCTATGTGCCTGGCAGCGACAATCAGGAGATGCCGCTGGCGCTGGAGATGAGCCGGCGCATGCTCGCTGGCCGCGGCGCGTGGCGCATCCATGGCGGCGGCTTTGCCGGCACCATACTCGCCTTTGTGCCCATGGACATGCTCGACGCCTACCGCGCGCAGATGGACGCCGTCTTTGGCGCTGGCGCCACGGTGGCCCTCTCCATCCGCCCCGAGGGCGCGGTGGTGCTTCAGTAAGAGGGGAGGAACAGCATGCTCCTCATCCGCAACGCCCGCCTCTTTACCATGGAGGGCGACGGCTATATCGAGGGCGGCGACGTGCTCATGGAAGCGGGCAAGATCGTCGCCACGGGCGCAAACCTGTCCGCCTCTGGCGCGAGAGTCATCGACGCCCATGGCGCTTACGTGACCCCCGGTTTTGTCGATCCGCATACGCACATCGGCCTCTGGGCGGATGGCGAGCGCGATGACACTGGCGACGGCAATGAGGCGACCGATCCCATCACCCCGCAGCTGCGGGCGCTGGACGCGGTCAACCCCGTCGATCCCTGCTTTGCCGAGGCCTGCCGCGCCGGCGTGACCAGCGTGGCCACCGGCCCCGGCAGCGCCAATGTGCTTGGCGGCCAGTTCCTCGCCATGAAGACGCACGGCCAGTCGCTCAAGGAAATGCTCATCAAAGAGCCTCTGGCGATGAAGGCGGCCTTTGGCGAGAACCCGAAGATGGTCTACGGCGCGGGCGGCAAGAAGCCTGCCACGCGCATGGCCACCGCCGCCGTGCTGCGCGAGGCGCTTTACGAGGCGCGCGAGTACATGGAAAAGCGCGCCGGCAAGGACGCGGACAAGCGCCCCGCTTTCAGCCTTAAAAACGAGGCGCTGGCCATGGTGCTGCGCCGCGAATTGCCGCTGAAGATGCACGCCCACCGCGCCGACGACATCCTCACCGCCATCCGCCTGGCCAAAGAATTTGACCTGCGTGCCTCGGTGGAACACTGCACGGAGGGCTACCGGATCGCCGGCGAATTGCGCGCGGCGGGCGTGGGCGTCATCCTCGGACCACTCCTCTGCGACCGCAGCAAGCCGGAGCTGAAGAACCTGACGATGAAGGCCCCGGCCATCCTGCATCGCGCCGGCGTCAAATTCGCGCTGATGACCGATCATGGCGTCATCCCCGAACAGTATCTGCCGGTGGAAGCCGGCCTCTGCGTGCGCGAGGGACTGCCGGAGATGGAGGCTCTGCGCGCCATCACCATCAATGCCGCCGAGGTCATCGGCCTTGCGGACCGCATCGGTTCGCTCGCGCCCGGCAAGGACGCGGACGTCGTGCTCTTTGACGGCCATCCGCTGGAGACGCGCACGCGCGCGTCGCTGGTCATCGTGGGCGGCGAGATCGTCTACGAACGCACCTGACAAAAAACGACGGGAAGGGATATTGCATCATGGTTCTGCGCTTGAAGACGCGCTCGGAGGACGATACTTTCGCCCTTGGCCGGGCGCTGGGCGCGTTTCTGCGCCCGGGCGACTCGCTGCTGCTTTCGGGCGATCTGGGCACGGGCAAATCCGTGCTCGCCCGGGGCGCGGCGCGCGCGCTGGGCGTGGAAGGCCCGATGCCCAGCCCTTCCTTTACTATCCTGTTTCCCTATGAGGGGACGTTTCCCGTGTACCACTTCGACCTCTACCGCCTCTCCGGTCCGGACGAGTTCGAGGCCGCGGGCCTCGATGAATGGTTCGGCGGCGCGGGCGTATGCCTGGTGGAGTGGCCGGAGACGGTCGATCTCGACGCGCGCCCCTGCGTGCGCCTGACATTGCGCCGCGCCGCGGAGGACGGCGCGCGCGATGTGGAACTGGTAACGGACGGCGTGCCGCTGAACGAGGCCGCTTTCGTCCCGTGGCGGGCGGAGGAAGCCTGAAAAGGCAGACGATGGAGGACGGACGATTGAACATACTGGCAGTTGACACTTCCGGTCCCGTGGCGGGCTGTGCGGTGATGCGCGATGGCCTCATCGCCTATACGGCGGCGCTGCGCGTGGGGCTTACCCATTCGCAGATCATTTTGCCTGCCGTGGACGCGGCCCTGCGCGCCACCGGCCTGCGCTGCGAAGATATGGACGTGTTCGCCGCCGTCACCGGGCCGGGTTCCTTTACCGGCGTGCGCATCGGCGTGTGCATGGTCAAGGGCTTTGCCCACGCGGTAAACAGGCCCTGTTGCGCTGTCAACGCGCTGGAAGCGCTGGCCATGAACGCCGTCTGCTTTGACGGCCTCGTCTGTCCCATACTCGACGCCCGGCGCGGACAGGTCTACTGCGCCGCCTTTGACACATCCTCCGGCAGTCCTGTGCGTATGCTGGAGGACGCGGCCCTGCCGCTGGAAGCATTTTTGCAAACCCTGCCGCCGGACGCGCGCCTGGCGTTCGTGGGCGACGGCGTACCCGTCCATGGCGCGGCCATCCGCTCGGCGATGGGGGAGCGGGCGACGATCCTGCCGCCCAACCTTTCCGACCTGCGTGCCGACGCCGCCTGCGTGCTGGCCGCGCGGCGGGAAGAACAGTGGATGGAGCCCGCGCGCCTGGAGCCGTACTACCTGCGCGCGCCGCAGGCTGAGCGCGAGCGCGCTGAGCGGCTTAAAAAGGAGGCGGGCGCGTGACGGAGATATCGCTGATGCGCGTGGAGGACGTCGAGGCCGTGCACGCCATCGAGGAAGCCTGCTTCGCCATCCCCTGGTCGCGCGAATCCTTTTTGCGCGAGGTGACGGAGAATCAGTGCGCGCGCTATCTGGTCATGCGCGAGGACGGCGAATGCGTGGCCTACGCGGGCATGTGGTTTGTGCTCGACGAGGCGCACGTCACCAACATCGCCGTGCGTCCCGACCGCCGCGGCCTGGGCTACGGCAAGGCCATCACCAAAGCGCTGGTGCAGCTGGCGGCGGACAGCGGCATGACTTGGATGACGCTGGAGTGCCGCCGCTCGAATCTCGTGGCGCAGTCCATCTACCGCAAGCTCGGATTTGTCGACGTGGGCTTTCGCAAGCGCTATTACGCCGACAACAACGAGGACGCGCTGCTCATGGCGCTGGAAAAACTGCCCGAGGCGCACCCGGAAAACGACCCCTACCTTCGCAAGGAGTAGGAAAAGGGAACGAAAAGGGGAATGGGAACGGCGGTTTTACCCGCCGGCGCTGGACATTTTTCCCAAACTGCGCTACAATGTTTTTTGGAGGCATGGATGTTTTTTGACAACGCGGGCGTAAAGCTGTATTATGAGAAGTCGGGAAGCGGCGCGCCGCTGCTGCTTTTGCACGGTTGGGGAGGCAGGGCGGACAGCTTTTTGCCGGTGACGCGCGATTTTTCCCAAGCGTGCACCGTCTACGCCGTCGATTTCCCCGGCCACGGCAACAGCCCGGAACCGCCCGCGCCCTGGTCGGTGACGGAATATATGGAACTGATCTGGGCGTTCATCCGTCGAATGGATATATCTGGCTGCGATATCATTGCCCATTCCTTCGGCGGCCGCGTGGCGCTGCTGCTCGCCGCTGAGCATCCCGAAGCGGTGCACCGCATGGTGCTCACCGGCTGCGCGGGGCTCAGGCCGCGTTCTTCCGGCAAAAAGAGCATGCGCACGCGCGCCTACAAGGCGCTGCGCGCCCTCGCCGACAACGGCCTCACCCGCCGCCTGCTGGGAAAGCGCGTTGAGGTGTGGCGCGAAAAGCTGGTGCAGAGGTTCGGCTCCGCCGACTACAGGGCGCTCTCCAAGACCATGCGCCCCACGTTCAACCGCATCGTCGCCCAGGATCTGCGCATCGTGCTTCCCCGGATAAAAGCCTCCACGCTGCTCATCTGGGGCACGGAGGACAAGGACACGCCCCTGTGGATGGGCGAGGTCATGGAAAAGGAGATCCCCGACGCGGCGCTCGTGCGCCTGGAGGGCTGCGGGCATTTTGCCTATTTGGAAAAATACGCGGACTTCCGGGCCATCGCCTGGAAATTCCTCATCGGATAGGAGTTATGTGTAGCTTATGCCGTTTACGCTGATCCGCATCGTGCTGGTGGCCGCCTGCTGCGCGGTCGCCTGCCGGCACTTCGTCCACATGTTGCAGCTGGAGAGTTATCAACTCCCCGGCTATCGCCGCTGGATGAGCCGCAACCGCGACCGGCTTTTGAAGAATTGCGTGCTGGTAGGTCTGGTCGGAACGATCCTGAGCTGGTATCTGCCGGTGTTCTTTTCGCTGTTCATCACGGAGCGCGCGCGCCGCGAGAGCGTGGCCAACTGGGTGATGCTGGCCCTGTTCCTGGCGGTCACGGTGGCGCTGGCGGTGCTCGATTTGCGCGCGCCGGCGAAAAAACCGCTGGTGTTCACGCGCCGCGTGCGCCGGCTCTACGGCTTCATCGTGCTTTTGTGTCTGGCCGGCTCGGCGCTTTTGTCGCTGATCTCCCTGCCGCCGTATCTGCTTTACGCCGGCAACTGCTATATCGTCATGGGCGCGGCGGCGCTGGCGCAGCCCCTGGAGAACCACATCAACGGGCAGTTCTTCGAGCGGGCGCGCAAAAAGCTGGAAGACAGGCCGGATCTGATCAAGATCGGCATCACCGGCAGCTATGGCAAGACCTCTACCAAGTTCGTCCTGCGCGATATACTCTCGCAGAAATACCGCGTACTGGCCACGCCCGCCAGTTTCAACACCCCCATGGGGCTTTCGCGCGTCATCAATGAGCAGCTCAAGAGCGAGCACCAGATCTTCATCGCCGAGATGGGCGCGCGCCACGTGGGCGACATCAAGGAACTGTGCGAGCTGGTGCATCCCAGGTACGGCCTGCTCACCAGCGTCGGCCCCCAGCATTTGGAAACATTCGGCTCCATCGAGAACATCGCCGGCACCAAGTACGAACTCATCGAGGCTCTGCCCGAGGACGGTATCGCCTTTTTCTCCTCAGACGGCAGCTATGTGGATCGCCTCTTTGCCAAGTGCGAGCGGGAAAAGTACCGCGTGGGCTTCAATCCCGACCGCCAGCCCTACATGCTGGCCACGGATATCGAGGTCAGCCCGCAGGGCAGCCGCTTCACCCTCAAGTGCGCCGACGGCGAATCGCTGCGCTGCCGCACGAGGCTGCTTGGCAAGCACAACATCCAGAACATCGCCCTCTGCGCGGCCGTGGCCCGCAAATTGGGCCTGACCATGGAGGAGATCGCCCGCGGCGTGCGCATCATCGAGCCCATCGAGCACCGTCTGCAGTTGATCCCCGGAGCCATGACTGTCATCGACGACGCTTTCAACTCCAATCCCGCCGGTTCGCAGGAGGCGCTCAACGTGCTCTCCGGCTTCCCCGGGCGCCGCATCATCATCACGCCCGGCATGGTGGAGCAGGGCGCGAAGGAAGACGAACTCAACTATGCCTTCGGCACGCAGATGGTCAACTGCGTGGACGTGGCGATCCTCGTCGGCCCCAAGCACACCAAGCCCATTTTGCAGGGTCTGGTCGATTCCGGCTTTGCCCGCGACGATATACACGTCGTTTCGGGGTTGGACGAGGCCAGCGCGCTTCTGCGGGTCATCGGCAAGCCGGGGGATACGGTGCTCTTTGAAAACGATCTTCCCGACAATTATACCGAATAGGAACAGGGGAGGAAAGGCTTATGTACAATATCGGCGTGATCTATGGCAGCCGCACCTGCGAACACGATGTCTCCATCATCTCCGCCCTGCAGGCGGCGCAGGCGCTCGATAAGAAAAAGTATAATGTCACTTATATCTATATCGGCCGCGAAGGCACATGGTACACGGGCGAAGCGCTCGCCGACGTCAAATTTTATGAGCACTTTGACCCGGAAAAGGTCACGCGCGTGCTTCCTGCCGGCGAAAACAGCAAATTGGTGCTCTATCATCTGCCGGAAAAGAAGAAGCTCTTTGGCGGCGTAGCCGCGGAGCGCGTGGCGGTGCTGGACGTGGTCATGCCCGTCCTCCACGGCCTCAACGGCGAGGACGGCACCTTGCAGGGTATGCTGGAACTGTTCGACGTGCCCTACACCTCGGCGGGCGTGATGGGCTCCGCCGTGGGCATGGACAAGATCACCATGAAGCTGCTGTTCAAGGGCTGCGGCTTCCCCGTGGTCGAGGGCGTGTGGTTCGACCGCGGCCGCTGGAGCCGCGAGCGCGACGGCGTCATGGACGAGTGCGAGGATAAGCTGGGCTTCCCGCTGATCGTCAAGCCCGCCAACCTCGGCTCCTCCATCGGCATCAACATCGCCCACGACCGCAACCAGCTTGAGGACGCCATCGAGACTGCCGCGGCCTACGATCACCGCATCCTCGTGGAAAAGGCCGTCACGCCGCTGCGCGAGGTCAACTGCTCCGTGCTTGGGTACGGCGACCATGTCGAGACTTCGGAACTGGAAATGCCGGTAACGCAGGAGGAGTTCCTCACCTTTGAGGGCAAGTATACGCGCAACGCCAAGGGTGCGGGCGGCATGGCCTCGCAGGTGCGCCTCATCCCCGCACCCATCAGCGAAAAAGCGGCAGAGACCGTGCGCGACCTCGCCGTGCGCGCCTTCCGCGCCATGGACTTGAAGGGCGTGGTGCGCATCGACTTCATCCTCGATCAGGACGAAAATGTCTTCATCAACGAGGCCAACACCATCCCCGGCTCTCTGGCTTTCTATCTCTGGGAGCCGAAGGGCATCCCCTTCGCCGCGCTTCTGGACGGCATGGTGGAATGCGCGTTCAGCGCCTGGGCCGACCGCAAGGCGTCTGTGTTTTCCCACGATTCCACGCTGCTTGCCAATATCGTGCACGGCAGCAAGGGCGCGAAGGGCAAGTTGAACCGCTGAGGAGGACGCCATGACAAGGCTTTGGGTGCGATTGATCAAAAAGCACCGCATCGAACGCCAGATGACGGTGGAATGTGCTTTCGATGGCGCGCGCGAGGCGCTGGACGAGGCCTGCCACGCGCTGGATGTGCCGCGGCCCATCTGGCTGCCCAAGAACGAGCGGGAATTTGCCTCCTTCCGCATGACCGCGTTCACGCAGGATCACTTCGTGGAGGAGATACACTTTGAGCGCATGGAGATCGAGTTCATCGACGATGTGCGCCGCAAGAGCAGGGATCCGCGCAACGATTTTGGTTTTTGATCCGCAAGGCAACGGGCGTTTCTCCATGGGCAGAACGCGCGTTGCCTTTTCCATATGGCTTTCCGAGGGGGAGGGGACGCCTGTGAAAGGGAAAAAGAAGCCCGGCATGGATGTGCCGCTGTTTATGAAGATACGCATCAGCCTCAGCCTTGTCCTGACGCTGGGCGTGGCCTATATCGCCCTTGCCTGTGAAGAAGGCGGAGAGCGCTGGAAACTCCTTCCTGATCCGCAAAGCCCCATATGGGTGGGAACGCTCATGGCGCTGATCGTCGCCGGTCTGGGCCTGCTCGTGTGGGAGAGGGCGCTGAACGCGCGCTTCGCCGCCGTCGCAGTGCTGACGCTGGGTATCTTCTACATCGCCTTTGCGCTGGACGGCGGTTTCGGCCTTCCGGCGCTGCCCCGCGGGGAGAATCGCCGCCTCTGGGAGGGTGCAATGTGCGCCCTGACGTTCGCCTGCATCGCCCTGCTCGTCTGGCAAAAACGGGAAGAGCCGCCCGCTTTGGACGCGCTCCCGCCAAACGCCTATATCGTCACCAGCCGCGCCGCGCCCGTCCGCCCCGGCCCGGGCAGGGAGTTCAAATGCGGCGACCTCTACGCTCTGCGCGGCGACCTTCTCAATGGCGTGCGCACCGCCGGCTGGCGTCCCGTTCTCGTAGAGGGCGAAGTTCTCTGGATCAGCGGGAAGGATTGCCGCAAGATCGAAGCGGCGCCCCCAAGAGCGGTGCAGGTGACAGTCGAGCGCGCGCAGCTCTACAGAGGCCCCGGCAGGGACTTTCCGCCCGCGGCGGCCGTTCCGCGCGACACCAAGCTGGAAGTCCCGAACGCCGCCGGCTGGCGTCCCGTTCTCGTAGAGGGCGAAGTCTACTGGGTAAGCCGGGAAGCGACGCGACGGTACGATGGCGGCAAAGAATAAAGGCCGTTGATGGGGGGCGCGCTTTCACAAAGATAAGAAAAAACCGCCCGAGAATCAGGCGGCTTGCTGGTGGGGTTAGGAGGGCTCGAACCTCTGACCTTTACGATGTCAACGTAACGCTCTAACCAACTGAGCTATAACCCCACGCGACGAATGATATTATACCACGACCATGGGGGAGAAGTCAATAGTTTTTTCTTGGAACCGGCAAAAAAGTGCGTAAAACTTCTGCGACCGGGGGCGAGACTGGCGTCCGCCGCGTCGTTTCCCTTCCCTGATATTTGTGCTATAATATGGCCGTCAAGGCGGGAAGGGGGGAAGGGCGCATGAAACTCTGGACGATGCAGACCCGCGATGTATGGGAGAGACTGCAACGCACGGGCGTCTATCGCTGCGATACAGCGCTGTGCTGGATGGCGGCAGACTTTCCCCACGCCTATACGTGGCTGTCGCGCGAGATGACAGAAAGGGTCGGCTCGCCCCCGCAGGGCGTGATCTATCCCGTCTGGGCGTGGTACATGCAGAATGGCAAGCACAAAAAGCCCGATCTGCGCAGCGAGCGCTGGGGCTATGGCCCCGGAGACGAGGACTACTGCTGTATCGAGTTGGAGATCGCGCCGGAGCGCGTATTGCTCTCCGATTTCGACGAATGGCACATCGTCCTCTGCAACGGCCTCGTCTCGGATACAGAGGAAGAGGACGTCGCGCAGGAAGCCTTCTACGAGTCGCTCTCCGACGAAGAAAAGATCGCCTACAAGGAAAAGAACTGGGAGCGCGTCTTCGACATATCCCCACTCAACAACGGCTGGACGACGCGCGGCGAATGGGTGCAGGCGACGTTCTGGGAACTCAGGCGCGAGGATGTTTGCGCCGTGCGCTTTTTTCGCACAGGCAAGTACAAGCGCTCTCCCGAAGAGCGATGAGGGCGTTTCGACGGAAAAAGCCGCCTCCTCTCTTGTCAGAGGAAGCGGCTTTTGCCGTCGATCGAGCGCTCAACCCGCCAACAGCACGCGCACGTCGCTGATGCAGGTGTAGGCGCTGCTAGCCCCGCCGTAGACAGAACTGATCTCGATGGAGAGAAAATCCGTCACCACGGGATAGGAAAAGAGCACCACCTGCTCGTCGCGCGCGTCGTCCAACGTTACGGTGCAGTCGCTCTCCCCGGCCACGCTCACGCGGATGCTCGCCGGACGGCCGCTGGCGTTGTAGGCGTCGGCGGAGCGCTGATAGCCGGCGCAAATGGCGAAACCCGCCACCTTCTGCTCGCTGAAGAACAGCGATAGCCATTCGCCTTCGCCTGCGCCGTTCGCGCCCTCCGCCCAGGCGGTGGAGGGATCGGCGTCGTTGGCGTTGGCGGCGGCGTAGTAGCCGTACTGGTCGACCTGTTCGCTGGAGGCATAGGCTTCGATGGCGGAAGTGTCCAGCCGCGCATAGCCGGGATCGGCGGCAAGGCGCATGGAGAAGGAAGCGCGTTCGCTGGAAAGATAGTCGGCGTGCACATAGCCGCGCATGCCGGCGTATTCCACGCGGTAAAAGTCCCCTTCGCCGCCATAGGCCAGCACCTGCTCGCCCAGTGGGATATGCGCAAGCACCTGCGAGGCCGTGTCTGGCGCGGCGCGCAGGTTCACATACTCGCTGCAGTTGACCACATACATGGCGCTGCCACTTTCGGCGGAAGTTTCCCAGCCGCCGTGATCAGCGGGCGCGCCGCCGCTCTCATTTTCTTCGGAGACGGCGGGCGCGCCGTCGGCGTCCCAGGCCCCGGCATAGGCCGAAGGGGCTTGCTCCCAACTCTCGCCGAAACTCCAGCCCTCCGCCGAAGCGGTCAGGGCGAAAAGCATCGTCAGGGCGATCAGAAACGCGATGCGCTTCACAGGCGTCCCCCCTTTCGTAAGTTCGTATTTCTTAGACGCGGGCGCGGGGGAGAAGGTTCAATCCCCGCCGAACACGCTTTCCGCCGCCCGCACAGTGGCCATGGCGTCGCGGGCATAGAAGTCCGCGCCGATGCGCATGGCGTAATCCTCGGTGAGCACCGCGCCGCCGACGACGATCTTCACGTCCGCGCTTTCGCGCAAAAGCCGGATGGTCTTTTCCATGCTTTCCACGGTGGTGGTCATCAGGGCGCTCAGGCCCACCAGCGGCGCGCCGCTTTTGCGCGCGGCCTCCGCCACGGCCTCGGGCGGCACGTCCTTGCCGAGATCAACGACCGTGTAGCCATAGTTTTCCAAGAGCGCGCGGGCGATGTTCTTGCCGATGTCGTGTATGTCGCCCTGCACCGTGGCCACCACCACCGTGCCCTTGCCCGCCTGTCCGCCCGTGGCGGCGATGCGCCCGCGCACGGCCTCGAACGCTGCGCCCGCGGCCTCGGCGCTCATCAAAAGCTGCGGCAGAAACACCGTCTTTTTCTCAAACCCTTCGCCGACCTCGTTGAGCGCGGGCACCAGTTCGCCTTCGACGATGTCCATGGGCGCGCGCGTCTGCAAAAGCTCCTCAGCGGCCGCGCGCGCTTCCTCGCGCAGTCCGCGCAGCACCGCCTCGCGCAGCGTCAGATTCGCCGCCGCGGGCTTGACGGGCACGGCCTCCGTCTCGGCAAAGCGGGCGATGTAGTTTCCGCAATCCGCGTCGTAGCCAAAGAGCACGCGGTGGCAGGCGGCGGCGTCCATCAGCCCCGCGTCGAGGGGGTTGACGATGCCCGCGCTCAGCCCGCGCGAGAGCGCCTCGGCGAAGAAGGCCGCGTTGAGCCGCGCGCGCGCCGGCAGGCCAAAGGAGACGTTGGAAACGCCCAGAGACGTGCGCAGCCCGCGCCGGGAAAGCTCGGAGAGCGCCTCCAGCGTCGCCAGCGCCCCGCCACCGGTGGAAACGGACATGGCCAGGGGGTCAAAGATGAGCCGCTCCGGGCCGATGCCGTACTTTGCCGCTTCCGCGAGTATCTTTTCGGCCACGGCCACGCGCCCGGCGGCGCTGTCCGGAATGCCGTCGTCGTCCAGTGTCAGGGCGATGAGCGCCGCGCCGTACTTCTGCGCCACGGGAAACACCGCGTCCATGGAGGCGCGCTTGCCGCTCACGGAGTTGATCAGCGGCCGCCCGTTGTAGAGCCGCGCCGCGCGCGCCATGGCCACGGGGTCGGCGGAGTCGATCTGCAAGGGCAGCGGCAACACCGCCTGCAATTCCGCCACCGCGCGGGGCAGCATGGCCTTTTCGTCGATGTCCGGCAGGCCCACGTTCACGTCCAGCACGTCCGCGCCGGCATCCATTTGCTTTGCGCCTTCGCGCAGCACATAGCCCATGTCGTTTTCCCGCAGGGCGCGCTTGAGGTTCGGCTTGCCGGTGGGATTGATGCGCTCGCCGATGAGCACCGGCGCGCCGCCGAACTCCACCGCCCGCGCGTAGGAGCAGATCACCGTGCGCCCCGTCGCCTTCGCCGGCGGGGGAACGACGCCATCCACCGCTTTTCTCAGCGCCGCGATGTGCGCAGGGGTGGTGCCGCAACAGCCGCCCAACAGCGCCGCGCCGCCCTCGGCCAACTTGCACGCGGCGGCGGCAAAGTCCTCCGGCGAGACGCGGAATTGCGTCTGCCCGTCCACCACCACGGGAAGCCCGGCGTTGGGGTTGAAGGCGAGGGGAACGCCCGCCGCCGCGCGCAGTTCGGGCAAAAGCGCCAGCATCTGCTCCGGCCCCAGCCCGCAGTTGAAGCCCACCGCCTCCGCGCCCAGCGACTCGGCGACGGTGACGGCGCTCAGCACGTCCGCGCCGGTGAGCATGCGCCCGCTCTCGTCAAAGGTCGTCATCGCCACGATGGGCAGGGCGC
>DSLFR04102__coassemble_726_pt1 | contig 25362 bp, 23 predicted proteins | sample DSLFR04102__metabat2_low_PE_033 | metagenome-assembled genome bin DSLFR04102
GGCCTATCGCGCCGAGCCGTCCGTGGTCATGGGCACGTTGCAGGACGCGCGCCGCGTTTGGACCAGGAACCACATGGAACTCGAAGTCTGGATAGACGGCGTGGGATGCGAGACGGACGACGGCTGGCTGGGCTGGACCTACGGCCTTTCCGATACGCTGGAGGGGCTGGAACAGCGGCTCGAGGCGCAGATCGGCTCGCTGGCGCGCGCTGAATACGCGCGCCTGACGGAAAATTCCCTCGTCCTTGTGCGCCTCAACGTCGACGGCGTGGAATACATAGACCCGGCCCGCTCCCGCGCCGACCACATCAGCGAGCAGGAGACTTTCCGCAATCTCTTCGCCGTCTCCGCGGCGCTTTCCATCGTGGCGCTTGTCTGCTGCCTGCTCTATCTGCGCTCCCTGCGCCGCGGGCGGGAGGGATTCCCCGCTTCATGGGATCGCTGAGGCACATATGGCAAAAGCCCCGAAACTTCAACAGTTTCGAGGCTTTTCTTTGGCGTGCCTGAAGGGATTCGAACCCCTGACCTTTTGGTTCGTAGCCAAACACTCTATCCGGCTGAGCTACAGGCACATGACCTTTTCTCAAGGCGCTTATATAGTTTACCGCGCGCGGGGGCGTTTGTCAATGGTTTTGGCGGCGGAATCTACAATTTTACATTTTTGCCGCAAAGAGGATGCGGAGAAAGGACCCCGCTCCCCGCGTGGGGAACGGGGCGGAAAATTTCATTCGTCGGCGGGCTCCTCCGCCGCGCGCTCCGCATGGACAGGGGCCTCCTTGCGGCGGTAGAGCTTGCGTTCCAGGGACCAGATGCGCTCTGTGAAACCGCCGGGCTTGACCATGGAAAGTTCGCGGCGCATCTCGAACATGCGCGCGTCAAGCACGTCGAGTATGTGCAAAACCTCCGCCTCTGGGAACATCGGCCGGCGCGGGCTGCCGTACTCGGGCAGATCGTGGTGGGAGAGGATCATATGCTCGAGCATGGCCGTCAATTCGGCGCGCACGCCCAGTTCCCGCGCACAGCGGTCCAGCGCCGCCACGCCCATCACCAGATGGCCCAAAAGCTGCCCCTCGCGCGTGTAATCGCTGACCATGCCGATCTCGTCGGCGGCCAGTTCGTCCAGCTTGCACAGGTCGTGAAGGATCACGCCCGCAGCCAGAAGGTCGGCGTCGAGGAAGGGATAGATCTCGCAGACGGCGCGGGCGGCGCGCAGCATCGTCGAGGTGTGGTGCAGAAGCCCTCCGCGCTCGGCGTGGTGCAACTTCGAGGCGGCGGGGTAGTAGAGCAGGCGGTCGCCCGCCTCCTCCAGACGCTTGAGCACCAGCGCCTTGAGTTCGCGGTCGGCGATGGCGTCCACGCGGTTGAGGATGAAATCCATCATCTCGCCCGAGGGCTGCGGCGCGCAGGGGGCGAGGGCGCTCATGTCAAAATCGTCGCTCTCGGCGGCGGGGCGCAGCTTGTCCACGCGCAGTTGCGGCCGGCCATTGTATTCCAGCATCACGCCGCGCAGGCGCAGCACCGTGGCCGGCGCGGGCGCGGGCGTGTTCCCGTCCCACATCTTGGCGTTGACCTCGCCGGAGATGTCGCACAGCGTCATGTCCAGGTACTTGCTGCCGTTGGAGGAGGTGCGCTGCGTGGCCGCGCGCACCAGCAGAAAGCCGTCGAAGGACTGGTTTTTCAGCATCGAGGCCAGTTGCGGCTGCGGCTTCATGCCCTCGCCTCCCCCGCGACCTCGTCCAGCTGCACGAGGGCCAGCGCGTAGATCTCCGCCGCGCGCAGAAAATCGGGGATGTAGGTGAACTCGTCCGGGCCGTGGGCAGCGCCGTGGGTGGCGGGCAGGCCCTCGGGGCGCGGGCGCTCGCCGGGGAAGATGACGCCGAAGGTGATGGCGTTTTTGAGCAACCGCGAATAGGTGCCGCCGCCGGAGGTGAAGGGCGGCGCGTCGTCGCCGGTAACTTCGAAGTAGGCGCGTTGGGCGGCGGTGATCAGCGGCCCGTCCTTGGGAATGTAGACCGGACGGGTGGTGGAGAACTCGCGCGGCTCAAAGCCGAGGCCCGCGCCGTAGGCCTGCAAGGTTTCGCTGTCGCCCTCGACGTTCGTGGCGATGGAGAGGCGGCAGTCCACGCTCAGGGAGAGCTTGCCATTTTCCATGCGGGCCATGCCGCAGACCATGGTGCTGCGGCCGGTGTCCTCATCCTCGCAGGCGATGCCGGCGCGCTCGCCGTAGATGTCGCCGGAGAGCGCCGCCACGCCGCGCATGGCGCGCTCGGACTGGCCGGTAAGCACGCCCGCCTCCAACAGCGCCGTGGCCAGGCGGTGGATGGCGCTCAGCCCGCCCTCGGGCCGGGCCGCGTGGGCCGCCGTGCCCGTGGCGCGCACGCGCACCATGCCGTTTTCCTCGCTCACGTCCACGCCCTCGCTGGCGGCGAAGAGCGGAACGCCGCGCAGAAGCGCCGTGGCGCTGGGCGGCACCATGTTGAACACCTCGCCGCCGTGGAACTGAACAATCTGCTCGCCGGCGTCCATGTAGAACAGGCCCTTGATCGAGCCCTTCTGGGCGTAGTTGGCGGGGAACATGCTGTCCGGGATCAGCGAGGCCACGGGATGGACGCAGTTTTGCACGTAGTATTCCATGTCCTCCATGCCGGTCTCCTCGGAGCAGCCCATGATGACGCGCAGGCCGTGCTTGAGCGGCGTGCCCAGTTCGCGGAACATGCGCATCAGGTAAAGGCCGAGCACGGCGGCGTTCTTGTCGTCGTTTGTGCCGCGGCCGATGAGGAAATCGCCCACGCGGGTCGCGCCGTAGGGCGGATAGAGCCACTGCTCGCCCTCGGGCACCACGTCGATGTGGGCGATGATGCCCAGAGCGTTGTTTTTGTCGCCATAGATGGCGCTGCCGCAGTAGCCCTCGTGATCCTCCGTTTCAAAGCCCATCTTGCGGGCGTGATCGAGGGCGAAATCGAGCATCTGGCGGCACTCGGGGCCAAAGGGCGCGCCCGGCGCGGCGAGGTCGGCGCGGCTGACCGAGCGGATGCGGGTGAACGCCTGCAAGTCGGCGATCATCTCCTCGGCGTGGGCGTCGATCCAGGCGCGGGCGGTTTGACGGAACGAACGTATATCCATGGGGGAGCCTCCTTCGCGCGATGATCTCAGATGTTACCATTATACATGGCGCGGCGGCGGGATGCAATTGCTTTTTGCGCGAATTTATGCTATGATGGCGGGGAATGGAGGTGTTTTTTATGAAGAAGATCGTCCTGTTGCTAATCGCGGCGCTGCTTTTGTGCGCGTTCGCGGCGGCGGAGACGGTTGAAACGCCGGACTACGCCCTGACGCTGCCCGAGGGCTTTGCGGCGGTGTCGGAGGCGGAGATGGAAGGCTACCGCGAGGCGTCCGCGCGCGATGCGGGCGGCCGCTATGAGGGCGAGGCGCTGATGGCCCTGCGCGACGGCGAGGCCATCACCGTGGTGGAGGGAAGTACCGATTACGCCGAAACGCGCGAGGCCGCCGAGGCGCTGGTGGCCGAATACGCCGACTACGTGGCCGGCTTCGAGAGCGTCGAGCCGCAGTACGTCGAGGCCGGCGGCCGCGAATTCGCCATGGTGCAGGTGTCTCTGGACGGCAAGGTGACCTCGCAGTATCTGCTGGTGGAGGATGGACGGCTCTATACGCTGACCTTCACGGGCGTATCCGAGGAAGAGACGCTCGCCACGCTGGAGAGCCTGACTTTCGCCGGAGAGGAAACGCCGCAGACAAGCGTCGCGCCATCCGCCGTGCCGGAGGCGTCCGCCACCCCCGCGGCCTGATGGCCGCGCCGCATTGTTTACAATCCGTTTCTGGCATTTTGCCGCGTGAAATGGTATAATACACCCGGTCGCCGGGAATCTGGCGGGGTTTTCCGAACCTTTTTCGCCATGCCGCCCGGAAATATTCGATAAAGGATGACTTTCATGGCAAATTGCGCGATCGTCGGCATCAACTGGGGAGACGAGGGCAAGGGCCGCATGGTGGACTACCTTGCCGAGAAGTACGACGTGGTGGTGCGCTATCAGGGCGGCAACAACGCCGGGCACACCGTCATCAATGAATACGGCAAATTCGCGCTGAACCTGCTGCCCAGCGGCGTGTTCCACGAAAAGGCCGTCAACCTGCTGGGCGCGGGCACGGTCATCGACTTAAAGCACCTGTGCGGCGAGATCGGGCGCGTGCGTGAAAAGGGCGTGCCCATCACCCGCGACAGCCTGAAAATTTCCGACCGCGCCGTGATGGTGCTGCCCATCCACCCCATGCAGGACAAGTGGGAGGAGGCGCGCCTGGGCAAGGATCACTTCGGCTCCACGCTGCGCGGCATCAGCCCCGTCTACGGCGACAAGTACATGAAAAAAGCGCTGCGCATGGGCGACCTTCTGCACCCGGAACATTTGAAAAAGCAGCTAAAGCGCCTGCTGGACTGGAAAAATCAGGTGATCGTGCCCGGCTACGGCGCGGAGAAGATCGACTTTGACGAGACGCTCAAGTGGATCGAGGAATACGGCGCGCCGCTGATGCAGCACGTCTGCGACGCGGGCGAACTCCTGGAAAACGCCGTGAAGGCGGGCAAGAGCGTGCTGTTCGAGGCCCAGCTGGGCGCGCTGCGCGACATCGACTACGGCATCTACCCCTTCACCAGTTCCTCTTCCCCGCTGGCGGCTTACGCGCCGGTGGGCTGCGGGCTGCCCAGCCTCAAGGTCGATCGCGTAGTGGGCGTGACCAAGGCCTACTCCACCTGCGTGGGCGAAGGCCCGTTCGTGGGCGAACTTGATGGCGAGGAGGCCGACAAGCTGCGCGAAGCGGGCGCGGAATACGGCGCCGCCACCGGCCGCCCGCGCCGCGTGGCGTGGATGGACCTGGTGGCCACCCGCTACGGCACGGCTTTGCAGGGCGCGACCGAACTGGCGCTGACCAAGCTGGACGTTTTGAGCTATCTGGACAAGATCCCCGTCTGCGTGGCCTACGAAAAGAACGGCCGCCGCGTGGATCGCTTCCCCTACACGCCCGATCTGGACGGCTGCAAGCCTGTCTACGAGGTGCTGCCCGGCTGGAAGATGGACATCACCACCTGCCGCGAATACGAGCATTTGCCCTCCGAGGCGCGCGACTACGTGGAGTTCATCGAAAAGAACGTCGCCTGCCCGATCAAATTCGTCTCCGTGGGCGCGGAGCGCGACAGCCTCATCATCCGCTAAGGGGGAACGAGCATGCACGATACTTACGAAACGCCGCTCAACAGCCGCTACGCCAGCCGCGAGATGCAGAAGATCTTCTCCCCCGACCGCAAGTTCACCACCTGGCGTAAGCTCTGGGTGGCGCTGGCCGAGAGCGAGATGGAGATGGGCCTGCCGGTGACGCAAAAGCAGGTGGACGAATTAAAGGCGCATGTCGAGGACATCGACTACGAGGCCGCCCGCCGCCACGAGGAGCGCACCCGTCACGACGTCATGGCCCACGTGCTCGCCTATGGCGACGTCTGCCCCAATGCGCGCGGCGTCATCCACCTGGGCGCTACCTCCTGCTACGTGACCGACAACGCCGACATACTCATGCTGCGCGACGCCCTGACGCTGGTGCGCGAAAAGCTGCTGGAGGTCATCCGCCGCCTGCGCGCCTTTGCGCTGGAATATAAAGATTTGCCCACCCTCGGCTACACCCATTTGCAGCCGGCGCAGCTCACCACCGTGGGCAAGCGCGCCACGTTGTGGATGCAGGATCTGCTCATGGATCTGGACGAGGTGAACTTCGCCCTTTCTTCCCTCAAGCTGCTGGGCAACCGCGGCGCGACCGGCACGCAGGAAAGCTTTATGAAGCTCTTCGACGGCGACGGCGAAAAGGTGGACGAACTGGAAAGGCGCATCGCCCACAAGGTGGGCATGGAGAAGTGCTTCGCCGTTTCCGGCCAGACCTATCCGCGCAAATTGGACAGCCGCGTGCTCGGCGCGCTCTCCGGCATCGCCCAGAGCGCCTACAAGTTCGCGCAGGATCTGCGGCTGTTGCAGTCCTTCCGCGAGGTGGAAGAGCCGTTTGAGAAGGGCCAGATCGGCTCCTCGGCCATGGCCTACAAGCGCAACCCCATGCGCTCGGAGCGCATCTGCGCCCTTGCCCGCCACGTGATGGCGCTGACGCAGGACGCGCAGATGACCGCCGCCACCCAGTGGTTCGAGCGCACGCTGGACGACAGCGCCAACCGCCGCCTCTCGCTGCCGGAAGCCTTTTTGGCCACGGACGCGGTGCTGGAATTGTACGCCAACATCGCCAGCGGCATGGTCGTCTATCCGGCGATGATCGGCAAGCGTGTGATGGAAAATCTGCCCTTCATGGCCACGGAGGCCATCCTCATGGAGGGCGTGCGCCTGGGCGGCGACCGGCAGGCGTTGCACGAGCGCATCCGCGTGCATTCGCAGGCCGCGGCCGCGCGCATGAAGCAGGAGGGCAAGGAGAGCGACCTGATGGAACGCATCGCCGCCGACCCCGCCTTCCCCATGGACCACGAGCATTTGACCAAGTTGCTTGCGCCGGAGAACTACACCGGCCGCGCCGCCGAGCAGACGGTGAACTTCGTGAAAAACGAAGTTGACCCCGCTCTCGCCGGCCACGCCGCGCGCGAGATGGGCGAGATCAAACTGTAAAAAGGCCGAGAATCACGCCGGCGTAAAAAACGGGCGTGGAGAGATCAAACGTCTCCCCACGCCCGTTTTTTGCGCTTTTTTTCCTACAAAAGCTCGGTAAAATCATGGATGACGCGCTCGACGAGCGCTTCCGTCTCGCCGTGGCGGTGGGCGGAGGCTTCGTCGTAGACCAGTACGGCGCGCATGCCGGCCTTTCTCGCTCCGGCCACGCCCTCGTAGACGTCCTCGAAGACCACGCAGTCCCGCGGCTCCACGCCCAGCCTTTCCGCCGCCAGCGCGAACACCTTGCCGGAGAGTTTGCCGCGGCCGCCGGCGTCCTCCACGGAGAGCAGCGCGTCGAAAAGGCCCTCGATGCCGCGATGTTCAAGGCAGGGCCGAAACAGCCCCGGCGGCATGGCCGTGGCCACCGCCAAACGCACGCCGCGCGCCTTCAGCGCCCTGAGGTAGGCTTCCGCGCCGGGCTTTAAGCGCACGTTTTCGCGGTATTCGCGCTCGGCCATGCGCGTCCAGATCTGCACGATCTCTTCCCACGGCTCGGGAAGGCCGTAGCGCTTTTTCGTATACAGCGCCGTTTCGCGGTAGCTCATGCCGGCGATGGCTTTGGCGTAGTCCGGCGTCAGGGTCAGCCCGCGCTCGGCGAAGAACCGCTCGTCCACCGCGTGCCAGACGTACATGCTGTCAAGCAAGGTGCCGTCCAGATCGAAGATGGCGGCACGCATGGAAAGCGGGGCGCTCATGTGCGTCTCTCCTTTCGTCCGCGCAGCACGAAATCGAGCATCTCCGGCACGCGCGCCTCCCAGAAATCCCAGTTGTGGCGGCCGGGGTACTCGTGGTATTCGTACTGGAAGGGGTTGCCGGGCAGGCTTTCAAAGAAATCGCGGGTGAGGGCGGCGTTGCTCTTCAGGGAATCCTGCTCGCCGCAGACGTGCCACACGCGCGGGCAGGGGCCGCCCGCTTCCGCCAGCGCCCGGGCGCGCGCGAGCGTCTCTTCCTCGCTGGGCAGGGGGCCGGCCTCGCCGTAGGCGACGAGATAGCGGTTGAAGCGCGGCGTGCCCTCCCTGGGCTCGTGGAAGCGGTAGTTGGTGTGGCCGGCGGAGAGACAGCAAATGGCGGCGTAGTTCTCCGGGCGGCGCATGGCGATCTTCAGCGCGCCCATGCCGCCCATGGACAGTCCGGCGATGAAGTTGTCCTCCCGCTTGTCCGAAAGGGGCAGCAGGCGGCGCAGCATCCCTGGCAGTTCGTCGGCGATATGGGTGAAGTAGCGCTGGCCGTGGGCCATGTCCTCGTACATGCTCATGCCCGCCGCGGGAGCCACCAGCGCCAGGTCGCGGCGGGTGGCCTGCCGCTCGATGGCGGTGTGGCGAAGCCAGCCGGTATGATTGTCGCCCGCGCCGTGCAGAAGCCAGAGCACGGGGAAGGGGCCGCGATTGGTTTCCGGCAGCGCGATCTGCGCGGAGAACGCCTTGCCCAGAACTTCGGAAAAGGCTTCGAACTGTATCAGCGCCATGCGTTTTCCCCCTTTCCCGGCAAAAGCCACGCAAGCGCGTCGGCGATCTTTTGATCCCAGTAGCGCCACTGATGGTCGCCCGGCGATTCTTCATAGGTCAGGTCGTAGCCCAGCGCGCGCAGATGATCGCGCATGCGCGTGTTCTGGGCGTAGAGAAAGTCTTCCGTGCCGCACCACATGTAGATTTTGGGCCGCAGGGCGGGATCGGCCAGCGCCGTGGCGGCGGCAAAGAGGTCGTTTTCCGAGCCGGGCACGTCCTCCGCCGGGCCGAAGACGTCCTCCCAGTAGCGCCGCGTCGCCGGGACGGTGTTGTTGATGGCCGTGTCCGCCGCGTCCAGCGCCCCGGAGAGGGAGATGACTTTGGAAAATGTCTCCGGCGCGCGCAGGCCGCACTTCAGCGCCCCGTAGCCGCCCATGGAAAGGCCGCCGATGTAAGTGTCCTCCCGCCGGCCCGAAAGGATGGGAAAAAAGCGCCGGCAGAGGGCGGGCAGCTCTTTGGAGACGAAGGTGAACCAGGGCAGGCCGCGGCGCATGTCCGTATACCAGCCGAGGCCGCCGTCCGGCATGACCACGGCGAGGTCCTTTTCTTCCGCGTAGCGGTCGATGGCCGTGCGCCGCATCCACGTTCCCTCGTCGTCCGACATGCCGTGCAGAAGATAGAGCGTCTTGGCCCTGCCCGTCAGGCGCTGGGGCAGGAGAACGTGCATGCGCGTTTCCACGCCCAGCGCGTCGGCATAGAAATCCACGATCAGATGCGCCATGAGATTGCTCCTTTGCAATGCGTATGCCCTATTATAGCATATTTCCCCCAATCGTGACACAGATCGCGCGATTTTGTGCGTATATTTCGATATCGCCCCTTTTTTCGCGTCTTTGTGCTATACTGACGCTGTATATCTGTGCATAAGTGGGAGGAGGAACCGATATGGGCAAAGAACGGCCGCGTTCGCAGGAACAGGAGCAGCGCAGGCAGAAGCCGCAGGAGCAGCCCACGCGCCGCCGTCGCCGCCGCCGTCCGCGCGGCGTGCCGCAGGCGCTGGCCATCGCCCTGATCGTGGCGGCGCTGGTGGTGGGCGGCGGCCTGGGCTACTGGCTGGGCGCCCGTCCGGGCGACGGCAGCCTCGTCGCCGAGCGCGAGGAGCAGATCGCCAACGCCAATCAGCGCATTCAGGAGCTGGAAAGCATGCTGATGGAAAACGGCATCGACCCCAACGCCGATGTCTTTGACGGCGCGCAGTCCCTCGATCCCAGCGTGGTCAGCGCGCTGGACGGCGGCGATGTGCCGGTTGGCGGCAACGACGCGCTGCTGGACGACAGCGACAGCTTCGACACCCCCGCCCAGACCGCGGCGCCCGTGCTGGTGGCCGAATTTGGCGACGTGCGGGTGATGAGCGATGAAGTGCTCGACGCCTACAACGCCGAGGTCAACCGCCAGCTGCTCAACGGGCAGGATGTCAGCGCCTACGCCGATTCGCTCCTGGAAGAGACGCTTCAGCAGGTGGTGGAGGAAAAGGTCAAGTACGCCAAAGCCGAGGAACTGGGACTGACCGCGCTCAGCGCCGAGGATGAGGCCGCCATCGACGCCGCCGCACAGGAGCGCTACGAGCAGGATCTGGCCTTCTATATCATCAATGACGGCACCAAGACCGAGGACGAGGCCCGCGAGGAGGCCGTTGCGCGCATGGAGGCCGACGGCATCACGCTGGAAACCTGCCGCGCCGATATTGAAAGCGACTGGTGGGAGGAAAAACTGCGCGACTACGCCGCGCAGAGCGTCACCGTCACCGAAGAGGCCGTGCAGGAGGTCTACGACCGCTATCTGTCCGAGCAGCAGGCCGCCTACGACGCCAGCCCCGAGCAGTATGAGTACGCGCGCCGCTACGAGGAGACGACCGTGGTCTACAACCCCGAAGGTTACCGCACCTTCAAGCAGGTGCTGATCCCCTTTGAGATGGAGGACGGCATGCGCGTGGAGGAGATACTCGCGGAACTTGCGAGCCCCGACGTGGACGCCCAGCGTGAGGAGGAACTGAACGGCGAACTGGATACGCTCTATGCCAAACTTGAGCCCACCGCCGAGGAAGTGCTCGATCGCGTGGCCGAGGGCGTGGACTTCGACAGCCTCATCGCCGAGTATGGCGACGATCCCGAATACGAACTGGAGAGCGTACAGCGCGACGGCTATTACATCAGCGCCGCCTCCACCACCTACGATCCGGCGGTGAAGGAAGCGGCCCTGGCGCTCGCCAGCCCCGGCGACGTTTCGCAGGAACCCGTGCGCACCGCCGAGGGCCTGCACGTGCTCTACTTCAGCGCCGAAGTGCCCGCCGGCCCCGTCCCGCTGGAGGACGTGCGCGCGGCGCTGGAAGCCGAGGCGCGCGAATCGCTGTGCGACGGGGCCTACGAGACGCAGCTTGCCCAGTGGGTGGAAGAAGCCGGCGTCACCTACCACCGCGAAGCGCTGGAGAATAACGCCTAGGAAAACGCATTAAAAACACGGCGGGCGGCGGAGAAATTTCCGCCGCCCGCCGTCATTTTTCGGCAGCGCCAGAATGCAGGCGCACCGCAAGGGGGAACCTCCCCTGCGGCGCGTTTTTTCCTTAGAAGCCCTCCACCGGCTCGCTCGCGGGCCTTTCCAGCAATTCCGGGTGCTCCAGAAGATGCTTGGCCAGGCGGATGGCGCGGGAATAGTAGTAGCCGTCGGCGATGCGCTCGTCCAGCGTGATGCCCAGCTTCAGCTTTTCGCGCATGCCCTTGAAGCCGTTTTCATCGTATTCCGGGGCTTTGAATTTTTCGCCGATGACCACGAACAGGGAATTGGTGCCCCAGTTGTTCAGGTGGTGATAGGCGGCGTTGAGATGTATGGAGCCCAGGTTGTTCATGAAAATGGAGGAGTAGTTGGGGTCGGTCTTCACCAGCGAATAGGGCACGATGCCGCGCGCGTCGAGGAAGAAGAGTATCTTCATGATCAGTTTGAGGACGATGCGCGGGAATTTCAGCAGCATGGCCATGCCGTCGGTGGAGTTGTCGGTCTTGTCCTCGGTGCGGAAAGTGGTGATCTCCTTGTAGATCTGCGCGCGGATGCTCTCCAGCGTGCTGTCGGGAGAGAACTTCAAAAAGGCCAGCGCCTCTTCGCTCTGCTCGTTGAACTGCTTTTTGACCACGAAGGCGGCGGTCAGCTCCGTGCGCTGATAGACGCGGTTGCCGGCGATAAAGCGGTTCATGCGCGGCTTGAGCGTCACCGTTTTGACGATGGCCGCGAGTATGATCTGGAAGTATTTGTAGCGATACTCGGGGTTCTGCGCGTTTTTCTCCGCGATGTAGCGGTCGATGTTGGTCAGGTCGATCTCCTCTTCGATAAACGCTTCGTTGTCGGCGCGGTTGGGATAGAGATAGGGCGTAAAGCCGTGCATGGGGTCAAGGTCGCGCAGCCAGATGCCGTCGCGGCGGTCGCCATGTCTGCGCTTGCGGGGCTTTTCGGTCATGTTCATCCTCCTTGCCGTACAAGGCTGCTTCCCCGCCCGCGGCGCGGAAAGCCGCCGGCGCGGCGCGCCTGCGTGCTCCCATTATAAAGCGCGCGGAGAAATTTGTCAAATTGATGGCCGCTCTGCGGCAAAATGCGGCGCGGCCGTCATTCGTCCTCGAAGGACAGCCAATCCTCGTCCTCGCCCTCGCGCAGGTTTCGCGCGGGAAGCAGCGGCCCCATATAGCGCTCGCTCACGCGGGCGACTTCTCTGCTGAAGCCGCCCATGAGCAGTTCGCCGCGGTCGCGCATGCTGTGGTCGCCTTCGCTGCCCACGAGCAGATGGTCGAGCAAGGGCACGTCCAGCCGCTGCAGCGTGGCCGCGTAGGCGGCGGTGTTCTCCAGATCGTAGTCGTCCGGCGCGGGCAGGGCCGCGTCGACGAACTGCGCCAGCAGCACGCTGTGGGCGTGCGAGGAGACGACGTCTCCGACAGCGGCGCGCAGGCATTCCGGCTCCGCCCAGGCCGTGCCGACGGCGATGGGCCGGGCGAGCAGCAGCCTGCCTTCGTAGGTCAGGCAAAACTGCCACGTCGCTTCCCCGCCGGCGAAAGGGCGGTATTTGCGGGCGAATTCGCGGAAACAGCGCAGATTGCCAAGCATCGGCCGGTCCTCGGCGCGCAAAAGCGCATAGGCGTCGCACAGGGCGCTGACGCGCTTCAGCCAGCGCGCGGCGCGCCCGCCCAGTCCCGGCACAGCGGCCAACGCGCCTTCGTCGGCGCGGAGCACGCCGTAAACACCGCCAAATTGCTCGTCCAGCGCGTGGGCCAGGGCGTTGACATCGCGGCGGGGGATGGCATAATAGAGCAGCAGTTCCAAAAGCTCATGCGGCCGCAGATCGTCTATGCCCTCCAGGAGCGCGCGCCGGCGCAGGCGCTCGCGGTGGCCGGCGTGGGCGCTATTCGCCGATGATCTTGATAAGAACGTGTTTTTGCCGCTTTCCATCGAATTCATAGTAGAAGATCTGCTCCCAGGTGCCAAAGTCCAGCCGTCCGTCGGTGATGGCGACCACCGCCTCGCGCCCCATGATGGTGCGCTTGAGGTGCGCGTCGGCATTGTCCTCATAGCCGTTGTGGTGGTAGCGGCTGTACGGCTTTTCCGGAGCCAGACCCTCCAGCCAGGTTTCAAAGTCCTGGTGCAGGCCGCTTTCATCATCGTTGATGAAGACGCTGGCGGTGATGTTCATGGCGTTGACGAGGCACAGCCCCTCGCGCACGCCGCTTTCGTCGATGGCGGCTTGCACTTCGCGGGTGATGTTGCGCAGGCCGCGGCGGGTAGGCAGGTTGAAAAACAGCTCCTTGCGATAGGACTTCATGGCGCATCCTCCCCTGAATACAGCAAAAGCCGACGCCTCAAACGCCGGCTTCCGTTGGAAAAGTTAGTTGTTCGCCTGCTTTTCCTCGATGGTGATGACCTGCTGACCGTCATAGTAACCGCAGTGCTTGCACACGCGATGGCTGAGCTTCATCTTCCCGCAGCGGGGGCACTTGACGATCCCGGGCGCGGACAGCTTCCAGTGCGCGCTGCGGCGCGAATGCTTTCTCGCCTTGGAGATTTTTCCCTTCGGAGTGGCCATTGTTACACCTCCTCATCGCTGTTGATCATCGCTTTCAATGCCGAAAAGGGGTTCGTGACCTCTCCGGCGAAGCGGCCTTCTTCCTCATCGGGCCGCTCCGTGCCTTCGGAAGCGCTCTGCGCATCCTCCAGGCAAGTGCAGGAAACCTCATTGCGGTCGGCCCCGCAGACGGGGCACAGACCCTTGCAGTCCTCTGAGCAGAGCACGCGCATGGGCAACTCAAGAACGAGCAGTTCCCGGGCGCAATCCGTCAGATCGATGCAGGAATCCACGATGGCGCGCGTTTCGCCGTCGTCCTCCGCGCCCTCTGTGCGGCGCGAAAAACGCTCGTCTATCTCCACGCGCAGCGGCACCGCCACCGGGCGCAGGCAGCGCGCGCAGGCCATGGCGGCCTCGCAGCGCAGTTCCCCGCGCACGGATACCGTCTCGCCCGCGCCGAGCAATGTGCCCGTAGCTTCCGCTGGCGAGAAGCGGACCGTTTCGCCAAATACGTCCGCGTCCGCGACCTCGATCGTCATCGAGAACGGGAAGACCTGCCCCGGCGCCTTGAGCGCCTGAGAGACATTGAGCGTATTGGCCAAGTCGATTTCCCCCTAACCTAATGTATTATACAGGGCAGGCGCGAATTTGTAAAGTTATTTTTTTTTGACGCTCACTCGCGCGCTGTGCTGATCTGGTAGATCCAGTTGCCGTGCACGTCGATCAGCCCCTGCGCGTCGCCCTCGCGCACCAGCAGGCGTTTTTCGCCGGCAACGGAGAGCGCTTCGTAGCGGGCGCTGAGCACCGTTTCGCCGTTTTCGTCGACAACGCCGTAGCGCACGCCGTCCGGGTCCCAGTCGTACTGTTCCTCATCCAGTTCTTCCACGTAAACGGGCGTGGCCTCAAAGGCCATGAAGCCATAGTAACCCATCCCGTCCAGCGTGAACAGCGGAAAGAGCGATTGCCACGCGCCTTCCACCAGCGTGCCGTCGGCGCGCACGATGCGGTAGCATTCCGCGCCCCACGGCCCGTCCGAGAGAATGAACTGGCCATTCTCGCCGCGCGCGTAGCTGGCCTGCGCGCCGCCCTCGTGGATGAGGCGGCCGCTATAGTCGTACAGGCAGGTCTTTTCCCCGTCGAAGGCCTGCACCACGCCGTCGTAGGCCGCGTAGTAGGCGCCCTCGCCGCCCTCGATGCGGAAGATCTCGGCGCAGGTGGCGGGGTCAAAGCCCGTGGCCGAACCGTCGCCCTCCACGGCCAGCGCCAGTTCGCCGTCTTCAAAGGTGATATCCGGGTATTTGGGGGTGAGCACCCAGTTGCCCGTGTTGTCAATGAGGCCATAGCCCGTGGTCAGGGAGGCCAGCGCCCGGCCCTCAATGAACGGCCCGGCATAGGCAAACTGCGGGCGGATGGCCCACTGGCCCGAGGCGTCCACATAGCCGTAGAGGTTGTTTTCCGCCGAGATCAGCGGCATCAGGCCGTCGGAGAACCAGTTCAGCGTGCCCAGCGTCTGCACGCCCGTGGCGCTGACCGCGCCCGTTTCGTCGATGCGGTAAAGGCCGTCGCTCTGGTCGTCGAAACAATCGGTGGTCAGGGCGAGAAAGCCGCCTTCGCCATTGCTGACCAGCTGCGTGTAGGCCGCTTCGGCGAGCACTTCGCCTCCGGTGGTCATCGCCCCGTACAGGCCGTCCTGCGTAAAGACGACCACGCCGTCCTCCAGCGCCAGCATGTCGTATACCTGCTCGCTCAGCGGTTCGCCCGCGCCGCTGAGCAGCGCGTAGCGGTAAGCGCCGCCTTCATTGCTGCCGCCGCAGAACAGTTCGCCCGCGTCGTCGAGGGCAAAGATGAAGTCGTAAGCGCCGGGAGCGACGATCACCGCTCCGTCCTCGTCAATGAGCGCGGCCGAGTCGAGGAAATTCGCCGCGATGGGGGCGGCAAGCGCCGTGGAGCACAAAAGCGCCGCCGCCAGCAGCGCCGTCAGGAGCCGCTTGCACATGACCGTCACCTCGTTTTCGCGTTTTTCTCTTAGACGCGGAGGCGAAGGAAAAAGTTTCACGCGCAAAAACGTTTTCCGCCGTTCGCCGCCTCCATGACCGCGCAGGAAAGCGGCGTTTGTCCACACAAATCGCCCCTCCGCCGCGGCGTTCAAGGTAAAATATTGACTTTTGCCGCTCCGGGTATGGACAAAGCGCGCAAAACATGCTATAATTGGTTTCTGTCGGCGGGATCGTTTTCTCCTGTTGGCGTAGGATGCGCCCGTAGCTCAGCCGGATAGAGCAACGGCCTTCTAAGCCGTGGGTCAGGGGTTCGAATCCCTTCGGGCGCGCCAGTTATGGTGGATGTAGTTCAGTGGTTAGAGCGCCAGGTTGTGGCCCTGGAGATCGTGGGTTCGAGCCCCACCATCCACCCCACTTTTCCCCAGCGACGCGCTGCGAGCGGGCATTGGGGCGTGGCCAAGCGGTAAGGCACGAGACTTTGACTCTCGCACTCGCAGGTTCGACCCCTGCCGCCCCAGCCATGTTTGACCCATTAGCTCAGTTGGCAGAGCACCTGACTTTTAATCAGGGTGTCCGGAGTTCGAATCTCCGATGGGTCACCAAAGATCGCGTCTGTTTCCGCAAGCGGAAGCAGGCGTTCTTTTTTTATCTCGCGGGTCGCGGCTTTGGCGCGGGCGTGGTATAATGGGAAAAGAGACGGGGTGCGCGGCGTGTATTTTTCCTATGGCGATCGGGAAACGGAGTATCTCAGGCGGAAGGACAAGCGTCTGGGCGCGGTCATCGAGCGCGTGGGGCATATCGAGCGGGCGGTGGACCCGGATCTGTTTTCCGCTGTCGTCCACCACATCGTCGGGCAACAGGTGTCCATGCGCGCGCAGGCCACCATTTGGGCGCGGCTGCGGGCGGCGTTGGGCGAGGTCAGCGCGCAAACCGTGGAGGCGCTGGACGCGGAGGCGCTGCAGGGCATGGGCATGTCGCTGCGCAAGGCGGAATACATCCTCGACTTCGCGCGCCGCGTGCAGAGCGGCGAATTCGACCTCGAAGCCGTGCGGCGCATGGACGATGGGCAGGCCATCGCCGCGCTCACGTCGCTCAGGGGCGTGGGCGTGTGGACGGCGGAGATGATCTTGCTGTTCTGCCTTCAGCGGCCGGACGTGCTCAGCTACGACGACCTCGCCATCCGCCGCGGATTGCGCATGCTCTATCGCCACAAGGCGCTCGACCGCAAGCGCGCGTGACAAAAAACCGCTTTCGAGCCCTGATCGCTCGAAAGCGGTTTTCGCGTTTGTGGGCTATACCTGCTCCAGCCAGCGGGCGAATTCTTCCTCGCCGCCATGGAAAACGTTGAGGTCGATCCATTCCTCCTCGCCCTGATAGCCCTCAAGGCGGCCCTTGTCCGAATACTGCCAGAACGTCCAGTCCCGGCCGGGCAGCGTCAGCGCCGGCCAGAGGTAGACGTCGCGGATCCAGAGGGGACATTCGTCGAACGCGCCCTGCAAATACATGCGGTAGCTGCGCCCCGTGGCGTAGAGGATGGGCCTTTGCCCCGTCTCCGCCTCCAAAGCCGTAAGCAGATCGCGCAACTCTGCGCGCGTTGTTTCCACGTCCGGCGGATGCGCGAAAAAATCGCCGTAGAATTCAAAATCCACCACGCAGGGCAGGGCGAGCGGCTGGCCGCGCAGGGCGGAAAGGAAGTTCTCCGCCTGCGTTTTTCCGGCGCTCTCAAAGCTGAAAAAGTGATAACCGCCCGCGGGGATACCCGCCGCCGCCGCGCCTCGCGCGTTTTCCAGGAAGCGCTCGTCCACGTGGGCGCTGCCCTCCGTGGCCTTGATGAAGGCAAAGCGCACGCCCTGCCGCGCGAACGCCTGCCAGTCGATCGTTCCCTGATAGTGGGAAACGTCTACGCCCCAGATGGGAAAATCCGCCCGCGAGGGCGTGTTGAACTTTACCGCCCCGCGCAGCACCAGCGCCGCAAGGAGCGTCAAAAGCAGGCACAGCGCGCCCAGGGCGATGAAAAAGCGGCGAATGCGGCGGGGCGCGGCCTTTGTCTGCGCGGCCATCTCAGGCGCGCACCCAGCGCCCGCCCTCCTTGGCCGAGGCGGCGAGGCTGTCCATCAGGCTCTGCAAGCGCGCGGCTTCCTCCACGGTGTTCTCCGGGCGGCGGCCATGGTGGATGCAGTTGAGGAAATCGAAGTAACAGTCGATGTGGGCGCGGTCCCAGCCGATGGCGTTCTTGCCCGGCAGGAATTTGCCGCCCGGGGCCGGGTAGCGCGCCGCGCACTCGATGTCCACAAAGCCGCGCTCGCCGCCCAGCGGCCTTTCGGGACGGCTCTGGTCGAACCAGCGCAGGTAGTTGGGCCGCATCGTCTCAAAAATAGCCGCGCCGCGCGTGCCGCGCACCTCCAGCGTCAATTCGTCCAGTGCGCCGGTGGCGATCTTGCTGGCCTCCACCGTGCCCAGCGCCCCGCCGGGCAGGCGCAGCGCCATCAGCGCGTGATCTTCAGACAAACGCGTCTCCACGCCGCCCTCGCGCGTGGGGCGGGAGGAATAGAGCGTGCGGAAGGCGCACATGGCCTCCTGCGGATAGCCGGCGATCCACGTAAGCAAGTCGAGCGCGTGAGAGCCGAGGTCGAGCAGCACGCCGCCCTCCAGACCCTGTTTCCAGCCCATGGGGCGGTCGGGATCGATGGAACCGGAGTGCAGGTAGCGGGCCGAGAACTGCGTGATCTCGCCCAGCGCGCCTGCGTCCGCCAGTTCCTTTAGGCGCATGGTGGCGGGAAAGTGGCGCAGGTTGAAGGCCACCTTGGTAAAGACACCCGCCTCGCGCGCGGCCGCGGCGACGCGGCGGGCCTCCTCGCCGTTTACCGCAAGGGGCTTGTCAATGTAGAGGTGTTTTTTCGCCGCCAGCGCGTCCAGCGCCATCTGTTCGTGCTGCGCGTTGGGCGTGCAGACGCTGACCACGTCGATGTCGTCGCGCCGGAGCAGTTCGCGGTAATCGCACGTCCAGTCCGCGCCCATGTCCGCCGCCGCCTGCCTGGCCACGGCCTCGCGCCGCGTGCAGATGCAGCGAATCTCGGCGCGGAAATCCGCGTCCGCGTAAAACAGTGGCAGCGTGCGAATTGCCAGCGCGTGCGTCTGCCCCATGAATCCCCATCCGATGATACCGATGCCGTAGGTGCGCATATGCGTTCCCTCCCCGTGCGTTTTGCCCCGACCGGCGGCGCTGCTTCCATTATACGGCATGGCCGCGCCCCTGGCAAGACGGCCCGGGAAATAAAATCTTTGCTTGCCCATTGACATATATATGTTAAAAATGATAAAATTGTAAGTAGACACGATGTTTAAGCCGGACGGCTATTTCGTGTCGTATCTTAACTGCGGGAAGCGAGATCCGCCCCTGGGAGGAATGTATATGACGTTGCCGGGCAAGTTATGCGTGGGTATCCTTGAAGAGGACAATCCCCTCAAGAGCTACTTTCGCTTCAAGCCCCTGCTGATGGCGCAGGAGGAGGGCTATCAGCCCTTTGACGGCCTGGAAGCCTTTTCCGAAAACGGCTGCCTGCGCATCGTGCCGGACAAGAACGAATCTGGCCACTTCAAGGCCCGCATGCGCCGCATCGGCCGCTATGCCCTCCTGGATCTGCGCGCCCACCCCGGCGAGAACGACAAGATCCGTCCCAACAAAAACTATCAGGTTGATCCTTCCGAAACCAACGCCTATATCGTCTATTCCGACGTGGTGGTCGAGCCGCCCGAGGGCATGCTCTATGAAGTGCTCGACCGCGCCGCGCCGGAGGACGCCAACCACATGGCCCTGACCATGTCCCTGCCGGGCACGCAGCGCGTGCTCTTCCGCGCCGAAGGCGGCGGCGTAGCGCCGGCGCTGTGGCGCGTAGCGGCCATGGAAGGCGTGGAGGGCGCAGTGGAGCTCTCCCGCGAGGAAGCGTGCGTGACGCCGGACGCGGGAAAAGAGACGCGCCTGCCCGGCTTTGCCGGAGAGGAGACCTGCGTGCTGCTGGCCGCGCCGGGAGCGTCGCTGCTGGAGGCGCCGGAAGCCTCCGCCGCGCCGGCCGCGCCCGTTCCAGCCCCCGCGAGCAAGGAAGCGCCGCGCGGCGAAGAGGTTCCCGCGCCCGCCCCGCGCCCGGAGCGCGCCGGGGCGCCCCGCGAGCGGGAGAAGCCGCGCCTGAACGCCCGCGCGCAGGCCATGGCCCTGCAAACGGGCCTCAATCCCCGCCGCAGCCGCAGTTTGCAGGAGATCATCGACGACAAGTGGCGGCGCTCGCGCATCGATCAGCTGGGCCATCCCGTGCCCGCCGAGGCCACGGGCATGCCGGTGCAGGATCCCGTGGAGCGCGCCGTGGAAGCCCTGCGCGCCGCCTGGCGCGTGGAGGAAACGCGGCCCAAATTGGCCGAGGCGGTCGGCGCGCTGGAGGGTCTGGGCAGCGCCATGCAAAAGAGCGCCGAGCGCCGCGAGGATGAGGGCCGCGCCCGCCGCCTGAATGAAATCGAGGCGCAGCGGTTGCGCCTGCTCAACGAAGTGAGCGCGCTGGAAGCCCGCCGCGCCGACGCCCGCGAGCGCCTGCTGGAGGATGTGCGCCGCGAAAACGCCCGCAAACTCGAGGAAAGCGAGCGCAAGTTGGAAGCGCTCAAGGCCGACATCGCCGCCTGCGAAGAGAGCGCCCAGGGCGCGCGCGCGGCGCTGGCCGAGGCCGAGAGCGCCTATGCCGAGGCGGAAAAGCGCCTCGCCGCACGCGCCGTGGAAGTGAGCGCCCTGCGCTTTCTGCGCGCGCCCGCGGTCAGCGTGCCCACGGACGCCGCTTTGCCCAGCGCCGGGGAACTGATTTCCGACGTGCGCGCCTATCTTGCCCGCGCCGGCGCGCCGCTTTCGCACGATCAGGCCGTAGAACTGTTTACAGCGCTGGCGCTTTCGCCGGTGACGGTGCTGTGCGGCTCGGCCTTTGCCCCCAAGGGAGAACTTGCCAGAGCGCTGGCCAGGGCGTTGGGCCTGCGCGGGCGTTTTCTGCCCATCACGCATCCGCAGAGACAGGAGGGCGCGGTGCGCGCCATCCTTGAAGATACGCTCAATCCCGCGCCGGCGCTTTTGCTGGTGGAGGACTGCAATATCCCCGCCCGCGCCGCCTCCATGGACGCGCTGCTCTGGCAGCTTATCCGCATCTGCACCCCCGATCATCCCGCGCGCCTGCTCCTCACCGCGCGCGACGAGGGCGAGCCGCTCTCCACGGAACTCCTGGACAGCGCTTTCGTCCTGCGGCTGGAGCCGGAGAGCGCCGACACGCCCTGGCACGAGGAGCGGGAAGCGCCGGTGGAGCCGGAACTGGCCGTGTCACGCGAGGCGTTGCGCAACGTGTTCCGCCCCCATCCCGAGGCCGTGACCGAGGAAGCGCGCGAGCGCATGGCGCGATTGCGCGCCGATCTCGCCGCGCATGGCGTGCGCCTCTCGCGGCGGACGCTGGACGCGGTGTGGAACTTCTGCGCCGTCGCCCTGCCGCTTCTGCGTGAGCGCAGCCCCATGCGGGCGCTGGATATCGCCCTCGCCCGCCGCGCGCTGCCCGCCGTGCTTTCCGCCGCGCCGCTTTCAGCGCTCAAGGCGCTTCCGGAAATGGTTACGGACTTGGAAGAATGTAGAAAGCTTTTGGAAAGCCCATTGCCTATCTTTCCAACTCTGCTATAATAATAATAGATAGCGACAGACCGCGCGCGGACGGCGGATGCCCCGCGCGCGGCGCCTGTCTGAATGCAACGGAAGGAAGGTCACAAACGTATGAAAAAGGCCATCATGTACGGTGGCGGCAACATCGGCCGCGGCTTTATCGGCAAAGTGTTTTCCGATTCCGGCTATGAGGTGTGTTTCCTCGACATCATGCAGCCCCTCATCGACGAGATGAACCGCCGCCACGGCTACACCGTGCGCATCGTCTCCAACGCGGAGACGGTGGAAGCGCCGGTGAAGAACGTGCGCGCCGTCAACTCCTCCACGCCGCAGGCGCTGGAAGAGATCGCCACCTGCGACATCATGGCCACCGCCGTGGGCGTGAACGTGCTGCCCAAGATCGCGCCGGTGATCGCCGAGGGCGTGAAAAAGCGCATGCGCGAAAGCGGCAAGCCGCTGGACATCATTCTCTGCGAAAACCAGCTTGAGGCCGACGTGCTCATGCGCGGCTGGATCAACGAGCGTTTGAACGATGAGGAAAAGGCCTGGGCGGAGAAGAACCTCGGCCTGGTGGAAGCCTCCATTGGCCGCATGGTGCCGCCGCTGACGGCGGAGGAGAAGGGCAAGGACAGCCTGCTGATCTGCGTGGAGCCGTACTGCCAGCTGCCGGTGGACAAGGCCGCCTTCAAGGGCGAGATCCCCGATCTGGTGGGCCTGGTTCCCTACACGCCCTTCGGCTTCTACATCAAGCGCAAGCTTTTCCTCCACAACATGGGCCACGCCATGGTCGCCTACTTTGCCTATCAGCAGGGCATCGAGTACATCTGGCAGGCCGTGGAGCATAAGGAGGTCTACGACCTCGCCCGCAAGGCCATGAAGGGCAGCGGCGAGGCGCTGATCCGCCAGTATGGCGAGGAAATGCGCGCAAACGTCGAGGAAAACATCGACGATCTGCTCTTCCGCTTTGGCAACAAGGCCCTCAAGGACACCGTGGCCCGCGTCGGCGGCGATTTGGTGCGCAAGCTGCGCCGCAACGACCGCCTGGTGGGCGCGGCGCTGTATTGCATCGAGCAGGGCGTGGACCCCGAACCCATCGTCGAGGGCATCCGCGCGGCGCTGAAGTTCGACCGCGCCGAGGACGTCTCCGCGCCGGAACTGCAAAAGGCGCTCAAGGAACAGGGTATCGACTACGTGCTGGAGCACTACATGGGCCTCAAGCCGGACGAGCCGCTGTTCAAGATGATCAAGGGTTAAAGGATGACAGGGCGCGCGCCGCGACAGATCTCCGGTGCGCGCCTTTGCGTTCCCATGCCCCTGAAAGGAGAAAACGCCATGTTTCGACCCATGCGCAGAAGCAGGCAGGCCCTTGGCATAGACGCCTGCAAGGAAGTGCTTTCGCGCGGCACATCTGGCGTGTTGGCGCTGCTGGGCGACGGCGGCTGGCCCTACGCCGTGCCCATGAGTTATGCCTTCGACGGCGAAAAACTCTACTTCCACTGCGCCCGCGAGGGCCACAAGCTGGACGCCATCCGCCGCGAGGCAAGGGCCTCGTTCTGCGTCGTTGACCGCGACGAAGTGGTGCCCGAGGAATATACTACCTATTTCCGCAGCGTCATCGCCTTCGGCCGCGTGCGCGTCATTGAGGACGAGGCGCAAAAGCGCGCCGCCATCGAACTGCTGGCGTGCCGCTATTTCCCGCAGGACAGCGCTGAAAATCGCCATCGCGCCATCGAGCGCGAATGGGCGGGGCTGTGCATGCTGGAAATGGACATCGAACATCTGAGCGGCAAAGAGGCCGTCGAACTTGCGCGCGGGCGCGCGGGAGAGGGGGGAAGCAAACAATGATCGGCGCCATCATCGGCGATATCGTCGGTTCCCGCTTTGAGTGGGACAACCATCGCAGCAAGGATTTCGAACTGTTCACACCGAAGTGCTTCGCCACGGACGACAGCATCATGTCTCTGGCCATCGCTGAGGCGCTGATGCGCGCCAAACCTGACTTTTCCGACCTGGGCGAGCAGGCCGTGCGCTGCATGCAGGAAGTGGGCCGCCCTTACCCCGACTGCGGCTATGGCGGGCATTTTCTCGGATGGATGTATGCGGACGACCCGCAGCCCTACCACAGCTTTGGCAATGGCGCGGCCATGCGTGTGAGCGCCTGCGGCCTGGCGGCGAAGAGCGTGGATGAGGTCAAAGCCCTTTCCCGGGCCGTCACCGAGGTGACGCACGATCACCCCGAGGGCCTCAAGGGCGCGGAGGCGACCGCGGTGGCCGTCTATCTGGCGAAGAGCGGTGCGCCCATGGCGGAGATTCGCGCGCGCGTGGAGGAAGAATACTATTCTCTGGACTTCACGCTCGATGCGATCCGCGACACTTACCGCTTCAACGAGACCTGCCAGCAGACGGTGCCGCAGGCTTTGGAGGCCTTTTTCGAATCCGTGGATTTTGAGGACGCCATCCGCAACGCCATCTCCATCGGCGGCGACAGCGATACGCTGGCGGCCATCACCGGCGGCGTCGCCGGGGCGTACTACGGCGTGCCCGAGGCGCTTTCGCGGGTGGCGCGCGGCTATCTGGACGCGCGGCTGCGGGGCATCCTCGAGCGATTCGAGGCATGGCGGCGCTAGCGGCTCCGAAAGAAAGGTTACATCATTCCGGCGTTTGCGCCGGCGGTATATGGCCGCCCAAGACACCACCCTGCTCTTTGTGGGGCGGATTTTTGTCATTTGTCCATGAACACCGCGGTTACAACACAAATTTTTTGTGTTGCATCAAGAAAAAATTGGGTTAATCATATGGACGGCCTTGATATTTACATCCCGTACATATATAATATAGGATGTAATGGGTTGGATTGGGTCGGTCGGGATGAGTGGTCGCAAGGGAACAGGCTTGTGACGAACGGGCTATGGAGCGGTGCTCTCTGTAACTTGCCGCGGGGAAATGGCCAGGCTGTTTTGCCAGTGGGAAAGAGTGCGTCGCGCAAAGACCCCCGACCTCGGATTTTTTCGGGGGAGGGGTTCCTTTTTCGTAAGGGAGCCCGCGAAAAAGGCATGAAAGCGCCGGTTACTGTGTAAGGCGTAGCGGCGGCGGACATGCCTGACATAAAGGGAACGAAGCTGCGCGCAAGGGCGGAGGGCGAAGCTATGCCCTGCCTGCGCGAACGTGGAGGTGGAGGGCGTGTGCAGGTATACGTATGCCCGTTGCCTCTTTTGCACGACGGGGAGGGAAGAAGTCGTGGTCAGGGCCATTGAGGAAAGCGGCCATGGTCAGGCGCTGTTTCCCCAGCGGATGAAGAAGATCCTCAAAAATGGCGCCTGGATCGAGCGCCCTACGGCGCTGCTCCCGGGCTATGTGTTCGTCTATTCGGACGAGGAAACGGTGAATTTCTCCGGTTTTCCCGGCGCGCAGCACGTTATCCGCATGCTGACCTACGGCGACGGCAGCAACGCGCTCATCGGGCGCGACCGCGAGTTCGCCGATTGGCTGTGGCGGCTCCACGGCCGCGTGGGCGTGATGCAGGCCCTGCAGGTGGGCGATCGCATCGAGATCGTCGACGGCGTGTTCCGCCAGTTGCACGGCACCATCGCCCGCATGGACAGGCGCAGAAAGACCGTGCGTGTGGAGTTGGATACGCAGGGCGCCATCCGCTATATCTGGCTCTCCTACGAAGTCATCAATCGCGCGGACGATGAACGTTTGCCGGGCGCGGAGGAACAGGCTTCGCGCGAAAGTGCGGAGGAGTCATGAGCGCCAACGCAATGGCAAACGGGTCGCGTGACGCGTGTTGCGATGCAAAAAACGGCGCTTTAGCTGCTTTTTCCTTGCGCGCTCGCCAGAAATGGCGGGAAAACAGACAGGGCCGGCGCTCAAAAACGCCGGCAGGCACTTTTGAGGACGCTGCATTGCCGCGTTTCCGGTCGTGCGGCGCTCTTTTCCTGTCTTCAAAGGCGCGTTTGCGAAACAACGCGGGCGGGGATCAAGCCGCAACTCCGCCGCGCGGCGTCAGTTTGCGTTTTGAACCTTCGGTGGATGAAAACCATTGACGATTCGCACAGGGAATGCGCGGCCAAGCGGCCGGTTTCTTGTGCAGCGCGCACAACAAAAAGTTTCGGGCGCGGCTTCAGACATCGATCCAGCCATTTTAAGCCGGTCGCCGCGGCTGAAAGCGGCGCTTTTCGGCGCCCGTCCGAACCGGCGCCCATCCATCGAACCGCCTGACGCGCAAGCCCCGCGCGCCATGCGCGCTTCAGGAGAGGGAAAGCTGCCGCTTCCGCCGGCCCACCGCGCCGCAAAAGCGCGGCGCGCGACCCGGAAACAGCGAAAACGACCATCGGGGAGACGGCATCCGCTTCCCCACGGATATGAAGACACATCCGCCCCGCCCTGTATGCACGCGGGGCGGATACGAACCATCAGAGCAAAAGAGGAATGTGTGGGATGAGACAGG
>DSLFR04102__coassemble_751_pt1 | contig 24576 bp, 28 predicted proteins | sample DSLFR04102__metabat2_low_PE_033 | metagenome-assembled genome bin DSLFR04102
CCCGGCGGCGTCTGGCCGCCGCGAGCATGTTTTCCGCGTGCTCCATGGCGCTGGGAGAATCCTCCGCGCCGCCGATGAGGCGAGCGATCTCCTGCGCGCGGCCAGGTTCGTCGAGGGCGCGCACGGTGGAGCCTGTGCGTTCCCCCACCTGCGTCTTTTCCACCACGAAATGACGGTCGGCAAGGGCGGCGATCTGCGGCAGATGGGTGACGCACAGCACCTGCCGTTTGCCGGCGATCATCGCCATCTTCTCGCCCACGGCCTGCGCCATGCGGCCGGAGACGCCGGTGTCGATCTCGTCAAAGACCATCGCGCCGACGCCGTATTCGTCGGCGGAAACGGCCTTGAGCGCCAGCATCACGCGGGAAATCTCGCCGCCGGAGGCGATGGCGTTGAGGGGCTTGAGCGGCTCGCCGGGGTTCGGGGAGATGCGCATCTCCACGCGGTCGCCGCCGGTGGCGGTGATCTTTTCCGGCTCCACGGCGATCTCAAAGCGGGTCTTGCCCATGCCGAGGTCAGCGAGGTGCTTGAGGATGCCGGCGGTGAGCCTTGCGGCGATGGCCCTGCGCGCCTCGGTGAGCGCGGCGCAATCCTGCCGCAGGGCGGCGTCCATGCCCTTGAGTTGCTTTTTCCACTCGGAAACGCTGGCCTCGCCGCCGCTCAGGGCTTCTTTGCGCGCCTTCAGTTCCTCACCGTAGGCGATGACGTCGGCAAGTTCGGGGCCGTAGCGGCCTTCGAGGCGGTGGATGAGGTCGAGGCGGGCATTGAGTTTTTCCAGGGCACGCGGGTCGCTCTCCACGCCCTCGAGGGCGTCGCGCAGTTCATAGCCCGCATCCTGCGCGGCGATAAACGCCTCTCGCAGGCGGGCGGCAAGGGCGGAAAAGCGCGCGTCGAGAGGGGCGATCTCTTCCAAGGCGGCGGCGGCGCGGCTCAAAAGTTCCTGCGCGCTACCCGCGCCCTCGTAAGTGAGCTGATAGGCTTCGGAGAGCGAGGCGCGGATGTGTTCGGCGTTTTCGAGGATAGCGGCGCGGCTCTCCAATTCTTCTTCTTCGCCGGGGCGGAGTTTCGCCGCCGCGATCTCGGCAAGGCGGCGCTCGATCTCGGCAAGTTCGCGCTCGCGGCCCTGCGCGTCTTTCAGCGCGGCCTTGATCTTTCCCGCCAGCTGCATGCGCGCGCGATAAGCCGCGCCAATGGCGCGCACGCGCGCAATATGTTCCTCGCCGCCGTAGGCGTCGAGGAAGCCAAGGTGCTTTTCCGGGTCGAGAAGCGCCTGATGTTCATGCTGTCCGTGGATGTCCATGAGCAGGGACGTGAGGCCCTTGAGCGCGGTCAGGGGCACCACCATGCCGGAGACGCGGCAGACGCTGCGGCCATTGGCGCTCAGTTCGCGCGAGACGGCGAGCAGGCCGTCCTCGCAGGGCGCGCCCAGTTCCGCGGCCATTTCCTGCGCGCGAGGGCAATCAGAGACGTCAAAAAGCGCCTGCACGGAAGCCTTGTCCGCGCCGGTGCGCAAAAGTTCCCGCCCGGCGCGCGCGCCAAGCGCCAGCGACAGGCTGTCCACGACGATGGACTTGCCCGCGCCCGTTTCGCCGGTAAGCACATTGAAGCCCTGCGCAAACTCGATGGTGAGCCGCTCGATGAGGGCGATATTGCGGATGGAGATCTCCAGAAGCACGGCTGCGCCTCGCTATCGTTTGATGAGCGCGTGGAAGCGGCTGACGACGCTCTCGACCGCCTCTTCCGAGCGCGCGATGACCAGAATGGTATTGTCCCCGGCGATGGTGCCCAGGAGCTCGGGCCACTTGAGCGAATCGATGGCCTCGGCCGCCGCCTGTGCGCTGGCGGAGATGGTCTTGATGACGATGAGGTTGACGGCGCTCTCGATGGACATCACCGACTCCGCCAGTATGCGGATAAAACGCTCGCTCATGCCCTTTTCCGCGCGCTCGGCAGTGGCATACTTGTAGCCGCCGTTTTCCGCGAGCACTTTCAAAAGCCGCAGCTCCTTGATGTCGCGCGAGACGGTTGCCTGCGTGACCTTCACGCCGCGGGCTTTTAGCTCTGCGGCCAGTTCCTCCTGCGTCTCGATATCCTTTTTATCAATGATGTCCAGTATCAGATCGTGGCGTACGCTTTTCATCCCGGATCCTCCTGGTAGTTTTGCGGTTCAGTGCGTCCACTGCGAAAGTTTCTTGCGCAGCAGCCCAAAATAGTCGCGCTCCCGCAGGCGCACAAAGCGCGCCGTGCGCATGCTTTTGACGATGGTGATCTGCGAGCGCTCCTCGGAAAGCTCCAAGGTGCGCCGGCCGTCGAGTACGGCGTGGGTGGCGGAGGCATCGCCCAACACGCGCACGCTGATGCGGTCGCCAGCGGAGGCCACGAAGGGGCGCGCGCTCATCGTGTGCGGGCAGACCGGCGTGAGCACGAAGCAATCCAGCCCCGGGGAGACGATCGGCCCCCCCGCGGAGAGCGAATAGGCAGTCGAGCCTGTGGCACTGGCGACGATGAGGCCGTCGCCGGAGATGCGGTCCAGCAGCGTGCCGTTCACCATCAGTTCCACAGAGAGTATGCCCACAGAGCGGCCGCGGCGCATGATGCAGATCTCGTTGAGGGCGAACAGGCTCTGAGCGTCCTCCCCCTCGATCTCCATAATCATGCGGTTTTCCATCGTGCCCTCGCCGGCAAAGAGGCGTTCAAAATCCTCCTCGAGGTCGTCCGGCTCCACTTCGGAAAGGAAGCCGACGCGCCCCAGATCCACGCCGAGCATGGGTATGTCGTTGGGGATGGCGACATCCAGCGCCGATAAAAGCGTCCCATCGCCGCCGAGCACGCAGAGCAGGTCGCAATCGGCAAAGCTCTTTGCCGCCTCGCGGCGGAACGCGGACGCCAGGCCCGCATCCAGGCGCAGCGCCACGTCGTGCTCCTCGAGCACGTTGATCACCCTGCGCGCGACGGGAAGGCCCGCCGACTTCTTCGGGTTCCACATGACGCCCACGGTACGGATGTCCACGCTGACCACTCCCCATTTCTACATACTATGGTATACAAAATCGCCGTGGGAAACAAGGGCTATTCAGGCATTTTAATAAATTTGTCATATGCTCGGCGGATTGTGTCGGAAATCGCATATTCATGCAGAGTTTCCGCCCCCGCGTCGCCGGGAACGATGTAAAGAAGGAACTCTATATTCCCCTCAGGGCCGCGGATGGGGGAAAAATCCAGACCCGCGCACCGCCAGCCCAACGTGGGCACGAAAGAAATGATCTCCTCCAGCACGCGCTGGTGTACCTGTGGATCCCGCACGACGCCCTTCTCCCCCACGTCCTCGCGCGCGGCCTCAAATTGCGGCTTGACCAGCGCTACAAAGCGCCGGTCCGGCCCGTCGAGCACGGAAAGTACCGCGGGCAAAACCGCCTTCAGGGAGATAAACGACACATCCGTCGCCCCGAACGACGGCCGTTCGGGGAAATCCTCCCCGCGCAGGAAGCGGGCGTTGACGCGCTCCATGGCCGTCACGCGCGCGTCCGAGCGCAGGCGGTAGTCGAGCAGATTGTAGCCCACGTCCACGGCGTAGACATGCTTCGCGCCCGCGCGCAGGAGCACGTCCGTAAAGCCGCCGGTGGAGGCGCCCACGTCCACGCAGACCGCGCCGCGCACGTCGAGGGAAAAGACCTCCAGCGCCTTCTTCAGCTTGTGCGCGCCGCGGCTGACGTAGCGGTCGAGCGCGCCGCGCACGCGCATGATCTCCTTCTCGGAAACCATCTCTCCGGGGCTTTTCAGTTTGCGCTCGCCGGCAAAGGCGCGGCCCTCCATGATGAGGGCGCGAGCCAGGGCGAGACTTTCCAGATTCATTTCTTCATAGAGGCGCTCGTCGGCGCGGCGCTTTTTCATCGGCCCAGTCTCCCAAGCACGCTCGCCGTCAGCCCCTCCGCGTCGAGGCCGCACTGGCGAAGCTGACTCGATACCGGGGCATGCTCGATGAAGCGGTCGGGCACGGCCAGCGTCATCGCCGCGTGGCCGGGGGCGTTTTTCGCCAACCAGGCCAGCACGCGCTCACCCAGGCCTCCAGAAAGGACGTTTTCCTCCACTGTCACCCAAAGCGGCGTCTTCAGGGACGCGCGCAGCATATCCTCGTCCATGGGCTTGACAAAGCGCGCGTCGACCACGCCGGCGCGCACGCCGCGATGCATCAGCGCTATGCAGGCGTTCATCGCCGGCTGTACCATGCGGCCCACAGCAAAAAAGAGCACGTCCTCTCCTCCGCTTAAGAGTTCCCATTCGCCGACGCGCAGAGGCTTTTGCGCCTCCAAGCGTGCGCCCAGGTCCTCGCCGTCCTTGGGGTAGCGGATGGCCATGGGGCCGTCGTACTCGGCGGAGAGGCGAATGAGGCGCTTTAAGTCGCGCACATCGCGCGGCGCGGCCACCACCATGTTGGGCAGCATGGCGAGATAACTCAGGTCGAACACGCCCTGATGGGTGACGCCGTCCGCGCCCACGAGGCCGGCGCGGTCGACGAGGAACGTCACCGGCAGCGCGTTGATACACACGTCCGTGGATATCTGATCAAAGGCGCGCTGCAAAAACGTGGAATAGACCGCCACATAGGGCTTCATGCCCGAGGCGGCCATGCCCGCCGCCATGGTCACGGCATGCTCCTCGGCAATGCCGACGTCATAAAAGCGCTTGGGATGGGCCTTGCCGAACACCTCCATGCCGGTGCCGGTGGGCATGGCGGCGGTGACGGCGCAGATGCGGATGTCGTTTTCCGCCAGCGCCGCAAGTTCGGCGGCAGCGACGCGGCCGCAGGCGGTGTGCTGATCGCCGCGCTGTTCCCCCGTTTCCACCAGAAAAGGCGCGACGCCGTGGTAGGCGTCCGGATGGGATTCGGCGGGCACATAGCCCTTGCCCTTGGTGGTGACGACGTGGAGGATCTGCGGATCCTTTTCCTCCTTGGCGCGCTGGAAAAAGCGGATGAGGCGCTTTAAGTCGTGTCCATCCACGGGGCCGATGTAGCGAAAACCGAGGGCGTCGAAGAACTTGCCGTCCACAAACGGCGTTTTCAGCCAATCGCGGAAGCGCTCCACAAAGCGGAACATCGGCGCGCCCACGCCGGGGATGCGCTCCAGCCCCTGCCGCACGCCGCGCTTGAAGGCGCGATAGGTGCGCGACTGGCGCAGGCCGGTGAGATACCCCGAGAGAGCGCCGACATTGCGGGAAATGGACATCTCGTTTTCATTGAGGATGACGATCATGCGCGTGCCGGACTGACCGGCATCGTTGAGGGCTTCGTAGCACATGCCGCCGGTGAGCGCGCCATCGCCGACGACGGCCACCACGTGGTAGTCGTCGCCCATCACGTCGCGCGTGCGCGCCATGCCCAGCGCCGCCGAAATGGCCGTGGAGGCATGTCCGGCGGTGAAGGCGTCGCACTCGCTCTCCGAAACGCGGGGGAAGCCGCTGACGCCGCCCTCCTCGCGCAGCGTGTCGCGCAGGGCCGCAAAGCGCCCGGTGAGCATCTTATGGGCATAGCACTGGTGGCCGACGTCGAACACCAGTTTGTCCTCCGGACAGTCAAAGACATAGTGCAGCGCCAGCGTCAGCTCCACCGCCCCCAGGTTGGAAGCGAGGTGCCCGCCGTGGCGCGCCACTGTTTTGATGATCTCCTCGCGCATCTCCGCGGCAAGCGCCGTCAGTTCCTGCAGGGAGAGCTTTTTGATATCCGATGGGCTGTGTATTTCCTCCAGCAACATTCGTACCCCTTATTTCGTGCGATCCACCATGTCATCCACCAGCGCGCGGAAGAAAGCGGCGCGCGGGCCGAAAGTATCCAGTGCGGCAATGGCGCGGGCGTGCTCGCTCGCCACGCGCGCGCGCGTTTTTTCCACGCCGTAGACCGATATACAGGTCAATTTGCCGCTCTTTTCGTCCTTGCCCAATGTCTTGCCCACCTCGGCGGCGTCGCCAAGGACGTCGAGCAGGTCGTCCGTGGCCTGAAAGAGCAGGCCAAAGGCGGAGGCATACCGGGAAAGCGCCTCCAACTCCGCCTCGGACGCGCCGCAGAGGCGGCAGGCGGCGCGCAGAGGATAGATGAACATGCAGGCGGTCTTGCCCTGCTGGATGTCCTCGAGCATCTGCTCGCGCTTTTCCCCGGGCACGCCATTTCTCTCGCTGTCCAGATCGAGGCACTGGCCGAGGATCATGCCCTTGACGCCAGAGCCGCAGGCGATTTCCGCCATCGCCTCCAGACAGGGACGGGCGCGGGCCGCGTCCCTGAGAGAGGCGGCGAACATCGTCTCAAAGGCAGTATTGAGCAATCCGTCGCCGGCGAGTATGGCCTGCCCCACGCCGTAGACGACGTGGTTGGTGGGGCGGCCGCGGCGCAGGGTATCGTCGTCCATGCCGGGCAGATCGTCGTGGACGAGCGAATAGGTGTGGATCATCTCCACCGCGCAGGCGAAATCCAGCGCCTCGGGCGCGCCGCCGAGCATGTCCGCCGCGGCCAGCAGCATCGCAGGCCGCAGGCGCTTGCCGCCGGCCATGACGCTGTAGCGCATGGCCTCGCCGACAATGGGGCCGCTGCCGGGCAGAAGCTGATCAAGGCGCGCTTCCACGCGCGCGGCATATTCTTTGAGCGTCGTCATGCGTCTTCCTCTCCCTCCAACGGCTCCTCGCCGCTTTCCGTAAGTACGCGGATGCGCCTGTCGCCTTCCTCCAGCAGCGCTTCCAGCCGTTTTTTCAGCGCCATGCCGCGCTCAAAGGCCTGGAAGGACGCCTCCAGCGGCAGCGAGCCGCTTTCAAGGTCGCGCACCAGAGTCTCCAGCTCGTCCATCCCGGATTCAAAGGTGAAGTTCTCCATTCGTTACCTCCGCCGCGACGTTTCCGCCGCGCATATGCACTTCAATGGCGTCTCCCGCGCGCAGCGAACCCGCTTCAGGGACGCACTTACCATCCTTGAAGACCACGGCATAGCCGCGGCGCACCACGCCCTCGGGATCGAGGGCCGAAAGCGCGCGCGAAGCCAGCGACAGCCGCCGCTCCATGGCGTCGCGCTTTTGGGCCAAAGCCGCGGGCAGCCGCGCAGCGAGCGCCGAAAGCGCCGCCTCCCGCCGCTCGATGAGCATGCGGCGCGGCATAGTCAATGCCGCCGAACCGGCCAGCGCCTGCAAGCGCGCGCGGCGCAACTGTTGCGCGCGCGTGAGCGCCGTCGTCAACTGCCGCGAAAGCGAATCGACCGATTGTTTGAGTTCCGCCACCACCGGCACGGCCAACTCCGCGGCGTTGGAAGGCGTGGAGGCGCGCGCGTCGGCGGCGAAATCGGCGATGGTGAAATCCGTCTCGTGGCCGACGCAGGAAATCACCGGGATGCGCGAGGCGACGATGGCCCGGGCGACGATCTCCTCGTTGAAGGGCCAGAGATCCTCGATGGAGCCGCCGCCGCGGCCGACGAGGATCACGTCCGGCCGCCCGTCCTCGTTGAGGCGCTCGATGGCGCGCACGATCTCCTCCGCCGCGCCCGCGCCCTGCACGGCGCAGGGAGCGAGCAATACGCCCACGTTGGGATCGCGCCGTTTGGAGACGCGAATGATATCGCGGATGACCGCGCCCGAACGCGATGTGGCCACGCCGATCATTTTGGGCAGCAGCGGCAGTTCGCGCTTGCGCGCGGGGTCGAACAGTCCTTCCGCCGCCAGGGCTTTCTTCAGCGCCTCAAAGCGCAGGTAGAGGTCGCCCAGACCCGCCTGTTCCATGGCGTTGACGTAGAGCTGATAGCTGCCGCTCTGCACGAACACGGAGGCCGCGCCATGCACGGTGACGCGCATGCCGTCCTCGGGGCGGAAAGCCAGCTGCGCCGCCTGCTGCCGCCAGAGCACGCACTGCACGCGCGAAGTTTCGTCCTTGAGGGCGAAGTAACAGTGGCCGCTTGTGTAGCGCTTGAAGCCGGAAACTTCGCCGCGCACCGTAACGGCGCGCAGCACTGGGTCGCCGGCAAGCTTGCGGCGCACGTACTCGTTGAGTTCCGTGACCGAGAGGGCCCACCTGTCATCCATGCCGCTTTTCCGCCGCGAGGATGGCGTTTTGCATCAGCATGGCGATGGTCATCGGCCCCACGCCGCCGGGAACGGGCGTGATGGCGCCGGCGACCGGTTCGGCGCTGGCAAAATCCACGTCGCCCATCAGTTTGCCGTTGTCCAGGCGATTGATGCCCACGTCGATGACCGCCGCGCCGGGCTTGATCATCTCGCCGGTAATCATGCCGGGGCGGCCCACCGCGGCCACGAGTATGTCCGCGTCGCGGGTGAAGCGCGCCAGATCCTTCGTGCGCGAATGGCAGACGGTGACGGTGCAGTGCTCATTGAGCAGCAGCATGGCCATGGGCTTGCCGACGATGTTCGAGCGGCCCACCACCACGGCGTGCTTGCCGGAAAACTCCACATTCGCGCGGCGCAAAAGTTCCATGCAGCCGGCGGGCGTACAGGGCAGAACGGAAGTTTGGCCCGTGAAGAGGCGACCGGCGTTGACCACGTGGAAGCCGTCGGCGTCCTTTTCCGGAGCGATCTCGGCGAGCACGCGCGCCTCGTTGATGTGTTTGGGCAGGGGCAGCTGCACCAGCATCGCGTCCACCGCCGGATCGGCGTTGAGGGCGCGGATCTGGGCGATGAGTTCTTCTTCCGTCACGCTCTCGGGAAAGAGCAGTTCGCGCGACTCGATGCCGATTTCCTCGCAGGCGCGTTTTTTGTTGCGCACATAGATCTTGCTGGCAGGATCGTCGCCCGCCAGCAGCACCGCCAGGCAGGGGATGGTGCCGTCTTTGCGCAGGGCCTCTGCCCGCGTCTTCAGTTCCGCGCGGATCTCCGCCGCGACCTGTTTACCGTTCAGAATCATTGCCATGGATGTATTCCTCCCAACCGATGAGCGCCACGCCGCAGGCGTTGTCGCCCGACATTTCCGGTCTTCCCCAGTGCGCCCGCACGGGGCAGTTCAATCTTTGCAGGCGCGCGGGCAAAAGTTCGCGCAAAAGCGCCGAGGAAGCCACGCCTCCGGAGATCAGCGCCGCGCCGAGGCGGGTCTTTCCATAGGCCCACTGGATGAGCCAGGCCACCGCGCGGGCGAGATAGGAATAGACCTCCGCGGCCACGTCCTCTTTGGCGGCGCCGGCATCCAGCATGCGCATGGCCTGCGCCTCGGCCCCGGAGAAGGAGACTTCCCCCTCCCGGTGCGAGAGCGGGAAGGCGCCTTTGGCGGTTCCCTGCCGCGCCAGCGTCTCCAGCGCTGGGCCCGCCGGGAAGGAAAGGCCCATGCGCACGCCCACGCGGTCGACGAGTTGGCCGGCGTGCAGATCGTTGGAGCCGCCGAGAAGTTCAATCTTCAGGCCTGAGCGCACATGCAGCACTTCCGTGGTGCCCCCGGAGAGGTGCAGGGCGAGAAATTCCTCCGGCAGCGCTCCCGCGCCCTGCATGGCGGCACGCACATGGCCCTGCTGGTGGCTCGTTTCATAAAAGGGCACGCGCAGCGCGGCGGCGACGGCGCGGGCAAAGCCCGTTCCCGCCGTGAACACCGGCATGTAGGAGCCCTCCGCGTCGCGCGGACGGGCGCTGGCGCAGACGCAGGCGATCTGCGCCTCCCCCGCCTCCATGAACATGTCCTCCATCAGCGCGGGCAGGCGCTGCACATGCTGGAACAGGGCCTCGGACTGCCGAAGGCCCCGCGCGCCCTGCGCCACGTCGAGGAGCCGGCGGCGGCTGCAAAGCACGCCCGTCTCCCCCGCCAGCGCCACGGAGGTGGTATAGCAGCTGGTGTCTACGCCCAGAGCGCACTTCATTGCGCCAGGCTCCTTGAGATGCTGCCGAGCACGCCGTGCACGAACTGCGGCGATTTTTCGCCGGAGTATTGCCGCGCCATCTCCACGGCCTCGTTGATGACCACGGCCTGCGGGGTCTTGCCCTGCATGAGTTCGCAGGTCGCCAGGCGCAGGATCGCCAGATCGACGCGGGAGATGCGCTCCAGCTTCCAGCCGCGGGCGTTTTCCTCGATGCGGCGATCGATCTCGGCGGCGTTTTCCACCACGCCGCTGAACATGCGCTCCATGAAGGCGCTCTCCTCTTCGCCGGGCTGCACGCCCAGAAGGTCGATGCGCGTATCTTCGCCGCCTTCGCCGCCCATTTCCCATTCGTAGATCAATTTCATGGCGTGCGTGCGCGCCGTGACTCGGTTCATCTTTCCCGCTCCTTTTGACACAAGCATTGCGGTGGCGCGTATCCCGCGCCGCCGCAATGCGATTTTATGGGTCTGATCCAATCAATTTTTGGCCTTGGCGTCCTCGTCTGTTTCCGCTTCGCAGCCGGAGGGCGTGAACAGCGCTTCTTCCGCCTCGTCTTCATCCTCGTCTTCGTCCTCGTCATCGTCGAAAACGAGGACGTTTTCTGCATACGCTTCGTCCGCTTTGGGCGCGTCCTCTTCCGGAGCATCCGCCTGCGGCGCTTCATCCAGCGGCGCGAAGCTGCCCGTCCAGTCCTCCTCGCGCGTCTCCGGTTGTTCGGAAGCGTCGTCCACATCCGCGCCGGCGCTCACGGGGACTTCGACCACGGGCTCGGCGGCTTCCTGCGCGGCGACAGCCTCGACGCTCGCATCCTTCTCCTTGCGCCCAAGCTTCCAGCGCGGCTTTTTCCACTCGGGCTTGACATCCGCGCCGGCGAGGGAACTGACGACGATCTCCACATCGCGCACGGCGACGCCGCAGTTGGACTCGATGCTGGTGCGGATCGCCTTTTGCATGTTCTTGGTGACGGTGGGCACGTGCGCGTTGGCTTTGAGCGTAAGATCGACGGTCACGCTGACTTCCTCGCCCTCGTTGGAAACGCCGATCTTCATCTCCTTGACGTCCGGCACGCGGCCAATCGCCTGCCGCGCCATCTGCGAAAGCGCCGTCAGGGACATGTGCACCTGCGCGCCGTCCTCAGAATTGACGGTGATGAACGACGCCGGCACGCGCTTTTTGTTCCTGCCGAAGATCATCATCACCATATAGGCGCTCAAAAGCACGACGATCGCCGTCAGCCCGAGGCCGATGAGCACGGAGAGGAAATGCCCCGCCGTATGCTCGAGGCCTGCGAACATGCCGCCGAGCAGATCCACGCCAAAGGATCGCAGCGCCATGCACACGGCAAAGGCCAACGCGATCAGCACGTAGAGAAACATCAGGACCTTGTCCCAAAAACTCGTCTTCATGGGGCCTCCTTTCCTCCCGCGGCGCCGGACGCGCGCCGGCACCCGCAGGCGTTGCGCCGAAAACCGGACCGCCCGGCTTTACAGCGGATGTTCTTCCTCGTCCGCTTCTGTATCTTCGTCTTCGCTCTCGCCGGGCAGATCGCTGAGGTCGGCGGGGTCGATGGGTTCCATGTCCTCCGCCTCGTCGACGTCGTCTTCCTCGTCCGCGTCCTCCTCGACGATTTCCTCCTCGGGCAGATCGCTGAGGTCGTCGTCGTCCAGTTCAAGATCGTCGTCCTCGTCCGTTTCCGGCGCGGCGGCTTCCGTCTGCGCGCTTTCATCGGCCTTGGAATCGGAGGGTTCCTCCTGCGCTTCCTGCTCGCGCATGCTGTTTTCCAGCAGCTTCTGCTGGTGCTCCTTGAGTTCCTGCGCGGCGCGGTTCTCGCGCTCAAAGCTGACGGCCTGCACATGCACGTCCACATTGCGCACGTCCAGTCCGCTCATCGTTTCGATGGCCTTCTTGACGTTTTCCTGAATGCTCTTGGCAACGTCGGGAATGGGAGAACCGTATTCGACGACGATGGTGACGTCCACGGCCACCGTGCCGCCGTTGATATCCACGCGCACGCCCTTGGTGAAGTTGCGGGTGGATTTGCGGGTAAACATATCGGCCAGACCGGTCGAGACGCTGGCCATGCTCGCCACGCCTTCGACTTCCTGCGCCGCCAGACCCGCGATGGTCTCGACCACGCCGGTGGCAAAGGATACGCTGCCGTCCGGGTTCTCGTCGAGCTTGACGTCCGACGGATAATTGTCGCTCATATCGCAGACCTCCTTTATCTTTCACCATTATAGCAGAAAAAAGCGCGGCTGGCAAATGATTTGCTTTAATTTATTGGAATGATCTTGACATTGCCGCTGTCAACGTCCGTTTCCCGCAAAACGAGTTCGAGGATGACCGCCGTTTCCTGCCGGGTGAGCGCCTCGGCGCGCACGAGTATATTGGCCGTGTCCTCGTGGATGGTGGCCACGCAGTCTTCGTAGCCGCGGGCGCGCAGAACGCCCTCGATGGTTGTCTCCTGTTCGGCCCAGGCCATCAGGTCGATGAGCGTGCGCTGGGCAAGGGCGCGGGTCTGCTGACCCGTTTCGCCGTCGTGGATGATGTCGTTGAGCTGGGCGGTCTGCATGCTGCGCAGTTGTTCGCGCTCAAGGCGAAAGGCCTCGAGCGGGTCCGTTTCCTCCGGCGCGGCGGTCGGCGCCGCGCTTTCTACGGGAACGCCGGCCGCCGCGGGCTCCGCCTCAGGCCGGCCGGGCAGTTGCGCGCAGAGCAGGGCCGCCCCCGCCGCGAGAAGCACAAAGATACAGGCCATCCAAAACCACCGTCCGCGCACGCGCATCCCTCCGCATCTGAATGACTTCGATCTGGTCAAGTTCCACATCGAGCAGAGCGCGCGCCGCCTGCATCAGCGAGAGGCGCACGCCTACATCCTCCGCGCCGGCGGCGACGATGACCACGCCGGCGATCTCCCCGTTTTGCTCGGAAACCATGGCGCGCACCTCGCCCGCGCCCTCCACCGCCGAAAGCACGCGCTCCAGCCGCGCCTCCAGCTCCGTGGGCTGCGCCCCCGCGTCGCTTCCGCCGCGCGTGAGCACGAGCGCCGCCACGCAGGCGGCGATCAGCAGTAACAGCCATTCCAGCCCCCGCGCGCCGCGCAGTTTCTCCTTCAGGCCCCGCCACGCGCCCATCACAAAAGCACCGCCCCTGCCGCGCGGGCGATAACAAAGAGCGCCATCAGGCCGAGAAGGAAGCGCGCGCCGTGCCTTTGCGCGGCATCGCCGAGGAGCAGCTCCACCGCCGCTGAAAGGGCGCAGAGCGCCGTGAGTTGCGCCGCCGCCTGCGTAAGTTGCGCCATGTGCAGACCACCTACCTTACCACGCTCTGTCCAGCCATGAGCGTCCCGCCCAGAAGCAGCGTGAGGATCACCGCGGCGGAGATGCACAGCACCAGCAGCATGCCCGCCACCTGTGAAAATTTGTCCGCGAGGGCGATCATCCCCTCCTCCGCCACCGGCTCCAGCAGCGCCGAGATCAGCCGCAGGGCAAACAGCGCCGCCACCAGCGCAAGAAGCGGCCTCGCGCACATCAGAAGCAGCGCGAAAAGGCCCGTGGCGCCGGCGGCATTCTTCACCAGAAGCACGCTGGAAACGAGCGCGTCCATGGTGTTGGCCACTTCTCCGCCCACCACGGGCAGCAGGTTGTCCACCGCGTAGCGCGCCGTGCGCACGGCGGCGGAATCGTAGCCCGTGCTCAAAAGAGCGCGCACCGCCGAAAGGCCGAGGAAACCGGTCATCAGGACGCCCGCCGTCCAGTTGACCACCGAGCGCACGAGGGCGAACAGCCTTTCCAGCCTCAGCCGCGATCCGAGCTGCCCCGCCGCGGCCAGCGCCGCCGCAATGGTGCACAGCTTCAGCCCCACTTCCGCGAGTATGCGCGAAAAGGCGTTGCCCGCCAGCGCCGAGAGCGGCGTGACCATGGCCGCCGAGGCCGTGGCCCCGGAAAGGGAAAGCAGCGAAGCCAGCACGGGAAAGACGCCGTCGGCAAGGCGGGCGACGTCGGCGATGAGCGCCTCCGCTTCCGCCGTCAGGCGCAGAAACCACAGCGCGAGTTGCGCGGCGCAGACCAGGCAGCAGAGCTGCGATACCGCCCGCATTCCCTTCCCTTCCCCCGCCATCTGCCGGGCGATGGCGCTGAGCAGCGCCGGGGCCAGCAGGGCGGCCACCAGCGCCGAGGCGCGGCGGAACTCCGCCAAAAAGGCGTCGCTCAGGCGGGAGAGCAGATCGCCAAGATCCCACTCCCTTTCGCCGGCGGCGAGGGAGAGGATCATCGCGCGCACGTCCACGCCGCTTCCCTCCGCCGCTTCCTCAAAGCCGCTCAGATCCAGCGCTTCGACCACCGCGTTCACGTCCTCCTCCGCCCGCGCGGGAAAGCAGAGGAGCAGAAGCACGGCAAGCGCCGCCAGTGCCCGCTTCACAACAGCGCCTCCGTGACGATGGTCACCACCTCCGTGAGCAACGGCGCGGCCATGGCAAAGAGCGTCACGCGCACGGCCAGTTCCACGCGGCTGGCCAGCGCCTTTTCCCCCGCGTCCTCGCAGATGTGCACGGCGAATTCGGCGATCAGCGAGATCCCCGTGGCCCGCAGGATCAGCGCCGCGCCGCCGTCCAGACCGGAAGCGCTGGAAAAGAGCGAAAGCGCTGCCGCCGCTTCGCGCAAACCGGGCAGGAGCATCGTCAGCGCCGCCGCGCCCGCCGCCAGCGCCACGCCCGCCGCCAGTTCCGGCCTCTGCGCGCGCATGGCCGCGCAGGCGAGCGCCGCCGCCACCAGCAGAAGGGCGATGCGCACCGCCTCCATCAGGAGAGCTGGAACACGGCGCGCACGCTGTCGAAAAAGCCCGCCAGCATGTTGACCACCATCAGCAGCACCACCACCAGCCCCGAGAGCGTCGTGAGCATGGCCACGTCCTCGCGTCCGGCGCGGGTGAGCACGATGCCGATGACCGACGTGAGGATGCCGATGCCAGCGATGCGAAAGACGAAATCCATATCCATGCGCGTTCCTCCTGCCTCCGGACGGTACGACCGGCTTCTCAGACAAAAGCGATGGCCAGCATCAGGCCAAAGAGCAACCCCAGCGTGGCATAGAGCCTGCCCTTTTCCGCACCGCTTCGGGCGGCTTCGGCCTCCAGGCGGCCCAGTTCGCGCAGCGCCGTCTGAAACAGCGCCTCCTGTCCGGCGCGCGCGTCCGCGCCCAGGCCGTCGAAAAAAGCCGTGAGCGTGGAAACATCCTCTTGCGTCAGGCAGTCGAGCGCCCCGCCGCGCTGCGTCAGGGAGGGCAACAACGCCCGCCACGACGAGGCGGCGTCTTCGCCCGCCGCCACGCGCTCGCCCACGCGGCGCAGCACGTCCGAGCGCGCGTGGTCAAGCGCCGCGTGCAGGGGGAGGCGGCGTTCAAGCATCTGAATGCGCAAAATCTGCAAGGCGTCCATCGCCTGCCGCAGCGCGCGCCCCCGCCGCGCGCAGGCCGAAGCCAGGCTGCGTCCCGCCAACGCCGCGCCGAGCGCCGCCAGCAGCGCGAGCAGCGTCCTCACGCGCTTCCCTCCCACGCTTCCAGCGCGGCGATGCGCCCCAGGCCACCGTCGATGCGCGCCACGAGATCGAACGCCCCCATGGAGAGCATTTCCCTGAGCGCCGGCCGGCGCGCGGCGTCCTCCACGCTGGCGGCGTGGGCGCTGGCCAGCACCGCCGTACCGCAGCGGCGGGCGTCGAGCACGGCGGCGGCGTCCTCCCGGTCGCCCACCTCGTCGGTCACCACCACGTCCGGCTTCAGAGCGCGCACCATGTGGGCGATGGCAAGGCGCTTGGGACACATGTCCATCACGTCCGTGCGCTCCCCCACATCCAGCGTGGGCACGCCGGCGCGGCAGGCGGCCAGCTCCCCGCGCTCGTCGGCCAGCGCCACGGTGCGGCCCGCCTCCGAGAGGGCGCGCGCGGCGTCGCGCAGGAGCGTGGTCTTGCCCATGCCGGGACGGGAGAGGAGCAGCGCGCTTTTGACGTCGCCGCCTTCGAGCATCGCCGCCGTCAGCCTTTCCCCCGCGCCGCGCACCTCGCGCGCCACGCGCACGCACAGCGCGCTCAAATAGGCGAGCGCGCCGATCCGGCCGTCTTCCACCGCGTAGCGGCCGCACACGCCCACGCGCGAACCGCCGGGAAGCGTAAAAAAGCCCTGCCTGAGTTCGTCCTCCCAGGCGTAGAGGCTGTGCTCGAGCATGCGCGCCGCGATTTTGCGGAATTCTTCCGGCGCGAGCGGATCCTTGAGCAGCTCGTCCCCCTGGGCAAAGCAGAGCTGCGGTCGCCCGCCCGGCCGCAGGCGCAACTCCGTAAGGCCGTCCGCGCGGCGTTGCACGGCGCGGGCGACGTCTCCGGGCAGACAGGCGCAGATGTTCTCCAACGCTTCCATTTCGCACCTCCCACAGCGAATATATGAGGCCAGGCCCGGGCTTATCCCAAAACGCAAACACCCGCCGGGACATGCCCGACGGGTGAAAAAAATCCATTTCAACGCTTGCCGGCGCCGCTTCTGCGGATGAGGCGCACGGCCTGCGGCGAGACGGCCGTGTAAATGGCCGCCATGACTATGGAGGAAACGAAGCGCAGCACGATGCGCAAGAAGTTCAGCCCCACGGGATAGCCGACGATGGCCGCGTCCAGGTAGAGCACCACGGTGTTGAGCGCCGTGACCACGAGGCTGCTGATGAGCACGATGACCGCCGTCTGCTTTATGGTCAGGTCAAAATGGCGTTTCTGCGCGTAGAGGCCGATGATGAGGCCGCGCGCGAAGGCGGGAATCACCCAGAGGACGGTCGTGGGCGTGAGGCCGTAGGTCAAAAGCTGGTGGATGAACTCGCCGATGGCGCCCACGGCCATGCCGTCCACGCAGCCGAAGAGCAGCGAGGAGACGATGATCGGAAACGAGGCGAAGGTCAGTTTGAGGAAGGCGAGGTCTATGGAAACGTAGCTGAGCAACACGAACAGGGCGATCCCCACAGCGTTGGTCGTCAATCTTCTGGCGTTCACTGGCAACACTCCTTTGCGCCTGCGGGCGCGGGTCTGGTAAAACCGCTTACAGACGCTAATTATAACGTATTTCCATCCAATTCTCAATAGTGTTTTTTCATTGAGCGCGTATAATAGATGTATAAAGAATTGCGGAGGGGAATTATGAAACGCAGCGCTTCAAAGCAGCCGCAGTACAAGATCCTGACCATCGACCCATGGCTGAAGCCGTATTACAGCGATATCGCCCTGCGCATGCAGCGCCACGCGGACACGCGCCGCGCCCTGTTGGGCGACAAGGGCGATCTGTCCTCCTTTGCCAACGGCTACCTCTACTACGGCATCGCCCGCACGGACGACGGCTGGGTGTACCGCGAGTGGGCGCCCGGCGCGGACGAGATGCACCTGATTGGCGATTTCAACGACTGGAACCGCGAAAGCCACCCCATGACCCGCCTGGAAAACGGCAACTGGGAGATCGTCCTGCCCGGCGAGGACGCGCTGATGCATGGCCAACGCATCAAGGTGCAGGTGACGAAAAACGGCGAGAGGTTCGACCGCATCCCCGCCTACATACGCCGCGTGGTGCGCGACCCTGAAACCAACGAGTTTTACGGCCAGGTCTGGGCGCCGAACCGTCCCTTCCGCTGGACGGACGGCGGCTACGGCAGGCGCAAGCTGAGCCCGCTGTTTATCTACGAATCGCACGTGGGCATGGCGCAGGAAGACGAGTCCGTCGGCACGTACCGCGAATTTGCCGACCGCATACTCGACCGCATCCAGGAAGCGGGCTACAACACCATACAGCTCATGGCCATCATGGAGCACCCCTACTACGCCTCCTTCGGCTATCAGGTGACGAACTTCTTCGCCGCTTCCTCGTGGTACGGGAACCCCGAGGACTTGAAATACCTCATCAACACCGCGCACGAGATGGGCATGTTCGTGCTCCTGGACGTGGTGCATTCCCACGCCAGCAAGAACACCAACGAGGGCCTCAACCGCTTTGACGGCACGGAAGATCAGTATTTTGTTGCCCAGGATCATCCGGCGTGGGACACGAAATTGTTCAACTACGGCAAGTACGAGGTCATCCACTTTTTGCTCTCCAACCTCAAGTTCTGGTTGCAGGAGTATCACTTCGACGGCTTCCGCTTCGACGGCGTGACCTCGATGATCTACCACGACCACGGCCTGGGCACGGACTTTATGAGTTACGACCGCTACTTCAGCCTCAACACCAACGTGGAGGCCATTACCTACCTGCAATTGGCCAACGAGCTGATCCACGCGGTCAATCCCTTCGCCGTCACCATCGCCGAGGACATGAGCGGCATGCCCGGCATGTGCCTGCCCATCCGCTACGGCGGCATCGGCTTTGACTACCGCCTCTCCATGGGCGTTCCGGATTTCTGGATCAAGACGCTCAAGGAGAGCGACGAAAACTGGGATATGCGCAAGATGTGGCATGAGTTGACCACGCGCCGCCCGCAGGAAAAGAACATCGGTTACAGCGAGAGCCACGACCAGGCGCTGGTGGGCGACAAGACGCTCATCTTCCGCATGGCCGACGCCGAGATGTACACTGGCATGAACAAGGACTACCACTCCATCACCATGGATCGCGCCATCGCCCTGCACAAGATGATCCGCTTTATCACGCTGGTGCTGGCCGGCGAGGGCTACCTCAACTTCATGGGCAACGAGTTCGGCCATCCCGAATGGATCGACTTCCCCCGCGAAGGCAACGGCTGGAGTTACAAGTACGCCCGCCGTCAGTGGTCTTTGTGCGACAACGAGATGCTCAAGTACGCCTGGCTGCGCGATTTTGACCGCGCCATGCTCAAGTTCGCCCGCAAGTACCGCGTGCTCTCCAAGCGCGGAGCGGTGAACCTCTGGGTGGATCAGGAGCGCAAGCTGCTGGCCTTCTGCAAGGGCGATATCATCTATCTGTTCAACTTCCATCCCACCGAGTCGCCGACGAACTTCTTCCTGCCCACCCATCCCCTGGGCGCGGGCGATTACCGCGCCGTGTTCTCCAGCGATGAAACGGCGTTCGGCGGCAACGGCAACATCAGCGAGGACTACGTCTATACGGCGAAGGACATTCCCGGCCACGGCGTGGGCTTTGAAGTCTACATTCCCAGCCGCACGGCGGTGGCGTTCAAGCACGTCTGACGACGTTTTCGCGCCGCGCCAGAGGTTTCTGAGCGTTTCTCCTTGCGCGCTGCCCTCCTCTTTGCTATACTGTAGGCATACCAAAGAGGAGGGTCAAATTTATGAATACAGGTACGGGCAGCGCTCCCAAGAGGACAGGCAGGACCGGCCCCTTCAGTATTCCCCGCAGGACGCTGGTGGTCGCCGCGGCGGTCGTCGTGCTGGCGGCGCTCATCGTGTTTTTGACGGCGTTCTCGCCGTTTGTCACCATTCCCGCCGGCCATACGGGCATCGTTACCACCTTCGGCCGCGTGGAGGACTACACGCTCAGCGAGGGCTTCCATCTCAAAAGCCCGCTCAAGCAGGTCATCGTCATGGATACGCGCACGCAGCGCGCTTCTCTGACCATGCAGGCCTTCTCCAGCGATATCCAGCAGGTGGACGTGATCTGCTCGGTCAACTACTCCGTCGACCGCGAGACGTGCCAAAAGCTCTACCAGCGCGTGGGCATGAACTACTATGCCAACGTCATGGAGCCGCGCGTGCTGGAGAACGTCAAGACGGTGTTCGCGCGCTACACGGCGGAGAACCTCATGGACGCGCGCAACACGCTCTCGCAGCAGATCCTCGAACTTCTGGGGCCGGAAATGGCCGAATACGGCATCTCCGTGACCTCCGTGGCCATCGAGAACGTGGACTTTACCGACGCTTTCACCGACGCGGTGGAGCAGAAACAGGTGGCCGAACAGACCCGCCTGCGCGTGGAGACGGAGCAGGCGCAGCAGACCGCCGTGGAGGAGGCGCAGGCCGAGCGGCGCGTGATCGCCGCCAACGCCGAGGCTGAGGAACGCGCGATATTGGCCGAAGCCGACGCCAATGTGGCCCGCATCAACGCCGACGCGGAAAAGTACCGCGGCGAGCAGCAGGCGGCGGCCAACGCGGCCCTGGCCGCCTCGCTGACGGACGAATTGATCGCCTACTATCAGACGCAGCAGTGGGATGGCAAACTCCCGACCGTCTATGGCGGCGAGACGCTGCCCATCCTCGAGATGGGCGCGTTGCCGGAAAGCGCGGAAACGCCCGAGAAAGAGGCAACGGCCGCGGACGAGTACGTCTACGTGCCCGCGAGCGACGGCGAATAGCGGTTTTGCCCGCCGGAGTGTTTATCCGGCGGGCAAGGCGTGTATATTATATGCGGAGGGCTGAGCGATGAAACGCGAAGCGACGGTGGTGGAGGTGGACGGCCGCCTGATGGCCGAAGTGGTGCGCACGGAGGCTTGCCTGCAGTGCCACGCCTGCCAGTACGGGCAAAAGGGGCGCGTGCTGGTGGAACTGCCGGAGGGCAACTACCGCGTCGGCGACACGGTGGAGCTTTCTTTGGAGGACGCGCGCTTTGCGCGCGCTTCGCTGGTGGCCTACGCGCTGCCGGTGGCGACGTTGTTTCTCGGCCTGCTCATCGCCGCCTTCGCGGGGCTGTCCGAAGTTTGGCAGGCGCTCTGCGCGCTGGCCGGGCTGGCCGCCGGCCTCGCCGTCATCAAGATATTGGAGCCGCGTCTGCGCCGTCTGCGCCCGGATGTGCGGCCCTGCGATAAAAAGGAGGAATAAACTGTGTCTGAACAGATCCTGAACCTCAAAGGCGCCGACCTGACCGAAACGAAGCTTGCCTCTCTGGGCAAGGTGCTGGTGGATTTCTGGGCGCCCTGGTGCGGCCCCTGCCGCATGGTGGCCCCCATCCTCGAGAAGGTCGCCGCGGAGATGGACGGCAAGGTGACCATCGCCAAGGTCAACATCGACGAGAATCCCGAAGCCGCTTCCGCCTACGGCGTTTCCAGCATCCCCACGATGATTCTCTTCGTGGACGGCAAGGAGGCCGCGCGCATGATCGGCGCCAACCCCAAGAGCGCCATCATTGACTTCATCAACAGCAAGAATTGAGTTTTCACGTTAAATCGTGCGCACAAGCGCGATTTGACAGGGATTTTGTGGTATACTTATGGTGGATGAAGAGGTCTGCCATTGAATGCGCCGGCATCTGTCGGCGCTTTTTGTTATGAGGGCAAGCCGTTTTTTGCGCGCCGCGCGCGTCGTCGGCGGCGTGTGAGCATATCTATTCCAAATTATCGAGTACTCTACAGCAAAGGAGGGGTATTTCTGACTCAGAAGCACGCAAAAACCGCAAAGAAAAAAGAACCCCGGCTGCGCATCATCCCCCTCGGGGGACTGGGCGAGATCGGCATGAACATGACCGTATTCGAATACGGCGACGACATCGTGGTGGTGGACGTCGGCTCCATGTTTCCCCGCGACGACATGCCGGGCATCGATCTGGTGATCCCCGACTTTACCTATCTTGAAAAAAACCGGGAGCGCATCCGCGGTTACGTCATCACCCACGGCCACGAAGATCACATCGGCGCCGCGCCCTACGTGCTCAAAGAGCTCCCGGCGCCCATGTACGGCACGCGCCTGACGCTGGCGCTGGTGGCGCAGAAACTCAAGGAGCACCGCCACATCGAGGGCGTGCAGATGAACGTGGTCGAGCCTGGCGATCTAATCGAACTGGGCGCGTTCAAGATCGAATTCATCAAGGTCAACCATTCCATCGCCGGTGCCTGCGCGCTGGCCATCCACACGCCGGTGGGCACGGTGGTGCACACGGGCGATTTCAAGGTGGACTTTACCCCCGTGGACGGCGAGCCCATCAACCTCGGCCGCTTTGCCGAACTGGGCCGCAATGGCGTGCTGCTTTTGCTGGCCGATTCCACCAATTCCGAGCGCACCGGCTATACCATGTCGGAAAAGAAGGTCTGCCAGACGTTCAACACGCTCTTTGAAAAGGCGGAGGGGCGCATCATCATCGCCATGTTCGCCAGCAACATCCACCGCATACAGTCCGTGGTGGATTCGTCCGTGCGCTTTGGGCGCAAGGTCTGCCTGGTGGGCCGCAGCATGGTCAACATCGCCCGCGCCGCCATGCAGTTGGGCGATCTGCGCATTCCCGAGGGGCGGCTCATCAGCGTGGACGAGATCGACCGCTATGAGGACAACGAGATCACCGTTCTTACCACCGGTAGCCAGGGCGAGCCGATGAGCGGTCTTTCGCGCATGGCCTTTGCCGAGCACAGAAAGCTGGAGATTCGCGCAAGCGACATGGTCATACTCTCCGCCTCGGCCATCCCCGGCAACGAAAAGAGCGTTTCCCGGGTCATCAACCAACTGGTGCGCACGGGGGCGGACGTCATTTATGAGGCGCTGGCGGAAGTTCACGTGTCCGGCCACGCGCGGCAGGAGGAACTCAAGCTGATGCACATGCTGGTGCGGCCAAAGTTCTTCATGCCCGTGCATGGCGAATACCGCCACCTCTACCACCACGCGCGCCTGGCGGAAACGCTGGGCATGCCGCAGGAGAACATACACATTCCCGAAGTCGGAGAGATCATCGAGTTGTCGCCCGGCAGCATGACCGTGTCCGGCACGGTGCCCAGCGGCTCGACGCTCATCGACGGTTTGGGCGTGGGCGACGTGGGCGCGGTGGTGCTCAAGGATCGCAAGCATTTGTCCGAGGACGGTCTGCTCATCGTGGTCATGGGCGTCGATCATGAGGAGCGCGCCGTGGTTTCCGGGCCGGATATCATCAGCCGCGGCTTTGTCTACATGCGCGAGGCGGATGAGTTGGTGGAAGGCGCGCGCGCCGCGGCCAAACGCGCCATCGACGCTTTCGGCGCCGTGGACACCACCGACTGGAACCATTTGAAGAACAACGTGCGCGACGCCGTGCAGCGCTACATTTACGAAACGCTCAAGCGCAACCCGATGATCCTGCCCATCATCGTGGAAATTTGAACCAAACCGGCGCTTTCTTCGTCCAAGAGAAAAGCCGCGACAGGGAGGAACGACCATGAACCCTTACGACCTTGCGCATCAGCTCGCGCGCGCCATGAAGGAAAGCGAAGAATACCGCGAATATGAGCGCCTGCGCGAGACGGCCTACGAGGATGAAACCAATCGCGCGCTGCTGGACGAATACAAGCGCCTGCAATTCCGCATGCAGGCGAAGATGGCCTCGGGCGAGAGCATGCCCGAGGATGATCTGCAAAGGCTCCAGCAGATTGGCGCGCTCTTGCAGTTCAATCCCGATGTGAGCGCCTATCTGCTGGCGGAATTCCGCTTTCAGAAGATGCTCTCCGATATTTTCAAAATTCTCGCGGACGTGGCCAACATCGACCTCGATTCGCTGACCAGGAGCTGACCTATGGCAGGCAAGAAACAAGCGCCGCGCGAAAAGCGCGAGCGGCGGCCCTTTTCCCGCCCGATGCGCTACGACCAGCGCACGCTGCGCGAGGAACGCGAGTACGGCCTATACTGGTACGCATGGCTGTGGCACATACTGCGCCCGGTGACGGTGTTCCTCTGCGCCGTTCTGATCGTCGTGGGTCTGGTAACCATGGGCTGGAACCGCGTCTATGAGACGTTCCTCATGCCCGTCGATCCCAACAACACGCAGACCGTGCGCTTTACCATCGAATCCGGCGATTCCATCTCCGAGATCGGCGAAAATCTGGAAAACGCGCAGCTTTTGCGCAACCGCACGGTGTTCCGCTATCTCGTGCAGTTTATGGGCGTGACGGACAAGATCAGCTATGGCACGTTCGACCTCTCGCCCTCCATGGACGTGAACGCCATCATCTCCGAGCTGTCCTCGGGCAGCCAGAACGCCGAGCGCACCATCACCATCATCCCCGGCTGGACGGTGGAGGACATCGCCGATTACCTCTACGAGGAAGGCGCCATCCAGAGCCGCGAGGAGTTCTTGACGCTCTGCCGCGACGCCGCGCCCTTTGCCGAGATGAGTTATCCCATCAAGTTGGCGCAGGATCTGGGCACGCTCTCCGGCCGCAAATACCAGCTTGAGGGCTATTTGGCCCCGGACACTTACCGCGTGTTCCGCAACGCCAGCGCGCAGCAGATCGTCAACACGCTGGTGGAGCAGACCAACACCGTCATCGACGAGGTCTACTATTCGGATAGCATCCAGTATGAGATCGACCCCGAGACCGGCGAGTACCGCGAGGTCGTGCGCTATCGCAACGACGATCTGACGCTGGACGAGATCATCATCCTCGCCTCGATGATCGAGAAGGAGGCTGCCAGCACGGAGGATTACGGCCGCGTATCGGCGGTGTTCACCAACCGCATGAACGCCGGCATGCGCCTGGAGAGCGACCCGACGGCCACCTATCTTCTGGGAATTGACAAGCTGGCGCTCTCCAACGAGGAAACCAGCGCCGTCAACAACTACAACACCTATGTGATCGACGGCCTGCCCATCGGCCCCATCTGCAACCCCTCGGCGGCGGCGATGGAGGCGGCGCTCTACCCCGACGTGGAATACGTGGACGAGGGTTACCTCTACTTCTGCGCCAAGGAGCCGACCTCCGGCGAACTGGCCTTTGCCAAGACGCTCGAGGAGCACGAGGCCAACGTGGCCAAATACCGCCCGCTGTGGGAGGAATACGACCGCCAGAGGGCGCAGCAACAGAGCGCGAGCGGAACGGACGCGCAATAGGAAACGACGCGGGGCCGGGAGTTTTCCCGGCCCCGT
>DSLFR04102__coassemble_768_pt1 | contig 23969 bp, 24 predicted proteins | sample DSLFR04102__metabat2_low_PE_033 | metagenome-assembled genome bin DSLFR04102
GAATTGCCGCCTCCGCGATCTTGGCCGAGGTGATGGTCGCGTTGGCGATTTTGGCAGCGGTCACGGCAAGGTCGGCAATTTGCGCCGTGCCGATGGCTGCTTCCGCGATGTTCGCTTCGGTAATCGTGGCCAGTGCAATTTTCGCGGCAGTGATGCTCGCGTCGGCAATCTGCGCATCGGTAATCGTCGCGTCGGCAATGCACGCCGCCGTGATGGTCGCCCGCGCGATCTGCGCCGCCGTGATGGTGGCGTCGGCGATTTGCGCGGCGGTGATCTGCGCGTCGCCGATGTGCGCCGTCTGGATGGCGGCCTCCGCGATCAGCGCCGAGGTGATAGCCGCCGTCTCGATGTGCGCGGTCTGGATCGCCGCCATCTGGATCTGCAAGGAGCCAACGGAGCCGTTCTGCAACGCCCCGATGCCTACGGAGTTAATCGCCAGCTTGGAGCCGGTAATAATGCCGCTGGGAAGCTGGCGCGCGGAGATAGTATTCCCCTCCAGCGTATCGGCTACCGTGCCCAGCGTCATGGCAGTGTACTTGCGCTGCAGGCAGTCGTAGGTATACTGCGTCATGCGCATGGACACTTCCACGCCGATGCGCGGGGCGATGACGCGCACGCTGTCGCCGAGGAAAATGTCCTGCAAGGGCTTATACGCCTGATACTCCACCGTTTCCGCGCAGTTGATAAAATCCACCTTGAGCGTCACCGTGGGCAGGTCGCACCCCTTGTCGTATTCCGTCTGCGCAGCGTTGCGCATCTCTGTATAGCACTGATCTTTGCTTTTCTTTTCGTCTCCCTCGGTGACTTCTTTTGCCTCGCTGACAGCCAGATGAATCCACTTCGGATGCGGGTATCTGTCAAGGTTGGAGCTGTCGATGTAGCCCTCAGGCAGATAGAGGATGTTGCCGTCCTTATCCTCACCGGTGGGCATGATGCGCGTGACCACATCGGTGAGGTCTACGTCGTAGGAAATGCCCAGCAGGTTCTTGCCCTGCCGGATCTGCACGTCGGTATCGCTGCCCACGCGCTTGACGAGGAACACGTCGAACCAGTCCCGCGCCAGCTCGCCGCCGTACTTCTCCACGAGGCCGCCGTCGCCGAGGATGGCGTCCACAGGGTTGACGTTCTCAAAGACCACTTCTTCGGCGGTGCTGTCGAGGTCGGAATAGAAGGTGAAATCGTGCTCAGAAAGACAGCTGCTGGCGATGCCCTGCACCACATTTGCCCCAGTAGTCGTAGCAGGCGGCTCATATTTACGGATCATGTTGTCCATAAGGTCGTAGAACACATGACGGGCGTAGACGGTGACCTTGTCAAGCTCCGGCACGACGCGGTAGATGCGGAAGGGCTGCTCGCGCAGCTGCCGGGCTTCAACCACTTCATTGACCGCCTCGCCCTGACCGGGGGTTGTCTCGGTGCGCACATACTGAAGCCAGTCGGTGGACATATAACCCTGCTTACCGTCCGGGGTGAGCATCTTGTACCACGAGGAAGTAGTTTTTTCCAATAGCACGACCTCGGTACCGTTCTTGTACTTCCCGATGATCTTATAGCGCGTGCCGGTACCGGAGCGGAGCATGAGCCGCGAACCGTTTGTCCTAACTTTCCAGACCTCGCGTTTGACTTCAGGCGTGGCCTGCGTAATTATGGTAATACCGGGCGTCATGGCGGCGGGCACGGGCGCGCGCAGGATACAGCCCTCGACGAGCCGACGCCACTTGCCCGCGTCGTCCAACGGATGCTCCAGTGTCAATTCCCACTCGCCGTTCAATGTTTCCGTGACGGTGCAGGATAAGGGCGACACCGGGCCGATGCCGTTGCCGGAAAAATCCGTGCAGTCCGGCGTGTAGACGCAGATCATACCAGATACCTCCAGTTTGGCTTCACTTCGACCTTCGTCACCTCGCCCGTCCAGCTTATCGTGTTCATGCCGGGCTTGAGGAGGGGAAACTCCCCGCTCATGGCGCTGTTCATGCCCGTCGTGCCGGAATAGGCTTCCTGCAATTCTGAATCCAGCGTGACGCTGCCGGAAACACCTTCCAGTTCCACGATGACTGTTCCCACCATGAGCGTGATGTCGCCTGTGCCGTATACCGTGATGACCGGCTCGGAATACACGCTGCCGGGGTTGTCGATGGTGCTGGTCGAAGTGGTGAGCGTTACAGGCGCTACATCTGCCTGATACCAGAATGGTTTGCTGCGGAAATTGACGGCAAAACTCCTGTGGGGATTCCCGCGCAGTATCTTTTCAAAACTGATCTGGTTGGCGATGCGGGCATAGTAAAAGCCGCCCTGCCGGTGAGCGAAGGCGACTTTGCCGCTGCCCTTGAGCCACGCGGCGATGGCGGGGATCTTTGTAGGATCGGAAAGAAAGCATTGGGCGGTGAGCACCACGTCCTCGTAGACGTCCTCGCCCTCCAGCGTCGTCAAACTGCCCGGCCTGCCGGGGACATTGGTGTACGTCACGCGCTCGGAGGGGATGGTCGGCGGCGGCAGCTCGGAGACATGAATGCCATACTGCGTGCAGCGGACGCCGTTCCATTCAAACCAGTCGTTCATCGCTGCCTCCTATGCTATGCTTGACGCGGTCGCGTTCCTCAGCGCGCTTGCCGTCGTTGAAGCGGTCGAGCGTGCCCACCAGATAGCCGGTGATGCGCCGGATGCGGTCGAAGGGGACGCGGCGCAGATGATAGGTCAGCTCCACATATTCGCCGTCCAGATGGACGTCCAGTCCGAGCAGCTGTTTGCCGTATTTCTGCTTGCCGCGTTCCAGATAGGCGGCGAGCTCCGCATCGGGCAATTCGCCGCCCGTGACATTGATCGCATAGTGCGCGTGATCCATCGTGATCAAACCTCCCATCACGCCATGCGCAGGCCTCTGCCGCGCTGTTGGCGGCGGGTCAGGCTGGCGATCTCTACGGCCAGCGCGTAGGCGTCCTGTTCATCGCGGATGTAGAAATTGCTGCCCGCGAAAGAAATCGTACTCTGCTGGTTGTAGGTGCGGCGGTTGTCGTTGCTGGTGGTCATAATGCTTCCGGCTTTTGCCTCGCCGGTCAGGTAGCGTGCAGCGTTGCGGATGACCTTCGCCTGTTCTTTGCTCTCCTTGAGCACGCCGCGTCCCCAGCCGCGCATAGTCATCACACCGACCTCATCTTCAAATACCTTCGAAGGCGAGTTGATCTTGAGTTCCGCCTTGGCTGCATTCACGGCAGCTCTGGCAGCGGAGCGCATGGCGGTAATGACGCCGCTGCGCCCGGCGTTGATGCCCGCCGTCAGGCCGCGCATGGCATTGAGCCCGGCGGGGCGCAGTAGCGAGGCGGGCATGGCGGCAGACACAGCGCCGCTGAGCCGCCCGGCCAGCGAGGACGCTTCGCCGGTGAAGTCGTATTCGCCCATGCCCGCGCCGACGCCTGCCGCCACGTTGCTGCCGGTGGGCTTCATGCGCGTAGAGGGCGATTGGATGCCGAGAGCGCTGTTGAGCGCGGCTTCAAGGTTGGCGGCGACGGTTTCGGCGTCTGCAGTCCAGCCCGCCTCGGTCATGCCCTGCGCCACGCCCTCCTTGATGTGCGCGCCGGTGCCGGTCACGTCGAGGCCATTCAGGAAAGTCACGATATTCTGCAGGTTGGTCAGATCTTCCTCACTGATCTGCTGCCCCTGCTGAATTGCCGCCACCAGTTCGCCCACATACGCGGAAATGCCCGCCACTGTGTCGGCGCTGAAGTCCGATTTCATGCTGCTGTCGAGCACGCCGAGGTCGGTGCTTTCGCCGCGAACACTGGCCCAAAACTTGTCCCACCAGTCGTAGTCCAGCGTTTCCTGATAGGACTGCAAGCGCCCGATGGCGGAGTCGATCAAGTCCATCGTCGTAGTGGGCAGAAGCCCAATGGCTGTGCCCGCCGTGGTGACGCCCATTTGGTCGATCTCGTCCACGACCGGGCGGATGGCGTCCACGGCCTCCTTTGTGCCGGTGATCTCCGGGGTGATAAGCACATGCAGCGTGCCGTCCGCGTCCAGCGTTGCCACCGTGTCCGGGGTAATGGCGTTCTCGGGCACCATGTCCACGGGAATCTCCACGCCGTTCTGCCAGTATTTCACCTGCCCGGCGGACAGTTTTTCTTCAAACTCGCCTTCGTCAAGCTCGCCCAACCGCATGGGGACTTCCAGTTCAAGGTCGGGGTTTTGGTTGAGTTCATTGTAAGCAAGGTAGTCGTAGCCGGTAATGACCACGCGGGTTTTGGGCTGCGGCACGGAAACGCCTTCCGCCTCCTGATAGGCCGTAATGTAGGCCGTGAAGGAGGTCAGAAGCTGGGATTTGTCGCAGCCGGTTGCCTCGGCGTAGGCGGTCACGACGGCTTCCACCTGATCTGGCGTCAGGGCGGACAGGTCTACGCCCTCAGCCTCCATGTAGCGCGCGACCATTGCGGTGATGCCGTCTGGCGTAAGCGCCGTGGTCAGTGCGCCGCCGGTGACCTCCTGATAGGCCAGCACAAAAGCGGTCAGATCGTCCGGGGTCAAGCCCGATGTGTCCACGCTATTTGCTTCCATATAATTGGAGATGTAGGCGGTAATTTCGTCAGGCTTAAGTGCGGAGACATCCGCGCCGGAAGCGAGTTCCTCATACGCCGCCACCATCGCGGTAACGTTCTCCGGCGTGAGGCCCGACACGTCCGCGCCGTTGGTGGCCTCGGCGTAGGCGGAGACGTAAGCGATGACGCCCTCCGGGGTCAATTCCGCCGTGCTTGCGCCTTCGGGAATTTCCGTGTACTTGTCAATGAAGCCGGTCACCAAAACCTGCTGCTGGGCGGCGGTTTCTGCGGTTTCGTAGCCGGTAATGATGGCTTCGGTGGTGATCGCGCCGGGGTTGGCGGCAAACTCGTTCCATCGGGCCTGCGCGCCGGTCATGTCAAGGTCGGTGGCGATCTTGAGTACCTCTTCCGGCAGCGATTCATTGAACATCGAATACAGGCCGGGGAGGTCGGTCTTAATGAGGTCGATGTAGTCCGCCACGCCCGCAAATTGATCCATGAGGCCGGAAACGTCGATGTCCGGGAACATGGCCTGTATCTCCGACTCGCTCATGCCGCTGTCCAGCAGGGATTGAATTTGCGTGAGCAGGCCGAGGTACTCGGTCAGCGCGCCTTCATCCATCTCCGCTGAAAGGTCGGCGAGGTCTTGGAGGATGGCGGGCTTTTCGCCCTCGCCCGCCATGCTGTACTCGCGCAGTTTGGTCAGCAGCGTATCTACCTGCTGATTGGCCTGCTGGATGTCGTCCGACTCCCACACGGGCATGACGACGCCCGCCAGCGTCTGCGCATACTCCCGCGCGGCGGCGAGGCGGTTTTCGTTGTAACGGGCGTTGAGCGCGTCCAATGCGCTCTGCCGCTCGGCGCTGTTCTCAATGAGCTGGATGACAGCGTATTCCTTGTCATACTGGGCGTCCAGTTCCGCGTTGACGGCGGCCATGCCCTCTGCGGCGGCCTTGACCGCGTTTTCATAGACGGACACGTCTGCATCCGACTGTCCACGCGCCTGCGCGCGGGCCACTTCCGCTTCGACCTTCTGCGCGATTCCCTCAAAGCCGTCCGTGTCGGCAGGCGTGAGGTTGTACTTGATCTCAATGGCCTCGCGGGTGTCGATGAGCTCCTGCAGCCGGATCTGGTCAGATTCCGAGAAATAGCCGTTCTGCCGCTTCTTCAAAAGCGCTTCGATTTCTGCGTCCAGCGAATCCAGCGTTTCGATGTCTTTGGCGAGTTGCTCCGATACGCCGGTATAACCGCTTTCATCTGCCGTGGCCTTGAGGTTGGAGAGTTCTTCCCTTGTGCTGGCGGTGAGGGCCTTAAAGGAATCCGTCCACGAGGACACGATCTCATCCGTTTCCTTCTCGCCATCTGTCCAGACCTTGAGCAGCCCGTCCAACCAGTCCTGCGCGCTCTGCACCTGCCGGGAGAAGTCGCCTTCGCTCATGCCGAAGAACGACAGCCCCTCGGAAGTTCCGTAGAACGTCTCGGCGGCGGTGTCCTTCCATTGCTGGGCCGTTTCATTCATGGATTCCAACGCTTCCCGCGCCTGTTTCGCGCCGGAAACGTAGTCTACCAGCGCGGCGGTGGCAGTCACGATTGCGGCGGCCACGGCCAGCCACATAGCGGGGGATTTGGACAGCGTCGAAAAGAACCCTTTCCAGCCGCCGCCCGCCTTGCCCACGGCAGTGGCAAACTTGCCGATGCCGGTAGACAGTGTGCCGATGCCCTTCGTGACCTTTCCCAGCATCAGCAATACCGGCCCGGCAGCGGCGGCATAGGCGGCCATCTTCACGATCTGCTGCCGCTGGGCGTCATCCATCTCCATGAATTTGCCCAGCAGGTCGGTCGCGCCGTCAATAAGTTCCTGTATGGTGGGGTTCAGATCGTCGCCGATCTGCTGCGCGAACAGCAGCGCGGTGTTTTTGAGATTGGTCAGGCGCGATTCCGTGGTGGCGTAGCGCTTGTTGGCTTCATTGGCGAGGGCGGTATTTTCCTCCCACGCGGTCGCCGCTGTTTCCTGTGCGCGAGAAAACAGTTCGGTGGCGTTGGTGGCGCGCATGAGGGTGTCGCGCAGGCGCACTTCTGTCAAGCCCATCTCCTGCAGGGTCACGATGGCCGACACGCCCTGCTCGTCCATTTTGGACAGGCCCACGATGAACGCCTCGATCGCCCCGGCGGGGTCGGCGTTCCACATGGCCTTAAATTCCTCTGTGGTCACGCCCGCGACGTTGGCAAAATCCTTGAGCGAATCGTTGCCGGTCTCAACGGCCACCTGCATCTGGATCATGGCCTTTGAGAAGGCGGTGCCGCCCGCCTCGGCCTCCAGGCCGACCGACGACAGCGCCGTGGCAAAGCCCAATATCTGCGATTGCGTCAGGCCCACCTGCGCACCCGCCGCGCCCAGCCGCGTCGCCATGTTCATAATGGCGCTCTCGGTGGTGGCGAAATTGTTGCCCAAGTCCACCAACGCCGCGCCGAAACGCCCGAAGTCGCCCTGCGCCATCTTCGTGACGTTGGCAAACTGCGCGATGGCAGTCGCGGCTTCGTCGGCCACAATGTCGGTGGAATTGCCCAGGTCGATCATGGTGCGGGTGAAGTCCACCAGATAGTCGTTCTGGACGCCCAGCTGTCCGGCGTTCGCCATGACCTCGGCGATGTTGCTGGCAGAGGTGGCGACCTCGGTGGACATGCGCTTGACCGAATCGGAGAGCGCATCGTACTCCGCCTCGGTTGCGTCTACGGTCTTGCGCACCGAGGTGAACGCGGATTCAAAGTCCATCGAGGAATTGACCGCCGCTGTGCCCAGCGCCAGTACCGGCGTCGTGAGCGCTGCGGTCAGGCCCTTGCCCGTGCGGTTCATGGCGTCGCTGACGGAAGCGCATTTCTTGCCAAACGCGGCGAGCGAATCGCCCGCTTTCGTCCACGCCGATTCCATCCGCGCCAGCCGTTCAGTGGCGCTCTTGATCTGCGCCTCGGTCTGCCTGAGCGCGCCCTGCGCGTTGTTGAGGTTCGTCCGCGCCTTCGTCACGGCGTCCGCGTTGTTCTGCAGCGTCTTGGCGTTGGCGGCGAGCTGGCCTTCCAGCTTTTTGACCTCGGCGGAGGACTGCGCGTATTCCTCCGACAGCGCGTCCAAATTAGCCCTGGCAGCGATGGTCGCGGAATCCGATTCGCCCAGCGTGCGGGCGTACTGCTCATATTGCCGGGTGGCGGCGGCGACCTGAGATTCGAGGGCGGCGTTCTTCTGTTTGGCCTGATCCAGCGCGTCCGAGAGTTTGCCCTGCCGGGTATAGGCGTTTTCCAGCTTTTTGTTTGCCGTCTCCAGCGCGCGCTGGTATTGCGTGACGGCTTTCTGCTGCAGCGATAATTTCTGCTGCAGGGAGGAAAGCTGCGCCTGCGTGCCCTTGACGGATTTCTCGAAATTGTCCACGCCCGAGGCGGCGCGCTTGAATTCGCTCTCCGCCTCCTGAATCTGTTTGTTGATGGACGTGAGATTGCGCGAGAAATTGTCCCCGTCCAGCGAAAGCGACACCACAAGGTCGCGCAGGACTTCGCTCATTTGGTCGCCTCCGTTTCTTTGGTCACTTCAAATCCGGCCACACCTCGTCGATATAGGCCCGGCGAGGCGTTTTCTTCTGGTTTTCACGGCGGGCCTGCCACGCCCGGACGCTGAGAAAGCCCAGCATGTCCATGCGGTCGATCTCGTCAAACTTCCAGCCGCTGGACATGAGGGCGTTGTATGTGGCGTAGATGTAGTCCGGCAGCGTCAGGCGTTCGCCGCTGTTGTTTCCGTCTGCGGCGTCGCCTCCGCCGCCTTCGTAGGGAAATCGGAAAGCACGTCCGTGGTCTGCGTCTGCACGGCCATGAGCGCGAGGGCAATGTCGTGCATCAGCCGGTCAACGGGATAGTTGTCCAGCACGTCGTCCGGGGTGAATTGGTTCTGAAAGAGGATGCAGAACCAGCGGATCATGACGTCCATCGCGTCGGCGATGGTGAATTTTGCGTCCTCGGGAATCTCTTTGCCCCTGGCGGCCAGTTCGGACAAGTGTACGATTTTTGCGTACATTTGCGCGGCGGGCTCCATTTCCCGCAGCGCCCGGCCCGAAATGAAATCCACGGAATACTTCTTGTCCCTCAGTGTGCAGGTGATCATGCGCGCGCCCTCCCGTAAGCCTTATATAGTGGTAGAGAAAGCGCCCGCCGAAAAATCAGCAGGCGCGGTATGTTGTGGTGCGGACAATTACGGCCCATCTTCCTCCGGCGTGAACGTGGGCGTATAGACGGATTCGAGGAAGGTCGCGGCCTTGGAGGAATCAAAGCCGCCCTCGCCTTCGTCGGCAATGGCCTGATAGCGCCCATCCGAAGTTCTCTTGATCGCCGTCCATTCGACCTCGCCGGTCTGCCGGGTAATGGTCGTGCCCTCCTTGGTGGCGTAGCTTTCCGTGACCGGCTTGGCTCGTACTTTGTACAGCCATACAAAGCGGTACTTGCCGTTGGCCTTTTCGGACATAAAGCCCACGGCGAAGTAGCCGGGCTTGTCGTTGGCGGAGCGGATGAGCACGCCGTTGTCATCGATCTGGTTGCCGAAGATCATCTCCTGAATGACCAGCGGCAGGTCGGCCAGCCGGGTGGTGAAGGAGAGTTCGGGGTCGGGATAGAGGACGTCGCCCTCGGTGTCGTCAAAATACTGGACGTCAGGGTCGTTGTTCTCCGGGGTAATGGTGGCCTCGATCGCGCCCGCGACTTTCTGCAGATCGCCGTAGGTGGTGCTTTCCTCCGTATCGGCGGTGACGGGCGCAATGACGAGGTTTTTCAGACCCACCGTAGACGATACGGCGGGCGCGGCAGTCGGGCTGGGCATAGCGTGAATACCTCCTTCTTCAAATTACAAAAGCCCTCGGGCGTCGAGGGCCTGTCCGAGCAGTTGTTTGGCCTTTTCGTAGGCTTCGTCCACGCCGCCGTCGAAGGCGGGGCGGATAAAGGGATGGGGCGGCGCGGGATGCGGCCCGCCGTGGCCGAATTCGACCGGCGAGGCATACTTCGCGCCGCCGTCCGCACGATGCACGCCCACGGTGACGCGGTAGCCGCCGGAGCGCTTCTTTACCACGCACCCGATGCGGATGGAGTTGTACAGCGTTCCGCTGCGGCGCTTGGGATCGGTAGAGGCGTTGTGGAGCATCCGCGTAAGCACGGGCTGGGCGGCGGTCTGCAAAATGTAGTTGCAGGCGCGCGTGCCGTTGCCGCCCGAGGTGCGCAACAGGTCGGCCATGCGCGCCACATCGTCGCGCAGTTCCACGCCGCCCTTGACTTCAAGGCTCATGCGTCCGCCTCCTCCCGGCAGACCCACGTCCATGCGACGAGGGTCTGATCTGTGTCGTCGTTGTAGGAATCGCCCTCCTCGCGCATGGCAAATCCGGCACCACGCATGGCCGTGCGCACGCGGCGAATGGCGTCTGTGGGATCGCCCGCGCACCAGAGGTTCAGGTAGACGTAGACCTCATAGCGCCGCAGGGCGTCGTCCCAGTGTTCCGTCTCATAGGTCTGCGTGGTGTAGACCAGATACTGATCCGGGACGGTAGGGTTTTCAGCGGTGGCCTTCCACGCGCCCGCGAAGGCGGGGATGCCGGTGGGCCGCAAGGCATCCTGCACGCGCTTCATTCAGCGCACCCCCTTTGCGGATTCCGTGGTCAGCTTCAAATAGCGGCGCTTGAAGTCGTACTCGCCCAGCGCGGTGATGTTCTGCTTTTCGCCGTTCCACTTCACCCACATACCGGGCCGAACGTCCGCGCGCCAGCGAATGATGAAGGCCAGCCCGCGTCCGGCGTTTTCGGCGTCAGCAGCGAAGAAATAGCGGGAGGAATCGTCCTCGGCGGCGGCCCACACGCGACAGACCACCTGATCCGTCTCCACGGGGTAACCGTTCTCGTTGACGGCATTGACCGTCCGCCCGATCTCCACCAGATGGCGCAGCTCGCCGGGATGTGGGATTTTCACGTCAAACACCTCTTTCCGAACGAGCGCCAACGGCGCGGTCAAAACATCTCTTCGATGATGCGGTGCGGGTACAGCAGCGCATGAAAGGCGCTGAGCATGGTAGCGTAGGCCGCCTTGTCGGAGCTGTCGCGGTATTCGTAGAAATGCGCAGCCATGAGCAGGATGGCGAGGCGCACCGGCTCCGGCGCGTCCTCGTCAAAGTCCGTGCGGCAGAAATCGTTGGCGGCGGCCTGCGCCTGTTTGAGCAGGGATTCCAGCAGGCCGTCCTCCTCATCGTGCTGGATGCGCAGATGCGTTTTCAGTTCAGCGACGGAAACAGTCACGCTTCATCGCCGCCCGCATCAGCGCTCTCCATCAGGCCAGCGGCGCGCAGTTTGGACAGCAGCGCGTTGAAATCGTCCTTGAGCGCGGCGATGGTCGTGGCCACGCTGTCGGCCTGCGCGGGCAGCTGCGGCAGCTGCGCGGAAGGCAACAGCGCTTCGAGGCCCTCGACCTCCGCGCCGGGCAGGAACGTCAATTTTCCCCCGATGACCGTCTCTTTTCCGCCGTGGGCGGTGTAGTTCCGGGTCTGGTAATCGCTCATATTGATCCCTCGCTTTCATGGTTGTCAGGCGCTTTTCTGCGCCAGTACCTTCACCGCCTCGGCCAGCACCAGCTTGCCGTCCACGCGCTGCGAGGCGAGGAAGCCCACCTGCCCGGTGGCGGCGTAGAGTTCGTTCAGCCGCTTGAAGGAACGGCCCTGACGGTCGGCCACCCAGTAATAGCCGAGGTCGCCGAACAGGATGGTCTTGTTCCCGGCTGCGATGGCGGGCATATAGCTGGAGGTGTAGACCGGGCGGTTGAGCAAGGTGTCGGGCTGGCCCGCCGTCAGGCTGGGCTGCCACAGGTAGTCGCCGTTGCCGTTCTTCAGCTTGCGGATGGCCTTGATGGTCGAATCGTTCATGATAAATACAGCGTTGCGGCGGTAGGGCGCGCGCAGGCTGTAATACAAGTCCATGACCTCGTCCATCGTAATGGCCGTGGCGCTGGCGGCGGTGACGCCGGTCTCCGCGCCGCCCGTGGCGTTAAGGATGCCGGTGGGCTTGCCGGTGCCGTTGCCCGTGAAGAAGGCTTCTTCCTCGGCGGCCCCGATGCGGCGGGCAAACTCGCGGGCGATATAGGAAGGCAGGTCGAACACGGAATCGTTGAGCAATTCCTCCGAAACCTTGAGCATGGTCGCCAGCTTGTACGCACCGATGGACACCTGCCCGAAGGAATCGTCGCTCTCGGGATAGGCGGCTTCCTCGTCGATCCACGAAGCCGTGCCCTTGGAGGCCACGACGGGGATCTTGCGGTCGCCGGAGGACGTGGAGATGACGTGGGCCAGCTGGCGGAAGATGTTCTGTTCCTCCAAGGCTTCAATGAGCGTGCGCTGGTACTCGTCCGGCGCGAGATAGCCGCCCTCCGATTCCACGCCGACCTGCAGGGCGTTGAGCACCTCATGCGGCACGGACTTGGCGCGCATGGTGCGCCAGAAGGCCGCCTTGTATTCGTCCGTGGCGGTGCCGGTCTTGCCCTGATCAGCACCGGGTTCGGGGCGCGCGGTGAGGGGCTTGCCCACGGGCTGGCTCAGTTCGCGGTCAATGGCGGACTGACGCTCAAGGCGCTCGATCTCCCTGCCGAGATTGACCACGTCAGCCTCCATCCTGTCGTAGGTGGCAGCGTCCTCAGCGGACATCATGCCGTCCGCGCCGCGCTTGCTGTCGAGGAACGCTTTGGCGGCGTCCCACGCCTTGGCGCGCTTTTCGCGCAGTTCAAGAATCTGGTTCATGGAAAATTCCTCCTTTTTCGTAGGCCCCGCATCGCGGGGCTGTAGTGAGCGAAACTTGTTGAGCGAACGAAACGCCGGGCGGCTATCTGCCGCACGGTGCGGAGTACAAAAGCGCCAGCCTCTTTTCGAGGTCTGACGCTTTTACGCGGGGTTCGGGCTTGGGCGCGTGGGCTTTCAGCTTGTTCAGCAGGCAATTCGTGACCGCTCTGCTGGAATAGAGGAAGCTGTCCTCAGCATCCGCCTCCGCTTCCTCCCGCTTAAACATGATCTCGTCGCAGAAGCCCAGTTCCAGCGCCTTGTTTGCGTTCATCCACGTCTCCGCATCCATGAGATGTGACAGCCGCGTGCGCGACAGGCCGGTCTTGATCTCGTAGGCGTTGATGATGCTTTCCTTGACTTCGTCCAGCATCTGGATGGCGCGGCGCATTTCGTCGCTATCGCCCATGGCCACGGTAAGCGGGTTGTGGATCATCATGGTGGACACGGGCGACATGAGTACGCGCGTTCCCGCCATGGCGATGACCGAGGCGGCGCTGGCGGCAATGCCGTCCACCTTGACGGTGACGTCACCGGGGTAGTCCATGAGCATATTGTAGATCTGTGCCGCAGCCACACAGTCGCCGCCGGGCGAGTTGATCCAGACCGTAATGGGGCCGGAGCCTGCGTTGAGGTCAGCCTTGAACAGCGCCGGGGTCACGTCGTCGTCAAACCAGCTTTCCTCGGCGATGGTGCCTTCCAGCCGCAGCACGCGCGCGTCCGGGGCCGTCTCGTCGCGGATAAAGTTCCAGAATTTCTTCACTTCTGCATCTCCTTTGCGTTGGTCGTTTCTGTGGGGGTAGCCGTCCGGGTGGCGAACAGCCCGGCGTCAGCCAGCTTGGTCATATTGCCGTTGATGAGGTACAGATCGCCGCCCAGTTCCGCCGGAATGCGGTCGAGGTTTTCCAGCTCGCGGATGTCGTTCGCGCTCATCCAGCCGTTCTGTCGGGCCACGGCATAGCCGTTCATGCGGCTTTGGTAGTCGCCGCGCAGAAGGCCTTCCACGTTGAAGCGCGCAAAGTAGCGCGGCTTCTCCGAGGGCAGCAGCAGCGAGCGGTGAATGGTCTGTTCCCAGCGGCTGATCCACGGCGAGAGCGTGTACTTCACAAATTCCAGCGATTGTTGCTCGATATTCGAAAAGCTGCTCTTGTCGAGGTCGCCCACCATGTGCGGCGGCACGCGGAAAATGCGTGCGATCTCGTCGATCTGAAACTTGCGCGTTTCGAGGAATTGCGCCTGCTCCGGCGAAATGGAGATGGGCTTATAGGTCATGCCCTCCTCCAACACCGCGATGCGGTGGGCGTTCCTGCTTCCCTGATAGATGGCGTTCCACGAATCTCGCACGCGCTTGGGGTCTTTGACCACGCCGGGATGTTCCAGCACGCCACCCGGCTGCGCGCCGTTCTGGTAGAAGGCCGCGCCGTATTCGTCGCAGGCCAGCCCCATGCCAATGGCCTGCTTTGCCATGGCGATGGGCGAATAGCCGACCAGCCCGTCAAAGCCGAGGCCGGGGATGTGGAACACGTCCTCCGGCGTGAGCCGCACGATGGATTTTCTGCCCAGCGTGCGCGCGTCTGAGTCCGCCCGGAGGTACTCGTAGAAGATGCGCCCGGCGCTGTCCCTGTCCACGGTCATGCGATCCGGCATCAGGGGATAGAGCGCCGCCACCTCGCCGCGCCCATTGCGGATGACCTGCGCGTAGGCATTGCCCCACAAGAGAAGGTGGGTCATGAGCGTCTCCCGGAAAGAAAAGGCGGACATCTCCGGGTTTGGCTCGTCGTGGAGCAGGTTGTAGAGCGGATGGCCGAGGGCCTTTTCCTTGCCGCCCGCATCGTTGTACTGGTAGAAGTGCAGCGGCAGCGAGGCGATGGCCTCGGCCAGAATCCGCACGCAGGCGTAGACCGCCGACATTTGCATGGCGCTGCGCTCGTTGACCGCCTTGCCGGAAGCCGTGTTTCCGAAGAAAAACGAATAGCCGCTGCCATTCAGCGAATTGCGAGGCTTGTCCCGCGCCTTGAACAGTCTGCCGAATACCGTCATGGAAGAACCTCCATTTGCTTCAGGATTGACTTTCTAAAGAAATTCGGGTATAATTTTGATATCGAAAGGAGGTGCGCGCTATGCCGACGATCAAATCCAGCGCCGACCTGCGCAACAAGTACAATGAGATTTCCAATTTCTGCCACACGTTTGCCGAGCCGGTATTCATCACCAAGAATGGCAAAGGCGATCTTGCGGTCATGAGCATCGAAGCGTATGAGCAGCTCATGGGGCGCTTTGAGCTATATGGGAAGCTGCAAGAAGGCATGAATGACATAGAGCGCGGTAACGTCCGTCCGCTTTCCGACGCCATTTCACGGATGAGGAGCCGCAGGCAAGCATGAATTATGAAGTCTATATCACCGATGCGGCGGAACGCGACCTGAACGAAGCGGTAGACTACATCGAATTTGTGCTGCTCAACCCACAGGCGGCGGAACAGCTGCTGGAGGCTGCCGGGGAAAAGCTGTCTACGCTTGCGCACAATGCCGCAGGACACGCGGTCGTGGATGATCCCGTACTCCGGGCGTGGGGCATCCGTTTTTTACAGGTGAATCACTATCTGGCGTTCTATACCGTCGCGGAGAAAGAGCGGCGGGTCTATGTCGTGCGCTTTCTCTACGCAAAGCGCGACTGGTTCAACGTGCTCAAGCTCGGAATCGCGCAAGGATAGGCCAAATACTTTACTCAAACTGAAATCCACCTCTTTTTTATAATGCCACTAGGCTTATCGCCAGAGCAAAAGAGAAGGTGTAAGACGAATTTAAGAGGAGGCGGGGGTATTATGTTAGAACGCATATTTCGACGCCTTTGGAATCTTGGTAAAAACATGGATAGAATGCTCGAAGAAACCGAGAGCCCAAAGTATCGTACAGAATGCCGCAAACAAAATCAGTATGAATATAGAGTTTTGTTTGATGACACCATTGAAATCATTAAATTCAATGGAGACGAGGAATGCGTTACTGTCCCGATTCGGTTTGAGAATAAACCGGTATCAAGAATAGGTTATAGGGCTTTCGCTGGTCGGTTCAATTTGAAAAAAGTAATTATCCCCGATGGTGTTACCAGCATAGCAAATTCCGCTTTTGCAATGTGCCATGAGCTTATCCAAATTACTTTACCTGACAGTTTGAGAAATATTGAATTATTGGCGTTTTATGACTGTGAAAGCCTAGAAGTCCTCTGCCTTCCTCGCAGAATCGAAATCATCGGATTCGAAGCCTTTAGGGATTGTTATAGTCTTATCCGCGTAGAGATCAACTCAAATTTGAAACACATAGAGGATCGTGCATTTGTTGATTGTCATGATTTAGAAAGCATAAATATTCCAGCAAGCGTTGAACGCATAGGCGAAGATGCTTTCTTGAACTGCGGCGATTTGGTGATGACAGTTTGCAAGGAATCCTATGCAGTATCATACGCAAAAGAAAATGACATTGACTATCGTTATTCCAAGTGAAGTAAAAGTCTCTGCCGAATACTGTCATAGAAACAAAAGGCCCCTTTCGTCATACACGGAGCCGCCGTCGCCCGCGTGCCGTATGGCGCGATCCAGCGCCATGATGGTCGCAATCGCGCCGTCAATTTTCTCCGTACTCTTTTCCTTGTCCGCTTTGATGTTGCCCGCCGGGTCGGAGCGGATGGTCACGTTGTCCACCATCCAGCGCAACACCGGGTGCCCGCCGTGCGCCAGCTTGCCCTCCAGCGTCAGCTTCATCAGTTCTTTCGTCGGCGGCGACATGTCCTTGTAGCCCTGCCCGAAGGGAACCACGGTAAAGCCCAGCCCTTCCAGATTCTGCGTCATCTGCACCGCGCCCCAGCGGTCGAAGGCGATCTCGCGGATGTTGTACTTTGTGCCCAGTTCTTCGATAAATTCCTCGATATAGCCATAGTGGATGACGTTGCCCTCCGTCGTGTGAACGAGGCCCTGCCGCGCCCATAGGTCATAGGGCACATGGTCGCGCCGCACGCGCAGATCGACCGCTTCCTCCGGCAGCCAGAAAAACGGCAGGATTTCGTACTTGCCGTTTTCATCATCCGGCTCGGGCGGAAAGACCAGCACAAAGGCGGTGATGTCGGTGGTACTGGACAAATCCAGCCCGCCGTAGCAGGCGCGTCCACGCAGGGCCTCGGGATCGACCGGGAAGGCGCAGGCGTCCCACTTGTCCATCGGCATCCAGCGCACGGTGGAGTTCGTCCATTGGCAGAGGTGGAATTGCCGGAATTGCATTTCCTCCGCCGGGTTCTGCTTGGCGCTCTCGCAGGCGGCGCGGTAGTATTCCATATCCACGGTCTTGCCCAGCGAGGGGTTGACCGCTTTCCAGACCCTGGGGTCTGTCCAGTCGGCCTCCGGCGGCGTGGAATAGACCACGGGGTAGAACGTCGGGTCATGCTTGCGCCCTTCGAGGATGTCCACCGCCTTGGAATGGACTTCATAACAAATCGAGTTCTTGTCGCTGCCCGCCGTTGTAATGACGAAATTGAGCGGCTGCTTGCGCGCCGCGCCGGAGCCCTTGGTCATAACATCGAACAATTTGCGGTTGGGCTGGCCGAGCAGTTCGTCGAAGATGCAGGCGTGGACGTTGTAGCCATACTTCGAGGCCACCTCCGAGGAAAGCGCCTGATAGATGCTTCGGGTCGGCAGGTATACGAGGCGCTTCTGGCTCTCCACGATCTTGATGCGCTTTAAGAGCGCCGGACATTGCAGTACCATATCCTTGGCCACGTCAAATACGATGCTGGCCTGCTGCCGGTCGTTGGCGCAGCCGTATATCTCCGCGCCCTCCTCGCCGTCGCCCGCCAGCATATACAGCGCGACGGCGGCGGCCAGCTCGCTGTTGTGCGTGGGCACAAACGAACGCCCCGCCAGATAGCAATGGCTGGGGCTGTCCACCTGAATGCAGCGCATTTTCACCCTTTCATCGAGCGGATAAATGTCCCTGAGATAGTGAAAGCAGGAGCGCGTTATTTTTCTGCGCTCCCGCTTTCGGGCATATTTCCGTTCAAGCCTCGATGTGGGCTGATCCTCAAAGGTAGTAAAGCGTATGATGTACAGCGTTTCCCCGGTCGGGACGCCGTAGCGGGTGGAGGGCGATTCTGTCATGGCGTTCTTCACGCCAAGGCTCCATAACAGTTCCCGCACGTCCTCAGCCAGACCTTTGATGGTGGACACGTAGGTGCTCTGCGACCTCACCGTGCCGATAAAGCCGTCCGAGTCCATGAGGCCCTGCAGCAGCGCCCAGCGCTGGCTGATGGAAGCGCATTTATACTCGGTCGGGATGCGTTTCTGGCGGAAACTGGACAGAAGGATGGGCTTGAGCGCTGGGATTCTGAATACCCAGCTCCCGCCGCCGCCCTGTTCCCATTGGCTGGAAACTTCATAGGGAAGCTGCTTTAGGAAGTTTCCCACGTCGCAGGTGCGCACGGTGACCTCCGGCTTGACGGCGTTGCCGTTTCCCAGCCAGAAACCATAGACATAGGGATCGACCGGAAGTTTCCGTTCCGGCATTTCCAGCGCTCTGGCGACGGGGATGCGGATCACCGAGCGATTTTCACGTTCATCGCCCGCGTGCCGCGTCCGGTACCGCACTGTGGCGCGATAGATTTCCTCGGTGGTCAGCCGCTTCTCCCGGTTGCCGTTGTTGGTGACCTGCGCGTCCCACAGATGCCGTGCGCCCGCGTCGATGTGCGAGCCGTCGCGGAAAATGAACCGGTAGCATTGCTCGGTGTCGTCGATCTCGCTGAAAGCCACGATGTTGCAGGGCCGCCCGCATTCGTCAAACACCTGATCGTCCAGCGCCAGCGTGCCCATTGTTTTCCAGCCCTTCGGGGTGAACACCGGCGTATCCAGCGCCAGCTGTTTTCCGGCCTTCTTGCAAATTTCCACGAATGCGGTGTTGAATTGCCGGTAGCCGTTGGGCTTGACCACGCCGAACAGGTCGCGGATGATCTGCTCCTGCCAGTCGAACAGTAAAAACGGCTTGCCCGCCCACACGCCCTTGGTATGCTTAAGCGCCTGAATGAAATTGACCGCGTGGTCGGCGCGGTCTTTGTCATAATGCGAGGTAGGCAGCATGAAGCGCGTGGGCTGAAACTTCTTACTTCTCGCCATGCCTGCGGCCTCCGTCCCTGTAAACGTGATTTCCCACAGCGTCCCCCCCTTCCCGTGGGCACAAAAAATGGCCCCTTTCGGAGCCTGCGTAGGTGTGGCGGCGCTCAGTTTTCCGCCTCGTACAGTACCTTGCGAGCGTAGGTAATGCGAACGATTTCGCCGGGCGCGTATTCCGCGCTGCGCCCGAAGCGCCGCTCAAATTCCCGGCGGTCGGCGGCGACAATATACCATGTGCCGTATGTGTTTGTGCAGTCGCGGCGGAGCACGGAGGCTTCCGTCTTGAACGTAAAGTCCTGCCCGTCCTTGTGAATCGTCACCGTGACCGTCTTGGCGTCGGTAAAAGCGACCGCTTCCATTATGCGCCGGACGGTATGCACAGGATTTTCGGCGTCCTCTGCCAGCTTTTCGTATTCCGCCGCCAGCGCGTCGTGCGCAAGAAAATCCAGCAGCATTTCCGCCTGATGCCCATCATTGGCCCAAAACCGCGCTGCTTCGCGTTCGGCGTAGCCCAGCGGGTCGGCAAGGTAGTCGAGCAGCGTATCTTCCGTCCATTGGTCGGGACGGTAGTGGCAGGAAAATCCGGCGTCCTCCGGCGTCAGGCCGCCGAGGATCAGTTCCCGGGCCGCCGACTGCGCGCGGTACTTGCGGTATTGTTCCAGCCGTTCGAGGCTCCGCGCGTCCGTCAATTCGCAGATGGCCAGATTGCCCCGGTCGCCTGCCACGCGCCGCTCGACCAGCGCGCGCACATCCTGCTTGAGCCGTTTGAGAAGGTTTCCCTTTGAGCGTTCGGCGAGCGTATCATCCAGACCCTCGGCGTGGATCAGGGCATAGTCGGCGTCGTAGACCAGCCCGTCGGCGGCGTTGTAGATGCCCGCATACTCGATGTCGTCGGCGTGCAGCGCCCCGTCGCCCCGATACTGACGTTGGGCGAACAGGTAGTCAAAGCCGGGCCGCTTGGGAAGGCGGAGAAAGATGTAGGATTCGCGTTCCAGTCTCAGGGAAAGGAGGTTCGTTTCGCCGGAGCGGAGCCACATTTCAAATTGCCTGTTCATTGCCGCGCCTCCTCTCACATGGTATACCCGGCGCAGCGGAGGATCTCGCGGATGGCGTTGATGGCGCGCTTCGGGCTGGAATAGTCGCGCATTCCCAGCGGGCGGTCATTTTCGTACAGCCGGATGATGGGCGTGCCATAGCTCTCATAGCCCTCGATGCGGTAGGTGGATTCTTTCTCGCCGTACCATGCCAGATCGGTGGTCTTTCGCCACTCGCGCTCATAGATGAATCTGCCGTCGTAGGTGGTCTTGCCCATGTGCTGGAAGCCGTTCTGCTGCATGAGTTCCGCAAAGCTGATCTTGTTTTTCATAATGATTGCCTCCTGTTGCTTGTCTCTGTTTTCCTCTGTGCCCTTCGGCTGAGTGAGTGTTACCATAGACACCCCGAAAAGACAAGCTCACCACGGCTCTTTTTTCAAAGAAATTTTCGCCGCGCGAGGGCGAGCCGGAAGGCCCGCCCGAGGCCGTAAAACGCGCTGCTTATATGCGGCGGATGACGTCCGCGCCATAGGCGGCTCCGAGGCCGGAGCCGTTGTCCCAGTTGATGTGCACCGTGCCGATGTCATCCACGGCAACCACCGTGCCCTGATCGCCCGGCCTCAACCGCGCATAGGGATCGTCCATGGAAACCAGTTCTACACGACATCCCGCCGGGTACTGCAGCCGGAGCCGCTCTACGATCTCACGCGGGGGAAATGTGTTCATAGTACACGCCTCCTAATACTCGTCGGGAAACAGCAGTGTGGTGGCGCTGCCGTCCCACTCGGTAATGATCCAGATTTTCCACTCCGGGTGGGCCGGATGGGTATAGGCCGCGAGTATGCGGTCACCGCCATGCGCCAGCGCCCGGTCGTTCTGCTTTCGGTCGCTCTCGCACAATTCGCCCCAATCGGCGCGCAGATAGCGCTGAAACGCGCGATGCACGAACGCGGCGAAATCATTGTTCTCGCGCATCAGGCCGACTACGCCGCGCGTCGCTACAATTTGTCCCAGCTTCATCTTTGCCATCATGCCGCCCCTCCCCCACAGTGCGGGCAGGCTTCGTGATCCCCGGCGTCGTATACACGCCCGCAATGCTCGCAGCGCCCCCATTCGCCGAAGTAGAATTGCTCGTCCACCCATGTGTCCGGCGACTGCCAGTTCAGGCAATCGAAGCACATCCGCGCCAGCGCTTCCTGTCCGTCGCACAGCGCGAGCAGGTCGTTGTGCGTATAGGGCGTGTCGGATAGCTCCGGCACATAGCACACGCGCTCCGGGTGCGAGCGGTAGGCGGCCTCGTCCTTGACGATGTAGCCCTGCTCATAGAATTCCCGCTGAATGAGCGCTTCCCGCCCGTTGTGGGCGGGAACGTATTTTCCGATCTGCAGCATGGTTCAGCCCTCCTGTACGCGAAACATCAGGGCATGGCGCTTTTCATGCTCGTCGCTGAGAATGACCTTGCACCGGTCGTTGATCTCTACCATGCCCTCCAGCGTGCAGCCGTTCTGCGTGAACAGCCATGCGCTTTCAAGGGCTTGCGTCCAGCTGGGGGAGAAGGTGAAAGCCTCGATGCCATACTCGCGCATATCCGCGATGAGTTGCGCTTCGTCCTTATAGTCATAGATTTCAGAGAGGTCGATGTAGTCGTTGCCGCGCTCGCGCGCGTCCGCGTAGAGCTCGTAGAGCCGGGCGTAAGCGCGTCCATGGGCGGCGACCTTTTCATTGAGCGCCCGATGCTCGTCGCGGGCCTGCTCCATGCCTTCCCTGTCGTTCTTCTGCGATGCCTCGTTGTACCGCGCCGCGAGCGCTTCATGCTGGCTGTAGATTTCCGCGAAATTGTTCTTCATGGTTGCTTGCCTCCTGTTGATGTATGCTGCCCTTGGGCTGAGTGAGTGTTACCATAGACACCCTGAAAAGACAAGCTCAGAAAACCTCTTTTTACAAACGAATCGCCTGTTCGCCGGTGAATTGTTCCCACCGGCGCACGATGAGGTCGCAGTGCAGCGCATCAGCTTCAATGGCCCGGCAGCGCCGCCCGGACTGTTCGCAGGCAATGAGCGTGCTGCCCAGCCCGGCAAACGGGTCGAGCACGAGGTTATGGACGTCCGCGTGCATTTTGATGCACCGCCACGGCAGTTCTATGGGAATCTGCGCTTCACCGTTCTGCCTGCGCAGGGCGGCGATCTCCCACACGCCCGCGTAGCCCCACTTGCGCCGTTCCTCGCGCGTCAGCCGCTTTACGAATTGAAAAGAGTGCGCCGCGAACGCCGATACCCACGCATATTCCTGATCGTTGTACGCCTCGGGCGCGCCGCTGGCATAAGCGGTCACACAGTCGAATTGCGGCGCGGGCTTGTTTGACGCCGCCTGCAGCGCGCCCGCCGTGGGCACGTTGCCGGTCATCTTCCATACCCTGATCCACAGGGGGCGCAGCGTTTCATCCGCGAACAGCTTCATGGCGTGCATGGCCAGAGGTTCCACAAACGGGCTGCCCGTCTGCATCAGGTCGGCAGCCTGCCAGCAGACCACCTCCGCATACCGTGCCAGCAGGCGGATCGCCTGCGCCATGCGCTTGAGCCACGGTTCGAGGCCTTCTCTGGCGTACTCCTTCGCGTCCACCGGCGGCGAGGCCACGGCGCACTGCGCGCGCTCATTGCCCAGCAGTTTTTCATAAGCCTCCGCGCCGGTGGGATCGGCGCAGAGCAGGCGATGCTCGCCCAACGCCCACAGGCTGCCCGGCTGCGTGACCGGGCCGCCGTCTTCCGTGATCTTCTCCTGTGCGGCGTCGGCGTCAAATTCGTCCTCCTGCGCCTCGTGCGAATAGAAGCGGTTCAGCAGCGCATCCACCTCGCTGGCCTCGAAGCCGGTGAGGGGAACGTCGAAGTCGGCGGCGTCAAACTCCGCCATGAGCGAGGCCAGCTTTTCCTCGTCCCAATCGCCCTGGATCTTGTTGAGGGCCACGTTGAGCGCCTTTTCCCTCCGCAAGTCCAGATCGACCACTACGCAGTCGATTTCCGTTTGGCCCATGTCCACAAGCACTTTGAGCCGCTGGTGCCCGCCGACCACGTTCCCCGTCCGGCGGTTCCAGATCACCGGCTCCACATAGCCAAACTCCACAATGGAGCGCTTGAGCTTTTCATACTCCCGGTCGCCCGGCTTCAGGTCTTTGCGCGGGTTGTACGCCGCAGGATTCAGCCGCGCGGCGGGAATTTTCTGTATGTCCATAATCTGCTCCTAGCAATCATTTTCATAAGGGATGCCGATCGTTTCCAGCACCTGCCGCATCCCAAGGCCGCCCTCGTCCCAATCCCGCATACAGTAGCGCCACAATTTGGGATGCGTCTTTTGCAGACGTTGAAAGCGCGTTGGCTCTACATCAAGATGCGCGCCAAACATACAGAAGATGCAGCCTGTGCGCGCATAGCCCATATCGTAGACTGTGCAATAGGGTACACGGTAGTGGCGAATGTAGGCCCATATATCGTTCTCCGTCCAAAAAGACAGCGGCGTGGACACAGGACGCTTGGCGTCATAAGCGTTGCAGCCTGTTTTCAGCCAGTTCTTTTCCCGCAGCTTGCTCTCCGCCGCCATCGTGCCTATGATGGGGACGCGCCCGCTTTCTGCGGTATAGCGCTTGAGCGGTTTCTTCTTCATCTCATTGCAGCATTCTGCGCTGATCTTGAACGGCGCGTTGATCAGGTGCCGCCACGCGGCAGCGGTGCAGAATTGCGTTGTCGTACCATCCGAGCGGAGTCCATACAATTTTTCGCACATGACCTTGGGATCGCCCTTCCGCGCGCGCTCGATCCACTGCGCCTGCTCTTTGCTGATCACAGGATAGCCGTGCTTCTCAATGACCTTGCGAAAAGTCATGTCCGGGCGCACCCATGTCACGTTGGGCGTGGCTCTGACGAATTCGCGGATTTCTGGAAATTCCAGTCCTGTGTCCGAAAATACCGCTGGAATCTCCGGGTACAGGCCGCGCGCGATGTGAAGCAGCACGGTGGAATCCTTGCCGCCGGAGAAGCTGACGTAGACGTTTCCGTCCCAGTGTTCATACCATTCGCGGATGCGCAGCTGCGTTTTGACGATCTTCGCTTCCAGCGGCAGCGCGCGCATTTGCTGTAATTGCCATAGTTCCATGATTTTCTCAAAAAGGTTGGAGCGCGGAGGATGGTGTCGCACCTCCGATTCCCGCCGGGATTGGCGAGCGGTTTGCTGTTAGCCTATCCGCGCACGCTATTGTTTTCCGCTGCGCCTTTCGGCCAGCGTGACTTTTTCGCCTTTGTACATTCCTGCGCCCAGTTCGTCGATGCGGGAAAAGGGAATCTCCGGCACCGTCAGCCTTTTGCGGTAGCTGGGGTCTATAAAGTAGATGTATCGAAGCTGCCAGCCGTCCAGCAGCTTCGCGCCGGTTTTCTGCAAAA
>DSLFR04102__coassemble_820_pt1 | contig 22412 bp, 11 predicted proteins | sample DSLFR04102__metabat2_low_PE_033 | metagenome-assembled genome bin DSLFR04102
TGGACTATACGAACGCCATGATGGTCTGGGATGCGGTCTCCGTGCGCATCACGGATGTAAGACATCGATTGTTGATTCGGCAGCAAGTGGAAGAAGTGGACGAAAACAGCCTGTTTCTTTTTATTTTTGGTAAGACTGGGCGCATAATCGTTGGAGAGAGAATTTATCTGTTGAAGACCAGCGCCTTATTTCATATAGGCAGAAACCATAGCATATTTATTGATGCACGAGATGGCGAAACAGAATACTATTTGGTCACGTACCAGGCAGAATATCCCAATATGGCAGGGCGGGAAATGATGCGCCTGTTGCTTGAAGAAAATCCGTTTGATGCGTTCAAAACGGTGCACCCGTCTGATCCGGTACTCTTTATGCGCCAATTTCAGACCATACTTGGCGCGTGGAGGGAAAATTCCCCTCGGAAACCCCTGGCGGTCAAAAGTGCCTTTTACGCCATTTTGGATGGGTTTTATGCGGAATTGAGCGAAGAGAATATGCTCGCACCGGACGCTGTCGAAAGCGCAAAGCGTTATCTCGAAGCGCATTTTACGGAGCAAAACTCCATACAAATGCTGGCTGATGTACTGCATATAAGCCGGACGACGTTGTATACGCGATTTAAGCGGCAGTTACATCAAAGCCCACAACAGTACTTGATGGAACTCCGGCTGGAAGCCGCTCAAAAGGCTTTGTGTGATACGAAACTTACTCATCAGGAAATTGCCGTCTCCTGTGGACTCATTGACAAGGATTATTTTTCGCGCTTGTTCAAGCGGCGGTATGGAGTCTCTCCTGGGGTCTATCGGAAATCACATCCTTACAGCCGATGGTCGTAGAAGCGCGGATAAACTCACGCTCGCGCACCGAGAGCACCTGCGCGCGCACCGTGCGCGTATAGGAAGCCCAGCCAGTAATACCCAGCACTATAATGACGTTTTCCAAACTGGAACCCAGTACCGCAACCAAGCAAAGGGCTAAGAACGTAAAGGGAAACGCCAGCATCATATCCACCAGGCGCATAATTACCGCGTCTACCCATCCGCCGATATATCCGGCAAGCAGGCCCAATACAACGCCGATGGTCATGCCCACCACGACGGAGCACACACCGATAACCAACGAAATTCGCGCGCCATAAATCAAACGGCTGAGCACGTCGCGGCCCATTTCATCGGTTCCCAAGACGTGTTCCATACTGCCGCCATCCTGCCAGGCCGGCGGCTTCATGCGCTGCATGATATCAACCGCTTCAGGGTCGTGTGGTGAAATAAACGGGGCAAAAACTGCGCACAAAATCCATACCAATACGATAAGCAGGCCGATTTTGGCGGTTATTGTGCTCTTTCGGAGCATATCCAGTATCGTTTTCATAGCGATTCCTCCCCTGCGCTCAGTCGTAGCGGATGCGCGGGTCAATGAGCATATAGCAAATATCCGCAATAAAGTTGACCAGCACAAACATGAACGCCATGATAATGGCGCAAGCCTGCACAAGCGGGAAATCATAGTCCGTAATGGCAGTAATCATCAGCCTGCCAACACCCGGCCATGCGAACACGGTTTCCACCACCACCGAGCCGCTGAGCATAAAGCCCACTTGCAACGCCAGCATGGTTACGATGACCAGCAGGGCATTGCGCAATCCGTGCGCAAGGATAACCCTTCTTTCGGCCACGCCCTTGGCCCGAGCGGTCGTCATATAGTCCTGCCGCATTACATCCAGCATTGCCGAACGGGTGAGGCGGGCATTGCTCGCGCCCATGCCTGCCGCCATTGTAATTAGCGGAAGGATCATTTCCTTTCCCGTTCCATACCCGGAAGCCGGCAACCAGTGCAGCTGCACAGAGAAAAACAAAATCAGCACAAGCCCCAACCAAAAGGTAGGAATCGAACGGCCCGCGATGGTAATTGAAGTAAGTACGTTATCAATCCACGTTCCCCGCTTCACCGCCGCGACAATTCCCACCAGCAGGGAAAGCGGAAACGCCACCAGCAGGGCGCTCACCCCCAGCTGCAGCGTGGCGGGAACGCGTTCGGCGATCAACTCGATAACAGGGCGTTCATAATAGAAGGAATTGCCAAAGTCCAAATGGAGCAGGTCCCACATATAGTCCAGATACTGCCGATAAAGTGGTTTATCCAGCCCCAGAACCCGCTCCATCTGTTCCAGATCCGCGAACGTGCTGTCTGGACTGATAAGGAGCTTTGCAGGATCGCCGATTGCACGCAGGATCACAAATACCAGCGTCGCAACCAGGAACAAAACCAATATCATCTGCAAAAGCCGCTTCAGGATGAATTTCAGCATATTTCAACACGCCCCCGGTCTTTGTTATCACGTCGCTTTAGCGGTTGTCCACCCGCGTAGCATTCTTTTTATTTCCCAAGATATAGGCATAATCGCCCGGGTGCACCTTCGTCATCGTCACGCGCATATCAAGAAACACCGTCTCGTCACAGGGCGCGAACATTTGCTCGACCACTTCCAGCGTCAACGGATTGCGAATTGTCGCAAGGAGCGTTCCCTTCGGTACGGATTTGTTGATATACTCCGGGCCGACTTCCGGATAAAACATGCCGCCCTTCTTGGGCCGTGTCAGAGGACGCTCGTTAATCATGTACTGCGTATCGGGCACTTCGATCTCTCCGGGATACATGCCGTTGAGCTTCATCACGTTATAAACGCCGCGAACACTGTTGGGAATAATATCCAGCTCCGGGGGCAGGTTGAGACCGGTGCCCACCTCCGCGACGATGGCGGGCTTACCCAGGTGAATCATATAATCCGTAAGCGTGCCCGCATAGGCAGCCGCCGGGCCGGCCGGCTTACCGTTGTAAAGGTATTCCAGGCCATAGGCAAAGCCCATCTTGCGAATTTTTTCTCCCAGCTCGCCCTCAGCGCGATTGATGAGAACATAATTGATCAAATCCCCATAGCCGCCGCCGTGCCAGTCAATGAGCATATCCGCATCCTCGCAGAATTGCGCGACAGCATAGGCCATTTGGTCGGAAAACCAACCGCGCTCATTGCCGGGATACGTGCGGTTCATGTTGGACTGGTCGATGGGCGTATTGCGCGAATCCCACTCGAATGCCACGGGATTCTGGCAGGGCAGGGCGATAATCGCGCCACTGAGCTTTTCCAAATCAAGCGATTCAATAAAGCGGCGAATAACCTCAAAGCCCGTCGTGGCATCGCCGTGCGAGAGCGCCGTAAGCATCAGCTTGGGGCCGGGGTGCGCGCCATTGAGGATATGCACCGGCAATACCATTTCAACGCCGCTGGCCATCAGGGTGACGGGGATCATCTTTTTGACATATTCTTTTTCCCCAACGTGAATACCGCGAACAACAATTTCAGGCATTTGTTTTTCCTCCCTCTCAGTCGTTTTCAATTACTCTTGCGGTGGAGCGATCTCCAAAGATATACGCATAATCTCCGGGATGCACTTTGGCCATGACGCCGCGCATATCCAAAAACACCGTTTCTTCGCAGGGCGCATAGATGCTCTCAATAATATCAAATGTAAGCGGGCAACGAATCGTCGCCACCAGAGTACCCTTGGGCACAGTGCGGTTCAAATATTCCGCACCGCACTCCGGATAGAACATGCCGCCGTTTTTCGGGCGAACCAGCGGCCGATCCCGAATAATATACTGGCGGCTGGGCAGGATGGGGGTTCCGGGCAACATACCCATGTGTTTCATAACATTGAATACGCCACGCACCCCGGAAGCCACGATATCAAACGCCAGTTTCATGCCGGAACCGATCTCTGCGACAATGGCGTTTTTGCCCAACGTCAACATATAATCTGTAAGGCTGCCGGCATACGCCGCTGCCGGCCCGGCAGGCTTGCCATTGTAGAGATACTCCAGGCCGTAGGCAAGGCCGAGCTTTTCCGTTTCGTCCCCGCCCTCATGTGAACCGAGTCGAAGCAAAATGTAGTTGATGGCCGAGCCGTAACCACCGCCGTGCCAATCGATGAGCATATCCACCTCATCGCACAGCGGAGAAATTGCAGCCGAAAGCTGTTCGGTAAACCAGCCGCGAGCATTTCCCGGATAGGTCCGGTTCATATTGTAGTCATCAATCGGCGTATTGCGGGAATCCCACTCAAAGGCAACAGGATTCTGGCAGGGGACAGCCACAATCGTTCCACAAAGCTCATGGACATCGACGCTTTCAAGAACCTGCCGAATAATCTCCAAGCCGGTCGTGGCATCGCCATGCGAAAGGGCGCTAAGCATGATTTTGGGGCCCGGCCGCATACCGTTGACGATATGCAGCGGCACACACATCATCGTTCCGTTCGCCATGCGCGTGACTGGGATGGGATGATAGACATGCTCTCCCGAACCGGCTTTTACGCCATAAACCGTTACTTCCGACATTATTCTCCCGCCTCCTGTACAAATTAACGTCCCCGTTCACTGGCATCGCCGTTTCTCGGGCGATATATAATATCAACATTATAGAACAATCCTATTGGATATACAATACTTTTTCTTCGGTTGCTAATATTTTTACATTGTTTGTTTTAAATTTGAATGTTATATATGCATATTCCCTTCATTTTTAACAGATTTTATGCCATTTTATATCTCAAAATGAATTTCTAAAAGTTAATATTGCGCCGTAATGGATATTATTTCATATTTTACAATCCACGCAAAAAGCGCAAAACTCCATAAAATATAAGTAATTCCAATGATTTCAAATTTATTCTCGCGCTGGCAAAAGTGCATAAGATATGTTATAATACGATTATCATTCTAACAGGAGCATCGCGCATGAACTTCAATACTCTGCGCTACGTTGTAGCCATTGCCCAAGAGCGCAGCTTCACGCTCGCAGCCAAACGCCTGCACATCAGCCAACCATCGTTAAGCCAAAGCATTAAATCCCTGGAAGAACGATTGGGCGTCATCCTTTTCGACCGCACCACAATTCCTCTGGAAACCACCAGTGCAGGCAAAGAATATGTCGAATGGGCCCAACAAGTTCTGTTATCGGAAGCCCATATCTATCGCCATATCAGCGATATCCGTACCAGCGGGCAAGTACAATTGCGCGTTGGTATTCCCCCGCACCGCAGCGCCTTCATGCTCCCGCAGATTATACAGAATGTTTTGCAGGAATTCCCCTCCTGTGCATTTTTCATTGAAGACGGCGTTCAGGAACGTGAATTGTATGACCTGCTTTACGACCGCCAAATCGATTTGATGATCGGCGCCGCACATCCGGATGAAACCCGCTTTAAGAATGTATTTATCACAAACGAACGCATTTTGCTTGCAGTTCCCAAGTCTTATCTTCTCATGCGGCCCGAAAAAGATAAGTTCCCCCCTATTGGTTTGAGCGTTTTGCGCGATAAACCCTTTATCATCATGCCCGCGTCAACATATCTCGGCAGGCTTTTGCGCAATTTGTGTGAGCAGGAGGGTTTTCTCCCAGCATACAGCATCGTCAGCCGCAACGTATTTACCACGCTGAATATGGTGGACATTGGCCTGGGCTGCGCGCTCGTTCCAGAATTGGTCGTCAAATACGATTTGCCCAGATATAATATAGATTATTTTACGCTTTCCAATGGAAGTCCATCACAGGACGTATCCATCCTCACGCGCTCCGACGCGGTTTTAACTGAACCCGCCCGTCGGTTCAAAGAATTGGTTTTGCAGCATTACGGGACTTAGCCGGACTGCTGAAATGTGACATATCTTCTGAAAACAGCCCGGACCTGTTCTGGGCATTGGTTTATAAATGCTCCGCATCCCATCTTTTTTGCAGAAAATCATTGACAAAGGCGACGCATTCTGCTATAATGAATCTTGCGGTTTTCATCCGGGGAGAGATGGCCGAGCGGTTTAAGGCGCTGGTCTTGAAAACCAGTGATGTCGAAAGGCACCGGGGGTTCGAATCCCTCTCTCTCCGCCAAAATCGAATAGACGTGGAGAAGTACCCAAGAGGCCGAAGGGGCTCCCCTGCTAAGGGAGTAGGGTGGGATAACTGCCGCGAGGGTTCAAATCCCTCCTTCTCCGCCAAGTCTGGCCTGGATTCGCGAGGATTCAGGCCTGTTTATTTGCGTGCCTTTGGGATTACTTCACTTTATCCAATTCCAATACGCCGGACGGATCTCCAGTTGTCGCACAGAAAAAGATGATCCGCATCTGTTTTTTATCTTACGCGCGTCTGGGAACTCCGAATTCTTCAGATGCTTGGCGGCGGACCTAAAAAAATCTGGGCATGATATTTTGGGGAGGCTTTGACGTTCCAACAAGCTTTGCGTCCAGAAAATACGGCAATTATTTCAAAGCGGGAGACGGTTATTACTACCGCAGCGAGTGAGACAGACCTCTAAAACCATTGAAAAGATTGGAGCGGCGTCCGCGTGGACGCCGCTCTGTTGTCGTTTTGGGGATTATTGCAAGGCCAGCGCGAACAGGCCGCTTTCCGTCAGAGGTGCTTCATAGCGCGCCGGTTCAGTGTCCGTTGCCTCAATGTACTGGACGGTGGAGACCTGCGCCTCCGGCTCGCCGTCATTGGGGATCAGCAGCAGCTGCGCCGCTTCGCCCACGGTCAGTTCGCGGACGCTTGCCGCGTCAAAGATGACCGTCAGGCTGGGGATGAGGTTCGTCACGTCGGTTTCCTTGCCCTCGAGCATCGCCGTGATGCGGACGCGGTAGCTGCCGGCGAGGGTTTCCGCTGCGCCGATTGCTTCTTTCTCCGCTTGCGAGAGTTCATTCGTTTCCATCGGCGCGAGGCGCACGACGTAGCTTTCTTCCGTCATGTCGGCGATCTGCCACTCGAGCGCCGCGTCTCCGAGCGCGAAGCGTATGTGCGTGTAGCCAAGCTCCGCCAGCGCGTCCAGCAGGCCGCGGGAGAGGTTCAAATTGCGCTGCTCGTAGACGGGCTTGCCGTCGCGCAGTATGGGTTGGCCGTCCTCGTCCAGAAGCGGGTCGGCGGCGATCACCAACGTGCGCTCGAGCACTTCCTGCGTCTCCTCGTCCGTCACTTCCTCGGTGGAGGGCACGTAGCCCGCCGCCTCGCCGTGGCGGTCGGTGACGGTGCCGTCCACGGCCTCGCCGCTTGCCAGCGCCTCCGCCTGCTGCGCGGGCGTAAGCGCTTCGGTCGTGCTCTCGTCCTTCTCGTCCTCTTCTTTCTCCGCCTCGCGGGTGGCGAAGGTGGCCGTCAGCGTGCCGGTGTAGTTGCCCATGCCGGTGATGGTCACGGTCGCCGTGCCCACGGCGGTGTTGTCTGTGTAGGTCACGGTGTAGTCCGTGCCCGCCGCGAGGACGGCATCGCCGTGGCGCACGGTCACGGTTGGTGTGAGCGCGCCGCCGGTCGCCGTCTGCGCGGGGATGTCGTCCACGGTGAGCGTGGAGATGTCCTTGGGCGCGACCTCGACGCACACCTCGCATTCCAGCGGCACGCCGGTATAGTCGTAGTTATCCGCGTTGTCGGGCATATAGACCAGCGGGAAGAGGAATTCGCCCACGCCCGGCACGCAGTCCGGGCACTTCCAGACGAACGCGCCGTTGGCATCCTCCATGGCCGAAAGCGGGATCTCCGCGACTTTCTGGCCATAGGTGAGGCCGCCCGTCACTTCGGGCCACTGGATGGCCGGGGCGGTCGCCTTGACGATCTCAAAGGTCACTTCCGTCTCGCCGGAATAGTTGCCCATGCCGGTGATGGTCACGGTGACGGTGCCCGCGTCGGTATTTTCCTCGAAGGTCACTTCGTAATCCTCGCCCTCGACGAGCGCCTTTTCGCCGTCCTTGACGGTCACGGGCGGTTCGAACGCGGCGCCGGTGTAGACCAGTTCGCCGATGGGTTTCACATTGACGCTCGCGGCGGCGATGGACTTGGCAATAATGATGTAGGCAAGTTCCGCTTCGCCGGTGGCGTTGCCCTGCCCGACAATGGTCAGGTACGCCGCTCCGGCATTTATATCGTTCCTGCCCTCCGCCGCCTCGATGGTGAAGCAGTCCGCGGGCAGCGCGCCGCGACCGACGCCGCCAACTTCGACCTCGATCATGTTGTCCCCGAGTTGCGGATAGACGCTCTCGCCGCTGTAGACGGGCATCGGCACGCGCCCGTCGGGAAGGATGAGGGCGACGTCGTCGCGGGAAAGGTCGAGCGGGCGGACGGTGGCCGTAAAGGTGTCCTTGCCCTCGGCAAGCACGTAGCTGCCGCTTTCCATCGTCACTTTGACGGTATACGTGCCCACGTCGCGGATGGCGCCCGTAACCTGCGCGCCGCTTGCGTCGGTGATGGTGAGCGCGTAGTCGTCCGCGGGGACGGATCGCTCTGTCCCATCCTCCACGCTCGTAGAGACCATTTCTTCCCCGATGTCCAGCGCAGCATCCGGCGTCCAGGTGTATTCCGCCGCTTCTGCGCCCGCGGAGAGGGCCGGCCGCCTGTACGTGCTGACCCAGATGTCCGATCTTGCGTACCATTCGGAGCGGAAGGAACTGTCCGTGGCCTTCTTGCGGAAGTAGAGGCAGTATTCCGTGTCCTCGGCAAGGCCGGTGATGAGCCCGTCGCCATCTTCATCGACGAACGTCGGCTCCGCCGGAAGCTCGTCCCCGCGCAGGGCCACGCCGAAATCGTAGACCGCCAGCATGTCCTGATCCAGCATCTGTATGGAATTCCAGGTCACCGCGTTGGCGCGCGCGTCGCTGTCAGGGGCGTCCGCCTCCGGGCGGGCGGGGATGACCAGTTCCGCGGCCTGCCCCACGATGTTGCCCTCATACCCTTCTATGCTGAAGCAAAAGCTCAGAACGGCATCCTCTTTACCAGCAGCGGCGGGCAGTGTCTCTCCGTACCAATAGCCGAGGTCAGACAGCGTGAACCAACTCCCCACTGTCAATACGGGCGGTAATTTGGCTATACCTGCATCGTTTGCAAATATGTCAATCCACAGCGACTCCCATTCTATCCCTTCGGGCAGCGTTTCGGGCAGTTCTGCGATGGCTATTATCTCCGCGCCATAGTCGAGGGTCAGCACGGGCGCGGGCAGTTCCATGGGGTCGATGGTAACGGTGAACACGCCGCCGTTTTCCAGCCTGTAATCATTGGCCACATCCTCCGCGAGGCTGGCGGTGACGGTGTACGTCCCGGCGTTGGTCAGGGGGAAACTGACCGGCTCGCCATATTCGTTCACGGCGGAGAGCGTGAATTTGCCCTTTTCCGGCAGTTCCTTCTCGCCCTGCAGGGTGACCTGCGCCGCGAAGCAGTCCTCCGCGGTGAGGCTGAAGCCAGGCCGCCACGACCACGATGTTTCAGCGGCCTCGACGCTCAGGCGTGTGCGCGTGAGGGTGGTTCTCGTACTCTTTAGTGTATACGGGTAGGAGGCAAAGGAGTCTTCCGTGGCCAGCTTGCGGAAAATGATCGCGTACTCTGTTCCCTCCGTCAGGCCGTGAATGCAGCCGTCCACAACGCCGTCATCTTCATCATAAAAGTATTTCTCCGGCTCTTTAACGGATTGGAGGTATACGTTATACGGCTCGGTATCAAACGTAACGGTCATCTCGTTATAGCCGGGATAGACTGTATCAACATTTATGTCCGGCCGGGCGGGAATGACCCATTCCACCCGCTCGCCATATGCTACGTCCGTTTCGTTGCCATTCGCATCAGTGACCGCAAAGGAATAGAATATCTCCAGGGTGGTGTCCTTGTCCGTGGGGAAAGTGATGCCCCATATCCCACCAATCAGGTTAAGACCCCAAGAGCCAGAAAGGCCTGGCATATTGGCATAAGCAGCGTATTCCTCGCCCGACAACGCGAAATTGATGTCCATAGCCGTCACATCCACGCCCTCGGGCACTTCCTCTTCTGTCAGCGTCACGCTCCACGACTCGTTTATATAGTCGATCTCGATCTTCGGCGTGGGCAGGAGGACTTGCGACGTATACGCCTCCTTTTGCAGGCTTGCAAACGCCTCGCCTTCCTTCACCAGCGAGCGCGTGCCGTCCGCGTTCACGCGGTACCACAGGCCGGTGGACGATGCGCCGAGGGTTTTAAGGATATCCGCGCCGTAGTTGACCACCGTCTCCACGTCGTCGACGGTCACCACCACCTCGATGGTACCCTCGTTGTTCTCCACGTTTACGGAGGCATTCGGGCCAAACTCGCAGGGCTGGAAGATCTGCGCGGGAATACCAGAATAGTAGCCGATCCCGCAGTCGATCTTGAGGCCGCCTGCGCTCTTGCCGCGAATGACGGGAGTAGTGTCTCCCTCGGTGAGATTCCCGATGTACCCTTTGAAAATGCCGCCGCTGATGGTCGCGTAATTCCATACGGTACCATTGAACGTGCCGCCGGTGATCTCGCTCCTGTTGTGCACGACCATTTTGCTCGAGAACGTACCGCCGCTGATCACACCGCGGACGTCGACGGTCACCGTTTCCATCGAAGCATCGCCGTTCAGGGTACCACCGGTGATCTCGCCGGTCGCCGTCACGTTGACGGTGCTGATGCCCGCGAGCATATCGTCCGTCACCTCGGTCGGCGCGGTGATGTAAAGCGTATTGCCGCTGGCATAGTATGTGGAAACATAGCTGCGCTTTTGCAGGCCGAAGGCGTCGCCTGCCTCGACCGGCGTGCGCGTGTCGCCCTCTTCCAGACACCACGCGCCCGCGCCCACGGCTTCTTCCAGCGCGGGAAGGATCTTTTCGCCGTACTCAAACGTCGTGTCCGCGCCGTTGACGGTCATGACCACTTCGATGGTGCCTTCGTTGCTTGTCACGCTCGCTTCCGGGCCGAAATCGCAGGGTTGGAGGATGCGGGGCGTGCCAACGCCGTTGTTGGTTTCGTTGACGATCTCCCCGTTCAGCGCGGGCGTCGTTTTATCATCGCCCTGGATCAGAGAGTTCTGATTGCTGTTGACAACGGTTCCATCAAACACGCCGCCGCTGATCCTGGACATATTCTTCACTTCGCCGCTGAACGTACCGCCAGAGATCAGGCCGCTTGCGTTGGTCGTGGGGCAGGAGAATGTGCCGCCGCTGATCGTCCCATCGTTGTATACTTCGTCCGTAAATTCTCCGCCGCTGATCGCTCCCCCCGGCTGTACCCCGACGTTCGCGGCCACGGCGCCGTCGCTGTCAAGGATGGAGCCGGTCGCGGTCACCATGATCTTCCACACCCCGTCTGGAAGCATATCCTGCGAAAAGACGACCGGCGCGGTGATGTAAAGCGTATAGCCATCGACATAGTATGTGTAATTGTAGCTGCGGCTTTGCAGGCCGAAGGCGGCTTCCGCCTCGACCGGCGTGCGCGTGTCGCCCTCCACGGCGCACCAGTCCGCGCCGGAGGCGATGCCGTTGAGCGCAGTGAGCACGTTTTCGCCGTATTGGAACGTCCTGTTTGCGCCGTTGACGGTCATCGACACTTGGATGGTGCCCTCCACATCCGCCGGAGATATGGATGCGTTCGGGCCAAACGCGCAGGGCTGGAGAATCTGCGCGGAGCTTTCATCGTAGTATTGGATGGCGCAGTCGATCCTGAGGCTGCCGCCATCTGCGCCCTGAATGACGGTATTGCTCGAATTGCCGATGCCGCCGTTGAACGTGCCGCCGCTGATGGTCGCGTAGTTCCACACGTAACCGTTGAATGTGCCGCCGGTGATCTGATTTCGGTTGCGCACGCTCATTTTGCCCGAGAACGTACCGCCGCTGATCACGCCGCCATCCACGTCAACGATTACCTCGTCCATCGAAGCATCGCCGTTCAATTCGCCGCCGGTGATCGCGCCGCCCGCCGCAACGACGACGGTGCTGATGCCCTCGAGCATCTCGTCCGTCACCGCAGTCGGGGTGGTGATGTAAAGGACTTTCTTGCCTTCGTCATCTGTCCCAACATAGTGCGCGCAGGCGTAGCTTTGCTTTTGCAGGCCGAAGGTCATGGTTTCGTCAACCGGCGTCTGGGTTTCGCCCGCCACCGCGTACCAGTCGCCTTCGCCGAACTGTTCGGTCAGCGATTCAAGGATTTTATCGTTGTACTCAAACGTCACATCCACGCCGTTGACGGTCATGGTCACTTCGATGGTGCCTTCGTTGTTCTCCACGCTTACGGTGGCTTTCGGGCCAAACTCGCAGGGCTGGAAGATCTGCGCAGGAATACCATAATAGTAGCCGATCCCGCAGTCGATCTTGAGGCTGCCTGCGCTCTTGCCGCGAATGACGGGAGTAGTGTCTCCCTCGGTGAGATTCCCGATGTACCCTTTGAATGTGCCGCCGCTGATGGTCACGTAATTCCATACGTAACCGTTGAATGTGCCGCCGGTGATCTCGCCGGTCGCCGTCACGTTGACGGTGCTGATGCCCACAAGCATATCGTCCGTCACCTCGATCGGAGCGGTGATGGTGAGCGTGCGCACGCCGGATGTATTGCTGATCGTATAGCCGTTGAACGTACCGCCGTTGATGGTGCCGGTAAAGTTGGAGAATGTAGCCTGGGTAAAGTCGCCGTTATTGATCGTGCCGCTGCCGGTGATCGTGCCGGTAAACGTGCCGCCGGCGATGGTGCCGGTATCTAAGAGCATTACTTCGCCGCCAAACGTGCCGCCGCTGATCGCGCCGAAGTTGTCCACCTTTACATCCTCGGGTACGTTGGCATTCGACACGCTTGTGCCCGGATCGATGCCAACATGTTTGACGTTCGCATAATCGATATTGCTCAGGTCGACATCTTCACCCGTAACGCTCAGCATTCCATCGGCAATTTCAAACGCGCCCTCAAACGCGCCGCCGGAGATCGTGCCATCCCCGCTGGGAAGCTGGGAGAACGTGCCGCCGGCGATGGTGCCGGTGGCGTTGTTGGTCACCGCCATGAAACTACCGTCCTTGATGGTGCCGTTGTTGGTCACGGGAACGGACACGGTGTTGTCCCCCGCGTTGAAGGTCGCGCTCGCCTCGACGGTGATGCTCTGGATGCTTGCATCGCCCAGCCCGATGGTCAGCGGGGCGAGCGAGCCGTCATTGCTCAGGTCGACGTCGCCGGTGATGGTCAGCACGCCGTCCTTGAGGCTAAGATTTTTGAACACGCCGCCGGTGACGGAGCCGCCGAAGTCCGCCACCGTAGCGCCGGTGAAATCACCGCCGGTGCTGGCGCCGAAGTCGAGGTTGTTCACTTGGCCGGTGATGGTGCCGCCGGAGATGGTGCCGAAGTTGGCAAAGACCCCGCCTGACTCAACGCTGATGCCGCCGGAAACATTTGCATAATTGCTAAAGCCTCCAGATGGCATGACCGTGATGCTGCCGGGAAAAGTCACCTTTGTATCCAAAAGGAAGTTCGCCTTCGCGGCCACTTCGATGCTCTGGACGTCGTTCCAGGAAGAAATAGCGCTGCTCCTCACATACTTGCCCGTCACCGTCAGCTTGCCGTCGGAAAGCGTCCAGTCCTCGCCGTTTTCCGCCGCCAGCATGGCGTTCGCCAGCGGGGGCGTGAGCGTCACGAGTATCTGCGGCAGGGAAACGCCCACCGCAAGCGCGTAGCCCTGCGGCAGGACGGCCGCAAAGGCAAACTGCGTTCCCGCTTCCGCGTTCGGGTCGTAGCCCGCCGCGCACTGCCACGTTACGGGAATTTCGCCCGCCGCGTCGTCTGTGAACTGCACGTTCAGAGAAGCAGGCAGACCGAGGTCTGTTTCAAGCGTTCCCTGCGGCGCGAAAAGTCCCTCCGGGGCAACGGCCTCGAAGGAAGCAATGGTTTTGACCTCCGCCGCATCCGTGGGCGCGGGCGCGGGCGTGCCCATCGTCTCATCCGTAGGAACGGGCGTGGGCGTGCCGGTCGCCTCATCCGTGGGCACGGGCGTGGGCGTGCCCGTCGCTTCGTCCGTGGGCACAGGCGTGGGCGTTCCCGTCGCTTCATCCGTAGGAACGGGCGCGGGCGTGCCGGTCGTCTCATCCGTAGGAACGGGCGTAGGCGTGCCCGTCGCTTCATCCGTAGGAACAGGCGTGGGCGTGCCGGTCGTCTCATCCGTAGGAACGGGCGTAGGCGTGCCGGTCGTCTCGTCCGCAGGAACAGGCGTGGGCATGCCAGTCGTCTCGTCCGTAGAAACAGGCGTGGGCGTGCCAGTCGTTTCCTCCGTGGACACGGGCGCTTCGGCCGCCTTCGTGGGGACTGCGGTCGGTTTTTCCGTCGGCGCGCTCCCGGACACGTCCGCCATCTGCGTCGCCGCCGCCGTGGGAAGGCTTTCTTCCACAGGCTGCGCAAACGCCGACAGAGACGTCGCCGTCGCCAGCATGCAAAGCGCGAGCAGGGCGCTCGCCAAACGCTTCATACGATCCAATGTCCATTCCTCCTGACTGCTTCCACAGGCCATCCCGGCTCCCCTGTGTCCGCGTGCCCGTCGTTTTTTCAAGCGCAAAAGGCCCGCGATCAACGGCAGGCTGTCCCGCTGTCCGTCTCAACTCCACCGGCGCGGTTTCGCGCGGCGAACGGCGTCCGCCGCTTTTACCGGAGAGAACACGCAAGGCCACAGTTCATGGTAAGGCTTTTCCGCGCCAAAAGCAATAGATTCTGCACGAGTGGACGTTTTTCTGCGCGAATGGACGGTAAACGCGGTTGACGAGATGGAAAACGGGTGGTAGTCTATACTCGGAAACTGTTCGGAGGTAGGAAACGTATGAAGCGTATGGGGATGACCACGGCCGCCGTGGCGCTGCTTTTTGCCTTTCTGCTTTTCTGCGTCGGCGCGCTCGTCCGCTACGCGCGGCCGATGAACGACGCCTCCTACGATCTTTCCCTCGCCTGGGCGGGCGAGGCCATGCCAAGCGACTGGGTGTACGACCAGAAGGGCTGGCGGGTGTTCACCATGGAGGGCGGCGAGCGGCGGGAACTCACAGCCAACGGCTTCGGCGGCTTTTATGGCGATGTGGAACCGGACGAAACGTTCTACTACGCGCGCGCACGCTTACCGAGGCAGTGGACGCGCCCACTTTGCAGATCGACGCCTACGACCGCGCCATCGCCGTCTATCTGGACGGGGAATGCCTCTATTCCGACGTGGCCACGGACGCGGGCATCGGCGAAGTGGAACTCGCGGAGTTGGGCTGGACGCGCAGCGCGCCCGTGCTGGTGACGCTGCCCGCCAATTATCGGGGAAAGGAACTGACCATCGCCCAAAGCGGCGGGGCGGCGGAGATCGACGCAGGCGTCGGGCAGTTCATGGTGTTTCCCTGCGCGGTGCGGCTCGGCTGTGGCTATTCCTACGAAAGCGGGCTGATTTCCGAAAGCTTCTCCGCCGCCGTGTCCATGACGCTGCTGTGCGCCGCGGGGGCGCTGCCGCTGGCGGCCTTTGCCATGGGCGCGTGGCGCGGCAGGTGGAACTGGCCGGCGCTTTGCGCGGCGCTGTTTCTGCTTTTGTGGATGGCGGGCCTGTGGGCGAGCACGACCTTTTTCCGCGTCTACAATCCCGCGACGCGCGACAACACGGCCTATCTGTGCCGGTGCTTTTCCCTGAGCACGCTGCTGATGTATCTGGCGAGCCGGGCAAAGCGCCTGCGCGCGCTGCCGTGGGCGCTGGCGGCGGCGAACGCGGCCTGCGCCGCGCTGACGCTGGGCATCGACCTGACGCACGAAGTTTACCGCGACAGCCTGAGCGCCTTTTTGCGCGATATCCCCTTTCAGATCACGGGTTTTGCGGGCCTGCTTGCCGCGATGGTCTGCGCGTGGCTGCTCTGGCGCGGGGAGGGGCGGTTCTATCGCCTGTTCGCGCCGCTGAGCGCCGCCAGCCTGGGCGCGCTGCTGCTCTATACCGCCGCGTTTGCGGGCAGATAAGGCGCTTGTGCAGCTAAAGCACGTCTTTGCCGTCCAGTCGTTCACCTATTTCCTCTGGCCGCTGACGGCGGCGGTCATGGCCGCGGCAACGGTGGCCGCCATCGTGGAGACGGTCGCGCGGGAGGTGGCCCAGCGCGTCGAGGCCCGAGGGATGGCCGAGCGCGCCGATCTGGCCGTGGCGAGTTATGAAAGCCTGCGCGCCCAGCACGAGCAGGTGATGATGCTGCGCCACGACATGAACCGCCACCTAAGCACACTGCGGCGGATGACCACGCAAAGCGCGGTGCGGAACTATCTGGACGACCTGATCGGCCAAAACGAGAACGTGCCCGACATTTTGCAGAGCGGGAACCGGATGATCGACATCATCCTCAACGGCAGGCTGGCCGCGGCAAAGGCCGCCGGCATCGATGTGGAGATCCTGAGCGCGCAGGCCCCGGAAACGCTGCCCATGCGCGACGCCGACCTCTGCTCGCTGATGCTGAATCTCATCGACAATGCCATCGCCGCCGCCAAAGCGCCGGGCGTGCGGCGCGCATACGTCCGCCTGGAGTTGCGCGTGAAGGATCATTACTTTATCTTCGCCTGCGAAAACGGCTGTTCCCCCACGCCCTCCGGCCACGGAAACGAGCTGGGGCTGAAGATCGTTGAAAGCATTGTCGAGCGCTACGACTGCCTGATGGAAATCGAACGCTCGGAGGACGCCTTCAAGGCGACCGCGGCCATACCGACAGACTGAAGTTTGTTTTTTGCAAGAAACCGCCATGCCCATTTTCGTGGCATGGCGGTTTTGCGTTTCACGCAGTCTTAAATCGGACTTCGGTCTTTTAAGTAGTGCAGAAACGCGCTTTTGAATTGCGCGAGGCGATACTTGCTGATGGGCAGGCGCTCGCCGTTTCTGAGTTCCAGTTCGCAGTAGCGCACATGGCGCACTTGCGCAAGATTGACCAGCAGCGTCCTGTGGCAACAGGCGAACTGGCCTTCCGGGAGCAAGGCGGCGACCTGCGAAAGGGCAGGCGCACTTCGAGGATCTCCCCGTCGAGGTGGAGGCGCACGCCCCTCTCCCACGCTTCGGCATAGAGCACGGCGGCGGGCGCGACGCTGCTCTGGCCGCTTGCCGTGGGCAGAACGAGCGTGGTGCGCCCCGACCGGGCGGCGCGGCAGTGCAAAAGCGCTTCCCGCAGCTTTTCGCGATCCACCGGCTTGGCGAGATAGCGCGACGCCGCCACCTCGTAGCCCCGCAGCGCCATTTCCCGGTTGGAGGAGATAAAGATGATGGCGGCGTCCTCATGCCACGCGCGCAGCGCCGCGGCCAGCGCCATGCCGTCCATCATCACGTCCAGCAAAAGGACGTCGAACGCCCTGCCCGCGCGGATGGCCGCCAGCAGCGCAGCGGCACTGTCATAACCGGCGATCTCCGCCGCGATGCTCTCTTCGCGCAATATCGCTCCGGCCATCTGCTCGATCCGGGCGCGATCCGCCGCCTCGTCGTCGCAGACGGCGAGTTTCAGCGGGTCAGGGCGCGCTTGTGTCGGCATGCGGAACCTCCTCGGAACGTTTCATCTCTGGATTTACAAACAACTCACAGTTCGTCCTCCGTGGCAAACTGGCTGTTGTAGAGTTCGGCGTAGAACCCGCCTTTTTGCAGCAATTCCTCGTGCCTGCCCTGCTCAATGATGTGGCCGGCGCGCATGACGAGTATCTGATCGGCCTCGCGGATGGTGGAGAGGCGGTGCGCGACGATGAAGCTCGTGCGGCCCTGCATCAGCTGCGCGAAGGCGCGCTGTATGCGCTGCTCAGTGCGCGTGTCGATGGAGGACGTGGCTTCGTCGAGGATCAGCATCGGCGGGTGCGTGAGCATGACGCGGGCGATGCAGAGAAGCTGCTTCTGGCCCTGAGAGATGTTGCCGCCGTCCTCGGAGATGACGGTATCGTAGCCGTCCGGCAGGCGCATGATGAAGCTGTGGGCGTGCGCCTCGCGGGCAGCGGCGATGATCTCGTCCTCCGTCGCGTCCGGGCGGCCGTAGGCGATGTTTTCACGGATGGTTCCGCTGCGCAGCCATGTCTCCTGCAACACCATGCCGTAGCTTGCGCGCAGGCTGTCGCGCGTCACGTCCATGACGGGATGGCCGTCGACGCGAATCTCCCCGCCACGCACGTCGTAAAAGCGCATCAGCAGGTTGATGATCGTGGTCTTGCCGCAACCCGTGGGGCCGACGATGGCCACGCGCTGGCCGGGGCGGGCGCGCAGGTTGAGGTTTTCGATCAGCGGGACGTCCTCGCGGTAGCTGAAATCGACGTTTTCTATCTCCACGTCGCCCTGTGCGTTCTGAAGGATCGCGGCGTTTTCGGCGTCGGGCGTCTGTTCCTCAAAGTCGATGACCTCAAACACGCGGCGCGCCGAAGCCATGGCGCTCTGCAATTCCGCCACCACGCCGGAAATCTCGTTGAAAGGCTTGGTGTACTGGTTGGCGTAGGTCAGAAAGCAGGAGAGCGCGCCCACGGTCATGCCGCCGTCCAGCGCCAGGAGCGCGCCAAACAGGCACACCAGCGCGTAGACCACGCCGTTGACAAAGCGCGTGCTGGGGTTGGTGATGGAGGAAAAGAAGATGGCGCGCAGGCTCTGGCCGCGCAGGCGCTCGTTGACCTGGTCGAAGGCGGCTTCATTCTCGCCTTCATGGCCGAAGGCTTTGACGACCTTCTGGTTGCCGACCATCTCTTCCACCAGCGCCGTCAATTCGCCGCGCGTGGCGCTCTGCAATTTGAACATGCTGAAGGTACGGCGGGCGACGAAGTTGGCCACGAGCAGAGAAAGCGGCGTGACCACCACCACCACGGCTGCGATGCGCGCGTCGACGCTGAACATGAAGCCCAGCGTGCCCACGATGGTGATGACGCCGGAGAAGAGCTGCGTAAAGCCCATCAGCAGGCCTTCGGAAACCTGGTTGACGTCGGTGATGACGCGGCTCAATATATCGCCGTGGCTGTTCATGTCAATGGTCTTGAGGGGCACGACCTCGATCTTGTCCATGGCCTGCAGGCGGATGTCGCGCGCCACACCGTAGGAGAGGCGGTTGGTGAACAGGCCCAGCAGATACTGCGCCAGCGCCCCTACGCCGATGGTGACGAGCAACTGCGCGAGGATGGGCACAATGCGGGGAAAGTCCACGCTGTCCGGGCCGATAATGAAGTCGATGGCGTTGCCGGTGAGGATGGGCACGTAGAGCGTCGCCGCCACCGAAAGCAGGGAAAACAGCAGCACCAGCAGAAATGCCGAACGGTAAGGGGCGACATAGCCAAGGATGCGCTTCAGCGTTCCATCTTTGCGCTTCATGCTCCCTTCACCTCGCTTTCGGAGAGCTGGCTCAAGCAGATCTCGCGGTAGACCGGACACGTCTCATAGAGTTCTTCGTGCTTGCCGATACCGGCCACGTGGCCGTCGTCCAATACGACGATCTTGTCCGCGCGGCGGATGGTGGAAGCGCGTTGGGAGACGATGAACACGGACACACCCTTCGTCTCGCGGCGGATGGCGGCGCGCAGGCGCGCGTCGGTGGCGAAGTCCAGCGCCGAGGCACTGTCGTCGAGGATGAGGATCTGCGCCTCGCGCACCAGCGCGCGGGCGATGGTCAGGCGCTGGCGCTGGCCGCCGGAGAGATTGCGGCCGCTCTGCTCGATGATAGCGTCGAGGCCGCCTTCGCGCTCCTCGACAAAGTCCCTGGCCTGGGCGATGGCGAGCGCGCGCCAGATGTCCTCGTCCGTGGCCTCCGGGTTGCCCCAGCGCATATTTTCGCGGATGGTGCCGCGGAAGAGCACCGCCTGCTGCGGCACCATGCCCACGCGCGCGCGCAGGTCGGCGATGGGATAGTCGCGCACGTCCACGCCGTCTATGCGCACGCTGCCGGCGGTGGCGTCGTAAAAGCGCGGAATGAGGTTGACCAGCGCCGATTTGCCCGCGCCCGTACCGCCGATGACGCCGATGGTTTCTCCCGGCATGACGTCGAGGCAGACGTCCGTAAGCACGTTCTCCGCCGCGCCGCCGTATGCAAAGCAGGCGTGGTCAAAGGAAACGCGGGGCGCACCGGGAACGGGCTGCGGGGCCGACTTCGCGCTGTCCTCCACGCTGGGGCGCACCTCCAGCACTTCCTGGATGCGGGCGGCGGAGGCCGTACCGCGGGTGAAGTTGACGATGAGGTTGGCAAGCGCCACCAGGGCGATGAGGATCTGCGTAAGATAATTGACCAGCGCCACCACGTCGCCCTGCCCCACCTCGCCGGCGCTCACGCTCTTGCCGCCGAACCAGATGATGAGCACCACCGCCAGATCGACGATGACCATCGTCGCCGGATTGAGCGCCGCGGAGATGCGTCCGGCGAACATTTGCAGGCGCATGAGGGAATCGGCGGTATCCTTGAAGCGGCCCGACTCCTCCTGCTGGCGGGAAAAGGCGCGGATGACGCGCGCGCCGGAAAGGTTTTCGCGCGTGAGCAGCGAAAGGCGATCCACGCCCGCCTGTATGCTTTTATAAAGGCGCAGAGAGCGGGAGATGACCAGATAGATGACAAGGCCGATGAGCGGCGTGGCGACGAGAAAGATGAGCGTCAATTTCACGCTGATGGTCAGCGCCATGATGATGGAACCGATCACCACGAACGGCGAGCGCAGCAACAGGCGCAAAACCAGATTGACCCCCGCCTGCGCCTGATCGACGTCGGCGGTCAGGCGGGTGATGAGCCCGCTGGAGCCGAGGCGGTCGAGTTCGGCGTGCGAAAGCGTGTTGACGTGCTTAAACAGCGCCGAGCGCACCGCCGCGCCGAAGCCCACCGCCGCCTTGGCGGCGAAGAACTGCGCCGTGATCGAGCAGACGAGACCGAGCACGCCGAACATCACCATGATCAGCGCCGAGCGCCGCACCGCCGCCGCGTCGCCCGCGGGGATGGCCGTGTTGATGACGTCCGCCACCAGGAGCGGCACGATCAACTCAAAGCAGGCCTCCAGCAGCTTGAACAGCGGGCCGACGATGCTTTCGAGTTTGTAATCCTTCAGATAGACCAGCAGTTTTTTCATCGTTCTCTTCCCTGCGTATGATTTGTTTCTTCAGTATAGCACGAAAGCGCGCCCGCTTCGGTGTGCCATCACACAAAATACCGTTAAGTCTTTGCTTTTGCCAGCGCGCTGGCGCCCTGAAGCATCAGTTTTTCAGCCAGGGCGGCGATGTCCTCGGCGCTGGTGGTCATGCCCTCGCGCAGCCAGCGGCGCAGAAGTCCGATGCAGCCCTCGCTGACGAAGGCGTAAAAATAGGCGATCTGTTTGGGCGAGGCGTCGCGGAAGTAGCGGGAATAGGCGTCAAAGCACTTCTCCCAGCCCATGTTGAGCATGCGCATGGCGAAGGATTTGTCGCCAAAATCGCCGAGCGTCACGGTGCAGAGGTCGGCGTTGTCCTTGAGGCACTGAAAAAGTTCCGTGGAGATGCGCAGGGAGGATACGTCCCCTCCGTCTTCGGGCAGAAGCGAGGCGAGCACTTCGTTGATCTCGCTGAGCATCTCATCCTCCATCTGCATGAGCAGATCGTGGACGCTGGCGTAGTGGGCATAGAACGTGCCGCGGTTGACGCCGGCTTTCTCGCAGAGTTCCTTGATGGAGATGCTCTGCACGGGCTTGACACGCAGAAGGTCGGTGAAGGCACGGCGAATGAGCATTTTCGTCACGCGGGTGCGGTGGTCTTTTCCGGGCATGTGTCCCCCTCCTCAAAGCGCTCTTTTTTGTGTCGGCAGGCACAAATCGTACACTTTCTGTCGTATTTGTTCGGAAAACACACATTTGGCGCGAAATTGCCGCTTGTGTTTGCCCGCTCGCTTTACTATACTACAATTAAGGAAGATAATCAACAGGGTTGTCTGATTTTTCGATCGGAGGCGATGCCCATGGGCGTCACGTATATCGTCACCGGCGCGGCCGGACACCTCGGCGGCACCATCGTGCGGCTGCTCTCGCAGACCGGACAGGAAGTGCGCGCCCTTTCGCTGGCCGGGGAAACGCAGCGCGCGCGGCGCGGCGTAAGCTGGTATACCGGCGACGTCCGCCGCACGGAGAGCCTGCGGGCGCTGTTTTCCGGGCTTGATGGGCGCGACGTCTACGTCATCCACGCCGCCGGGGTGGTGGACATCTCCGGGGAGATGTCCGCGCGCATGCGCGATGTGAATGTGGAGGGCACGAAGAACGTCATCGCCCTCTGTCGGGAGCACGCGGCGAAACGCCTCGTGTATGTCAGCAGCGTGCACGCCCTGCCGGAACGCGAGGACATGGGCGTGATGCGCGAGATCCAGTCCTTCTCCCCCGACCGGGTGACGGGCGGCTATGCCAAGACCAAGGCTGAGGCCACGCAGGCCGTGCTCGACGCGGCGGCGGCAGGTCTGGACGCGGTGGTGGTGCATCCCTCGGGCATTCTCGGGCCGTATGACGACGCGGGCAACCATCTGGTGCAGGTGCTGCGCGACTATCTGCGCGGCAAGCTGCCCGCCTGCGTACGCGGCGGCTACGATCTGGTGGATGTGCGCGACGTGGCCGCCGGCTGCGTGCGCGCGGCGCTGCATGGGCGCAGCGGCGAGTGCTACATCCTCTC
>DSLFR04102__coassemble_863_pt1 | contig 20976 bp, 12 predicted proteins | sample DSLFR04102__metabat2_low_PE_033 | metagenome-assembled genome bin DSLFR04102
AAAAATGAGTACGCAATTTATCAAGACCAACAAGGAGTATATGCAATTATATATCATGGAGAAGATTTTTATATCATGGAAGAAGCGTCCACTACTGAAAATGTTCTATCAATTGATACGTCGAGTCAAAGGATAATAAAATCATCAGATTTAAGCTTTACATACCAAGAATTTGAAGACATTTTAATTGAGTAATGCACACCGTCACATCAATCATCTTGCCCGAGGGACATAAACCCTCGGGCAGCGCTATCCATCCGCATCTTCATCAAGGTATTTTTCACAGAATGATTTCAATTCCCCAATGCTGTTGGTGGATACATACCAAACGACTTCAAAATCAATGGAGCCGTACTCATGGGCGACATAGTTTCGCATACCGCGTATCTTATGCCAAGGGATTTCCATATTGGTTTTCTTGAAATCGTCGCTTAGGCGGCCTATCAATTCTCCAATTTGAAGAATACACATGGAAATAGCGTTTTGATAGGTCGTACTTGCTTCAAACCGCTCCTTGGAATGTCCAAAATCCTTATGCGCCGTATCAACCTGTTCACAATAGCGCAGGATATGCCTGACAATATCCCTGTCACGATTGATTGTGGGCATAAATCAAAACCTCCTCGCGCCGTATGCCATCCAGAAAGGAAGGAGAAAGCATCTGTGTGGTCAATACGTCCAGCTTTTTCTGGAAACTCTCCTCCAAGTCGCTGTAAAGCCCACCCAGCGCCAGCATATCCACCATTTCCCCTCTGTCAACGCGAAAATCAAGGTCGCTGGCAGGCGTTGCCTCGCCCCGCGCATAGGAGCCGAACAAATAGAGCGCGGCAATGTCATAGCGGCGGGCAATGGGGCTGGCAATTGCCTTGATTTCCTCCAGCGTATAAACCTTATCGCTCACAATATTCAACTCCTTTCAAGCATATTATAAGCGATTTCCGCAAGGATTACAAGGCGCAAAGAACACGCCTCCACCTGTTGAAAGCGGTATAGCAGCATCCGTTTGTATGTCTCATTTATTGTATTTTCGTTGTTGTATTCCCATAAAGCCGGTAGAGCGAAAGCTGCGAAAAGCCTTGCGCCGCAAGGATTTTATCCGTTTGGTAAGGATGAGGTCACCGGTTCAAATCCGGTCATCAGCTCCAGAAACCAGTCAGAAATGGCTGGTTTTTTTGTGGTTTTGGGGTGGATTTGCAGGAACGCCTGCTCTGCGTTGCATTTGTCCGATCTCATTGCGTCCAAATCCGGTTTTTGTCCAAAGCCGTGTCCAAAATTCGCGTGCGCAGTGCCCGAAAAGCCCTGTGCCGCAGGCAGTTTCAAGCTTCAGCTCGTGTACGATCTGTCAATCCACAGGCGATTTTGCAAGCCTTCTTTGCGAAACGGGCCGCGCCTTTTCGAGCATTTTACCCGAAAAGGCGCGGCCTTGCGTCTTAACGACGGGCGGCGGCGTTCCATGGACCGCAGAAGGGCGGTCGCTCCCTATTCCGCCGCGGCCGTTTCTTCCACCCCTTCCTCCGGCACGGTGACCACCACGGTCATGCCAAGGCGGGTGGCGTCGTCCGGGGCGAAGGAGACATAGGCGTTGTAGACCGCGTCGGTCGCGGACGCTTCCGCGCCGGCCTCGGCGCTCTCGGGCAGGTAGGAGATCGCGCGCACGCTGCCCTGCGCGTCGTGCTCGCCGTTTTCATCCCAGTTAAAGCGTATGCTCACCGCGTCGCCCACGGCGATGCTGCCAAGGTCGTATTCCTCCACGTCGATCTCGATCTCCAGAGAATCGTCCGGATAGACGCTCAGGACGGTATCGCCCTTGTTGAGCGTCGCCCCGGCGGAGGCGTTGACGCTGGCGACCACGCCGGAGACGGTGGAGACGATGGTGCTGCCGGTGGCGTAAAGGCCGTCGAGGTCGCCGGAAACAGTTTCAAAGAGCAGCTGGCCGCGCTCGACCGTATCGCCATCGGAGACGTGCAGCGCCACCACGCTGCCCGTGGCGCTGACGGCCACTTCGGAAGTGCGCGAAACCGTGCCACGGCCGATGCGCGAGGAAGAATTGCGCTCGCTGCTGCGGTAGATGTTCACCGTTTCCTCCATCATCAGTTCGCCGGAGGTGGTTTCCACGGTGTAGGTCGTGCCCTCGGCGGCGACGATGGTGCCCACGGCGGTGTGGTCGCTGTCGGAGGTGCAGGCGATGTAGACCGTCTCGCCGATGTTGACGTACTTATTGGCGCTGTCGTTGTAGGCCTTTTCGATGTCGGCGGCAATGGAGTACTTGTTTGTGGGGGCGATGTAGAGCGCCGCGCCGTAGCGGGCGGCGACGGTCTCGGCGTTGTCGCCCGGTTGCACGAAGAGCCCGGTCACGGTTCCGGCCTCGGGCGCGTAGACCTTGGTCGTCTCGACCTCGGCGACGGCGTCGCCGGCTTCGACGCGGTCGCCCGCCTGTACCGACACAGAGGTCACCACGCCGCCAAAGGGCGCGCGCACGCTGGTCGCGCCGCCGGAAACGACGCTGCCGTCAAACGACACATCCGCCAGCGCGGCGCAGGGGGTCAGGCAGCAAAGGAGCGCAAGCAGCAGGGAAAGCAGCTTTTTCATGGGATGACCTTCCTTCCTTGGTCTTGTCGTTTTGCCGCGCTACATGCGGCGCAGGGCGTCGATGGGGTTGAGGCGGCTGGCCTTGCGCGCCGGCGACCAGCCAAAGAGCACGCCGACCGCCGCGGAAAAGCCCACGCCCAGGGCAATGGCCCCGTAGGAGAGGGAAAAGCCCGTGCCCAGCACCTGGCAGAGGATGGCCGACAGCGCGATGCCCAGCACCACGCCCGCCAGGCCGCCCACCATGGACAGCAGGAACGATTCGATGAGGAACTGCGCCTGGATCTGCCCGGGCCGCGCGCCGATGGCCTTTTTCAGGCCGATCTCCACCGTGCGCTCGGTGACGGAGGTGAGCATCATGTTCATGATGCCGATGCCGCCCACGAGCAAAGCGATGGAGGCGATGCCGCCCAGAAGCGCGGACATCATCGAGAGCATGGATTCCATGGTGTCGGCGATGGATTCCATGGTGGTGATGGAATAGGTGTCATCCTCATAGTCGAAGATGGCGTCCAGGCAGGTTTCCAGTTCCGATTCCACGATCTCGGCGGCGTTGGCGTCGTCGATATAGAGCGTCAGAGAGGAAACCAGCGTTTCGCCGTTCATCTTCAACGCCGTGGTGTAGGGAACGATCACCGCGTTCGAGCCGGAAAACATGCTGGATACGGAGGAGTCCGCGTCCGCCGCCAGCACGCCGACGACGGTGAAGCGCATGCCGTCCAGATACAGTTCCTGCCCGATGGGGTCGTCGCCGTAGAAGAACGTTTCCACCAGTTCCTCGCTGATGAGGCAGACGCGCAGGGACTGGTCAAGGTCGATCGAGTTAATGGCGCGGCCGCGCGAGAGCGTGTCCGGCTCCTGGACGAAGTAGTCGTCGTTGCGGCCGGAGACGCTCACGCCGCTTTCGTAGGCGTCGTCGCGCGCCGCCGTCACCGAGAGGGACACGGAAGGCGAAACGCCCTCCACGTGGTCAAGTTCGGAAATTTCCTCCATGTTCTCCGCCGTCAGGCCGCCCTGCAGGTCGGTGCCGGTGGCGCTCAAGGTCATGGTGCTCGCGCCCATGGAGGAGAACGAATCGGAAATGGACGAAGAAACGCCGGAAATGGTCGTCACCAGGGCGATGACCGCGGTGACGCCGATCATGATGCCGAGGATGGTGAGAAAGGAGCGCATGCGGTTCTGGCGAATGTTGGAAACGGACATGCGCACGCTCTCCACCATCATGGAAAGGCCGCCTGTGAGGCTGCGAAGCGCGCTCATGCCCAGGTCGCCTCCTTTCCCTCCGTCAGTTCGCCGTCGATGATGTGCACCACGCGGCGGGCGTGGCGGGCGATGTTCAGATCGTGCGTGATCATGATGATGGTGCGGCCCTCGTCGCTCAGCGCCCCAAACAGTTCCATGATCTGCTTGCCCGTCTTCTGGTCAAGCGCGCCGGTGGGCTCGTCGGCCAGAAGCAGCGTCGGGTCGGTGACCAGCGCCCGGGCGATGGCCACGCGCTGCTGCTGGCCGCCGGAAAGCTGGTTGGGAAAGTGGTGCCGCCGCTCGGCAAGGCCCACGCGCTCCAGCATCTCCGCGGCGCGCCGCTGCCTCTCGCGCGGGCGCACGCCGGCGTAGATGAGGGGCAGTTCCACATTTTTCTGCGCGTCCAGCCGGGCAAGAAGCTGCGAGTTCTGGAAGATAAAGCCGATCTCTTTCCCGCGCAGATTCGCCAGATCCAGTTCGTCCAGTTCCTCGACGCGCTGGCCATGGAGTATGTATTCGCCCTCGGTGGGCACGTCCAGGCAGCCGATGATGTTCATCAGCGTGCTCTTGCCGCTGCCCGAGGGGCCAAGCACGGACAGATACTCGCCGCGCTCGATATCCAGGTTGATGCCGCGCAGGACGGGCACGTCCTCGTCGGCGAGGCGATAGCTCTTGCAAATGCCCTGCATGTGGAAGAATTCTTCTGCCATACGCTCACCGCCTACATGCCGCCGGGGAAGCCGCCCCCGCCGTCTCTGCCGCCTCCGCCGCCGAAGCTGCTCATATCCGGCATCTCGCCGCCGCCGAAGTCCATGCTGCCACCGCTGGGCATCTCGCCGCCGCCGGGCATACCGCCTCCGCCGCCGAAGAGGCTGGAGAGCAGGCCGCCGCCGGCGCTCGTCTGCGTTTCTTCAAGGACGTAGACCGTGTCGCCGTCCTCGAGGCCGGAGGTGATCTCCACGTAGTTGTCGTTGTCCACGCCGGTTTCCACGTAGACGCGCTCCATCTCGCCGGACGCGCTTTCCATCAGCACATAGGCGCTGTTGGTTTCGTCGAAGCTCAAGGCCTCCTTGTTGAGGATGACCGCGTCCACGGCCTCCTCCTCGGGAATGGTCACGGTGGCCTGCATGCCGGGGAGCACATCGTCCGTGACCGTCACCGCCGCGGTGACGGTGTAGTAGGCCGTGCCGCCGGCGGAGGAAGAGATGCGGTTGATGTGGGAAAGCTCGGAATCGAAGGAGAGGTCCAGCGCGGTGATGTTCACCGTGCAGGCCTGGCCGACATAGACGCTGGAGATGTCGTATTCGTCCACGCGCATGGAGATGGTCAGGTCGTTGAAGTCCACCACCTGAATCAGCGTCGCCCCGGCGGCCACCTCGTCGCCCTCCTCCACGGAGATGCTGTTGACGCGGCCGTCGAAGCTGGCCTCAAGCGTCTGTCCGCCGGTGAGGCGCATGAGACGGTCGCCGGCCTTGACTTCCTGTTCCTCGGAAACGTAGATCTCGCGCACCGTGCCCGCCGAGGAAGCGGTGAACGTTTCGCTGTTCTGCACGTTGACATTGCCGGAAAAACTCATGGCGTTGGAGATGGTACCGGTGGTGGCGGTATAGCTGCCATAGGTGGTGGTGGCCGAGGCCTGCAGGCTGGGCCATACGAACAGGCGCACCGCGCCCACGGCCAGACCCAGCACCACCAAGAGCACGATCAGCTTTTTCAGCCGCCGTTTCCACGGCTTTTTCTTTTTGATGCCGTTCATTGTTCCTCCTGCACCGTCGCGCCAAAGGCGGCGGAAAGCATATCCATATCGCCGGTATAGACGTCATAATAATACATGTCGCCCTCGCCCGCGTTCAGCAGATAGCGCGCGCCGCGCGCCTCCACTTCCATTTCCAGTTCCGGGTCCGGCTCGCCCATCCACAGAGAATAGGCGAACTCGCTGCTGGCCGCGCCCTCGCTCTTGAGGGCGTTATAGGCCGTGCCGGCGGTGAAGCCGGCAGTGGACAGCGCCGTGACGTGATCGCCCACGCGCAGCACCAGATACTGCACGCCGCTGTTGAACAGCGTCTTGTACACATCGCCCGTAAAGTCCCAGCGGTAGGCGTAGGGGCTTTCCGCGCCGTTGTCGGGGGCGGTGAGTATGAGCGTGTCGCAGTCCTCGTCGCCCTCCTCGCCGTTCCACACGGCAAGCTCGGCGGTGAACGCGGCGGCCGTATTTCCATCGCCGCCGGCCTCGTAATCGAGCGTCAGCGTCAGGGGCAGCGTTTCCCCGCCCAGCGCGAGGGCGAACATGCTCGTATCTTCCACTTCCAGCGCTACCGCGCCATAGGCGGTCGTCTCCTCCTCGGAGCCGCTGGAATGGCTGACTGTGCGCGTCGTGCCCGAAGAGCCGCCGCTCCCGCCGCTGAAGCTGCCGCCGAAGCCGCCGCCCATGCTGCCCATGCCGCCAAAGTCGCCGCCCATGCCGCCGGGAACGCCGTAACTCTCCGCGCTCTGCCAGCAGTTGCCCGCCGCGTCGCGCACCATGAGCTCGCCCGCGGCAACCTGCGCCGTCAGCGGCGCGGAGTAGGCAAAGGAGCCATCCTCCGCCGCCGTCATCGCCTGCCACGTCTTGCCGCCATCCAGGGAAATGGCGTCCACGCCGCTCAGGGCGTCCGTGGCGGTGACGGTGAGGGCGCCGGTCTGCATATCGAACTGCGCCTGCGCCTCGGGCGCGGCCGTGTCCAGCCAGACGGTGTAGGTGGTGGAGCGCGCCGCCTGCGCGCCGCTTGCGTCGATCAGGTAGAAGACCAGCGTGTGCTGCCCCTCCGTGGAAAATGTGTACGGGCTTTCCACGGCCTGCGCCTCGCCATCATCCACCGAGACGGCGAAGGTGTAGCCCGTGAGCGTATCCGGCACGGCGCTGAGCGTAAACGAGGGGGCCGTGGCCGACCACGCGCCCGCGCGGTACATCTCCGGCACCACCAGCAGTTCGGCCTCGACCTCCACCGGGTCGGTGGGTTCCGGCTCCGCGGACGCCGTGGGCTCGGGCGGCGCGTCCTCTTCCTTGCCCGCCCAGAGGTAGATGGTATCTTCCTGCGTCTCGCCGTTCGGGCCGACGTCGGAGATGTAAAGGATGTAGTTCTCTTCCTCGGGGAAGACGTCGGCGTCGAGGATGAGGTCCGCCTCCTGCGCCAGCAGCGCCGCTTCGCCGGTGAGTGTAAACAGTTCGTCCGAGGCGATGTAGATGGTGTCCTTCGTCAGGCGCAGCAACTCTTCCAGTTCGCCGTAGTGCTTTTGTTCGCCATCCCGGTACCACGCCGGGCCTTCGCCCGCCTGCGCCGGGGGCGTTTCCCCGGAGGTCGGGGTGGGCGTGGGCGTCGCGCCGCTGGAGGGCGCGTCCGTTGCCTGATCCGCGTCTCCGTCCGGCGTCGGCGTAGGCGTTGCGTCGGTAGAAGGCCCGTCCGTCGCCTGATCCGCGTCCCCGTCCGGCGTCGGCGTGGGCGTCGCGCCGGCGGAGGGGGGTGTCTGCGCGCTCGCCGTCGGTGTGGGCGTGGGCGTCGGCTGCCCGTCGGCCGGCTGCGTGACGTCGGCTTCCGGCTGCGTGTTTTCTGTCTGCGTCGCCGCGGCCGTCGGCTGCGTGTTTTCTGTTTGCGTCGCCGCGGTCGTCGGCTGCGTGTTCTCTGTCTGCGCCGGCTCGGTCGCAGTCTTTGTTTCCGAACTCTTCGTCGCCACCGGCTCCGGCGTGACGGGCTGCGCCGTCGCCGGAACGGGGGTGGCGGGCTGCGTCTCCGCCGCGGGCGCTTCCGCGAGCGCCGCCGAAAGCAGCAGGCAGACCGCCAACAACAGGGCCAGTGTACGTTTTTGCATCATGCGCATGGCCGCGCCTCCTCTCACTCGTCTCCGGCCACCGTGGCGGTGACCGTCATGCCCAGCCGCACGTCCTCGGGCGCCTCGAAGTCCACATAGGCCGTGTACACCGTGCCCGCTTCCGTGCTTTCACCCAGATAGGAGATCTCCGTCACCGTGCCTTCGCAGGTCAGCGCGCCCTCGGCGTCGAAATCGAAGGAAAGGCGCACGCTGTCGCCCACGTTCACGGCGGCAAGGTCTGCTTCCTCCACGGTCAGTTCCACGCAAAAACCCTCGCGGGGATAGACGGTCAGCACCGTGGATCCCACCGCCGCCTGCTGCCCGGTCTGCGCCGCCACCGAGGCGACCACGCCGCTGGCCGTGGAGCGGATTTCGCCGCCGGAGAGCGCGTCCTCCACGGTCGCCGCTTCCACGCAGGCAAAGAGCAGTTGCCCGCGCTCTACGCGCTCGCCTTCCGTCACATACATCTCCGCCACGCGCCCCGTGCCGCCCACGGCCAGTTCCGCCGTGCGCGAAACCGTGCCGCTGCCGATGCGCGCGAACGAGGAATGCTCTTCATCGCGGTATATGTAGACCTTTTCTTCCATGTACAGTTCGCCGCCGGTGACTTCCACGGTGTAGGTCGAGCCCTCCGCCTTGACGACGCGGCCAACGGCCACGTGGCTGCCGTCGCGGGAACATTCCATATAGACCGTTTCGCCGACGGAGACATGCTTGTTGGCGGCGCTGTCGTAAGCGTCGGAGATGTCAGCCGTGACCGTGTACTTGCTCAGGGGCGCGATGGAGAGCACCGTTTCCCCGGCGCTGTCGCCCGCCTCGGCCATGATGCCGCGCACCGTGCCGTCCGCCGGAGCGTAGACGCCGGTGAGGGCCACGGTGGCCACCGTCTCGCCCGCCTCGACCCATTCGCCCGCGCGCACCGCCACTTCCTCGACGCTGCCGCCAACGCTCGCCGTCACCGCCACCGCCTCGCGCGCCGAAACTGTGCCGCTCAGGGCGATCTCCGCCCCCGCAGCGCCCGTCAGGCAGAGGGCGCAGAGGCAGAGGGCGCAGAGGCAGAGGGAGAGCCATGCTTTACCGCGCATCGTCCGTTCCTCCTTCCAGATCGCCGCTTTGCGTTGTGGGCGGCGCGTCGCTTTGTCCGCCGAAGGACGGCATGCCCGCCGACGGCTCGAAGCCTTCGGGCAACTCCATATCTTCCGGCAGTTCCATGTCTTCGGGCAACTCCATGCCCTCCGGCGCCGCAAAGTCCTGCGGGGCCTGCGTGCTGTCGGGCGCTTCCGTATTATCGGGCGCTTCCGCCGTCTGCGCGTCCTCCGGCAGTTCCATACCCTCGGGCAACTCCATGCCTTCCGGCAGTTCCATGCCCTCCGGCAACTCCATGCCCTCCGGCAGTTCGCCGCCCGCCTGGAAACCGCCGCCCATGCCGCCCGTGCGGTCGTTGACCACCGTCTTTTCCCCAAACAGCGAGGTATAGAGGGCTTGCAGCGACAGGCGGCTCTCCGCGGTCTGCGTGCCCGTCTGCACATAGACGGTATCGCCCGCCTCCACGCCGGAGGTGATCTCTACATACACGCCGTCACTGAGGCCGGTTTCCACCGCCACCTGCGCATAGCCGCCCGTTCCGTCGTCCATCAGCACGCAGGGCGCGCCGTCCTCGTCAAAGGTGAGCGCCGCCATGGGCAGCATGTTCACGCCCGAGACGCTCTCGCGGGGGATGGTCACGGTGGCCTGCATGCCGGGGAGCACATTCTCCGGAGCGTCGACGTCGGCGGTTACCGTGTAACTCGCCACCGCGCCCGTAGACGCGGGGACGCGGTCCACATGGTCGATTTCCGTCTCGAAGGTCAGCCCCAGGGAAACCACCGTCACCTCGCACCGCTGGCCGGCCGCGACGGTGCGCACGTCGTATTCGTCCACGCTGGTGGACACGCGCAGATCGCTCAGATCCGCGACGGTGACAAGCGACATCTGCGGCCAGACCGCGTCGCCCCTTGCCACGTTGAGCGTCGTCACCGTGCCGTCGATGGAGGCGGCGAACGTCTCGCCGTTGGCAAGGCGCAGAAGTTCGTCGCCGGCGGAAACCGTCTGATCGGCCTCCACATAGACCTCCTGCACGGTGGTGCGCTCCGAGGCGGCGAACGATTCCGAATTTACCAGTTCAATCGCGCCGCTCAAACTCATCGAAGTTTCGATATCGCCCGTCTCCACGGTATACTGCGCGTAGACAGGCGTAGATTCGGCCATGACCAGCGGCCGCAGCGCGTCCCATCCTACCGCGCAGAGGGCCGCCAAAGCTGCCAGCGCCGCCAGACGGACAAACCATTTTTTGCCATTTCGCTTTGCCATATCGCGCCTCCCTGGCCTCTGTTTTAGCACGCCAAACTAAAGCGAGGCTAAAGGAAGCCGTGAACGAAGCGTGAACAATGCCGCGTTCACAAAATCTTGACCTTTTAGGCACGTTCAAGGTCGAAGGTGTAGTCTATAATGGAAGCGAACGGAGGGATAACCATGCGGCTTTTGATCGCCGAAGATGAACAGGAGCTGGCCAAGGCACTAAAGACGATCTTTGAAAAGCACAATTACAGCGTCGATACTGTCTTTGACGGGCAGGCGGCGCTGGACTACGCGCTGACGGACAACTACGACGGCGTGGTGCTGGACGTGATGATGCCCAATCTGGACGGCTTCAGCGTGGTGCGCCGCCTGCGCGCGCGCGGCGTGAGCACGCCGGTGCTGCTTTTGACGGCGCGCTCGGAAGTGCCCGACCGCGTGGAGGGGCTGGACGCGGGCGCGGACGACTACCTGCCCAAGCCCTTCGCCATGGCGGAACTGCTGGCGCGCGTGCGGGCGCTGGTGCGCCGGCGCGAGCGGCTGGTGCCGGAGGTGATCTCCTTCGCGGGTCTGTCGCTGGACCTTTCCGCCTACACGCTTTCCTGCAAGGGGCGCAGCGCGCGGCTGGGCAACCGCGAATTTCAGATGATGGAAATGCTGATGGAGGCCCCGCGCCGCATCATCTCCACCGCGCAGTTCATGGAGCGCGTCTGGGGCTGGGACGCGGAGGTGGACGTGAGCATCGTCTGGGTCTACGTCTCCAACCTGCGCAAAAGAATCGCCCATCTGGGCGCGGGCGTGGAGATCCGCGCCACGCGGGGCGTGGGCTATTCTCTGGAGGCAAAGGCATGATTCGACGGCTGCGGAAAAAGTTCGTGCTCTTGTGCATGGGCGTGGTGGTGGCGGTTATGGTAGCGGTGGTGGCGCTGATGAACGGCCTCTTCCTCGCCCGCGCCAACGCCTCACTCGACGGCATGCTCGCCCTCCTTGCCGACAACGGCGGCGATTTTCCCGCCGGGGACGGCGAAGAAACGCCTCCCGCGCCGCGCGGCCCGCGCCAGCAGGACTGGGGCGGCGTGGACATCAATTCGCCGGAAACGCCGTTCATCACCCGCCACTTTTCCGTGCTGCTGGACGAAAGCGGCGAAGCGCTCGACGTCAACACCGATTCCATCGCCGCCGTTTCCAGCGAGGAAGCCGTGCTCTACGCGCAGCGGGCGCTGGACAAGGCCGATAGCGGCTATCTGGGCGTTTACCGCTACCGCGTCGCCGCGACGGGCGAGGGCACGCTTGTCGTGTTCCTCGACGCCAGCACGCAACTGACCACGGCGCGGCAGTTCCTCGTCATCTCCGGCATGGTAACGCTTGTGGTCTGTCTGGCGGTCTTCCTGCTGGCGCTTCTGTTCTCCGGCCGCGCCGTGCGCCCCATCGCCCAGAGCGTGGAAAAGCAGCGCCAGTTCATCACCGACGCCGGACACGAACTGAAGACGCCGCTGACCATCATCTCCGCCAACTGCGAGGTGTTGGAGATGGAAATGGAGAAAAACGAGTGGCTCACGGGCATCGAAAAGCAGGTCGCGCGCCTGCGGAAGCTGGTCAACGACCTGGTGGCGCTCTCACGGCTGGACGAGGGCCGACCCATGGGCGAGGAAGCGCGCTTTTCCCTCAGCGAAGCCGTCTGCGACACGGCCCTGGCCTTTTCCGCCGCCGCCGGGCGCGCCGGTAAGAGCCTGCGGGTGGAGGTGGAGCCGGGCGTGTTCGTCACCGGCGACGAGGCCGCCCTGCGCCAGCTCACCGCCATCCTCGTGGACAACGCCGTGAAATACGCCGACGCGGGCGGGGAAGCGGCCGTCTGCCTGCGCGGCGGAAGGCATCCCGTTCTGACGGTGGAAAACGACTGCCGCAGCGTGGACGAATTGCCCCTTCCGCGCCTCTTTGACCGCTTTTACCGCTTCGACCCCGCCCGCACCGGCGACGGCAGCCACGGCCTGGGGCTTTCCATCGCCCGCTCCATCGCCGAAACCCACCGCGCCGCCCTGCGCGCCGAAAAGGCGGGGGAAGGGCGGATCCGCATGCGCGTGCGCCTGTGAGCGGCGCGCCCATGGCAAAGCCCCATGGCGAAACTGCCATGGGGCCTGTCTTTTCCGTCAACGATCAGAGCGGCGTCCGCGTGGACGCCGCTCCGTTGTCGTTTTGGGGATTATTGCAGGGTCATCGCGAACAGGCCGCTTTCCAGCAGCAGCGCTTCATAGCGCGCCGGTTCGGTCTCGGTTTCCGCGATCAACTGGACGGTGGAAACCTGCCCCTCCGGCTCGCCGTCGCCGGGGATCAGCAGCAGTTGTGCCGCTTCGCCCCCGGCCAGTTCGCGGACGCTTGCCGCATCAAAGATGACCGTCAGGCTGGGGATGAGGTTCGTCACGTCGGTTTCCTCGCCCTCGAGCATCGCCGTGATGCGGGCGCGGTAGCTGCCCGTGAGCGTTTCCGCATCGCCGATGGCGTCCTGCTCCGCCTGCGAAAGTTCATTCGCTTCCATCGGCGCGAGGCGCACGACGTAGCTTTCCTCCGTCATCTCGGCGATCAGCCATTCCAGCGCCGCGTCTCCAAGCGCGAAGCGTATGTGCGTGTAGCCAAGCTCCGTCAGCGCGTCCAGCAGGCCGCGGGAGAGGTTCAAATTGCGCTGCTCGTAGACGGGCTTGCCGTCGCGCAGTATGGGCTGACCGTCCTTGTCCAGAAGCGGATCGGCGGCGATCACCAGCGTGCGCTCGAGCACTTCCTGCGTCTCTTCGTCCGTCATTTCCTCGGTGGATGGCACATAGGGCATGGCCTCGCCGTGGCGGTCGGTGACGGTGCCATCCACGGCCTCGCCGCTTGCCAGCGCCTCCGCCTGTCGCGCGGGCGCGAGCGTCCCGGTCGTGGTTTCTTCGGTTTCGTCCTGCTCGTCCGCTTCTTCCTTCTCCACTTCGCGGATGGCGAAGGTGGCCGTCAGCGTGCCCACGTAGTTGCCCATGCCGGTGATGGTCACGGTCGCCGTGCCCACGGCGGTATTGTTTGCGTAGGTTATCTTGTAATCCGTGCCCGCCGCGAGGACGGCATCGCCGTGGCGCACGGTCACGGTTGGTGTGAGCGCGCCGCCGGTCGCCGTCTGCGCGGGGATGTCGTCCACGGTGAGCGTGGAGATGTCCTTGGGCGCGACCTCGACGCACACCTCGCATTCCAGCGGCACGCCGGTATAGTCGTAGTTATCCGCGTTGTCGGGCATATAGACCAGCGGGAAGAGGAATTCGCCCACGCCCGGCACGCAGTCCGGGCACTTCCAGACGAACGCGCCGTGGTCGTCCTCCATGGCCGAAAGCGGGATCTCCGCGACCGTCTGGCCGTAGGTGGGGCCGCCCGTCACTTCCGGCCACTGGATGGCCGGGGCCATCGCCTTGACGATTTCAAAAGTCACTTCCGTCTCGCCGGCATAGTTGCCCGTGCCGGTGATGGTCACGGTGACGGTGCCCGCGTCGGTGTTTTCCTCGAAGGTCACTTCGTAATCCTCGCCCTCGACGAGCACCGTGTCGCCGTCCTTGACGACGATCTCCGGCTCGATCTCTCCGCCGGTGTAGACCTGATCGGGAATCGGGTCGATGGTGAAGCCCTCGTCCCCGGCGATGTCCTTTCCGACGATCTCGAAGGTCACTTCCGTCTCGCCGGAATAGTTGCCCGTGCCGGTGATGGTGACGGTGACGGTGCCCGCGTCGGTGTTTTCCCCGTAGGAGACTTCGTAATCCTCGCCCTCGACCAGCACCGTGTCGCCGTCCTTGACGGTGATCTCCGGCTCGATCTCCCCGCCGGTGTAAGTCTGATCGGGGATCGGGTCGATGGTGAAGCCCTCATCTTCGGCGATGTCCTTCCGGACGATCTCAAAGGTCACTTCCGTCTCGCCGGTATAGTTGCCCTTGCCGGTGATGGTGACCGTGGCCGTGCCCACGGCGGTGTTGTTTTCGTAGGTCGCGGCATAGTCTACGTCCTTGACGAGCGCCTTTTCGCCGTCCTTCACGGTCACGGACGGTTCGAGCGCGGAACCGGTGTAGCCAGTTCGCCGATGGGTTCCACCGTGACGCTCGCATCGGCGATGGACTTGGCAATAATGGTGTAGGCAAGTTCCGCCTCGCCGGTGGCGTTGCCCCGCCCGACGATGGTCAGGTACGCATCTCCGGCATTGACATCGTTTTTGCCCTCCGCCGCCTCAATGGTGAAGCAGTCCGCGGGCAGCGTACCGCAATACTTGCCATTCAGTTCGACTTCGAGCATGTTGCCGCCGATCTGCGGATAGACGCTCGCGCCGGTATAGCCAACCGTCAGCGGCTCCTCGACGCTGAGGACAACCTCCTCGCCGGAAAGGTCGAGCGGGCGGACGGTGATGGTGAAGCTGTCCCCGCCCGCGGCGAGCACATAGTTGTCGCAGTCCAACGCCACGTTGACGGTGTACGTGCCCGCGTCGCGGATGGTTCCCTCGACCGCCGCGCCGTTTTCGCCGGTGATGGTGAGCGCGAAGGCGTTTTCGGGAATGGCCTGCTCGCCCCCGCCCTCCACGCGCGCAAAGACGATTGCATCTTCAATGTTCAGCGCAAAGTCCGGCGTCCAGGTGTATTCCGCCGTTTCCACGCCTGCGGCGAGGGGGATGCTCCTGTTCGTGCGCGCCGAAATGTCCGCGCTGCTAAACCACGCGGAGCGGAACGCGCCGTCCGTGGCCTTTTTGCGGAAGTAGAGGCAGTATTCCGTGTCCTCGGCAAGGCCGGTGATGAGGCCGTCGCCGTCCGTATCGACGAGCGCCGGCTCCTGCGGGAGCGCGTCCGCCTTCACGGCCACGCCGAAATCATACTCCGCCAGCATGCCCGCATCGAGCATCTGTATGGAGCGGTCGGTCAGTTCGTGGGCCCGCTTCTCCACGCCGGGGTCGGCGGCCGCCGGGCGCTCGGGAACGGTCAGTTCGGCCACGCCTCAGTTGTAGCTGTCCTCCTGCCCCGCGGCGGTGAGCGTAACGCGGAGGCTCGCATCGCCGCTGCCGTTGGCGGCGGGCAGCGCGAGGCCCAGCGCTTCGCCAAGGTCGCTGAGGGAAACGGTGGCGCTGTTCCCGTTCGCAAACGCGCCCTCGATCCTGCCGGACTTGTCCCCATAGGTGAACACCACGTCGAGTTCGCCCCTTTGCAGGCCCTGCGGCAGCGCGAAGGTCGCGTCGAGCGACACCGCTACCGCCTCGCCGTCAAAGTCGATCTTCGCGGCGGGGGCGGAAACCCGCGGCAGGTCTTTGGAGACATAGGCGCGGCTTTCGAGGCCAACGGTGGCGCTTTCGGCCACGCGCGCCTGCGTCCCGTCCGCCGCCTGCTCAAACCAGACGTCATTTGGGTTGATTTTCTTGAGCTGTTCCAGCGTCTTTTCGCCGTAGCGGAGGCTTTGCGGAATGTTGTTCACCGTGGCGGGTACCTCGATGACGCCCCGGTTTTCCACGACCGAGGCATTCTCGCCGAAATTGCAGGGCTGCAGGATGCTGTCCCCGTTTTCGATGGGGCCGTTGAGCGTGGGAACGCTGCCGTCCACGCCCTGTACGCGCGCGGAAGCGCCGGTCAGCACGATCTCGGCAAACGTGCCGCCGGTGATGGCGCCGAAGTTGTACGTGCAGCCGCTGAACGCGCCGCCGCTGATCGTTCCGCCGGGGTTGTTGAGCACATCCCCGTTGTTGAACGTGCCGCCGCTGATCGTGCCGGAGTTATCCAGCATGGAGTTCTCAAACGTGCCGCCGCTGATCGTTCCGTGGTTGATCACGTGGACGGTCACGGTGTTGTCCCCCGCGTTGAACGCGCAGCCGGAGGCGATTTCGAGTTTAGCGAACGAATCCGCGGCGAGCGACAGCGGCGCGAGCGCGTCCTCGCGCAGGTCGACATTCTGGGTGATGGTCAGTTCGCCGTCCTTGAGGGTGCAATTTTTGAACATGCCGCCGGTGATGGAGCCGTCCTTGTTGGTCACCTCCGCCGCGCGGAAATCGCCGTAGGCGATGATGCCGTTGTTGTCCACCGTCGCGTCGGTGAACGTGCCGTCGGAGATGATACCCCCGGAGTAGTTCACCACCGTCGCGCCGCTGATCGCGCCGCCGGTGATCTCGCCGCTGTTGTCCAGGCGTCCGCCCTCCGTGAACGTGATATCGCCGGAGATCGTGCCGCCATCATTGTTCAGGGTTGCTTCCTTCGTGAACGTGATATTGCCGGAGATGGTGCCGCCATCATTGTTCAGGTCTGCTTCCTTCGTGAACGTGATATTGCCGGAGATGTCGCCGCCATCATTGTTCAGGGCTCGCTCAGAGGTAAGGGTGATGGCGCCGGTGATGCTGCCCATGTTGTACACGCCACTGCCGAACGTGCCGCCGCCGATCCCGCCGTAGTTGAACACGTGGGCGGACACGGTGGTGTTCCCCGCGTCGAAGCTGCCGCCTGCCGCGATGGTGACGCTCTTGACCGCATCCAGCCCAATGGTCAGCGGATGGAGCGCGTCCTCGCTGTCCATGTCGATAACGCCGGTGATGGTGATGGTTCGCTCGCCATCCTCGTCTGTTGCCACGGTGAATTTGTCAAACGTGCCGCCGGTGACGGTGGCATCGTCATCGTTGGTCACCGTCGCGCCCCGGAAATCGCCGCCGGTGATGGAACTGCGGTTGGTTACGACCGTTCCGTTGCCAAACGTACCGCCGGTGATTTTGCCGGAGGTGGAGGTTCTGTTCGACACCTGCGCGCTGCTGAACGTGCCGCCGGAAATGATTCCTCTGTTGCCCACAAAGCTTCCGCTGTTGAACGTGCCGCCGGTGATTTCGCCTTCGTAGTGGTTGGTCACGTCGCCGGTGAACGAGCCGCCGGAGATGGTGCCCTTATTCGAAAGACTGGCGTACTCTGAGATCTCAAACGTTGCAGAGCCGGTGATGGTACCCTGGTTGGCCATTCCTCCATCATCAGACACAGTGAACGTGCCGCTGGAGATCGTGCCGCCCGCATTATTGTTCAGTTTTCCGTACTCCTCGATCGTGATGGAGCCGGAGATCGTGCCGCCCGCATTATTGTTCAGTTTTCCGTACTCCTCGATCGTGATGGAGCCGGAGATCGTGCCGGAGTTTTCCACGGTGTTGCTGAACGCGCCGCCGGTGATCTTGCCGGAGTTTTCCACGTCGCCGCTGAACGTGCCGCCGGTGATCTCGCCGCCCCCGTTGTTGGTCACAGGGACGGGCACGGTGGTGCTCCCCGCGTCGAACGTGGCGCTCTCCGCGACGGTGATGCTCTTGATGCTTTCACCGTCCAGAGCGATGGTCAGCGGGGCGAGCGCGTCCTCCGCGTCCAGATCGACCGCGCCGGTGATGGTCAGTTCTCTGCTTTGGCTGTTCATGGTGAAGCCGTCAAACACGCCGCCGGTGATGGTGCCGCCTTCGTTGTTCACCATCGCGTCGGTGAACGTGCCGCCGGTGATGGCGCCGCCTTCGTTATTCACCATCGCGCCGGTGAAATCGCCGCCGGTGATGGTACTTTCATCGATGTTGTACACGGTGCTCGCAAATATGCCATCGGAGATGGTGCCGCCGAAGTTGCGCACGATGGCCATAAATGTGCCCTCGGAGATGGCTCCGCCGGTGTTGTTCACATCGCCCTCAAACGTGCCGTAGGAGATGGCGCCTTCGTTGTTCACGGTGCCCTCAAACGTGCCGCCGGAGATGGCGCCTTCGCTGCTCACATAGCACGCAAACGTGCCCCCGCTGATCTTGCCGCCCGCTTGAACATTCACAGAGTTCAAAGAAGCGGTGAACGTGCCGCCGGTGATCTCGCCGGTCGCCGTCACGAACACACCTTTGACGTCCGCGAGCATGTCCTCCGTCACAGCGGTCGGCGCGGAGATGTAAAGCTCATTGTCCTTTGTATAGTGCGCGCAGGCGTAGGCTTTCTTTTGCAGGCCGAAGGTGGCGTCTTCGGAGATCGTCTCCTGCTCTTCGCCTGCCACCGCGTGCCAGTCGCCTTCGCCGAATTGTGCCTTCAGCGAGGCAAGGATGTATTCGCCGTGCTTAAACGTCGCCTCCTCGCCGTTGACGGTCATGGTCACATAGATGGTGCCTCTGTTTTGTTCCACACTGGCAGAATCGCCAAAGGTGCAGCCCGTGATCGTGCCAGTAGGAAAATTGCATATGGTTCCATTGATCGCAGCGTCCGTGACGCTGCTAAGGTTCGTCAGATATGCGTTAAACGTGCCGCCGGTGATGATCGCGTCGTTGACATTATTTACACGGCAGTTGAATGTGCCGCCGGTGATCGTGCCGTTATTCTCCAGATACAGTATTTCCGCAAACGTGCCGCCGCTGATCTCGCCGTAATTTACAAAAGGAACGCCAGCTAAGTCCTTCTCGTCGGCGTCCGCCACGCTCGCGCCTGCGGCGACCACCACCGCGTTCACTTCGAAACTCTTAAGGTCGATCTTCGTCAAGTCAAAATTCTTGGCAGTGATGGTGAGCGTGCGCCCGTAGGATGTATCGCTGATCGTATAGCCATCAAACGTGCCGCCGGTGATCTCGCCGTCAAAGCCGCTGATGTCGGCCCCGGAAAAGTCGCCGCCCGCGAGCGTGCCATTGCCGGTGATCGCGCCCTTAAACGTGCCGCCGGTGATCTTGCCATTGCAGGTCACGGAGTCGGTAAACGTGCCGCCGCTGATCGTGCCATTGCAGGTCACGGGGTCGTCCACGGTGTTGCCCTCCGCGTTGAAGGTCGCGTCCGCCTCGACGGTGATGCTCACAATGCTTTCAGCGTCCAGCCCGATGGTCAGCGGGGCGAGCGCATCCTCGCCCGCGCTCAGATCGACCTCGCCGGTGATGGTCAGTTTGCCATCCTTGAGGCTGAAATTTTTGAACACGCCGCCGGAGACGGCGCCGTCCTCCTCGTTGGTCACCGTCGCGTTTTTGAAGTCGCCGCCGGTGATGGAGCCGCTGTTCTTCACGGTGGTGCCGTCGCTGAACGTGCCGCCGTTGATCTCGTTGTTGTTGGTCACCGTCGCGCCGGTGAACGTGCCGTCTTTGATGAAGCCGCTGTTGGTCACCGTCGCGTCGGTGAAATCGCCGCCGGTGATGGTGCCGAGGTTTCGCACCTCGCCGGTGAACGTGCCGCCGGAGATGGTGCCACCATTATTTCCAAGGAACACATCTTCGGAAATTAGCACGTTTGCAGAGCCAGTGATCTCGCCGTCGGGGTACAGCTGAAACACTCCCTCCGCAGTGATCGTGCCGCCAGAGATGGTTCCGTCAATGTTCAATGACCCTACATCCGCGCTATGGATGTTGCCGGAAAAAGACGTACCATAACTCAAATTGAAACTCGCATTCGCGGTCACTTCGATGCTCGTGACGGCGTTCCAAATGGCGGGAGGAATGTCGCCGCTAGCCACCTCGCCCGTCACCGTCAGCTTGCCATCCGCGATGGAGTAGCCATTAAATCTGGCCCCCGCGCCAACTGTGCCATCGAAATCGACAAGATAAGCCGCGGTGAAATCGCCGCTCTCGAGTTTGCCCGTGCCGGTGATCGCGCTGGTGAACGTACCGCCGGTGATGGTGCCATTGCAGGTTACGGGGTCGTCCACGGCGTTGTTCCCCGCGTTGAAGGTCGCGCCCTCCGCTACGGTGATGCTCTGGATGTTTTCAGCGTCCAGCCCGATGGTCAGCGGGTGGAGCGCGTCCTCGTCCTCCTTCAGATCGACCGTGCCGGTGATGGTCAGCACGCCGTTTTCCAGCTTGAAGCCGTTGAACTCGCCGCCGGTGACGGAGGCGCCGGACCGGTTCTCCACCGTCGCGTCGGTGAAATCGCCGCCGGTGATGGAGCCGCTGATGGAGTTGTTCACCGTGCCGGTGAACTTGCCGCCGGTGATGATGCTATCGTTGTCCACCTGTCCAGAGATGGCGCCGCCGGAAATCTTTCCCACCGGATTTTTATTCCAAAAGTATCCCCATTCCAAGACCGTGACATCGCCGGATAAATTTGCGTAATTGTAAAAGGATCCCCATTGCAAGACCGTGATGCTGCCGGAAAAAGATATACCTTCATTCAAAGTGAAACTCGCATTCGCGGTCACTTCGATGCTCTTGACTCCGCCCCAAATGTCGGAAGGAATGTCGCCGCTAGCCACATCGTCGCCCGTCACCGTCAGCTTGCCGTCGTTGGAGAGCTCCCAGCCCTCGCCGCTATCAACGATCTCTTCCGCCATCAGCATGGCGTTCGCCAGCGGGGGCGTGAGCGTCACGAGGATCTGCGGCAGGGAAACGCCCTCCGCAAGCGCGTAGCCCTGCGGCAGGACGGCCGCAAAGGCATACTGCGTTCCCGCTTCCGCGCTCGGGTCGTAGCCCGCCGCGCACTGCCACGCGACCGCCACTTCGCCCGCCGCGCCGTCTGCGAACTGCACGTTCAGGGAGGCGGGCAGGCCGAGGCCGGTTTCGGGCGTTCCCTGTGGCACGACAAAGCCCTCCGGGGCAACGGCCTCGAAGGAAGCAATGGTTTTGACCTCCGCCGCGTCCGTGGGAACGGGCGCGGGCGTTCCCGCCGCTTCATCCGTGGGCGCGGGCGCGGGCGTGCCCGCCGTCTCATCCGTAGGAACGGGCGCGGGCGTTCCCGCCGTCTCATCCGTAGGAACGGGCGCGGGCGTTCCCGCCGTCTCATCCGTGGGAACAGGCGCGGGCGTTCCGGTCGCTTCGTCCGTGGGCGCGGGCGCGGGCGTGCCGGTCACTTCGTCCGTGGGTGCGGGCGCGGGCGTGCCGGTCGCCGCATCCGTAGGAACAGGCGCGGGCGTGCCGGTCGCCTCGTCCGTGGGAACGGGCGCGGGCGTGCCGGTCGCTTCGTCCGTGGAATCCGCCGTGGACGTATTCGCCGGTTCCGTCTCCGTCTCCGGTTCCGTCTCCGTCTCCGGTTCCGTCTCCGTCTC